>Ga0068864_100004162_pt1 | contig 11883 bp, 6 predicted proteins | sample KBSSwiS72_FD_66586 | JGI IMG/M metagenome (GOLD analysis project Ga0068864, IMG submission 66586) | Switchgrass rhizosphere microbial communities from Kellogg Biological Station, Michigan, USA - KBS Switchgrass S7-2 | ecosystem: Host-associated > Plants > Roots > Rhizosphere > Soil ...
CGAGGTTCGCCATCCGGACTCGCTTCTCGCCGCCCTCCTCGATCAACGACATGCGCGCGACGCGGGCTTCGTCGCCGGGGTAAGCACGGCGCACGCCGTCGAGAAAGCGGCGATTGACCTCGTAGATGATTTCGAGCGGCCGCGGCAGCAACTCCGCGAACAGCGGCAGTCCCCAGGTTTCGAGCGCCTCCGGCAACAACGTGTGATTCGTATAGGCCAACGTGCGCTGCGTGAGCTCCCAGGCCTTGTCCCAGTCGAGGCGGTGCTCATCGACCAACAGCCGCATGAGCTCGGCGACCGCGAGCGCGGGATGCGTGTCGTTCATCTGCGCCGCGAACAGGTCCGGCAGCTGCTCGACGGATGCGCCCTTCATTTCGAGCAGGCGGAGCATGTCCTGGAGTGAGCACGAGACGAAGAAGTACTGTTGCGCGAGACGCAGCCGTTTACCCGCCGCCGCCTCGTCGTTCGGGTATAGCACCTTGGACAGCGTCTCCGAGATCATCTTCTCGCGCACCGCGCCGTAGTAGTCGCCGACGTTGAAATCACCGAAATCGAACGACTCCACGGCCTCGCTGCGCCAGAGTCGTAGCGTGTTGCAGTTGTTTATTCGATAGCCCGGGACCGGGGTGTCGCACGCGATGCCTTTCACCCGGCCGCCGGGCACCCAGCGAACCCGAGCTCGGCCTTCACCGTCGGTGAAGCGCTCCGTGCGGCCGCTGAAGTTCACATACCAACCGACCTCGGGCCGCGCGATCTCCCAGGGATTGCCCTGCGCGAGCCACTTGTCCGTGGCTTCCACCTGCCAACCATCGCGGATTTCCTGATCGAAGATGCCGAACTCGTAGCGAATCCCGTACCCCAGCGCGGGCAGACCGAGTGCCGCGAGTGAGTCGAGGTAGCACGCCGCGAGCCGCCCGAGACCGCCGTTGCCGAGGCCGGGCTCGTTCTCGTACGCGAGCAACACGTCGAGATCCTGGCCGAGCTCGGCGATAGCGGTGCGCGCGGCGTCCTCGATTCCGAGGCACATCAGGTTGTTGCCGAGCTGCGGGCCGATCAGGAACTCGGCCGAGAAGTAGCATGCGACCTTCACGTCGCGCGCCGCGTAGGCCTTCACGGTGCTCACCCAGCGCTCGAGCATCCGGTCGCGAACGCTGTGCGCGAGCGCGATGTACCAGTTCTGCGTCGTCGCGATCGCGGGATAGCGAGCCTGCAAGTACATCAGGTTGTCGAGGACGGCCTGTTTGAACGTCTCCGTCGACAGCCCTGTGCGGACCGGCTCTGCCGATGTTTCGCCCGTCGGCGCGGCCGTGGACGTGGCGCGGCTCACGGCAGGCGGCTCAATACGGCCAGGTCCAATTCGACACCTCGGCGCGGTCGATGCCTTCCGAGCGCGCGTAGGCGAGATTCTCGAGGATCGCGTTCTTCATCCGCTCCTTCAGGTGCGCCGCCGTGGTTTGCAGCCTCGGCACGCGGTCGATGACGTCGATCACGAGATCGAAGCGATCCGTGTTGTTGAGTATCGCGAGCTCGAGCGGCGTGTTGATGTTGCCCTTTTCCTTGTACCCGCGGACGTGCAGGTTGTCGTGATTGCGGAATCGATATGACAGCTTGTGGATGAGCCACGGATAGCCGTGATAGTTGAAGATGATCGGCTTGTCGACGGTGAACAGGCTGTCGAATTCCGCCGCCGTCGAGCCGTGCGGATGCTCGGTCGCCGGCTGCATCTTGAAGAGATCGACGACGTTGACGAACCGGACTTTGAGGTCCGGCAAGTGCTCGCGCAGAATCGCGGCCGCGGCCAGCGCTTCTTGCGTCGCGACGTCGCCGCAAGACGCGAGCACGACGTCGGGCTCCACTCCCTCGTCCGTGCTCGCCTCGGCCCAGATGCCGATCCCCTTGGCGCAATGCACGATCGCCTGCTCGATCGTCGTGAATTGCAGATGCTTCTGCTTGTCCGCGACGATCACGTTGACGCAGTCCGTCGAGCGTAGGCAGCGGTCGGCTACTACCAACAACGTGTTCGCGTCGGGCGGGAAGTAGGCGCGCACGACGCTCGGGCTCTTGTTGGTGACGAGATCGATGAAGCCGGGATCTTGGTGCGAGAAGCCGTTGTGGTCCTGACGCCAGACCGTCGACGACAGAAGGATGTTTTCCGAGGCTACTGATGCCCGCCAATGGACGTGGTTCTTGCAGATGTCGAGCCACTTCGCGTGCTGGTTGAACATCGAGTCGATCACGTGCGCGAACGCTTCGTAGGTGTGGAAGAAGCCGTGGCGGCCCGTGAGGAGGTAGCCCTCGAGCCAGCCGAGCAGCGTGTGCTCGGACAGCATCTCCATCACTCGACCGTCGCGCGCGAGCTCGCCGCCGTCGGCATCCTCGGGCAGCATCTCGGCCATCCACGTCTTCTTGCTGACCTCGTAAATAGCTTGTAGGCGGTTCGAAGCCGTTTCGTCGGGGCCGAACACGCGGAAAGTCGTCAGGTTGTTGCGCATCACGTCGCGCAGGAACTCGCCGAGCGGCTTGGTGTTCTCGTGCAGCACCTTGCCCGCCTCGCGGACCGCGACGGCGTAGTCGCGAAAGTCGGGCATCCGTAGATCTTTACGGAGCAAGCCGCCGTTGGCGTGAGGATTCGAGCCGATACGACGCGAACCGGCCGGCGAGAGCGCCTTGAGCTCCGGCCGCAGCTTGCCGCCTGCATCGAACAGCTTCTCGGGCGCGTAGCTGCGCAGCCAGCTCTCGAGCAGCTTCAAGTTACGCGGATTGCCACGGACGTCGGAGAACGGCACTTGGTGAGAGCGCCAGTAGCCTTCCACTTTCTTGCCGCGGATCTCCTGCGGGCCGGTCCAGCCCTTCGGCGAGCGCAGCACGATCATCGGCCAGCGCGGACGTTTCGCCTTCGCGGCGCTCTCTCGCCGCGCGTCCTTCCAGATGCCGCGGATCTCCGCGACGGCCGCGTCGAGAGTTGCTGCCATCTCCTGATGCATCACGCTCGGGTCGGAGCCCTCGACGAAATACGGCTTGTACCCGTAGCCGACGAACAACGCCTCGAGCTCGTCGTGATCGATCCGGGCGAGGATCGTGGGATTGGCAATCTTGTAACCGTTGAGATTCAGGATCGGGAGGACTGCGCCGTCGCGCGCGGGGTTCAGGAATTTGTTCGAGTGCCACGCCGTCGCGAGCGGCCCGGTCTCGGCCTCACCGTCGCCGACCACGCACGCGACGATTAGCTCGGGATTGTCGAGCGCGGCTCCGTAAGCGTGCGAGAGGCTATAGCCGAGCTCGCCTCCTTCGTGGATAGAGCCAGGCGTCTCGGGCGTCACATGCGAGCCGATGTGACCGGGGAAGGAGAACTGCTTGCACAGCTTCCGCATGCCCTCGGCGTCTTCACTCTTGTCCGGATAGATCTCCGCATACGTGCCGTCGAGGTACGTCGGCCCGATCACGCCAGGCGCACCGTGACCCGGGCCCGCGATGAAGATGACGTCGAGGTCGTCGCGCTTTATCACGCGGTTCAAGTGCGCCCAGACGAACGACAGGGCCGGGCTCGCGCCCCAGTGACCGAGTAAGCGCTGCTTCACGTGCTCCGGCTTCAGCGGCTTCTCGAGCAACGGGTTGTCCTGTAGGTAGATCATCGCGACCGACAAGTAGTTGCAGGCGGTCCACCAGGCGTCGATCAGTGCGAGCTCTGCCTTTGCGAGCGGTGACTTCGCGGTCGAGGCGGTCTTCTTCGGCTTCGCCATACTCGTTGCTCCTCTTCCCTTTGGCACGAAACGACGGCGTGAAGGATCGATGTTCCGCGCACGCCGTCTGTCTATCAATGGGCGCTTTCGCGGCGACCGAGGCGATCAGACCCCGGATGACGCCGGAGATTCCGCCGCGGCCACGCCCGCGAGTGCGAGCGTGGCTGCGCAATGTGTCGGAATGTTTACGGCTCTGGTGCCTGTCAGGCGGCCGCGACCCGGCGCGCGAAGCCGCGGGCCTTGAACGCGAGGATCACCAGCACTACGCCGAATACGACGGCGAACGTTGCGATCAGCCAGAGGAGCGCGAGCACGCTCTGTCCGGGCCTCGCGAGCAGCACGACGCCGAAGAGCACGGACACGACCCCGGAAAAGATCAGCAGCCACTCGCCCTCGATCTCGCTCCGCAGCCGGATGGCCGTCACGATCTCGATCAAGCCGGTCGCGATCGCCCAGATCGCCATGTAGACGAGCAGTGCGAGGACCACGACACCCGGCTCGACGAACGCGAGAATGCCGACGCCGATTCCGAGCAGACCGCGCAGCAACAACAGCCACCAATACTGATGGTCCGCACGCCCGGCGATCGCCGTCCAGGCGCTGAGCACGCCGTCCGCGAAGGCGTACGCGCCGAACAGCAGCACCAGCGCTGCGGCGGAGATGCCCGGTTGAAACCAGGTCAGCACGCCGAACGCGATCGCGACGAGTCCACGCAGCAGCAACAGCCACCAGCCGCGGTGCAGGATGGCGGCCAGACGATTCTCGACGCGGTTCATGACTTGCTCCTTGTTCTTGGTTTGGGGAGAAAGGCAGCTCGCGAGACCAGCAGCTTAGGTCTCGGTGGGGCCGCTTGCAAAAGCTCGGCGCAGCCGAAAAGCCCCTCGAACGGAAAGGAGTGGGTTCCCGAAAAGAAAAGGCGTTGGCGACCGTGTCGCCAACGCCTCGAGTTTTCCCTGCGGCGGTTGCCTGACCGCGATGCTACAGCCGCCGGTTCACGCCCCCATTGTCAGAGCCCGAAGCTCTTGCTGAACGACATCGTCCACATTCGCGGCGCTCCAATCTGGGCCGTCTGGTAGCCGATCGTCGTATAAACGCCGTCCACGATGTTCTGGTAGTAGACCTTGTCGCCGAGGTTGTGGACGTCGATCGCCACCTGCCACTCGTGGCTCGGGGACTGCCAGCTCGCGCGCGCATGCGTGAGCTCGTAGCTGTCGATCCACGCGGTCTTGCGATCGTTGAGCGGCTGCGCCTGCGCGTAGTTGACCGCCTGCGTGTAAACCTCGTCCTGGAATGCCGTGTCGAGACGCAGCGTCAACGAGCCGCCCGCCTTCATCGGGAACGCGTACTGGACGCCCGCGCTCCACGTGGTCTCCGGCGTGTACGGCGCCTTCATGTCGAGCGTCATCTGGCCGCGCCCACCGGGCACGCCGCCGGGCCCGTTGAACGCGACAGTCGGGTCGAGCCGCGTGTACTGGAAGTCCACGTTGGCGGCGGAGAAGTCGAACGAGAGCCGCTGGGTCGCGGCGACCTGCATCTCGAGTTCGAAGCCGTCCATCTTCGCATCGCCGATGTTCGCGGGCTTCGCGCACGGCGGGCCGATGAACGTGCTGTAGGTCACACCGCCGATCGTGACCGGGAACGGCGTCTGACCCCCCTGCGGCACGAGCGTCTCGCAGGCGGCCTGGTTCAGCTGGATGCCGGTCTGCTCGTTGTGGAAGTACGCGCCGTTCAGCCGGATCTTGCCGTTCGCGAGCGTCGTCTTGAAGCCGACCTCGTCGGTCTTGATCTCCTCTTCGCCGAACTCCGCGACCTGCACCGCGAAGAACGGCCTCGGGTTCAGGCCGCCGCCCTTGTAGCCGGTCGCATAGGACGCGTACACCATCGTGTTGTCCGTGATGTGCCAGTCGAGCGCAACGCGGTAGTCGTCGTGATTGCTCTTGAACGTCTTGCTCAGGCCGCTAAATCCGTAGATCGCGCAGTTCGGCGGATTGAGCAGGCTGTTCGCGCCTCCCGGAGGCGGCGGCGCGAGGCACGGGACGATCTCCGTGCCATCGGGATTGTGGCGGTGCCACTCGTAGAACTTCGTGTCCTCGGTGTAGCGATACCCGAGCTGCAGGTCGAGTTTCTTCCCGAGATGCCAGTTGGTATGCGCGAAGATCGCCTTCGAATCCGACGGCGTCGGATCCGGCCCGTGGATGAAGTTCAGCTGCGCATAGTACAGATCGATCTGCCCGGTCAACGTGGCCTTGTACTGGTCGGCGTAGAACGCGCCGATCGTGTAATCGAACCGATCGTTCTTGGTAGAGCCCGTGAAGCGGAGCTCGTGCGTCTGGTGCCGGTGCTGCAAGGCTTGCGTACCGCCTGTGCTGAAGAACGGCGTGCCGTCCGAGTCGTAATGCCACGTGTCCTCATAAGCGCGGGTTGCAGAGATCCATTTCAGCGCGAGCTTGTCGGTGAGGTCCCAATCGATCTGCACCGAGAGGCCCTTGTCGGTGAACTGGATGCCGGGGTCCGTGGTCGTCGGCGAGTACGGTCGGTTGGTCTGCGACGGCATCGGATCGAGGAACGTCGCGTACGTGATGTACGGGTCGTTCACGATCGGGTCGCCGCGGTACTTGCCGTGCGTCACGAACTGGCTGTTCAAATACACGCGGTCGGCCGTCGTGGCTAGATTGCCGTCTGTGTCTAGGAATGTACCTTCATAGACGCCTGTGGTCGGGTTGAACTGACCCGTACCCGGCGTCGGGCTCCGGAGGTGACGCGAGTCCGTCACGCGAGTGAGCACGAGCGCGGCCGACTCGTTGTCCTGGTTGATCATGTCGCCGAGCACTTTGACCCGGAACTTGTCCGAGGGCGTCCATAGCAGCGCGAACCGGCCACCCGTGAAGCTCTGGCCGCCGAGCGTGCCGAGCTTGCAGGTGTCGAGCCGGCCGTTCTCGAACGTTGGGCCCGGCCACGTCGGGTGAGTGCACTTGTAGTCGACGCGAGTCACGTAGCCGTCGCGGCTGCTCGAGACGCCGGAGATGCGGGCGCTGAGCTTGTCCTCGAGGAACGTGAGATCCGCGAAGCCCTTCAGCTGCACCGAGTTGTAGTCGCCGAGCGTGAGCTCCGCTTTGCCGGTGTTGCTGTTGCTCTTCGGCTCGACGGAATAGATCTTGACCGATCCGCCGATCGAGTTGCGGCCGGCCAGCGTGCCCTGCGGTCCTCGCGAGATCTCGACGCGGTCGATGTCGAGCAGCTCGACCATCGAGCCCGTGAGATTCGGATAGTAGACCTCGTCGACGTACATGCCGACGCCGGGCTCGAGCGCGTAGTTGAAGTCCGTTTGGCCGACACCGCGGATATACGTGATCATCGCGCTGCCGGCGCCTTGGCCTGCCGGCGTCATCGTGACGTTCGGCGTTTGCCGGGCGACGTCGACGATGTTCGTTTGGCCGCGATTCTCGAGCATCTCGGCATTAACGGCCGTGATCGCGATCGGCGTGTCTTGAACGTTCGTGGCGCGGAACGTCGCCGTGACGATGATCTCTTCGAGCTGCTGCGCCGAAGCTGCGCCCGAGAAGAGCGTCGAGCCGGCGAGCGCGGCTGCGATCGCCATGGAAAGATGCGTCGAAGACCGGCGGTCGTGCGACCGCACGGCCCACAGATGCCTGTAGGCGTTACGCAAAAGCATTTGGTTTCCCCCTGGAAATCCCCGAGAAACTGGAAGGTGCCACCCCAAAAATCTTCACTCGCGAACCGATTCTGACAATCCTTACCCCTAAGATCGTCCGTCGCGTGGTCGCGACAGTAGCGCAAGCATTTCTGATTGGTCAATAGTGAAGCGTCGTCGATACAACACGTGCTATTTCCCGACGTACCCGCTTACGGATCTCGACCGCGGCATCCTTATATGCTGTCGGAACCGGCCGCGTGCCGAGAACCGCACTGGTGCGCATGGGCCTTCGTCTATCGCAGCGCCCCAGTGTCGTATTTCAGCAACCACGGCTGCACGAGCGCCCGCCCGGTGCGGCGCGTCGCGAGCTCGGTCGCCCGCTAGCGCGAGGCGTCGTCTTTGCTTCCCGCGACCGTTCGTCTAGCGCAGCGCCACATCGACCATCGCCTGCGCCTCGCGCACGATCGCCGCGAGATGCGTTTCGCCGTCGAAGCTCTCCGCGTAGATCTTGTAAATGTTCTCGGTGCCCGACGGCCTCGCGGCAAACCAGCCGCGTTTGGTGGTCACCTTGAGCCCGCCGATTGCGGCCCCATTGCCGGGCGCGCTCGTGAGCTTCGCTTCGATCGGGTCGCCGGCAAGCGTTGCCGCCGCGATCGACGCCGGTGAAAGCTTCGCGAGCCGCGCTTTCTGCTCGGGCGTCGCCGCCGCGTCGATCCGCGTGTAGGTCGGCGCGCCGAACTTCGCGGCGAGCTCGCGGTAATGCTCGCCCGGGTCGCGGCCCGTGACGGCCGTGATCTCGGCCGCGAGCAGATCCATGATCAAGCCGTCCTTGTCTGTCGTCCAAACCGAGCCGTCCAGGCGCAGGAAGCTCGCGCCGGCGCTCTCCTCCCCGCCGAAACAGCACGAGCCGTCGAACAGGCCCGCAACGAACCACTTGAACCCGACCGGCACCTCGTAAAGCGTGCGCGCGAGGTCGCTGACGACTCGATCGATCATGCTGCTCGAGACGAGCGTCTTGCCGACGGCCGCACGCGACGGCCAGCGCGGCCGATGCGTGAGCAGATAGCGGATCGCGACCGCGAGGTAATGGTTCGGGTTCATGAGCCCGACCGACGGCGTCACGATCCCGTGCCGGTCGGAGTCCGGGTCGTTCGCGAACGCGAGCCGATACCGATCCTTCAGCGATACGAGCCGCGCCATCGCGTAGGGACTCGAGCAATCCATCCGAATCTTGCCGTCGTGATCGACGGTCATGAAGCCGAAGGTCGGATCCACGCGCGGGTTCACGACGTCGACGTCGAGCCCATAGCGCTCGTTGATCGGCGCCCAGTAGCCGACCGACGCTCCGCCGAGCGGGTCGACGGCAAGCTTCAGCCCGGCCCCGCGAATCGCGGGCAGATCGACGACGTTCGCGAGATCGTCGACGTACGGACCGATGAGGTCCTGCTCGACGATCCGGCCCGTGCGCAGCGCGCTCTCGAGCGTGAGTCGGCGCACGCCGGCGTTGCCGGCGCGCAAGAGCTCGTTCGCCCGATCCTGCACCGTGCGTGTCACGTCCGTGTCGGCGGGGCCGCCGTTCGGCGGGTTGTACTTGAAGCCACCGTCGGGCGGCGGGTTGTGCGACGGCGTTACGACGATACCGTCCGCGAGATGCTCGCCGCGGCCGCGGTTGTACGCGAGGATCGCGCGCGAGATCGCGGGCGTCGGCGTGAAGCCATCGTCGCGCTGAATGATCGTGTCGACGCCGTTCGCCGCGAGCACCTCGAGCGCAGTGCTCTGCGCGGGCGCGGATAGCGCGTGCGTGTCCTTGCCGAGATAGAGCGGCCCGTCGATGTCGTGCGCGCGGCGGTGCTCGCAGATCGCCTGCGTCACCGCGAGGATGTGCGCCTCGTTGAACGACCCCGCGAGCGAAGTGCCTCGGTGGCCGCTCGTGCCGAAAGACACGCGCTCGGCGGCAACGGACGGATCCGGACGGCGCGCGAAGTACTCGCGCTCGAGCTCCGCGACGTCGATCAGCATGTCCGGCGTCGCGGGCTTGCCGGCGCGCGGCGACACCGCGCTCATTGCGCTCCGAACTCCATGGTCCTCGCAGTATGACTCAGCGATTTCGCCGCTTGCCACCTCCATACAATGGCCTCAGAGTGCTGCGACTTTCTGCTGCGACAGCTAACGGGCGAGGGACAGCAATGCGCGTGGGTTTCATCGGGCTCGGTCGAATGGGCGGCGGCATGGCGCGCCGGTTGTTGGACGCGGGGCACGAGCTCTGCGTATTCGACGTCGTCGCCGCGCAGACGGCGCCCTTCGAGGCAGCCGGGGCGCGCGTCGCGAAATCCGTTGTCGACCTCGCGGCCGCCAGCGAGATCGTCGTCACGATGCTCGTCGAGGACGCGATCGTCGCTCAGGTCGCGCTCGGTCCCGGCGGCCTGTCGAGCGGGCTCGCCGCCGGCGCGATCCATCTCGTGATGGGCACACACGGCGTCGCAACCGTGCGCGAGCTCGAGAGCAAGCACCGCGCGGCGGGCCAGACGCTCGTTGCGGCGCCGGTGCTCGGCCGGCCCGACCTCGCGGCGTCCGGTCAGCTCGGGATCGTCGTCGCGGGCCCCGATGCGGCGGTCGCACGCTGCACCGAGCTCCTCAAAGTCATAGGCCGCAGGATCTTCGTCGCGGGGACCAAACCCGAGTCCGCGACCGCGATCAAGCTCGCGAACAACGCAGTGCTCGGCTGCGCGATGGTCGCGATGGCGGAAGGCTTCGCGCTCGTGCGCAAGTACGGCGTCCAGCCGCAGGTGTTTCAGGACGTGATGACCGAGGGTCTGTTCGCGGCCCCGGCGTACAAGATCTATGGACAGAAAATGGTCGACGAGAGCTACGACCAAGTCGGCTCGCCGATCACCGTCGGCCTCAAGGACGCGAACCTGATCGCATCGGCCGCGGATCTCGCGCGCGTGCCGATGCCGAGCCACAACGTCTATCACGACCGCCTGCTAGGCGCAGTCGCGCACGGCGACGGCGATCGCGACCAAGCGGTGCTCGCCCGAGAGCAGGCGCGCTCGTCGGGCCTCGAGTAAGCGGCCCAAAGCAAGCGCGCGCGACGCCGTCGTCGCGCGCGCGTTTAGCTTCGTTGCGCTTAGCGGGGTGCGCCGCCGCCCGGAGGAGCGCCACCCGGAGGACCACCACCGCCACCACCGCCCCCGCCGCCGCGCGGCCGGGCATCGAACTCTTCCTTCGAGACTTTGCCGTCCTTGTTGGTGTCCCAACGCGCGAAGATGTCGTCGGCGTTGCGCGGCGGCCCGTTCGGGTTTTCCGGCAGGGACTTGACCCACGCCTCGACCTCCGCCTTCGACAACGATCCGTTCTTGTCCTTGTCGAGCCCATCGAACGTCGGCGGAGTGAATCCCGCCGGCGGCTGCGCCCAAGCATAGGCGCCGATCAGCAACGTGAACGCAGACACAAACGCGAGCCGAATTCTCATGTTGTTCTCCGAATGTAGGTGATGCGCTGCGAGCGAAAGTATACGCGCGGAACACCGCGCCAACGTTACCGTACTCGTCATCCGGCGTAGTCGGAACGGCAGCGCCGTCGAGCGGAACCGGTCGTTCGGCACCGGCGGCTGCTCTCGACGAGCTCGGCCGCTGCGAGCGTCTCGCGCCCGCGTCATGTGTGGTAGCGTGACCGCATGATCGACGGGCTGCCCGTTGCAAAGAGCGGCGACAAGGTCCTCGCGCTGCTGCCGGGGCTCGCCAACCGGCACGGCCTCGTGACCGGCGCGACGGGCACCGGCAAGACCGTCACGCTGCAAACGCTCGCTGAGCAGCTCTCGCGGATCGGCGTGCCGGTGTTCATGGCCGACGTGAAAGGCGACCTCGCGGGCATCGCGGCGGCCGGCGGCACGAACCCCAAGGTCACGGCCCGCGCGCAGCAGCTCGGCGTGCAGTTGAGCTACGCCGCGTGCCCGGCCGTCTTCTGGGACGTCTTCGGCAAGAACGGCCACCCGCTCCGCGCGACCGTCTCGCATCTCGGCCCGCTCTTGCTCTCGAGGATGCTCGAGCTCAACGACGTGCAGGAAGGCGTGCTCAACCTCACGTTCAAGATCGCCGACGACGCGGGCCTGCTGCTGCTCGATCTCAAAGACCTGCGCGCGGTGCTCCAGCACGTCGGCGACAACTCGGAGCAGTTCACGACTCAATACGGCAACGTAGCCGCAGCATCGATCGGCGCGATTCAGCGCGGGCTCCTCACGCTCGAGTCGCAGGGTGCGGACCGCTTTTTCGGCGAGCCGATGCTGAACGTCTCGGACTTGATCCAGACGAACGCCGGGCGCGGCCTCGTCAACGTGCTCGCGGCGGATCAGCTCATGGGCGCGCCGCAGCTCTACGCGATGATTCTTCTCTGGCTGCTCTCCGAGATCTTCGAGTTCCTGCCCGAGATAGGCGACCCGGAGAAGCCGCGGCTCGTGTTCTTCTTCGATGAGGCGCATCTCTTGTTCGC
>Ga0068864_100004165_pt1 | contig 11882 bp, 8 predicted proteins | sample KBSSwiS72_FD_66586 | JGI IMG/M metagenome (GOLD analysis project Ga0068864, IMG submission 66586) | Switchgrass rhizosphere microbial communities from Kellogg Biological Station, Michigan, USA - KBS Switchgrass S7-2 | ecosystem: Host-associated > Plants > Roots > Rhizosphere > Soil ...
GCTGAACGCGCGGCGCAGCGTCCGTTGGTCCAGCGCCTGTCCGAAAGAGATCGTGTCGGACTTGAGGATGCCGCCGCAGTCCAGGCAGGGCGGGTCCGGCTCGCCGGCCTCCACCCGGTCCAGGGCCGAGCGCATCGTGGTGCGGTCGTCGCAGGTCATGCAGACGACCATGAAGATCGTTCCATGGACCTCGATCACCCGGCCGGGGTCACTGCCGGCGAGCTGGTGCAGGCCGTCGATGTTCTGGGTGACGATCGCGTGCAGCCGACCGGCCAGCTCCAGGTCGACCAGGGCCTTGTGACCGGTGTTGGGCCGGGCCGTCCACGCGACGTGGTCGCGGCGGGCGATCCAGGACCGCCGCCGTACGTCCGGGTCGGTCAGGTACGCGTCGAGCGTCACCAGGCGCGCCGCCTCCGGGTCGCGCGTCCACAGCCCGTTCGGGCCGCGGAAGTCCGGGATCCCCGAGTCCGTGGAGATCCCGGCGCCGGTGAGGGCGGTGACCCGCTCCGCCGCCCGGATCCAGTTGGCGACCTCGTCCACGGTCCCTGACATGGTGGCGACGGTATCCGAGCCACCAGGCGACCAGCCACGCCCCGGCCCGTAGGCTTCGGCTATGGAGTTCTCCGTCGGCGCCACGGCGGACGTGACGCACGCCGTCGCCGAGGCGGACACCGCGACCGCGTTCGGATCCGGCGACGTGCCGGTGCTGGCCACGCCCAGGGTGCTGGCGCTGCTGGAGGAGGCGACCGTGGCCGCGGTGGCGCCTTCGATGGCGGACGGGCAGACCACCGTGGGCACCCGGATCTCGCTCGAGCACCAGGCGGCAACACCCGTCGGCCGTACGGTCACCGCCAGCGCCCGGCTGGTCGCCGTCGACGGTCGCCGCCTGGAGTTCGAGGTGACCCTGACCGACGGTGCCACGGTGGCGGCCTTCGGCACGGTGGAGCGGATCGTCGTCGACCGGGCCCGGTTCATCGCCCGCGCGGCCGGAGGCTGAGATGCCCCCCGCCTTCGTCGAGGTCGCCGACGGTGTCCACGTGCTGCGCTACCCGGTACTGGACGTCAACGCCACCCTGATCGTGGGCGGCGAGGTCGCGGTCGTCGTCGACACCCTCTCCACCGAGGAGCAGGGGCGGGAACTGCTCGCCGCGGTCCGGTCCATCACCATCCGGCCGCTGATCGCGGTCAACACCCACCACCACTTCGACCACACCTTCGGCAACGGGGTGCTGGGCGAGGACGTGGCGGGATTCACCGTCTGGGCCCACGAGGCGGCCGCCGCGGCCCTGCGCGACCACGGCACCCTCTGGCAGCGCCAGTGGTACGAGGAGTGCCTGGAGACCGCGCCCGAGTTGGCCGAGGCGGTCGGCCGGACCGTGATCCGCCCGCCCGACCGCTTCATCAAGGTGGAGTCCACAATGGACATCGGCGGGCGGACGCTGGAGCTGCGCCACCTGGGTCGCGGCCACACCGACGGGGATCTGGTCGTCCTCGTGCCCGATGCCGGAGTCCTGCTCGCCGGAGACCTTCTCGAGGAGGGCTCCCCACCGTCCTTTGAGGACGCGTACCCGATCGAGTGGCCGGAGACGGTCACCGCCCTGCTGCACTTCGGCGCGGACGCCACGGTCGTAGTACCCGGCCACGGCGCGCCGGTCACCCTCGACTACGCCCGTGCCCAACACAGCGAACTCACCCGCCTGGCCTGGCTGATCCGCGAGGGCCACTACGACGGGGCCGACCAGAAGTCGGTGGCCGCGAAGGCCCCGTTCGGCCTGGCCGCGGCGACGATCGCCGTCGCGCGCGGATACGCCGAACTCGACGGCTACGCCTGACCCTCTGCGGCCCGCGATCAAGACGTCTACGTCAGGAACCGGCCCCCTAACGCTGGCGTAAAGGGTCTTGATCGACGCGGTGGGGGCGGGTCAGGCGACCATGGAGCCGACGACGGGCTTGGTGAGCAGGGCGGACTGGTTGCGCCCGACGCCGGGATCCAGCGACCGTTCGACGAAGATCGCGTGCCACACGCAGAAGACCAGCACCGTCCACACCTCGCGGGAGTGGTCGGCCTCGCCGCGCCGGTGCGCGTCGAGCAGGTCGATCGCGTACTGCAGGTTCAGTAGCTCGCCCGCGCCGGAGCCGGCGATGATGTTGCGGGCCCACTCGTACATCTCGGTCTTGAGCCAGACCCGGGTCGGGGTGGGGAAGCCGAGCTTGCGGCGGTTGACGATGGCCGGGGGCACGACGTCGGCGAGCGCGCGGCGCATCGCGTACTTGGTGTCGGTGGTGCGGGGCGGCAGCTTCAGGTCGACCGGAATGCCGGCCGCGATCTCGAACACCTCACGGTCGAGGAACGGGACGCGGACCTCCAGCGAGTGCGCCATCGACATCCGGTCGGCCTTGACCAGGATGTCGCCGCGCAACCAGGTGTAGACGTCGACGTACTGCATCTTGGTGACGTCGTCGAGCCCCTCGGCCTCGGCGTAGATGGACGCCGTGACGTCGGTGTAGCGCACCGTCGGGTCGTAGCGGCGCAGCAGCAGCCGCTTCTCGTCCTCCGTGAAGATGCGCGCGTTGCCGTAGTAGCGCTCCTCCAGCCGGGTCGTGCCGCGCTCCAGGAAGCTCTTGCCCTTCACGCCCTCCGGGATGGCCCGCGACACCGCGCGCAGGCCGCGCTGGATCGGGGTGGGCAGGCCGTTCACGCCGGCCAGCGACAGCGGTTCGCGGTAGATGGTGTAGCCGCCGAAGAACTCGTCCGCCCCCTCGCCGGAGAGGATGACCGTGACGTACTCGGCGGCCTTCTTGGCCACGAAGTACAGCGGCACCAGGGCGGGGTCGGCGACCGGGTCGTCCAGATGCCAGACGATCTTGGGCAGGGCGTCCATCATGTCCTGCGGCCCGATCTTCGTCGGGATCGTGGTCACCTCGAGGTGGCGGGCCGAGTCCTGGGCCACCTCGATCTCGGAGTACCCGGGCACGTCGTAGCCGACGGTGAAGGTGAGGATGTTCGGGTTGAACTCCCGCGCCAGGGCGACCACCGCGGTGGAGTCGATGCCGGAGGACAGGAACGCGCCGACCGGTACGTCCGAGCGCATGTGCAGCCGGACGCTCTCCCGCAGCACATCCTGGATCTCCTTGTACAGAGCCGCCGGATCGGCCACCGGCGCGGGGCGGAACTCGGCCCGGTAGTAGCGCCGGGTGGAGACCTCGCCGCCGGGCGAGAAGGTCAGGCACTCCCCCGACCCGATGCGGCTGATGCCGTAGTGCAGGGTGTCCGGCTCCGGCACGTACTGCAGGGTGAAGTAGTGGGCCAGGTTGGCCTGGTTGAGCCCGGCATCGCCGCGCAGGGCGGACGGGGCGAACGGCAGCAGCGCCTTCTTCTCGCTGGCGAAGTAGATCCCGTCCGGGGTGCGCAGGTAGTGCAGCGGCTTGATGCCGAACGGGTCGCGCGCCCCGAACGCCTTGCCCAGCGCGCTGTCCCAGATGAGGAAGGCGAACATGCCGCGCAGCTTGTCCAGCACCGCCTCGCCCCAGTAGTGGTATCCCGCCACAACCGCCTCGGCGTCACCCTGGGTCGCGAACTCGGCGCCGAACTCCTCGCTCAGCTGCCGGCGAAGCTCGATGTAGTTGTAGATCTCCCCGTTGAACGTCAACAGGTAGCGGCCCGCCTCCGGCCCGCTCGGCGGGTACGGGATCGGCTCGTGGCTGAACTCCACGTCGATGATGGACAGCCGCTTGTGCGCGAAGATCACGTCCCGGTCGACCAGCACCACGCCGGTGTCGTCCGGGCCACGGTGATGCAGGCTCTCCAGCGCGGCCGCGACCGACTCGCGCTGATCACCCGCCGTACCGGCATCGCTGATGAAGACGAGGACTCCACACATGGCGGCCATCCTGCCACGACCTGCGCCCCCGCACGGCCGGCACCGCTGCCATGGGGCGGCACAGGTTCGCGCGATAGCCTCGACCGCAGGCCCGGGCGACCCCCGGTTGGCGAACAGGAGCGAGTTGTGGGTACCCAACCAAACCAGCCTTCGGACGGCTCCCGCCCGTACGACGTGGACTTCCCGGAAGCGTTCAAGGAGTTCATGCGCACGGGATGGGGCGAGTCCCCGCTCGCGGTCGCGCCCCGGCCCGAGGCACCCGACCACGCTCGGCGGCGGGCCGCGCTGTCCGCGTTGTTCCCGGGCGAGACCCTGGTCGTCCCGAGCGGCAACGAGAAGGTACGGGCCAACGACTCGCTCTACCCGTTCCGGCCGGGCAGCGACTTCATGTACCTCACCGGCGAGCACGACCCGGACGCGGTGCTGGTGCTCGGTCCCGACGGCGGAACGCTGTTCATCCGGCCCCGGTCGCCGCGCGAGGGCGAGGAGTTCTTCCGCAACGCGCGCTACGGCGAGCTGTGGATCGGCCGCCGGCACACGCTCGGCGAGAAGACGATCGAGCTCGGCATCCAGACCCGGGACCTGGCCGGCCTGCCGCAGGTGCTGGCCTCGCTCGCCCCGGCCCGCACCCGGGTGTTGCGCGGCTTCGACGCGGCCGTGGACGCGGCGGTCCACCCGTACGACCCGACCGAGGCCGGCGGGCGCGACCGCGAGCTGGCGACCGCGCTGTCCGAGCTGCGCCTGACCAAGGACGAGTGGGAGCTGGCCCAGCTACAGGACGCGATCGACGCCACCGTCCGCGGTTTCGAGGACGTCGCCCGGGTGCTGCCGGCTGACCGGCCGGTCAACGAGCGGTTCATCGAGGGCATCTTCGGCCTGCGCGCGCGCCACGACGGCAACGGCCTGGGCTACTCCTCCATCGTCGGCGCCGGCGCGCACGCGACGATCCTGCACTGGATCCGCAACACCGGCGCCACCACGCCGGGGCAGCTGGTGCTCATGGACATGGGCATCGAGAACGAGGCCCTGTACACCTCGGACGTGACCCGCACGGTGCCGGTCAGCGGCCGGTTCAGCCCGGCCCAGCGCGACGTCTACGAGATCGTGTACCGGTCCCAGCAGGCCGGCATGGACGCCATCGCGCCGGGGGTCAGGTACGAGGACGTGTCGAGGACCTGCAACCAGGTGCTCGCCGAGGGCCTGTACGACCTGAAGCTGCTGCCGTGCTCCGTCGAGGAGGCGATGGACAAGGACAGCATGGTGTTCCGGCGCTGGACGCTGCACGGGTTCGGCCACATGCTCGGCCTGGACGTGCACGACTGCACCGCGGCCCGCAAGGAGATGTACCGCGAGGGATCGCTGGCCGAGAACTACGTGCTCACCGTCGAACCGGGCCTGTACTTCCAGTCCGACGACGAGCTGGTGCCCGAGGAACTGCGCGGGGTCGGCATCAGGATCGAGGACGACGTGCTCGTGACCGCGACCGGGTACCGCAACCTGTCCGACGGGCTGCCGCGTACCCCGGACGCGGTCGAGGCGTGGCTCGCCGCGCAGCGGGAGGCCGGACCCCGATACCCTGGATCGGTCGGATAGCCGACAGTCAGCGGCCCGGTCGGTTACCACACCCCACCCTCGGGACCGGACACGATCTTCGTGTCCCCCCGTCGTCGCGTCGCGGAAGGTCTGTGTCATGAACACTGTCGGAGCGATCATCCTCGGGGTGGTCTGCCTCGTGCTGGTCCTGCTCGTCGTGTGGATCATCGCCTCGTACAACGGGCTGGTGCGTAAGCGCAACCAGGTCGACGCGTCGTGGGCGCAGATCGACGTGCAGCTCAAGCGGCGGTACGACCTGATCCCGAACCTGGTCGAGACGGTGAAGGGGTACGCGGCGCACGAGAAGGGCACCCTCGACGCGGTGATCCAGGCCCGCAACAGCGCGGTCGCGGCGTCCAACGCGGACCCGGCCGCGCGGGCCCAGGCCGACAACGTGGTGACGCAGACCCTGGGTCGGCTGTTCGCGCTGGCCGAGGCGTACCCGAACCTGAAGGCGAACGAGAACTTCGCCGCGCTGCAGGGCGAGCTCACCAATACCGAGGACCGGATCGCGTACTCGCGGCAGTTCTACAACAGCTCCGTGCAGACCTACAACAACGCGACCCAGACCATCCCGACGAACATCATCGCCGGCATGATGAACTTCAAGACCAAGGAGTACTTCGAGTCGCAAGGCGACGAACGGGGTCCGGTGCGGGTCCAGTTCTGACCGATCGCTATGCGACCGATCGTTGTCGAGGCGGCCTTCGCGGCCGCCTCGTTCGTCTTCTACTTCGCCGTGTACGGGGTGCTGCTGCTGGTGACCCGTCCGGCCGGCGTCCGGCCGGGACCGTCCACACAGGACCTCGGGCCGGAGAAGCCGGCGATCGCGTCGCTGGTCGCCAACGGCTGGGATCTGACCGAGGACGCCGCCGAGGCGACGCTGCTCGACCTCGGCGGCCGCCGCATTCTCGAGTTCCGACAGCCGGGGTCTGATCCCCGGCAGACGACCATCCACATTGTCCAGACCTCGCCGTCGGGACTGAACCGGTACGAGCAGAGGGTGTTCGACCGCGTCTCGGGGCTTTCGGTGGGCGGCGTGGTGCCGTTGAGCGCGCTGACGTTCCGCGACCCGACCGCGGCGAAGTCGTGGTGGAAGCGGCTGCGGGCCGAGATCGTGGCCGATGCCCGAACGCTTGGACTCTCGCGGCGCCGCTTCTCCTCCGCCGTCCAGGCCGTCGTCGTGGTCGCCGCGCTGCTGGCCACGGTGGGCGTGCTCATCGCCGCCTTCCACTACGCGCAACGGCAGCCGGCGTCGACCGACTCCGACGACAACCCGTACGGGCTGCTGGTCCCGGTCGGTATCTTCACCTTCGCCGGCCTGCTGGCGTTCGGGCTGCGCTACGTCGGCGAGCGATCCACCCCGTCCGGCGTTGAAGCGGCGTCCCGGTGGCTCGGGGTGAAAGCGTTTCTGCGCGCCCACTCGTCATTCTCGGATCTCCCGCCGTCGGCGGTGGCGGTCTGGGACCGCTACCTCGGGTACGGGGCGGCTCTCGGTACGACCCGGGTCGCCTCCACCGTCATCGACATGGGGATGGGCAACAAGCGACGGGTCTGGTCCTCGTACGGCGGGAACTGGCGACGCGTACGGGTCAGCTACCCGTCGCTGTGGTGGCGGTACGGCCGGACAACGGGGGACGTCATCATCCGGTCGCTGCTCGCGCTCGGGCTCGGGTTCGTGCTGGTGCGCTACCTCGGTCGGGGCCTCGACGTCGTGGCGTCCTTCACGCACGTCCCCGCCCTCGTCGGTCGGGTCGGCTTCCTGGTCGGGGTCGTGCTGCTCGGCTACGGCTCGTACCTGCTGCTGCGGGCGATCCTCGACGTCGCACTGCCGCTGCGGTTCACCGGACAGGTGTTGTGGAAGCAGGTGTGGCGCAAGACCTCCGGCGGCGAGAACCGGCCGTCGGTGCCATGGCTCTACCACCTCGCCATCGACGACGGGTCGCGCGACAAGACCCGGGCCTGGGGTGCGCCGTCCTCGCTCTCGTCGGCCTCGTCGGCCGACCCCGGGGACACCGTGACGGTCACCGTCCACCGCTGGTCGCGACGGATCATGGCGTTGACGGTCGACGAGCACGGCTCCAGCGCGTACTACGAGTCCACATCGGACGCTTCGACCGATCCGGAGAAGCTGGTCGCCTCGATCCTGTCGCCCGGTCTGTCCTCCACCCTGTCTTCCGCTCTTGCCAAGCCTTCGGTCTCGTCCGGGACTCTGCTCACCGCCGACGAGGTCTCGGCTGCGCTCGGCATGGCCGTCGTGCTGGAATCCTCGGCCGCGCCCGGTCCGATGTCGATGACGACGTTCCGTACCACCGACCGCCGCAAGGCCGTGCTGATGCTGCAGGTCGTTGACGGCACACTGGGCGCGATGGCGTGGCGGACCAACTCCCGAGGACAGTCGCTACCGTCCATTGGGGACGGTGCGTACGTTCGCGGGAACCGGGGTGTGGTGAAGTCGGGCGGCTCGATCGTGGTGCTGACCCTGTTGAGCGCGGCGAAGGGCCGCACGTCTGGCCTGCCCACGTTGCTGTCGCAGGCAGTGGCCCGGATCCCGTCCCCTCGCACCGCCGTGGACTAGGGGCCTCGGAAGCTCCCGACCCCAGGTCCCGCTACGCGGACGCGGTCGCCATGCGGCGGACGTCGAAGACGAGGTTGCCGTCGCGCACGTCCGCGGTCACCTCGGACCCGGACGACAGCTCTCCTCGCAACAGCATCTGCGACAGCCGGTTGTCGACGTCGCGCTGGATGGCCCGCCGCATCGGCCGGGCCCCGAACTCGGGCTGGTACCCCCGGTCGGCGAGCCACGTGATGGCCGACGGCGTAAAGGAGATGGTGACCCCCTGCGCGTGCAGCCGGCGCCGGGTCTCGTCCAGCAGCAGCTCGGTGATCTGCCGCAGCTGCTCCACCTCCAGCCGCTGGAACACGATGACCTCGTCGATGCGGTTGAGGAACTCCGGCCGGAACTGTTCCCGCAGCCGCCGCATGAGCTGGTCGCGCAACCCAGGATCGGTACCCTCCGGGACGCGGGTCTGCGAATCGGGCCCACCCTCGAAGGAGTCGGGCGCCGGTACGGTGACGAAGCCGAGCGCCTGCCGATGCCCGACGATCAGCTCACTGCCCACATTGGACGTCATGATGAGCACCGCGTGTCGGAACGACACCGTGCGCCCCTGCGAGTCGGTGAGCCGCCCGTCGTCCAGCACCTGCAGCAGCACGTTGAACAGGTCCGGGTGCGCCTTCTCGATCTCGTCCAGCAACACGACCGTGTACGGCCGTCGCCGCACGGCCTCGGTCAGCTGCCCGGCCTCGTCGTACCCGACGTACCCCGGCGGTGCCCCCACCAGACGCGAGACGGTGTGCCGCTCCTGGAACTCCGACATGTCCAGGCGCACCATCCGGTCGCGGTCACCGAAGAGCGCCTCGGCGAGCGCCCGGGCCAGCTCGGTCTTGCCAACCCCGGTCGGGCCCAGGAAGAGGAAGCTGCCCACCGGCCGGTCCGGATCGGAGAGCCCGGCCCGGGACCGGCGTACCGCCTCGGCAACCGCGGCGACCGCCTCGTCCTGACCGATCACCCGCTCATGCAGGTGACCCTCGAGGCGCAGCAACCGGTCCCGCTCCTCCTCGGTGAGCTGCGCGACCGGGATGCCGGTCGAACGGGAGACGACCTCGGCCACGTCCTTCATGGTGACCGACGGCAGGGACGCTCCATCGGCCGAAGGCGTGAGGTCGCCCGACAGCGAGTGGATCTCGTCCCGCAGCCGGGAGGCCCGCTCGAAGTCCTCATCGGACACTGCCTGTTCCTTGTCCCGCCTCAGCTGTTCCAGCCGCATCTCGACGTCGCGACGGTTCGCGGCGGGCGCCACCACACGTAGGCGTACCCGCGCGCCGGCCTGGTCGATGAGGTCGATCGCCTTGTCCGGCAGGAACCGGTCGGCGATGTACCGGTCGGAGAGCTCGGCCGCCGCGACCAACGCCTCGTCGGTGAACCGGACCTGGTGGTGCGCCTCATAGGAATCGCGCAGCCCACGCAGGATCTCGATGGTGTCGTCCACTGTGGGCTCCGGCACCAGGACGGGCTGGAACCGCCGGGCCAGCGCCGCGTCCTTCTCGATGCTGGTGCGGTACTCGCTCAGCGTGGTGGCACCGATCACCCGCAGGTCGCCCCGGGCCAGGGCGGGCTTGAGCATGTTGCTCGCGTCCATTCCGGACTCGGCGCCGGTCGCGCCGGCACCGACCAGCGTGTGCAGCTCGTCCAGGAACAGGATGAGCTCGTTGCGGCTGTCCCGTACCTCGTCGATGACCCGCTTGAGCCGTTCCTCGAAGTCGCCGCGGAACCGGGTCCCGGCCACCAACCCGGCCAGGTCGAGCTGCACCACCCGCCGGTCGCGCAGGGTGGCCGGCACCTCCCCCTCGGCGATCCGCTCGGCGATGCCCTCGACGATCGCGGTCTTGCCGACGCCGGCCTCGCCGATGAGCACGGGATTGTTCTTGGTACGGCGGGAAAGGATCTCCACCGCCTGCTCGATCTCCTCATCCCGGCCGACGAGCGGGTCGAGCTTGCCGTCACGCGCGAGCGCGGTGAGGTCCTGCCCGAACTGGTCGAGGGTCGGCGTCCGCGCCCGCTCGGGGCCGCCACCGGGCGCGGTGGAACGGGCCGCCGCCAACGCATCCGGCGCCACCCGGCCCTCGGCGAGCATCTTCCCGCCGGGCGAGTCGGGGCTGACCGCGAGGGCCATCAGCAGGTGCTCCGGTCCGATGTAGTTGGATCCGGTGGTACGCGAGATCTGGTGCGCCTGCAGGAGAGCCCGCTTGGTCGCCGGGGTCAGCGACAGCGCGTCCTCCGGAGCCGGCCGGTCGGAGCTGCGGTGCGGCTGGCTCTCCAACCGGGCCAGCAACTTGTCCGGGTCCGCCCCGGCCTTCTGGACCATCGCCCGCAGGCCATCCCGGTGCAGCGCCGCCCACAGGATGTCGTCGGTGTCCACGTCGGTCGCGCCGACCTCGGTGGCCCGCCGCGCCGCGGCCACGAGCAGCTCGCGGGCGTCCGCGCTCATCAGCTTTCCGACGTCGACCCGGTAGACCGGCCGCTTCTGCTCGACCTGGCCGATCAGACGCTGGATCAGCTCCTCCCAGGACGCCGGGCCCTGCGGTGCGTCGGTCATGGAAGACTCCTCCCGGTCCGCAATCCAGCGTCGCACCGGGGCCGGTGGCACCGTGGCCGAACGTTCAGACCGAGTCGAGGAACTCCAGCCGGTTGCCCACCGGATCGTCGGTGTGGAACCGACGTCGCCCCGGAATCTCGTCCTCGGCGGCCCACCGCACCTCGTGGCCCGCCTCCGTCAAGCGCCGCGCCACCGCGTCCAGAGAGGGCCACAGCAGACCTGGATGCGCCTTGCGGGCCGGTCGGAAGTCGGCCTCGACGCCGAAGTGCAGTTCCGAACCGTCGGCCATCGCGAACCAGCATCCGCCCCGCGCGGCGAGCACCGGCGGCTTGGGCAGCTCGGTCAGCCCGAGTACGCCGACATAGAAGGACCGCAGCGCCGGCTCCGACCCGGCGGGGCAGGCGAGTTGAACATGGTGGATCATTCGACCACACTCCCACGCGTTTGACGTTCTAGCAAGACGGACGTACGGTTTGCTTGAACGCACACCACCGGTACGACGTACTGCGAGAGACTGCCCGTTGAGACCAGGACCACAGGAGGGCGATATGGCGAGCCTCGACACCTTTGGCGCCCGGAGCCAGCTGAGCGTCGGCGACACCAGCTACGAGATCTACAAGATCGATACCGTCGACGGGCACGCCCGCCTTCCGTACAGTCTCAAGGTCCTGCTGGAGAACCTGCTGCGCACCGAGGACGGCGCGAACATCACCGCCGACCACATCCGGGCGCTGGGCAGCTGGGATCCGAACGCGGAGCCCAGCGTCGAGATCCAGTTCACCCCGGCCCGCGTGCTGATGCAGGACTTCACCGGCGTTCCGTGCGTGGTCGACCTGGCCACCATGCGCGAGGCGGTGCGCGAGCTCGGTGGCGACCCGACGAAGGTCAACCCGCTCGCGCCGGCCCAGCTCGTCATCGACCACTCGGTCATCGCCGACATCTTCGGCCGGGAGGACGCGTTCGAGCGCAACGTCGAGTTCGAGTACGGGCGCAACCGCGAGCGCTACCAGTTCCTGCGCTGGGGGCAGAGCGCGTTCCGGGAGTTCAAGGTCGTCCCGCCCGGCACCGGGATCGTGCACCAGGTCAACATCGAGCACCTCGCCCCGGTCGTCATGCCCCGCGACGGTGTGGCCTACCCGGACACCGTGGTCGGCACCGACTCGCACACCACGATGGTCAACGGTCTGGGCGTGCTCGGCTGGGGCGTCGGCGGCATCGAGGCCGAGGCGGCCATGCTCGGCCAGCCGGT
>Ga0068864_100004167_pt1 | contig 11874 bp, 9 predicted proteins | sample KBSSwiS72_FD_66586 | JGI IMG/M metagenome (GOLD analysis project Ga0068864, IMG submission 66586) | Switchgrass rhizosphere microbial communities from Kellogg Biological Station, Michigan, USA - KBS Switchgrass S7-2 | ecosystem: Host-associated > Plants > Roots > Rhizosphere > Soil ...
CGCGGGCGTGGGCACGCTCGGCATCGTCGACTTCGACACCGTCGACGAGTCGAACCTGCAGCGCCAGATCATCCACGGGCAGAGCGACATCGGGCGCCCCAAGGCCGAGTCGGCCGCCGCGTCGGTGCGTGAGATCAACCCGTACGTGAACGTGGTCATCCACAACACCGCGCTCTCCAACGACAACGTGTTCGAGATCTTCGAGCAGTACGACCTGATCGTGGACGGCACGGACAACTTCGCCACCCGGTACATGGTCAACGACGCCTGCGTGCTGCTGCACAAGCCGTACGTGTGGGGGTCGATCTACCGGTTCGACGGGCAGGCCTCGGTGTTCTGGGCCGACCAGGGCCCGTGCTACCGGTGCCTCTACCCGGAGCCGCCGCCGCCCGGAATGGTGCCGTCGTGCGCCGAGGGTGGCGTGCTCGGCGTCCTCTGCGCGTCGATCGGCTCGATCCAGGTCACCGAGGCGATCAAGGTGATCACCGGTATCGGCGAGCCGCTCGTGGGCCGCCTCATGGTGTACGACGCGCTGGAGATGGCGTACCGCAAGATCAAGGTGCGCAAGGATCCGAACTGCGCGGTCTGCGGCGAGAACCCGACGGTCACCTCGCTCATCGACTACGAGGACTTCTGCGGCGCCGTCTCCGACGAGGCCTCCGCGGCCGTTGTCGGCTCCACCATCAGCGTGAACGACCTCGATGAATGGATGAAGTCCGAGAAGCCGATCCACCTCGTGGACGTCCGGGAGCCGGCCGAGTACGAGATCGTGAAGATCCCCGGCTCGATCCTGATCCCGAAGGGGGACATCCTCTCCGGCCAGGCGCTCGCGTCGCTGCCGCAGGACCGCCAGATCGTCCTGTACTGCAAGACCGGCGTCCGTAGTGCCGAGGCCCTGGCCGCGGTGAAGGCGGCCGGGTTCAAGGACGCGGTCCACGTACACGGCGGCGTGGCGGCCTGGCAGCGCCAGATCGATCCGTCCCTGCCAGCGTATTAGTCCACTGTGGACTTCCTTTACCAGACCGTCTTCGGCCGTCGTGTTCGGGTGGTACCTCCACCCGTCCACGGCGGCCGGTAGCCTTCATCCCATGGTGGACATCGACGCCGCGATCGGATTCGTGGTGGCACGAGGGGACGCTGTCGACCGGGCTCGCCTGTCGAGCCTCCGCACCTCCGTGGCGCCTGGGGAGGATGTTCTCGCCAACGTCGAGGCCGGCCAGTTGGCCAACGGGGGGTGGCCGGCGGGCGACCTCACAGTCGCATCAATCGATGCGACCTGCTTCCGCCTGGCCGAGATCGACGATCTGAAGGGTCTCGGCCGACCGGCCGCCAAGCGAGCCCTGGACTTTCTGGTCCACCGGCAACGTCTCGACGGGTCGTGGGAGGAGGACCGGGCGCTCGCCGACTCGGCTCCGCCGTGGGCCAGGCCTGGCGACCCGGAGGCCCGGTTCTACCTGACCGGGAACGCCGCGTTCTGGTTGGCCGCCGCGTCCGGTTCCTCTTCCTCTTCCTCGGAACTTGAGACGTCGCCGTACGACACGCAGCTCACCCGGGCCGCGCAGGCCATCCGGGACGCGCTCGACGACACCGGCGCGTGGCCGGGCTTCCTCATCTCCGGTTGGTTGGCGGCCGCGGTGCTGCACCGTACCGAGTGGTTCTACGAGTCGGCCCGGATCCAGTTCACGCTGGCCGAACGGGTCGACACCATGTCCGCGGCCGACGTGGCCTGGATGCTGGCGGCGTTGCGACGGGTCGGTGCCGACACCGACGAGTCGCTCATGACGGCGGCCCGGCGCCGGTTGGACGAGACCCAGCGTTCGGACGGCGCCTGGCCCAGCGACGACGCCCCCGCCTTCGACGTGCACACGACGCTGACCGCGCTGCGGGCGTTGCTCTAGTTCTGGCCGGTTCCGTCGGACATGTCCACATGGGACTGTCGTGCTTCCTCCGTACGGATCATGGTGCTGGACCTTGATGGGGTGGTAGGCATCCAGGATGCTCCTCGAGGAACTGGTCATGAACCCTTCGGTCGACGTGCGTACGGTGGGCGCCTTCCTGGACGGGCTCGACGAGGGTCAACGGTGGGCCGCGGTCGGACGGCTCAACCGGACCCAGCAGCGCGCCCTGTACAAGAAGGCGATCGCCGACAGCATCGACCTCTCACATCTGGTCGGCGACGCGGAACCCCGGGTCGAGGTCATCCATGACGGGCTCAACACGCTGCCGGTGGCAGCGCGGCTCCGGCGGTTCGAGAAGCGGTTCTGCCGTTCGTCTTCGGACACCCTGTTCGGGTACAACGAAGGGCCGCTGCGGCGGCTGATCGGACCGGGGTACTTCGTGGCGAAGACGACCGCCGACCAACCGGACTGGTGGTCGCATGGTGGCGTCGTGGTGGACTACTTCGAGGTGCCGGCCCACCCGGTCGTCGACGGTTGGCCCCGCGTGGTTCCCAACGGTCGTGGGCTGCAACGGTTCGTCTACCACCAGACCCGCGACTTCCTGCGCGCGGTGTCGGCGCACGTGTCGATCGGCGCCGCGTTCAAGCGCGGCCGCCCGCTCGACCACTACTTCGTCCTGTGTCGCCGGGGCTCCTGACGCGCCCTCGGTCTACGTCGTCGGCACGGCCTCGATGACCGACCACGGAGTTCCGGTGGACACGGTTCGGGTCAGCCGGAAACCGGCCCCATCGAACAGGTCGGCGAACTCGACGGTACTGCGCTCCAACCCACCGGGACCGACGAGCATGTTGAGGTCGGAGAAGCACACCTCTGGGCCGCCGCCGTCGAGGAGCCGCTCCATCACGATCAGCGTGGCCGACGGATTCATGGCCCGACGGCAGGCGGCCAGGATGTCGTGCGCCTGCGGGTCCTCCCAGTCGTGCAGGATCGCCTTCAGCACGTAGGCGTCACCGCCAGTGGGAACGCCGTCGAACATGTCCCCGCCGACGATTTCGCATCTACTGTGGACTCCGGCGTCCATGAACGTGGCCGCAGCCCCGCTGACGACGTGTGGCTGGTCGAACAGAATTCCACGAATGTTCTGGTGCTGGCTGAGGATCGCGGCCAGGAGCGCTCCGCGGCCACCGGCCACGTCGACCACGGTCGCGAAGCGACTGAAGTCGTAGGCCCGCACGATCGCGGCGCCGGCCCGCACGGAGTTCGCGGTCATGAAGGCGTCGAACGTGGCGCTCTCCTCCGGATGTTCGGCGCGGTACTGCCAGTCATCGCGTCCGTGCACGAACTGGAACGCGTTGCGCCCGGTGCGAATGCTGTACGACAGGGCCGACCAGGCTTGCCACCAGTACGGGCGACCGACGAAGGTGGCGAAGGCGTGTTGGCTGCCGGGAACGTCGGAGCGCAGCTGGTCACCGAGCGCGGTGGACGCGAACCGTCCGTCCGGCAGCTCCTCGTACACCCCGAGACTGGCCAGGGCGCGGAGCAGACGGTGCAGCGCCCCCGGATCGCACGCGGCGGCGTTGGCGAGATCGCCGACGGTCATGGGCTGATCGGCGAGCACATCCGACAGGCGCAGCTCCGCGGCGGTGTGGACGGCCTGAGACACCCGGAATCCGGTGATCAGCAGCTGCATCTGGTCGGATGGGTTCATGTCCGAGATGATCCCCGGTGGACACCGATGGCGGTGAGGTCGGCGGAGTCGGATGGGGGACAGCGGTCAGCGGATGTGGCCGTCGCCGACGACGAGGTACTTGGTCGAGGTCAGCTCCGGCAAGCCCATCGGTCCCCGGGCGTGCAGCTTCTGGGTGGAGATCCCGATCTCCGCGCCGAAGCCGAACTCGCCACCGTCGGTGAACCGGGTGGAGGCGTTCACCGCGACCGCCGCCGCGTCGACCTCGGCCGTGAACCGGCGCGCGGCCGCCTGCGACCCGGTCACGATCGCCTCGGTGTGGCTCGAGCCGTACCGTCTGATGTGGACGATCGCGTCGTCGAGGGACGGTACGACGGCGGCGGAGATGTCCATCGACAGGTACTCGGCGGCGTAGTCCTCGTCGGTGGCGGGTACGACCGGCACGCCAACCGATGAGCCGGCGGCGACCACGGCCTGGTCCCCGTGCACGGTGACGCCGGCGTCGCGCAGCGCGGGCAGCGCGCGCGCGAGGAACTCGTCTGAGACCGCGGAGTGGACGAGCAGCGACTCGGCCGCGTTGCAGACCGACGGCCGCGATGTCTTGGCGTTCAAGAGGATCCGCAGGGCCATGTCGAGGTCGGCCGCCTCGTCGACGTACACGTGGCAGTTGCCGACCCCGGTCTCGATGACCGGCACGGTGGACTCCTCGACCACGGACCGGATCAGGTCGGCCCCGCCGCGCGGGATGAGCACGTCGACCAGGCCCCGGGCGCGCATCAGCTCCTTGACCGAGTCCCGCGACGTGGCGTCGACGAGCTGGATCGCGTCCGGTGGCAGCGAGACAGACGCGACCGCGTCGCGCAGCACCGAGACGATCGCCGCGTTGGAGTCCCGGGCACTGGAGGATCCGCGCAGCAGCACCGCGTTGCCGGCCTTGAGGCACAGCCCGGCCGCGTCGGCGGTCACGTTCGGGCGGGCCTCGTAAATGATGCCGATGACGCCGAGCGGTACCCGGATCTGGCGCAGTTCCAGGCCGTTGAGCAGGGTCGAGCCGCGGAGCACCTCGCCGACGGGGTCGGGCAGGCTGGCGACCTGGCGCAGCCCATCGGCCATGGCACGGAGCCGGTCCACGTTGAGCCGGAGCCGGTCGATGAGGTGGGCGGGAGTGTCGGACGCGGAGGATCGGACGATGTCGGCCTGGTTGGCCACGAGGATCTCGGCGTACCGCTCCAGCAACGACGAGGCCATGGCATCCAACGCGGAGTCCTTCAGCCGGCGGCTGGCGGTCGCCAGCACCGTGGCCGCCTCCCGCGAACGGCGGGCCTGCTCGGCAACACCCATGTGTATCAACCCCTACAGCAGTACGAGATCGTCGCGGTGGACGACCTCCTTCTCGTACGCCGGACCGAGCTCGGCGGACAGGTCCACTGTGGATCGTCCCAGCAGGCCCGGCAGTTCGGACGCGTCGTAGTTGACCAGCCCGCGCGCGACCGGCCGTCCGCCGGGGTCGACCAGATCGACCGGGTCGCCGGCGGTGAACTGCCCGTCCACCCCGGTGATGCCCGCCGGCAGCAGCGAGGCCCGCCGGTGCACGACCGCCTTGACCGCGCCGTCGTCCAGGTGCAGCCGGCCCCGCGGGGACGTGGCGTGCGCGAGCCAGAACAGCCGGGCGGCCGGCCGTTCGCGTACCCGGTGGAAGAACGTCCCGACGTGCTCCCCGGCCAGCGCCGCCGACGCCTGCGGGGCCGCGGTCAGCAGGACCGGGATGCCGGCGCCGGTGGCGATGCGGGCGGCCTCCACTTTGGTCACCATGCCGCCGGTGCCGACGCCGGCCCGCCCGGCCCGGCCGATGGCCACCCCGGACAGGTCCTCCTCGCCGAACACCTCGTCGATGCGCTTCGCGTCGGGCCGGCGGGGGTCGCCCGTGTACAGAGCGTCCACATCGGACAGAAGGAGCAGCAGGTCGGCGTCGACGAGGGCGGAGACGAGCGCGGCGATGCGGTCGTTGTCGCCGAACCGGATCTCCTCGGTGGCGACGGTGTCGTTCTCGTTGACGATCGGGACAGTGCCGAGGTCGAGCAGCCGGCGCAGGGTCCGGTACGCGTTGCGGTAGTGGGCCCGCCGGGTCACGTCGTCCACCGTCAGCAGCACCTGCCCGACCGTACGGCCGTGGCGGCCGAACGACTCGGTGTACGCCCGCATCAGCAGGCCCTGCCCGACGCTGGCCGCGGCCTGCTGGGTGGCGAGGTCGCGCGGTCGGGCCTTGAGGCCCAGCGGGGCGAGCCCGGCCGCGATCGCGCCGGACGAGACGAGCAGGACCTCCCGGCCGAGCGCGGCCTGTGACGCCAGGGCATCGACGAGCACGTCGACCCGCGACGGGTCGAGGCCGCCGTGGGCCGTGGTCAGCGAGGACGAGCCGACCTTGACGACCACCCGGCGGGCCGACGTCACCAGCTCGGTGCGGGACAACTGCACGACTGCCATTGTTCCGCGCCGGCACGGCTTCCCGGCGCGGCCTTCCCGCATGCTGGCGCGATTAGGCTCCGTGAATGAGCACCGACCCGGACGACTACGTGGAGGCCGTGCTGTCGCTGGTCGAGCGGATCCCGCCCGGCCGGGTCATGTCGTACGGGGCGATCGCCGAGTACCTGCATGAGGCGTTCGGCCAGGCGTCCCCGCGGCGAGTCGGGACGATCATGGCGCAGTACGGCGGTTCGGTGCCGTGGTACCGGGTCGTGAACAGCGCCGGGAGGACGCCGCCGGGGCACGAGCAGAAGGCGCGGCGGCTGCTGCAGGGCGAGGGTGTGGTCTTCACCGGCCCGCGCGTAGCGATGGCCAGGTACGCCTGGTGGCCGGACGACGTGAGCACTTCGTGACGTCTGCCACAATGATCTCCAACTGAAGGATCGCCGCAGGTCACCTTGGCTGACCGCCTGTCCTTACTCGCGGTTCAACAGCTAGCATCCGGTGGTGACGGCCGAGTTGACAGCTCCTGCTGTGGTGCGGTTGCCGGCCCGGATCCGGATCGGCTACTCCGCCGGATCGCTCGTGACCGGGGCCTTCGGTACCGTGCCCGGGCTGCTGCTGTTGCCGTACCTCACCGACACCCTGGGCGTGACCGCTGGCGTGGCCGGTCTGCTGGTGCTCGCGCCGAAGGCCTGGGACGTCGTGGTCAACCCGGTGGCCGGCCGGCTCTCCGACCGCACCAAGGGCCGTTGGGGCGCCCGCCGCCCGTACCTGCTGGTGGGTGGGTTGGCTCTGGCCGTCCTGTTCGCGTCCATGTTCGCCGGGGTGTACACGGGCGGGCTTGGCGCGGCCTGGGTGTGCGTCGCGTTCCTCGCCACCGCGACCGCGTTCGCGTTCTTCCAGGTGCCCTACGTGGCGATGCCGGCCGAGATGACCGAGGGCATCGGCCTGTCCGACCCGTACGGCGAGCGCACCCGGATGATGACCTGGCGGGTGGCCTCGCTCGCGCTGACCATCCTTGTGGCCGGGGCGGTCGCGCCGATCGTGGTGGACATGTTCGGCGACGGGATCCCAGGGCACCGGGCGATGGGGATCTTCATCGCCACACTGATGGTCGCCGGCACCCTCGCGGTCTTCGTGTTCACCCGCGGCGCGGCCGGCGGAACCGTGACCCAGAGCGAGACCCGGCTGCGCGACCAGCTTCGGGTCGCCCGGGAGAACAAGCCGTTCCGGGTACTGGTGGCGTGCTTCGTGGCGCAGGCGGCGGGTGTGGCGACGATGCTCGCCGGGGTCCGCTACTTCGCCCAGAGCGTGCTGCACAACGAATCCGCGACCTCGCTGCTGTTCGTCTGCGTGGTCAGCCCGGCGATCCTGGTGATGCCGCTGTGGAACCGGGTTGGCGCGCGGGTCGGCAAGCTCAAGGGGTACGTGGCGGCGTCGCTGACCCTGACGATCGCGACCTTCGGGCTGGTGGCGGCGCCGCTGCTGCCGATCTGGGCGGTGTACACGATCGTCGGCGCGATCGGGGTCGGGTACGCCGGACAGCAGTTGTTCGGGTTGGCCATGCTGCCCGACTGCATCGCCTACGACACGGCCCGGACCGGCAAGCGCCAAGCCGGCGTCTTCACCGGGCTGTGGACGGCCGGCGAGACCCTCGGCCTGGCGCTCGGCCCGGGCATCTTCGCGATCACGCTGCAGCTGTTCGGGTACGAGTCCAGCACCTCGGGCACGTCCGCGCCGCAGACCTCCATGGCCCAGCTGGGCGTGCTGCTGGGCTTCACGGTGGTGCCTGGGGTGGTGGTGGCGCTGGCGCTGCTGTTCCTGCGCGCGTACGACCTGACCGCCGATCGCCTCGCCGGAATGGCTGGCCCGGACACGGACCTGTCCGAGCTCAAGCCATCCTGATTCTTGTAGACGCCGAAGGTCAGCCGAGCCCGTCCGGGTCCGGCTCGCCCGGGTCGTAGTGTCCGGCGCGCACCAGGGTCGCCTCGGGTGAACGGCGCCACCCGTTGGCCGGCCCGGGCATGGTCTCCTCGGTCGAGGCCCCCCGCGCGTGCGGCACGTGCTGGCGCGCCGGCACGATGCTGAACCAGTACGTGCCGTACCCGGGCAGGGTGAGCAGGTACGGGCGCAGCCCGATGTTCGGGAACGCGGTGCCGCCGGTCAGCTCCACCGGCACTCCGTTGTGGAACCGCCGGGACAGGTTCAGCTGTACGGGTTGTGGGTGGCGGGACAGGTTGTTGACGCACAACACCGTCTCGACCTCGCCGGTGACCGGGTCGGTGTACTCGCGCAGGAACGACAGCACGGCCGGGTTGGACCCGTTGAGGTCGACGAACGTGCCCAGGGCCAGGGCCTTGTGCCGCTTGCGCACGGCGACCATCTGCCGGGTCCACTGCAGCAGCGAGTCGGGCTGGTCGATCTGGCGCTCCACGTTGACCGCGTTGTACCCGTAGACCCAGCCGGCGTTGACCGGCAGGTGCAGCTTGTTCGGGTCGGCCCGGGAGAACCCGCCGTTGCGGTCGACCGACCACTGCATGGGCGTGCGGACGCCGTCGCGGTCGGCGAGCCAGATGTTGTCACCCATGCCGATCTCGTCGCCGTAGTAGATCACCGGCGAGCCCGGCAGGGACAGCAGCAGCGCGGTGAACAGCTTGATCTGGCCGCGGTCGCTGCCCAGCAGCGGGGCCAGCCGCCGGCGGATGCCGGCGTTGAGCCGGGCCCGCGGATCCTCCGCGTAGTGCTCGTGCATGTAGTCGCGCTCCTCGCCGGTGACCATCTCGAGGGTCAGCTCGTCGTGGTTGCGCAGGAACGTGCCCCACTGGCAGCCGGACGGGATGCTGGGGGTCTCCGCGATGATCTCCGAGATCGGCTGCCGGGACTCGCGGCGCACGGCCATGAAGATCCGCGGCATGAGCGGGAAGTGGAACGCCATGTGGCACTCGTCGCCGCCCCTGGTCTCGTCGCCGAAGTACGAGATGAGCTCCGTGGGCCACAGGTTCGCCTCGGCCAGCATGACCCGGCCCGGGTACTCCGAATCGATCATCGACCGGATCCGCTTGAGGTACTCGTGGGTCTCTGGCAGGTTGGCGCAGTCGGTGCCCTCCCGCTCGAACAGGTAGGTGACCGCGTCCAGCCGGAACCCGTCGATCCCGAGCTCGAGCCAGAACCGGACCACGTCCAGCATCGCCTCCTGTACCGCCGGATTGTCGTAGTTGAGGTCGGGCTGGTGGGAGAAGAAGCGGTGCCAGTAGAACTGCTGGCGGACCGGGTCGAAGGTCCAGTTCGACGGTTCGGTGTCGCTGAAGATGACCCGCACGCCGGCGTATTCGGTGTTGTCGTCGCGCCACACGTAGAAGTCGCCGTAGGGACCCTGCGGGTCGTAGCGGGACTCCTGAAACCAGCGATGCGTGTCCGAGGTGTGGTTGAGCACCAGGTCGGTGATGACCCGGATGCCGCGCGCGTGCGCCTCGTCGAGCAGGGTCGCGAAGTCGTCGATGGTCCCGTACTGCGGGGCGATCTGGTAGAAGTCGCGGATGTCGTAGCCGCCGTCGCGCCGGGGCGAGTCGTAGAACGGGGGCAGCCAGAGACAGTCCACCCCGAGCCACTGCAGGTAGTCCAATTTGGACGTGAGGCCGCGCAGGTCGCCGTAGCCGTCGTCGTTGGAGTCGAAGAACGCCTGGACGAGCACCTCGTAGAAGACGGCTCGCTTGAACCAGTCCGGATCGAAGGGCATCGCACGCGCGGTACGGGCAGGCGCGATGTGATGCGGAAGCAGGTCGGTCACGTGCGGTTACTCCTCGAAACGGCAGGTTGCGGTTGGACAGGCAGGGGGGCGGCCGTCGGAGCCTCGCAGGTTAGCGACTGTTGCGGTGTGCTGCGCGCTTCACCAGGTGTTACGGATCCGGTTCGCACCGCCACCGAATTGACAAGGTTCAACCACAGTTATCCGTCCAGATGGCCAGGGTTGATGAGCAGGTGAACGGTCATAAAACACGTACGGACGGATGACCCCGATCGACTGAACGGGGGCTTGTGTACGGAGCGATCGCTCAACCTCCGTAGGATGAATCGTTGTTGCTGTGCGTAGTCGTTCCCGGTGCGTTCGCTCGTTGGTCAGGTGAAGGAGGACGTATGACCGGGTGGGGAGCGCTACCGCAACAGGGCGTGCCGGCCGAACAGGTCCTGGCCGAGATCGCCGGCCTGCGCGAGGCGGATCTGCCGACGCACGGCGGCACCCTGTTCGCCTACGTCTACGACCCGGGCGTGTCCGGGCTCGATGACCTGGCGGCCTCGGCGTATGCGCTGTCGGCCCATGTCAACGGGCTCAACCCGACCGTCTTCCCCTCACTGCTGGCGATGGAGAACGCGCTGGTCGGCGCGGTCGCGTCGCGGCTGGGCGGCGGCCCCGACGGGGTGGGCTCGGTGGTCGGGAATCTGACCAGTGGCGGCACCGAGTCGCTCCTGCTGGCGGTCAAGGCCGCCCGCGACGCCCGGGCGATGCCGTGGTCACCCGAGCCGGCGGTGTCGGGCGAGCCGGAGCTGGTGGTGCCGGTGACCGCCCACGCCGCCTTCGCGAAGGCCGCGTCCTACCTGAAGGTGCGGCTGGTCCCCGTGCCGGTCTCGCCGGCCACGCTGCGGCCAGACCCGGCCGCGATCGCCAAGGCGATCACCGAGCGGACCGTGCTGGTCGCGTGCTCGGCCCCCTCGTACGCGCACGGGGTGGTCGACCCGGTGGAGGCGATCGCCGCCGTGGCCGCCGAGCGCGGTGTGCGCTGCCACGTGGACGCGTGCTTCGGCGGCTGGGTGTTGCCCTACCTGCGTCGCCTCGGGGTCGGGGTGCCCCCGTTCGACTTCGCGGTGCCGGGGGTCACGTCGATCTCGGTGGACCTGCACAAGTACGCGTACTGCCCGAAGGGGACCTCGGTCCTGCTGCACCGCGACGAGGCGCTACGGGCCCCGCAGTACTTCGCGTACGCGGACTGGCCGGGCTACACGATGGTCAACCCGACCGTGGCCTCGACCCGGCCGGGCGGCCCGATCGCCGCCGCCTACGCCACGATGCGCTTCCTCGGCGACGACGGGTACGAGCGGCTGGCCCGGGAGACGCTGGGCGCTGTGCGGCTCCTGGCCCGGGCGGTGTCCGATGTGGACGGTCTGCGGCTGCTGCCCGCCAGCGGCGGACCGGAGTCCACTGTGGTCTGTTTCGCCAGCGACGACCCCGAGCTGGACCTGTTCGTCCTGGTCGACGAGTTGTCGGCGCGGGGCTGGTACGCCCAGCCTCAGCTCGCCTACGGTGACCTGCCGCGGTCGGTCCACCTCACGGTCACCGCGGCCGTGGCCACTCGTGTTGGCGATTTCGACGCGGTGCTTCGGGAGTCGGTCGCGGCGGCCCGCGCCCTCGGGCCGGTGCACGTGCCGGGCGAGCTGGTGTCGGTGGTGGCGAACCTGACCCCGGCCCAGTTCACCGCATCGCTGGTGGACTCCATGTCGGCCGCGCTGGGGCTGGGCGGGCGCAACCCACTGCCGGACCGCCAAGCCATGATCAACGCCCTGATCGAGCTGGCCCCGGTACCGGTACGGGAGGCGATGCTCGCCGGCTTCCTCAGCTCGCTGCAGCGCCCGACGTACTGATGTCTAGGGGCCGGTCACCTTGATGGTCGAGGCGCCCTGCAGCACGGCCCCGGTGTAGTCCGGGTCGATGGAGATGACACCAGTTGCGCTCTCCCCGGTCACACCTGCCGACCATCGTACGGTCGATGGGCACCGATGGCTGTCCTGGTGAGCGGGCCCTACGCCTGGGTCAGGCTCAGCACGTTCCCG
>Ga0068864_100004168_pt1 | contig 11874 bp, 9 predicted proteins | sample KBSSwiS72_FD_66586 | JGI IMG/M metagenome (GOLD analysis project Ga0068864, IMG submission 66586) | Switchgrass rhizosphere microbial communities from Kellogg Biological Station, Michigan, USA - KBS Switchgrass S7-2 | ecosystem: Host-associated > Plants > Roots > Rhizosphere > Soil ...
GTGCACGACACGATGATGTCGTGGACCGCGAGCTGCGACGGCAGATCGTTCAAGCTGATCGCGCGGCCGCGAAAGCGCTCGGCAAGATGCTGCGCGCGCTCGACCGTCCGGTTCGCGAACGTCATGTGCTTCGGATGACGCGCGCCGAAATGCGTGGCGGTCAGTTCGATCATCTCGCCCGCGCCGATGAAGAGCGCGCTTTGCTCGGAGACACTGGGATAAATGCGTTCGGCAAACCGCACCGCCGCGGATGCCATCGACACGGTGCTCGCGCCGATGTCTGTTTCCGAGCGCACCGCTTTGGCGACCGAGAACGTCCGCTGGAAAAGCTTGTTGAGCAGCAGGCCGAGCGTGCCGGCCTGCTCCGCGGTGCGCACGGCGTCCTTGAACTGGCCGAGGATCTGCGGCTCGCCCAACACCATGGAATCGAGCCCGCTCGCCACGCGGAACGCGTGCTTGACCGCGTGCTCGCGCGGCAATTGATACACGTACGGATCGAGGTGCTGCGTTTTCAGCTGATGGTAATCGGCGAGCCAGCGCAGCGCCTGCCGCGGCTCGGCGGTATCGCAGTAGATTTCAGTGCGGTTGCACGTGGAGATGATCGCGGCTTCCTTGACCGGGTTGCGATCGACCAGGTCGCGCAGCGCCTGCACCAGATTTTCGGCGCTGAACACCACCTGTTCGCGCAGCGCAAGCGGCGCGGTCTGGTGGTTGATGCCGAAAGCGAAAAGCTGCATGAGAGCCAAGCCGCTGAATGAAGGGGCATATTATAGCTCCACTCGGTAGCGCACCCGGCCTCTCGCTAACGGCGCCGGCCGGGCCGGCGGGCTTACCTACGCGGTATGCGGGTTCAGCAGCGGCTCGCGGCGCGCCCACTTCTCGAGATTGAGCAGGAACAGCTCTGCGGCGCGGCGCTCGTTCCCCGCCGACACCGCGGCGTTGTGCGGCGTGAGTATCACGTTCGGCAAATCCCACAGCGGCGACTCGAGCGGCAGCGGTTCTTTTTCGAATACATCGAGGTACGCGCAGCCGAGCTGGCCGCTTTTCAACGCGTCGATCAGCGCGGGTTCGTCGCACACGCGGCCGCGCGCGACGTTGATCAGCGCCGCACCGCGCGGCAAGCGGGCGAGCATGGCGGCATTGACGACGTGATGCGTTTCTTTGGTGTACGGGCACGCGAGCACCAGCCACTGACAGCGCGCCAGCACGTCGCCAAGCGCGGCCAGCGGGTGAATTTCGTCGAGCGGATCGCCGTCGCGCTTGGGCGTGCGGCGAATGCCGATTACGTGCATGCCGAGTGCCTGGCAAAACTGCGCGATCGGCATGCCGATGTTGCCGAGCCCCACGATGGCGATCGTCTGGCCGCGCAAATCGGCCGGCATTTTTGCGCCGCGCAACGGCTCCCAGGCGTGGCGTTGTTGCGCAGACAGCCAATGCGGAAACTTGCGCGCCAGCATCAATAGACCGCCGATCGCGGTATGCGCAACGGGTTCCGCGTTGGTGCCCGCCGAGGTCGTGAGCTTCACGCCGCGCGCGAGCAGCGGCGCGACGAACACATGCTGCTCGATCGCGGTGCTGTGAAAATGCGCCCACTGGAGATTTTTCGCCGCGATGAGCGCTTCGCCGAAACTCTTGAAGTGATCGGAGAAACGCACGTCGCGCGATTGCATCGTCACCACGATGCGATCGCAATCGGCCGGGCCGAGCCGCGCCTGCGGATCATCGGGCAAATGCAGGACTTCCAGCTTGAGCTTCAGGCGCTGCGCGACGTCGGCCAGTTGCCTGCCATAGTTCGCGATGAATGCTTTCGACAGCAGTATCCCGGTCACGCGGCTCTCCCTCCGACGCCCTAAACGCGCGACGCTTATTTTTTCTTGCCGGCCGCGAACAGGCTGTCGAGCTTCTGCTCGTACGCGTGATAGCCCAGGTAATCGTAGAGGTCGTTGCGCGTCTGCATAGTGTCGACGACGTTCTTCTGCGTGCCCTCTTTGCGCAGCGCCTGGAATACTTTCAGGGCCGCCGCGTTCATCGCGCGGAACGCGGACAACGGATACAGCGCCATCGCGACGTTCGCGCTTTTCAGTTCCTCAGTCGTGAACAGCGGCGTCGCGCCGAATTCAGTGATATTCGCGAGTATCGGTACTTTCACTGCGTCGGCAAATTTCTTGTACATCGACAATTCGGTTATCGCTTCCGGGAAAATCATGTCGGCGCCCGCTTCGACGCACGCGCACGCGCGATCGATCGCGGCCTGCAGCCCTTCGACCGCCAGCGCATCCGTGCGCGCCATCACCACGAACTCGCGATCGGTCTTCGCATCGGCGGCCGCCTTGATGCGATCGACCATTTCCTGCTGGGTCACGAGTTCCTTGTTGGGCCGGTGCCCGCAACGTTTCGCGCCGACCTGGTCTTCGATGTGCATCGCGCCCGCGCCGAACTTGATCAGCGATTTGACGGTGCGCGCGACGTTAAACGCGCTCGACCCGAAGCCGGTGTCGACGTCCACTAGCAGCGGCAGCGAGCACACGTCGGTGATGCGGCGGATATCGGTCAGCACGTCATCGAGATTGCTGATCCCCAGATCGGGCAGTCCCAGCGAGCCCGCAGCGACTCCGCCGCCCGACAGATAAATTGCCTTGAAGCCGACGCGCTCGGCCATGCGTGCGTGATAGGCGTTGATGGTGCCCGCAATCTGCAGCGGTTTTTCGGCAGCGACAGCGGCGCGAAAGCGCGCGCCCGCGGACGCGAGCGACGGCGTGCCAGAAGAAAGATCGGTCATGATGGTGCTCCTCGTTCGGGAGTGGGAGAAGGCGCGCGGCGCATCGATGCGGCGTATGCGGGCACGCGGTGACGGGCTATTTTAACGCACGCGACGATTTCACGGGAGGCGCGGATTGCACCCCCCGATGATTGCTGTTATGTTTTCGCCCTCCCCGTTTCGCACGCCGCAGCCGAAATCACAGGACACTCCATGCAATCCATTTTGCGTACGATCTCTATCGTGCTACCGGTCGTGCTGACCGGCGCACAGGCTATGGCGCAGCCCGCCTATCCGTCCAAGCCGGTTCGTTTTCTGGTCGGCGCGCCGGCCGGCGGCAGCAACGACATTTTCGCGCGCGCCATCAGCCAGCGCCTTTCCGAAGCGCTCGGCCAGCCCGTGATCGTCGACAACCGCCCGGGCGCCTCGCAGATGATCGCGGCCGATCTCACGGCGAAAGCGCCGGCCGACGGCCACACGCTTTATATAACTTCCACGACCTACACGACCGGCGTGGCGCTGATGGCGAAACTGCCGTTCGACCCGATCAACGATTTGACCGGTGTCACGATGGTCGCGCGCGGACCGATGGTGCTGGTTGTGCACCCATCAGTGCCGGCGAAAACGGTCAAGGAATTGATCGCGGTCGCGCGCGCGCGGCCGGGTCAGCTTAACTATACGTCCTCCGGCGTCGGCGGCATCAATCATTTCGGGATGGAAGTGCTGAAGTCGATGGCCAACATCGACATCGTGCACGTGCCGCACAAAGGCATGGGGCCGGCGATCACCGACCTGATGGCGGGCCAGGTGCAGGTGCTGCTCGTGAGCCTGACGGCGGTCGAAACCCAGATGCAATCGGGACGCCTGCGCGCGATCGGCGTCAGCAGCCCGCAACGCTCAAAGTTCCTGCCGAACCTGCCGGCGATCGCCGAGACACTGCCCGGCTACGACAACGATTTGTGGTGGGGCGTGTTCGTCGCGTCCAAAACGCCCAAGCCCATCATCGACCGCCTCAACACCGAAATCCACAAGACGATGACGACCGACGACATGAAAAAGCGTTTCGCCGATTTCGGCGCCGTCGGCGCGCCGACCACGCCCGACGGTTTCAACACGATCGTGAAAAACGAAATCGCGAAATGGACCAAGGTCGTCAAGACGGCGAACATCAAGCCCGAATGAAGAGCGCGCTGCGCAAAAAATCGTTTCAGCCGGGGGCGAAAGGTGCGCTCGACGGTGTCCGCATCCTCGACATGTCGCGGCTGGTCGCGGGCAACACGTTGACGCAGGTGCTCGGCGATTTTGGCGCCGAGGTAATCAAAATCGAGCCACCGGCCGGCGACACGTTGCGCGCATGGCAGACCGACGGGGTGGCGACCAACTGGAAAATCTACGCGCGCAACAAGAAGAGCCTGGGCCTTGAACTGCGCAAGCCCGAAGCGCGCGAGATCCTGCTCAAGCTGCTGCCGTCGGGGGCGGTGTTCGTCGAAAGCTTCCGCCCGGGCACGCTCGAAGAAATGGGGCTCGGCCCGGACGTGCTGCTCGCGAAAAATCCCAAGCTCGTCATCGTGCGCATTTCCGGCTGGGGCCAGACCGGCCCCTACAAGCGGCGGCCGGGTTTCGGCACACTGGTCGAAGGCATGTCGGGCTTTGCCGCGATCAACGGCTTTGCCGACCGCGAGCCGGTACTGCCGCCTATGTACATGGCGGACTCTTACGCCGGCCTTTACGGCTCGACGGCCGTGATGATCGCGCTGCGCGAAGTCGAGATGAACGGCGGCAAAGGCCAGGTGATCGATCTGCCGCTGCTCGATCCGGTGTTCGCGGTGCTCGGGCCGCAGGCGGCCAACTACCGCCTGACCGGGCAACTGAAGCCGCGCACCGGCAGCCGCTCAACCAACTCGTGCCCGCGCAACGTCTACCTGTGCAAGGACGGCAAATACGTGGGGCTGTCGGCGTCGATCCAGAAAATGGCCGAGCGCCTGTTCCGCTCGATCGGCCGCGCCGACTTGATCGACAACCCGCGCTACAAGATCAACGCCGAGCGCGTAAAGCACGCCGAGGAACTGGATGCGATCATCGGCGCATTCGTCGCACAACGCACGCAGGCCGAGAACGTCGAGTTCTTTGAAAAAGCCGAAGTCACAATCGGCCCGATCTACGATGTCGCGCAAATCGTCGAGGATCCGCACGTGATCGAGCGCGAGCTCGTCGCCGACTATCCCGACGCCGACATGGAACAGTTCCCGATGCATCACGTGGTGCCGCGGATGTCGGGCACGCCGGGCGCGATTCGTTCGCCCGCGCCGCATATCGGCGAGCACAATCGCGCGCTGCTCGCCGAGATCGGCATCGACGACGCGGCTTACGCGAAACTCGCGGGCACCGGCGTCGTATGCGAGCACGCGCCGCCCGCCCGCAAAAAAAGACCCTAGCGGACGCCGCGCCGGCTCAGCCGAGCTTGGGATCGCGGATCATGTTCGGTGCGAGCCGGCGCCACGGATGCGCGCGCACGACTTCGTCGTTCAACTGCATGCCGGTTCCAATTGCCTGCGGAATCTCGTAACAGCCGTCAACCAGCGGCGGCGTGGCGCCGATGATGACTTCGTCGTAGCGCTCGTTTTCCGCCAGCTGGTGCTCGAAAATCAGGAAGTTTTCCGCCACGGCCGACGCGTGCAGGCTGGCCAGCGTGCACAACGGGGACGTCGGATTGTGCGGTGAATATTCGATGCCGCCCGCGGCGGTCAGCTTGCAGATCTTCACGATCTCCGTATAGCCGCCCGCGTACTTGATGTCGGGCATCACGACCTGCAGCAGCTTGTTGTCAACGTAACGCTTGAAGCCCTGGGCTGCAACCTGGCGCTCGGCGCCCGCTAGCCGGATGCCGTGTTCCTTCGCGTACTGGCACACGCGCGCGAGTGCCGGCTGGCCTTCCGGGCTTTCGGGCACCATGCATTCGAGCCAGAACGGTTTCATCGGCGCCAGTTCGCGGATCACGTGCTTGGCGGATTCCTCGTCGAAGCGCCAGTGGCAGTCGAGCAGCACGTCGACCTTGGGGCCCGCCGCCTCGTGCGCCGCAAACGTGCATGCGATGCCATTCGCGATGGCTTTTTTGACCGCTGGATCGTCGAGCTGATCGGGCATCACGCCGTCGAACGGGGAAATCTTGATCGCGGTGAATCCGCGCCCCACCATTTCGCGCGCCGTATCCGCGTAACCTTTGACCGAACGATCGGTAATGCAGCGATTCACGTTCGCATACACGCGCACTTTATCGCGCAGCTGCTTGCCGAGCAGCGCATGCACCGGCTTGCCGGCGGCCTGCGCGCGGATGTCCATGATCGCGAGCTCGAGCGCGCTCAATACGGAATTCGCGGCGAGCCCGCCGAAAGCGTGCGGATAGACCGTGATGAGCGGCATCGCCTGATCGAGCGTCGCACCCGTGAGTTGCGGCAGCAGCCGGTTCAGGCACGCGAGCTGCACTTCTTCCCAGCCCTGCAGCGTTGCCTCACCCAATCCGCTGAGCCCCTGGTCGGTGACGATACGAAAAAAAGTCCAGTTCGATTTTTCGGATACGTTGACGAACAGCGCTTCGATTTTTTCGATTTTCATCTATTGGCCGAATTTGTAGCTGGATTCACGCATGAGCTTGGACACGCGATCGCGTTCGGCGCGCAACGCTTTGGCGGTTTCGGCCGGCGCGGTGCTCAGTGGTGTCGTGCCCTGCACGGCGAGCTTTTCCTTGATATCGGGCAGCTGCAGGATACGGCTGATCTCGAGATGCAGCTTGGAGAGTATCTCCGGCGGAGTGCCCGCCGGCGCCAGCAGCCCCTGCCACGACCCGGTGAGAAAACCGGGCATGCCGAGTTCCGCCACGGTCGGCGTATCGGGCAGCGTGGGCAGGCGCTCCGCACTGGTAATTGCGAGCAGCCGCAGTCGGCCGCTCTGCACTTGCGGCATGACCGGCAGCATGCCGTTGAACATAACGTCCGCCTGACCCGACACCACGTCCATGATCGTCTGCATGCCGCCGCGGCCGGTAATGTAAGTCCAGCGAATGCCGGCGCGGCTCGCGAAATCGATCCCCGCCATCAGCGGCGCGCCCGCCAGCGACGCCGCGAAATTCAATTCGCCCGGACGCCGCTTCGCGAGCGCGATCAATTCCTTGACGTTGGTCACCGGCAGGCTCGGATGGCTGCACAGCACGTGCGGCGAAAACGTGAGGGCCATGACCGGCGTCAGGTCGCGCAGGTAGTCGAATGCAGGCTTGGCCTGCGCGAGATAGGAGATCAACACCGAGCCCATGTCCGTCACCAGTAGCGTGTAGCCGTCGGGTTGCGCGCGCGACACGAGTTCGGTGCCGATCAGGCCGGCAGCACCCGGCCGCGCTTCGAGGAGGATTTGCTGTCCCCACTTCTCGGTCATTTTCTGGCCGATCAGCCGGCCCAGGATATCGGACGTGCCGCCCGCCGGGTACGGCGCGACAAAGCGAATCGAGCGCGCGGGATAAGCCTGCGCCGGATCGACCGGCGCGGTCTGCGCGTGAACTGTCGGCGCCAATACCGCGGCGGCCGCGACCACGGCGCGCCGTACAATATGCGTATTCATAATTTCTCCTCCTGCCTATTCGATGTTCTGCTGCGCCGATACTGCGATGGCGCGGGGGTGATGACGAAGCCGCGGCGGCCGTGTAAGCTCGATCGCTCTTCATTTTTTCATTTATTCATGAAACCGGCACTACTTATTTCGCACAAGGTCGTTGCCGAGTTCGGCGCGCGTCTCAACGAGATCCTGAGCGCAGCGCCGCGGCCCATCGAACTGCTGCCCTTTACGCCGGCTTTGCAGCTCGCGCCCGCGCAGCTCGAGTCCATCGAAGCGGCCTATTATTCGCGCGATATCTGGGAAGGCACGGCGAAAAGCGCGCTGAGTCCCGCCGGGCGCGTATTCTGGGATGTTGCCGAACGGGCGCCGAATCTCAAGTGGATACCGGTGTTCTCGTCAGGCACCGATCAACCGCAATACCAGCAGGCGATGCAGCGCGGCGTGCGCCTGACGACCGGCGCCGGCGCGCAAACCGACCCGGTCGCCAATGCCGCGGTGACGGGAATTCTGGCACTGTCGCGCTGCCTTCCGAACTGGATCGCTTCGCAACAGCGTTGCGAATGGAAGCCATTGCGCGCGGCGGACCTGCCGCCCGATTTGCGCGGCCAAACGGCGATCATCGTCGGCGCGGGGCTCATCGGCGGCACCATAGCGCGCGTCCTGCAGGCGCTCGGCATGAAAACGGTCGGCATCCGGCGGCGCGCCGCACCGGCCCCGCATTTTGACGAAGTGCTGGCGCCTTCCGCGCTCGACGCCCGACTGCCGACCTGCGGCTGGCTCATACTTGCGTGTCCGCTGTCGGCGGAAACCCGCGGCATGATAGACGCGCGGCGCCTCGCGCTATTGCCGCGCACGGCGGGATTCGTCAATATCGCGCGCGGTGAGATCGTCGATGAAGCGGCACTCGCCGACGCATTGGCTACCGGCCGGCTGCGCTGCGCCTATCTCGACGTGTTCGTGCAGGAGCCGCTCGCGCAGGATTCTCCACTGTGGCGGCTGCCCAACGTATTGATCTCGCCCCATAACGCCGGCGCATCGAATGGCACCTACGCGCGCGGGGTCGAGATTTTTCTGCGCAACCTCGGCGCCTATCTGCACGGCAAGCCGCTGGAAAACGAGGCCGCCGCCGCGTGACGGCTCGCCACTGTTAGCCAATTCATTACACCTGCCTGCCGCCGGCGCGCGGCGCCAGCCCTAACTATAAAGGAATACAAATGACGACAGCCCGCGAACTACCCGTCTGGCGCTCACTCATGTACGTGCCGGTCAACGTCGACAAGTACGTCGACAAAGCGCATACGCGCGGCGCCGATGTGATCCAGCTCGACGTCGAGGACAGCGTGCCGCCTGCGGAAAAAGCCAAGGCGCGCACGCTCGTTGAAGCGGCGGCGAAGAAAGTGCGCCGCGCGGGCGCCGATGTTGTCGTGCGCATCAACCGCCCGCTGTCGCTCGCAGTGCGCGATCTCGAGCACTCGATCTGCCCCGACGTCGACGCGATCGCGTGCACCAAGGTCGACAGCGCGTCTCACATCAGGCTGCTCGACGAGCTGGTGACCGAACTCGAGGAAAAGCGCGGCATGCCGGCCGGCCACACCCGATTCATCGCGATGGTGGAAACCGCCGACGCATTTTTTCGCATCCACGAAATCGTGCGCGCGAGCCCGCGCATCGTCGCGACCTGCATCGGCGGCGAGGACTTCGCGCTCGACAACAACATGCAACCGACCGGGGAGGCGCTCTTCTATCCCAAGCAGCACATGGTCTTCGCCGCCAATTCCGCCGGCATCATGCCGATCGGCTTCGTCGACAGCGTCGCGGGCTTCGGCGACTGGGACAAGTTCCGCAAAATGGTGCGCCGCTCGCGCGATTTCGGGTTCATGGGCGCCGGCTGCATCCATCCGGGCCAGGTCACCATCGTCAACGAGGAATACACGCCGACCAACGACGAGGTCGAATACGCGCGTAAGCTCGTCAAGCTCGACCAGGAAGCGGCGGCAGCGGGTCGCGGCTCATGGTCGCTCGACGGCAAAATGATCGACATTCCGATCATCGTGCGCGCGCAAAAACTCATCAAGCGCTTTGATGCGATCAAAGCGCGAGAGGCGAAAACACTCGCCGCGGTTTAAGCAAACCGCGGCGAGTCCCCCCTCTCAGGAACCACGCGCTATTTCTGCTTCCAGAACGTTCGCATTCGAGCGTCTTACGTGAACAGTTCCGACACCATACAGTTCACGGACGTTACCGAATGTCCTCGGCGCGCGCCAGCTTTTTAGAATCTGCGGTTAAGCACAAAGCAACCGCCCCAGAGCCGAGCGTCGATCCGCCCGTGGCCATCGCTAAGTCCATGGTCTCAGCCAAAGTGGACATCTGAACAAATGCAAAGCGATGCAGGTTGTGCTTAGCAATAGGCAGCACTCGAATAAACTTGACCGTGCCGAACTTGGAGCAACGCTTCTTTAAGGTCGCTACTAATTCCGGCTCTGGCAGCTGAATATTTACAGTTAGCAAAGGCAAACCCTCCATCCCATGTTCTGGTTGCCTGCCGTCATAAATCCGGCCGCCACAGAAAATTGTGCATGCTACTTCTGCTTCCAGAACGTTCGTATTCGCGCGCCGACCGGTGAGGCCGGCGGTTGCAGCACCGAGGTGCCCGAGATCAGCACCTGCTGCATCCTGCCCCCGAGTTGAACGATCGCGCCTACCGGCGAAGGCTGATAGCCGCCGCCCGGGTGCACTTGGAAGCGGGCGTTAGCAGACAGCCCCGCAGCGAGATTAAAGGACGCAACTGAACCGCCCGTCTGGAAGTCGACCGTATATTCGCGTGCTTCCCCAAGATTGCCGCCGCATACGCCGGGCGCCGGTGGCGTGGGTCGATTAGTGTTAAAAAATGTTGCGCTACCGAGGGTGATCGAACTGCTGATCACCTTTTCACCCGTGACGAGCGTTATATACCAACCTTTGGCGGCGGCGAGCGCGGTGTTGGACGAGCTCGCAACGATATTATTGGTGTTATCTAACAAGTCGGTCTCGGTAATCGTGGTACCCCCAAACGCGAAGCCGGTATTGCGATCCTTGAGCATGTAATACCGGTTGGTCACCGCGTTAACCAGCGGATTGGCCGAATCGCCGAACCCGTTGAACGGATGTTCGCGGTCACCTGAGCCGATCAAGACCGAGTCATAGGGCCCGTTGGCGTCGCTGCTGTAAACCACATCGGGCGAGAACAAAAACTTACGACGGCTGCCGATTGTGGAACTCGCTGCATATCCGAGGGACGCGAATTTGTTGACGGTCCAGTTCGCCGGCGACGGATCGTTTATGTCGGCGCGCCATACGTTACCGCCCATATCGCCGACATACAATCGATCCGCATAACCGTCGCTGTTGCGATCGAGAATCGCAATGTCAGAAGGAATTGCATACGTCATAGCGGGTACCGATTGAAACACCTCGCCGGATGACAGCGTCGCAGGTGCCGATGGTCCCGCCTGCCATATCACGTTGCCGGTGAGCCCGTCGACGACAAAAATACCGCGGCCGAGGGTATTGGTCGTGCCGACGGGGATTGGATCGAGGTCGTCGACCGCCGCGTCGTAGCCGCCGCCAAAAATCAGCACGGGATTGGCCGACGCGCGGATTTTCCGGACCTTCGGCTCGGACCAGGTCTGGCCGAGCTCACCATAGCCGGGACTCGTGTTGTCACGCTTCCACATGAATTTCGGCTGATCCGGGTCCGTCACGTCGAGCGCGTATATCATGCGGCCGCCGCGCCGCATCGAGATGTAGAGGTAGACCTTATCGCCGTCGGCAGCCACCAGCTTGCCGTCGTTGTTGACGTCGAGCTGATACACGCCGACCGAGCCATCCGCAAAGTAGGGCCGCGGGTTGGCGGCACTGATGGCCGGCTGGTTGTCGCGTATTCGCTTTAACTTCGGGAAAAATTCCGTCGGCACGAACGCCCATTTTTCGTAGCCGTCGGTCGCATTCTGGCCGCCCTTGACGGCACGAAACAGCCCGTCATTCGACCCGTAGAAAATCACGACGTCGTTATTGTCCGCGTTGCGATTGTAGTTCACGACCGCCGGCCGTGAATGAAGCACGTCCCCGTGCACTGACGGCCGCACGTCGCTCGCGCTGCCATTCAGATTTTCGTCGCTCGCGTTGTCCTTGCCGCGCACCCAGTCGATGATCGCCGTCACTTCGGCGGCATCGCTCGCGCCGAACGCGCTGATGTTGGCCGCCGCCGAAGGGCTGACGTTGGTGGTATTGAACGGATAGGTGGCGAGCGCCACATTCGTGCCGGCCAGGCATGCGCCATTGCAGGTGTAAATTTTGCGGGTTTGCGCGAGCGTCGAATCCGGATTCGGATATAGCGCGCGGATGCGCTGCGCGACGCCGCCTTTCTCGACGACGGGGCCATCGGGCGAATCGGATGCGGATGGCGGGTTGCCCGAGGGCGCGTAAGACCAGAAGGTCGATGACGATGTCCAGTAACTGATCGCGTCGTCGACGAC
>Ga0068864_100004172_pt1 | contig 11872 bp, 6 predicted proteins | sample KBSSwiS72_FD_66586 | JGI IMG/M metagenome (GOLD analysis project Ga0068864, IMG submission 66586) | Switchgrass rhizosphere microbial communities from Kellogg Biological Station, Michigan, USA - KBS Switchgrass S7-2 | ecosystem: Host-associated > Plants > Roots > Rhizosphere > Soil ...
CCGCCGCCGCCTGCGTTCTACGGAATTCTCGCCGCGCTCGTCGTTGCCTACTTGGCGATCGCCGAAGCGGCCAAGCGAATCTTCTACGCGCGTCTTGCGCCAGCGCGCCGATGACGTCGCCGGGGACAGCACTGACGAGCGGGGAGGCTGCGGCGCGGCTCGCGCGCGACGGCTACAACGAATTGCCTTCCGCCAGGCCACGGCGGCCTTGGGCGATCGCATGGGAGGTGATCCGCGAGCCGATGTTCGTGCTGCTGATCGTGGCAGCGGCGATCTATCTCGCACTAGGCGATCTCAGCGAAGCGTTGGCGCTGCTCGCCTCGGTTTTGGTGATGATCGGCATCACTTTCTATCAGGAGCGCAAGACCGAGCGTGCGCTCGACGCGCTGCGCGAGCTCGCCAGCCCTCGGGCGAAGGTGCTGCGCGATGGTGAATGGCGAACGGTTGCCGGGCGTGAAGTCGTCGTAGGCGATCTGCTACGCGTGAAGGAAGGGGATCGGGTGCCCGCCGACGCGACGGTCCTGTCGGCGACCGACCTGATGGCCGACGAGTCGTTGCTTACCGGGGAGTCGGCACCTGTTCGCAAGCGCACATCGCATCGCCCTTCCGAGTGGGCGCGTCCGGGCGGCGACGATTTGCCCCATATCTACTCCGGCACGCTGCTGACAAGCGGGCAGGGCATCGCCTGCGTTGCGGCGACCGGCCATCGAACGGAGATGGGCAAGATCGGCAAGGCGCTGCAAACGATCGAGCCCGAGCCGAGTTCTCTTCAACGGGAGACGCGACGTGCGGTGCTGATCTTCGCGGCGATCGGCATAACACTTTGCGTGCTCGTTGCGCTTCTGTATCGGGTTACGCGCGGTGATTGGCTGAATGGCTTGCTCGCGGGGATCACGCTCGCGATGGCAAACCTTCCGGAAGAGTTCCCGGTCGTCCTGACCGTATTCATGGCGCTCGGCGCGTGGCGCATATCGCAAAAGGGCGTGCTAACCCGGCGTGCCCCCGCGATCGAGACGCTCGGCGCGACGCAGGTGCTTTGTGTGGACAAGACGGGAACCCTCACGCAGAACCGCATGGAGGTGGGCCGTGTCTGGATACGTGGCGAAACTCTGGAACCCGGTGACGGACTTGCTGAAAGGCTGATCGAATATTGCATGCTCGCGAGCGAGCGCGAGCCGTTTGATCCGATGGAGCAAGCGTTCAAGCGACTTGCACATCAGCGATTTCCACTGTTGGCGACGAAGACGACGTCGTGGACGCTCGTTCACGGCTATCCCCTCACGCCGAAGCAGCTTTCGGTCGTGCGACTGTGGCAGACGACAGGAATGGAGGCATACGTCGTAGCCGCTAAAGGTGCGCCGGAGGCGATAGCGGAACTGTGCTCGCTCGAAGCCGCGGAGCGGGCGTCAGTACAAGAAGCGGTCAGAACAATGACGCGGGATGGCCTGCGTGTGCTGGCAGCCGCCGAAGGCGAGTGGGAGAGTCCACACAACGGCGAGGCTGAGTGGCCCGCATCGCGACGCGACTTTCGCCTTCGCTTTATCGGGCTGATCGGGTTGATCGACCCGGTGCGACCGACCGTTGCCGCGGCAATCGCCGAGTGCTACCGCGCCGGGATTCGCACCGTGATGATTACTGGCGATCATGCGGGAACCGCCCGCGCGATCGCGCTGCAGGTCGGCCTCGCTGATCCCGGCCGGAGTGTGACGGGGGCGGAAATTGAGGCGATGACGGACGCGGAACTCGCCGAGTGCGTTACGCGCGTCAATGTTTTTGCGCGCGTGATGCCCGAGCACAAGCTGCGTCTGGTCGAGGCGTTCAAGATGAAAGGCCAGGTCGTCGCGATGACCGGCGATGGCGTGAATGACGCGCCGGCACTCAAGGCGGCACACATCGGAGTTGCAATGGGTGCGCGCGGCTCGGATGTCGCGCGTGAAGCGGCCGCGCTGGTCCTTCTTGAAGACGATTTCTCGTCGCTCGTTGCCGCCGTTCGACTGGGGCGACGCATCTACGACAATGTCCGAAAGGCCATGTGCTATATCGTCGCCGTTCACGTGCCGACTGCCGGCATGGCGTTGCTGCCGTTGCTCGTCGGCTGGCCGCTGCTCCTGTATCCGGTGCACATCGTGTTCCTCGAGTTCGTGATCGATCCGGCCTGTTCGATCGCGTTCGAAGCCGAATCCGCTGACCGGAATGTCATGCAGCGGCCGCCGCGGCCCACTACGGCCAAGCTGTTCGATACACGGATGATCGCCGGCAGCGTCGCGCAGGGTGCGGGAGTCCTGGTAACCGTCGCGCTCCTCTACGCCTTGGCGCTTCGCACTGGCGAGTCGGAGGGAACCGCGCGTGCGATGGCCTTTTCGGCAATCGTCTTCGCCAACATCGCGCTCATCATCGGCAACCGCACGCACGAACCGAGTGTTCGCGAATTGCTTCGGCCCAACCCGGCGCTATGGGGGTTAATTGCAGGCACTCTCATGGCGCTCGCGATCGTTCTTTACGTCGCACCGTTCCGCGAGATTTTCCGCTTCGAGTTTTTGTCAGGCAGCGCGCTCTGGATGAGCGCGCTGCCGGCAGTCGTGGTATTGGCCGGGATGATGCTCGTTCGATCCGCCCGCTTCCACCGACGCCGATGACGATACCGTGCGCTCGAAGCCATGCGCCCGTCACGGCGGTAATCGGCAGCGCGAACAGCAGAACGTAGAGCAGGCGTTATACGATTTTCGCTGCCAAGCCTATCCAGCGGGTATCTTGGGCGGTTCCGGCTGCCGGTCGAGCATCCGCCAGAAAGGCCTCAGCGTGACCAATACGACGATTGTCCCAGGCCGAGCGTCTCGTGTAGCTGCCGGTCGAAATCCGGGACGCTGCAGTAGACCCGCGTTTCCGCTCCGCCGGGCCCGTAGATGAAGGCCACGAGCACGAGGATCACTGTGATCCAGCGGAAACGCCTAGGACACGGCACCGTAGCGATCACCGATCTGGTTGATGGCCGGTCAACCTACGAGCGCTTGGATCACTGCCCACTCAGCTTCGGTACCGCTCGGTGATCACCACAGGTCCTGGCTCATTGAATCAACAAAGCTCGGCAGTACCTTTTTTAGAGCCGTTTCTGCAGATTGGAATCTGCGTCGTTTCCAGTGGATCGTGAAGCGACGGTGACTGCGGCGGGGCCAAGTTTGTCCACGACGCCGCGCTAGGCATCTTCAGTTGGGGATGCGAAAGCGGCAGCTCGCCATCGTAGGTGACGACGGCGCCACGTTCGTCCGATCCAAGGGGATCATGCGAGCGCAGCTGATGCTCGAGCACGGCGACTCCTGCTTCCGAAGCATCGGTCGCCGCAATAGCCCGTTGCCGCACCCGCTCGCGCAACGTTGCTTCGGTGGCGGAAACGTCGACGATGACAAGCGGTACGCGTAAGCCTGCTGCGAGGTCGCGAAACATGTCGCGCTGCCATCGACGCAGAAACGTGCCGTCAATGAGCGCGGTGAAGCCACTCTCGACAATTGTCCGGGCAAGCCGCGATAGATGATCATAGGTCGTGCGCGTGACCTCGGGTGCATACAACGCGCTGTCGATGCTCGAGCGGCTGCTGTCGCGCGCGCCAAGGCCACGCAGTCGCTTGCGTTCGACATCGGTACGGATGCGGATTGCGGCGATACGTTCGAGCAATATCTGCGAAAGCGTGGTTTTGCCACAACCCGCGAATCCGTGCGTGATGACGACCGCAGGCCGCGCGTCCATGGCATATTCCGTGGCGAGCCGCAGATGGTCGTTATAGTCACGTTGCGACGCTGCTTTAGCGTCGCCGTCCGCGAGCTGCGCGGCGCGCAGAAAGGCGACCTTGGCGCGCACCATCGCCCGGTAGACGACGTAGAAGCGCAGCACGGCGACACCACCGTAATCCCCGGTCTGCTCAAGATACGCGTTGATAAACCGCTGGGCATAGGCACGACGACCGCGGTGCTCCAGATCCATCACCGTGAAGGCGACTTCGCTCATCACGTCGATCCATCGCATCCGGTCGTTGAACTCAATGCAATCGAAGATCGTGAGGGCGCCATCAACGAGCGCGATATTGCCGAGATGGAGGTCGCCGTGACATTCGCGCACGAAGCCGCCTTGACGCCGCGCAGCAATCATCTCGCGGCGCAACGCATACTCGCTGCGGGTCCACATTTCGAGCTGGTCGAGGTCGGGGCGCTCTTCGGCATCCGCGGTCACAGCTCGAATTTCAGCGAAGTTGGCCAATGCAAGCTGAAGCACATCATCGGGAGCGGCAAATGGGCCGTCGGCCGGCGCCACATCGATGTCGCGGTGGAAATGCGCGACGATGGCGGCTAGCTGATCGATACGATCCGTTGTGAGCGCATTCCGCTCGAGTACGTTGGAGAGTAGCGCCTCTTGCGGAAACTCGCGCATCTTCACCGCATAGTCCAAGACCGGGCCGGATCCGCCGATCTGCGGTTGCTCGACGCTTCCCGTGATTGCCACAACGTCGAGGTAGAGCGCGGGCGCGAACCGGCGATTGAGGCGCAGTTCCTGCTCGCAGTAGAACCGACGCGCGGCAAGGCTAATGAAGTCCAGGAAGCCGAGTCGAATCACCTTCTTGATCTTGTAGGCGTAGGTCCCCGTCAGCAGCACGAACGATATGTGCGTCTCAAGCAGCTTGATCCCCTTACACTGTCCGCCGAAATGCGCCGGGTTGCGGAGGGCAGCAATAAGTCCTACCTGGAGCTTCGGATCCAACTCCAATTCGCACTGCGCACATGACCGAATAGATTCCGCTGGCGCATGGCAGGCGTCTGCGAGCTCAAGGTTAGTCTTCAAAACGGCGCTCCATTCCACGCGAAACGCGCATGCCCTCCCAAGCCTTCCGTATTGGAACGCGCGAGCGGACGGAACTTTTCAGACCCAGCCTCATGACGTATGCCCCTGGATTCATCATACGTTTTGCCTCCTTGGGGCGAGTTGACGAGGGTCAAGGTGAAGGGCGGTCGAGTAAGGAAAGCCTTCTTCTTGATCTCTTCATGGTCCACGGCGCCTGCTCAAGATTGGACCGCCTAGCATTGGAGCAATCCTTCTGCACAATCTCGTTGAGGGAAGGTTCACAGGGCCGATCTTCCCCGACAATCCCAACTACACCGAGCTCGGTGGCATCAAGCGTTACGCGACCGTGGCGAGGCTAGCAGACTCCGGATTAGCTGCAGTTCGTTAGGACTTGACGAGGCACAGCAATCTAACTGTTCTCGGCTAGAGCCGTGTAGATCGTCAGAGCGCCAACGTTTATCCATCCATGGGAGCGAACCATGTCCGACCAGCCCCCGAAGGAAGGCAATAAAAAGGCGCAGCACACGCCGACGGAAAGAAGAACATGAAGCAGCAGAAGCAGCACGCAAGCGCCGCCGCGCCCTTCATCAAGCCCTGCGGCACGGGGCTGAACGCACCCGCGACCGACCGCCTTATTGAGCCTCCCGCAGTGCGCGAGGCCCGAGTTGCAATGCTAGCGCGCAGTCGCTCTGTCGGCTTGTGCCTGCCGGTTGATCTGTTCCCGAAGCCCGGCGTAGCGTTCCTGCACTTCCGATCCGAACAGCGGATCCGCGAAGTTTGCGATCGCCGCATCGATCTCCGTCCAATCGCTTTCGCTTAAAACTTGCGCGGCGCGAGGCATGATCTCGGTTTCCTCCGTGCGCATGTGAGCACGGAGCGCCGACACGTATTCGCGCGCCATTGCTTCAATGCGTTGACGCGAGGTGATCGAGCCGTTTATAACATCGTCCAGCGCGTGGACCATCGCCGCGCCCATCTCGCCAAGTTGCGTGTGCTGAATCGTCAGCTCGCGGACCATCCGGCCAACGTTCTCGTCGCGCGCGTTCAAGCGCGCAAACACAAGATCCTCCTTGGGATGGTGCAACACATCCGAGTAGTGCGTCATGTAGTACATGATGTCGAGCATCAGCTGGTAGTGCGGCGAGCCAGCATCGCGCAGCAAATCCAGCTCGCCCTCGAGTAGGTTCAGGAGCCGAGCGAAGTTGACGTGATCGGCGTGCCACAGCATGATCGTGTATTGCATGGTTACCTCCCGCATGCCGCATTTCGTTTGCTAAACGTACCGACCATGAAATTTACGGCAGCGTAGGATTGTGCAAGAAAACGAGGCGCCCGCTTTCACGCACGGACGCCTTCGTACCTTCAGCGATTCCAAACCTACGGGAATGAATGGACTAGTGGACGGCACGCCGATTGGCTTCGACACCGGAGGCCTTTGGCAGCATTTGCGTCAGCACCCCTCCTTCGGACAAGCTTCCGCCTTTGCCGCATTGACGTCGAATGGCAATGTCAACATCCGGAACACTGACCCATGCCAGCCTCATTGCCTAGGACCTTTTCGCCTTCCTTCACTGGCTTTTGCGGTTCTGACAGTCGGGCGACCCGGATCCTCCGGATCCGGGCGAAGCGATCATTGTCAATATAGGCGGCTTGGTGCCGCGCGCATTGATGAGCGTCAAGCAACGTGCGTTTTTCCGGCCTGGGCCCGTGCAACGTCATGTGACGAAAAGCCCCGTGGAGACGGCGACGCGGCCGCGATGGAGACCGTGATGTCCACTTCCTGACGCAGCACGTGTTGCTCTGGGTTGCTGCTAGCTGTTTGACCCAGATCAAGTGCCAAAGCGTGAAAAGGCATACCGTGCGTATATGAGATATTTCGCGCGGTGTTTGCGTGTGATTGCAGCGGCTTTCGTGGGCATCGCGCTTGCGTCGATGCCGGTAGCCGCGCAGCAGACCAAAGCCGTCGGTGGGCTCATTGTCAGCTTAGGCGTTGTGCCTGCTGCGGTCGCGTTGCGCGCAGAAGGCCACCGTGAATCGCATCCCGCAAATCCGCCCTTTGGCTCGCAGCATCTGCTCATCACGCTCGACGAGGAGAAGAGCGGCAAGCGAATCGGTGACGCCGAGGTATTAATCGAAGTCACCGATCCCAACGGCCACAAGGAGAAGAAGCCGTTGCTGCATACGGAGGCAGGCGGGTTTGCGGATTACAGCGAGCTCTTTAGATTCACCTCGCCAGGAGCGTATTCGATCCGCGCGATGATTACGCTGCGGCCGGGCGCGCAGGCGATCGAAACGACGTTCACCATCAAGCACGCCATCTGAAACGATCGTCCTTCTAAGTGCCGCCGCGAACTGCTTTTGGTGACCTTTTCATCAGCGCATATGTCCGCTCGGATCGAATGAACTTGCCCGCGCTTGATGGACATTTGGTCAAGGGGTTACTCATTAGCCCGATGTAGCTGTCCGTTTCGAGGCGGGCGTCGGAACCGAACCGGTCCGACTTTCATAGGGAAACATAGAGCAGGCGCGCAACACATCCCGCAAGTTAACACCGGCTGCGGCGATCGGATTTGCCTTCGGTGTGTCGTTCAGTGGTTGTCCGATCTCCGCGAGCTGTGCAGCGATCTCGGGAGCGGTGCCCGTCAGCGCTCGCTCGGTCGTGGACTCCCCAACGCTAACGTGGCAAGTGGCCGCGGTACGCCTGCGCCCCAAACAATTCATCTACCCGGGACTTCTCCCTAGACTTGCGCTACAGCGCCTTGTTGACCGCGTTGTGCCAGCGTTGAGCTTGGTCTTCGTATCAGCAGATATGCGGCCGGTACGACCAGCATCGAGAGAACCATCGCTGTCACCATCCCACCGACCATCGGCGCGGCAATGCGCCGCATCACTTCGGAGCCGGTGCCGCTGCCCCACATGATCGGCAGCAAGCCTGCGACGATCACCGCGACGGTCATCGCGATCGGCCGCACGCGTAGCGCCGCGCCCTCGACGATCGCCTCGACCAGGTCATCGCGATCATTCAGCGTTCCCCGTGCAGTCCTCGTCGCCACAGCTTGATTAACGTACACGAGCATCACTACCCCAATCTCCGACGCGACTCCGCCGAGGGCTATGAAGCCGATGGCCGAGGCGATCGACATGTTGTAGCCGAGCGCATACATCAACCAGAATCCACCCGCGAGCGCGAACGGCAGCGTGGCGAGAATGAGAAGTGCGTCCGACACTCGTTTGAACGTGAGATAGAGCAGCACGAAGATGATGACGATCGTTGCCGGCACGACGACTTTCAGCCGCTCCGTAGCTCGTTCGAGAAACTCGAATTGCCCCGACCACGCGATCGAATAGCCGGGAGGGATGTGCACGTCACGCTTGACCAGCTGCTGCATCTCACGCACTGCCGAGCTTAGATCGCGTCCGTGCAGATCCACGTAGATCCAACCAGACAGTCGCGCGTTCTCGCTCTTCAGCATCGGCGGTCCGTCGCTGATCTGTATCGCCGCGACGTCGCCAAGGCGGATCTGGCCGCCGCGCTCGGTCACGATAGGCAGGCGCCGGAGGTTTTCGATCGAGTCGCGCACTTCGCGCGGGTAGCGGACGTTGATGGGAAAGCGCTGCAGTCCTTCGATCGTCTCGCCGATGTTGTCGCCGCCAATCGCGGCCGAGATGACATCCTGCACGTCAGCGACGTTGAGGCCGTAACGACCTGCTGTATCGCGATCGATCCGGACGTCGATGTAGCGCCCGCCCGTCAGGCGTTCCGCGAACGCAGAGCTCACTCCGCGGACCTGTCGAACGGCTCGCTCAATTTCGCCGGCAATCCGATCGATCTCACGCAAATCGGTTCCCGCGACCTTGACGCCTACCGGACTCTTGATGCCGGTAGCCAGCATGTCGATGCGGTTGCGGATCGGCGGGACCCAGATATTCGAAAGCCCAGGAACCTTTACCGTTCGATCGAGTTCCTCCACGAGCTTTTCAGGCGTCATGCCTGGACGCCATTGCTCGCGAGGCTTGAACTGGATCGTCGTCTCGAACATTTCGAGCGGTGCAGGGTCCGTCGCCGTCTCCGCGCGTCCGGCCTTAGCGAACACCGTCGCGACTTCCGGTACGGTCTTGATCAGACGATCAGTCTGCTGCAGGAGTTCGGACACTTTGCCTACCGAGATCCCAGGTAATGCGGATGGCATGTAAAGCAAGTCGCCCTCATCGAGGGGTGGAATGAACTCCCCGCCGATATGACTCGCCGGCCATAGCGTCGCGACCGCGATCACCAGCGCAACAGCAACGGTGAGCACCGGGAACCGTAACACCGACTGCAATAGCGGCCGGTACCCGGCGATCAGCAAACGGTTGATGGGGTTTCGCCGCTCCGCCGGTATGCGACCCCGAATCAGATAGCCCATGAGGACGGGAATCAGCGTGACGGCGAGTCCAGCCGCCGCGGCCATGGCATAGCTCTTCGTGAATGCGAGCGGCGAGAACATCCGTCCTTCCTGTGCCTCCAGCGTGAATACCGGTATGAACGACAGCGTGATGATCAGCAGCGAGAAGAACAATGCGGGACCCACCTGCGCGGCAGCGTCGCCAATGACTCGCCACTGTGCGTCACCGTCAAGCGACTTATCCGGGTTCGCCTGGTGCCATGTTTCGATGTGCTTGTGGGCGTTCTCGATCATCACCACTGCAGCGTCCACCATCGCCCCGATGGCGATCGCAATACCGCCGAGCGACATGATGTTCGCATTCACGCCCTGGTAATGCATGGCGATGAACGCTATCAGCACGCCGAGCGGCAGCGAGACGATGGCAACGAATGCGGAGCGGAGGTGAAACAGGAATACGAAGCACACCAGCGCGACGACAATGAATTCCTCGATCAGTTTTTCGGTCAAAGTATCGACGGCACGAGTGATCAGTTTCGACCGGTCATACGTCGGCACGATCTCGACGCCCGGCGGGAGGCTGGTCTTCAATGTTTCGAGCTTCGCTTTTACCGCGTCGATGGTCTCCCGTGCATTCTTGCCCGAACGCATGACGATGATGCCGCCTGCGACTTCGCCTTCGCCGTTCAACTCAGCAATGCCACGGCGCATCTCGGGGCCCACCTGAACGCGTGCGACGTCACCGAGCCGCACGGGCACGCCGGCGTCGGTGGTGAGCAGCGGAATCTTGCGGAAGTCGTCGAGCGATTGCAGGTAACCGGAGGCGCGGACCATGTATTCCGCTTCGCCAAGTTCGAGCACCGAGCCGCCGGTTTCCTGGTTCGCCTTGCGCACGGCGTCGATCACTTTGCCATGCGCAATGTTGTAGGCGCGCAGCCGATCCGGATCCAGCACGATCTGGTACTGGCGCACCATCCCACCGACGCTCGCCACCTCCGAGACATTCGGCACCGTCTTCAATTCGTACTTGAGGAACCAGTCCTGCAACGCGCGAAGCTGCGAGAGGTCCATCTTCCCGGTGCGATCGACGAGCGCGTACTCGTAGATCCATCCCACACCGGTTGCATCGGGTCCGAGCGACGCCTTGGCTTGCGGGGGTAGCCGCGACTGCACCTGATTCAGATACTCGAGCACCCGCGACCGCGCCCAGTACGGATCGGTGCCATCCTCGAACAGGATATAGACATACGAGTCGCCGAACATCGAATACCCGCGCACCGTCTTCGCGCCGGGCACGGAGAGCATCGTCGTCGTCAGTGGGTATGTGATTTGGTTCTCGATGATCTGCGGCGCCTGGCCCGGAAACATCGTTCGAATGATCACCTGCACATCGGACAGGTCGGGGAGGGCATCGACCGGCGTGCGTACGAGCGACCAGACGCCCCACGCAGTCACGATCGATGTCGCAAGCAACACCAGAAAGCGGTTGGCGATCGACCAGCGGATCAGCCTGGCGATCATGGCTTGACCGCCGGTGCTGACGGGGGGATTGCGGGAGCGGTGTGAGACGAGCCGTCGTGTGCCCCTGTTGGCATCGTCTGACTGGCGCGCGCATCGGCTCCTGTGCTCTGGGTGTCCGACGCCGTGGGACTCGCTGCCACGCGCGCAATCGATGTGAGCCCGAAGCTTCCGTCGCTGGCCGCGCGGAATTCGAAGTGCACGCGGTCGCCAATCTTGATGCCGGGTGGCAATCCGGAGGCGGGTAACTTGAATCCCATCGTCATCGCCCCCCAGCCCAGGGTCGGGATAGGGCCGTGCGCGAGCATGATCTCGTCCTTGTCCACGCTCTCGACCACGCCTTCGCCCCGGTGAGTGACGGTCCGTACGTCCGCCGCGGATGCCGATGGCGCTTCGATCATCCGCGTGCTAGCGGCCTTGAGATTCGCCTCCGAGTCGAGCAGGAATTGCCCCGACGCGACAACTTTTTGTCCGGCGGCAAGCCCTTTGCGAATTTCTGTCTGACCATCACTATCGAGTCCGGTCTCGACTTCGACGGGCGCGAAGCGGCCGTCGACCTGGGCGACGATGACTACGCTGCGCTTGCCCGTCTGGATCACAGCTTCCGTCGGTACGAGCAAGACTTCTTTACCGGTCGCCGGCGCGAATCTTACGGTTGCGAACATCCCCGGTACAAGCCGGCCGCCGGGATTCGAAAGTTCTATGCGCGCCTTGATCGTGCGTGTTGCCGGACTCACTTCCGGCAAGATCGCGGCGACCCTTCCGTTGAACGTTTCACCGGGAAGCGCCGCGGCGCGAGCCTCAACGAGCGTGCCCGGACGCAGTTGCGCGGCAGCCCCCTCCGGCACTTCCGCATTCACCCACACCGTTGACAGCCCATTCAGTCGAAAGAGCGGGGTGCCGGCCATGACGGTCATCCCCTCGCGCGCCGTCAGCTCGCCAACGATCCCGCCAATTGGCGCCGTTATCGTCATTCGCGGGTGGACCTTGTCGCCGGCCTCAACTGCGCGGATCTGCGTGTCACTCATGCCCGCGAGCTGCATGCGCTGCCGTGCGCCATCGACGAGGCCGGTAAGACTGGCCGCACCCGATTGCGCCGCGATGCGCCGCGCGGTCAGGTATTCCTCCTGCACCGCGACCCA
>Ga0068864_100004178_pt1 | contig 11868 bp, 9 predicted proteins | sample KBSSwiS72_FD_66586 | JGI IMG/M metagenome (GOLD analysis project Ga0068864, IMG submission 66586) | Switchgrass rhizosphere microbial communities from Kellogg Biological Station, Michigan, USA - KBS Switchgrass S7-2 | ecosystem: Host-associated > Plants > Roots > Rhizosphere > Soil ...
GACATGATGGCGCCGGCGTTGACCCGGAACGGCCGCGTCGGCATGTACGGCAGTGGGTGCGTCTCGCTCACGCACAGCACCATGCCCTTGGAGTGGGACCCGATCAGCAGGCCCTCATCCGGCCGAAGGTAGCTGCACGTGTCGATGCATGCCCGTTCGCCCATGCCCGCCCGCGAGGTGCCGACAACTGAGAGCTCGACGAGGTCGAGCGCGGGCGTGGCGACCTGCGCGGCGAGCGCCAGGCGGTGGACCTCGCCCACCGCCGTCGGCGCGAGCATGACCGCGTGCGGTCCGCGCTCCAGTACGCCGAAGATGACCGCCGCCTGCTCGGGATCGCTGGCCACCGTGACGATCCGGCCGGCCGCCCCGGCGGCGGCCGCGAGGACGATCTCCAACGGGATCATCGTCGGGTCGGCGAAGCGCACCACGCACCACGGCTGCGTCCGCGCGGCGTGACAGGCCCGCTCGAGGCTGGCCGGATCAGTAACCTCCACATAGGACCCTCTTGGTACTGATGTGGGTCCGTCCCATGCGCATGAGTCGAGGATGACCGCGTCGATCTCGTCGGTGAGCGCGTCCGGTGTGAAATCGCGCGGCATGAGGATTCTCGTCACGCTGCGCGGCAGATCGGCCAGGTGCGCCGGATCGTCGGCGACGATCGCCTCCACGCCGTGCTGCAGCGCCTCGACGCAGACGGCGGTCCGGGACGGGCCCGCGTCGCGGATGTCCACCCAGTACTGTCTCATCGCCCACACGTCCTTCCGTGTATGACGTCCGCGATCTTCCGGGTCATCGCCCCGGGCTGCGCGGCCTCGAAGATGTTGCGTCCGACCGCGACGCCGGCGGCGCCGAAGCGCATCACGTCCTCGACGTGGGCCAGAACCTCGTTCGCGGTGGGCCGCATCGGGCCGCCGGCAACGAGCAGCGGAACGGGGCACAGGCGGGCGATGGCCTCCAGCTCCTCGACCGGGGACGGGCACGCCGTCTTCACCACATCGGCCCCCAGGTCGACGGCGACCGCGATCGCGTGTGCCACCACCTCCGGGTCGCGAGGGTTCGCGACCATCGGACCGCGCGCGTAGGCCATCGCCATGAGCGGGATCTGCCAGCGGTCGCAGGCGCGGGCCACCTTCGCCATCGCCTGGAGTTGGGACGGTTCGGTCGCCGACCCGAGGTTGAGCTGGACGCTGACCGCGTCTGCCCCGAGCCGGATCGCCGACTCGACGGAGCCGACGAGGACCTTGTCGTCGGGGTCGGGCCCGAGCACTGTGCTCGCGCTCAGGTGCACCACCAGGGACATCGCCACGAACCAGTGCGGGTCGACGTGGCGCAACGCCCCCTGGTGCAGGATGATCGCGTCGGCGCCGTTCCCGGCGAGATCGCCGATCAGCACGTCGAGCGAGTGGGACCGGACGATGGAACCGTCCGTTGTGGAGTGATCAAGGGCCACGGCGAGCAACCCCGTGTCGCGGCAGAGCCGTCGAGTTCGCAGTGAACGGGAGGACATGGCCCCAACGCTAGGAACGGCGCCCGTCGCCGGGTACCGCACAGCCACGCGGTTTCCGGCGTCGACGCCCCGCGCGATCGAGTGGTCGGGACCTGGCGTGTGTTCTGCCACCAAGTGTGGGATCCTCGGGGCGCGTTGCCCTGATATCCAAGGAGAGTGCGCCATGCCGCCGGCCACCACCCCGCTCATCGGCCGGGACGAGGAGACCGCCGCGCTCAGCACAGCCCTGGCGGCCACCTGGGCCGGAAGCGGCGGATGCCACGTCATCTCCGGACCGGCCGGCATCGGCAAGACCCGGCTGCTGGAGGCCGCGGTCGGCGAGGCGCGCCAGCTCGACCTCGCGGTCGCGGTGGGGCGGGCGACACCGCTGGACCGGGCGGCGACGCTGACCACGCTGATGTCGACGCTGCACCGGGCCGAGCCGGAGCCGATCACCGTCGACGACCTTGCGGGGCAACGCGTCGACAGCCTGTGGTACCTCGACCGCGTCGCGGAGACCCTCGAGCTGTACGCCGCCCGGCGGCCGCTGGTGATCGCGGTGGACGACGCCCAGTGGGCCGACGAGCTGAGCGCGCTGGCCCTGCGGGTGCTCGTACCCGCGCTCGCCTCCTCGCCGGTGCGATGGTTCATCGCGCGGCGGGCGACACCAGCGGAGTCCCCGGCGCGTGACGCACTCGACTGGCTGGTGGCCACCGGCGCCGACGAGCTGCGGCTGCGACCGCTCGAAGGCCGCTCGATCGAGTGGCTGTGCCGGGCGGTGCTCGGGGCCGAGGTCGACGCGACCGTGCTGGGCCTGGCCGAACGGGCGGGCGGCAACCCGTTCCTCATCGAGCGGATGCTCCGGTCGATGAGCGCCGCCGGCCAGATCCTCGTCGCGGACGGCGTGGCCACCGCGATCGGCGACGAGCTCCCCTCCGACCTGGTGTCGGCCGTGACCCAACGGCTGCAACGGTTCTCGCCGACGGCCCGGACCCTGCTCGAGGCCGGGGCGATCTTCGAGCGGCCGTTCCGGCTGGAGGCGGCCGGCGTGATCGCCGGGGTCGGCCCGGCCGAGCTGTTGACCGCCGCCGCGGAGGCGACGGCCGAAGGCATCCTGGTGGCGGATGGCCCTTCGCTCACCTTCTGCCACGACCTGGATCGGCGTGTCGTCTACGACCTGATCCCGCCCGACGCCCGGGCGGCACTGCACGCCGCGGCGGCCGATCTCGTCGGCGCGGAGGGACGCCCGCGGCTGGAGGTCGCCCAGCACCGCGCCCGCACCGGTCCGCGCGGCAACCGGGCCGCCGTCGAAGCGCTCACGCAGGCGGTGGCCGAGCTCGCCCCGAACTCCCCCGGCACCGCCGCGGACGTGGCCCTGCAGGCGATGACCCACCTGTCGCCCGAAGAGTCCGAACGGACCCGACTCGCCGCCAGCGCCGTGGGGCTGCTCACCGCGGCCGGCCGGCTGGTCGAGGCGCGGCGGCTCGGTCTCGAGACGCTCGAAGCCGACCTCGACCCCGGCGTCGAGGCGACCGTCCTGCTAGGACTCGCCGAGGCCCACAAGCACGCCGGTGACAACCGGGCGGCGGCCGGATACGCCCGCACCGGGCTGGCCGGAACAGCGGTGCCGCCCGGCATCCAGGCCCACTTGCACTCGGTCGCCGCGCACGCGCTGCTGTGGGGCGAGGACATCGACGAGGCCGAGCAGGCGGGAGCTGACGCGGAACGGCTGGGACTGGCCAGTGGTGAGTTCGGCGCGGCCGTCTTCGGCGCCGCCGCCCGCAGCGTCGTCGCCCGGGCGCACGGTCAGCTGGACGACGCGCTCGGGCACGCGGTGCACGCGGTCGACCTCGCCGACCGGCACGGGCGCGAGGCACGCCACCGGCATCCGCGCATCTGGCTCGGCAGCGCGCTTTCCGCGCTCGATCGGCTGACCGAGGCGCAGGAGGTGTTCCGGGTCGGCCGTGAGGAGGCCGACTCGCTCGGCACGCGATGGTCCCAGCCGCTGTGGCACTTCTACTCGGCCTCCGCCCGGGCCGGCCTGGGCGACCTCGATGACGCCAAGGTGGAGGCGGAGGCGGGCCAGCTGCTGGCCGAGCAGCTGACCGCGCGTCAGCTGAAGGTTCCGCTGCTCGGGCTGCTGGCGCGAATCGCCGCCCTCAAAGGACAACTGCCCGCCGGCCGGCAGTACCTGCGCAACCTGCGAGACCTGCTGGACGACGGAGTGACCGCGGCACCGGAGGACCTGGCCTGGGCGCAGGCGTGTGTCGACCACGCCGACGACCGGCCGGTCGACGCGCTGTCGGCCCTGCGATGGATCTACGACTCGCTACCCGACCGGCTGCTCCTGTTCAGCACCGAGCCCGGCGCCGGCCCCGAGCTGGTCCGCATCGCGATGGCCGCCGGGGACGACATGCGGGCCGACGCGGCGACGAGCGGTGCCCGGATCCTGGCCGAGCGCAACCCGTCCATCGCCTCGGTGGCCGCAGCCGCCCATCATGCCGAGGGTCTGCGCGCCGACGACGTGGCGCTGCTCGAGAAGGCGGTGACCGAGTTCGAGTCCAGCCCCCGCGTGCTCGACCGGGCCCGCGCGTTCGAGGACTGCGCGCAGGCCCATGGGCGCCGCGGCGACCGGTCACGGGCGTTGGAGCTGTTGAACATCGCCATCGGTGACTATCAGACATGCGGGGCCGCGCATGCCACGCGGCGGGCGGAGAGATTGCGCCGGTCGCTCGGCATCCGGTCCAAGGGCGGCGACCGCGCCGGCGTCGGCCGACCGACCGGTCTGACCGAACGGGAGCTGCACGTCGCCGAGCTGGTCGCGGAGGGCCACACCAACAAGGAGATCGCCCGCGTGATGACGATCTCCGGGCACACGGTGGATACCCACCTGCGCCACATCTTCACCAAGCTCAACATCAACTCCCGGGTGGAGCTGACCCGCTACGTGCTCACCGAGTTGCGCGACGACAACTGACCGGGAACCACTCACCTGGGTCGGCGAAGATAGCGCGATTACGTGATGTCCGCGGCTGCCCGACCCGCCCATGCTGGGGCGACGCTGCGACACCATAGCGTCGCGGCATCTCGGCTGAGGTTGGTGACTTCGTTGACTCTGGTTGCTTCCGACACCCCGGTCCTCATCGCGGGGGCGGGACCGGTCGGCGCGACGCTGGCGCTCGACCTGGCCCGGCTGGATATCCGCTCCGTGCTGGTCGAACGGTCACCGCGACCATCGATTCATCCGAAGATGGACTACCTCAACGGGCGCAGCATGGAGTTGTTCCGCCGGCTCGGCCTGGCCGACACCATCCGCGAGCGGGGAGTTGGGCCCGAGCACTCGCTGGACTTCCTCTGGACCCGGGGTCTCGACGAGGATCCGGTCCTGGTCTGGCATCAGCCGTCGGTGGAGCAGATGCGACGCCGGTTCGCCGCGGTCAACGACGGGACCGCGCCGATCGAGCCGTACCAACGGATTCCCGGATCTGCTCTGGAGGAGCTGCTGCGGGAGCAGGCCCGGGAGAACCCGCTCATCGAGGTGCTCGAGGGGTGGACGCTCACCGGCGTCGAGTGGGACCCGGGCGGGGTACGGGTCACCGTGGCCAACCAGGAATACGGGGTCCGGGCGATAACCGCCCGGTTCCTGGTCGGCTGCGACGGCGCCCGCAGCACGGTGCGCCGGCTGATGGACATCCCGATGCAGGACGTCGGCGAGTCCACGACGTACTGCTCGATCTATTTCCGCAGCGGCGACCCGGTCCTGCGCCGGCACGGCCGGGGCTTCCTCACGCTGGCCGCGATGGGCGTCACGCTCGTGTCGCGGGACGAGGACCGGCTGTGGACCGCGAGCACACCGGTGCCACCGTCCGACCCGCTGTACCGCAACCCGCTCGACCTGGTCCAGGAGCGGCTCGGCGTCACGTTCCACGTCGACGAGACGATCAGCGTGAAGTATTGGGAGGGATCGCTCGGAGTCGCGGCCAACTACCGGCGCGGCCCGGTCTTCCTGGCCGGCGACGCGGCCCACCGCTTCTACCCGGCCGGCGGGCACGGTGTGAACACCGGCATCGGCGACGCGGTCGACCTCGCCTGGAAGCTCGCCGGCACGGTCGACGGGTGGGCGGGTCCGGCCCTGCTCGACAGCTACGAACTGGAGCGGAGGCCGGTCGCCCTGTTCAACCGCGAGCTCTGCAGCGACCTGGTCGAGACCACCCGCCGCTTCGGCCGGCTCGCCGCGGCCGGTGTGTCCAGGGCCCAGCTGGCCGGCCTGCTCGAGCAGGAGGTGCACCACGTCGACAACCTCGGAGTCCACTTCGGACAGAGGTACAACGCGTCGCCGGTGATCTGGCCCGAGGCAGGTGAGCCGCCGCCGTGGCGTTGGCAGGCCATCACGGCGTCGACCTGGCCGGGCGGGCGGGCCCCGTCGGTCCGCCTGCGCAACGGCAGCCAGCTGTTCGACCTGCTCGGCCCCGGATACACGATCGTCGACCAGTCCGGGCGAGGGCTCGGCGACGAGTTCGCGCTCGCCGCGGACCGTCGGCAGGTCCCGATCGCTCACCTGGTCGTCGACGACGACGCGGTACGGGCCTGTTGGGAGCGCGACCTCGTGCTGGTCAGGCCGGACCACTGCGTGGCCTGGCGGGGGGACCAGCCGCCGGCGGAGGTGAACGAGGTCATCGACCGGATCGCCGGTCACCGCGGGATTTCCCGCCGGTTGACGGAGGTCCCACGCGTGTGCGCACGGGGATGAGGATGCGTTGGAGAGGCTGAGCGCGGTGCGAGACGACAGGATTCCCCCGCTGGCGGAGACCGTGGCGGCGGTGTGGCGGCGTCGCTTCGAGCGCAACAGCTCCGGACTGCGCAAGCATTGGCTGACCCGCACGACGTACTACGCCGCCGGCGACCGGCTCGCCGCGGCGCGCCCCGGGGTCACGCCGACCTGGCGCGCGATCGTCGACGAGGTGCGGCCGCGCGGGAGCGCCAGCACGTTCTACGAGGTGACCGGCCGGAACGCCAAGTACGCCCTGCACGGTGCGTACGTCGCCGACGCGAGCACGGTGTCGCTCGGGATCGCCCTGCACTACCGACGTTCCGTCGCGGTCGAACAGCTCCTCGACGAGGCGAAGGTGTGGACCTACTGGCCGTACCGGGAGGTCTGGCTCGACGGCGGACCGCACCCGACGGCGGACTCGATCCTGTCCACAGTGGGCGCCTGGGCCGACGACCACCCGGGCCTCGCCGCCACGCTCGACTTCGCCCCGCCGGCGTGCGCCGTGGAGGACCTGGTGGTGGTTGACGGCGGCAAGCTGCCCGCCACCCGGGCCTACGGGCGGCTGCGTTCCTCCATGAACCCTCGTCTGTGATGGCGAGCAGGCCGTCGCGGTCCAGAATCGTGTCACCGAGGTCCACCAGCAGCCTGGCCAGGCGTACATGCGCCGGGTACGCCGTGATCTCCGCGCGCCGGCGGTCCACGCGGCGCCGCCGCCGGAATGACCCGCCCGACCGGACCCGTCCACGTGGATGATCGGATCCCGGTCGTCCGACTGAAGCGACAGAACCCGACGAAGATCGGACTGTTCTGGCCCGCGTTGGCTGGCGTCGGTCGCACGGACAGCCGTATGGTCACCACGGCGAAGTTGCCGGGATTCGTTGCCTGGCAACAGTTCAAGGAGCCGGCGCCGACATCCGAGGCCTTCGGAAGAGGCTCCGGGGGGAGACGGGGTTCCGGTGACGCTGTCACCGGAACCCCAGCCCTCCGCCCGCAATCGTCCCGGCGCCGATGACGGCGGTGTCAGGCGAGGAACTCGACCGTCCTGCGTGACGCATCATCGGCGTACTGGAATATCGACCCGTGTGAGGCATCCGGGTAGATGGTGATGCTCGCGTCCGGAATCAACCCGGCCATGAGGTGGCTGGCGCTGGTCGGAATCATGATGTCGTCGTCGCCTTGGAGGATCAGCGTCGGTTGGCCGATCTCCACGAGCTGCCGCACCTGGTCCCAGTCCGGCACTCCCCAGTCCTTGACCGCCTCGTACTGTGCGTTCTTGGACTCGAGCGACGGCACTCCGTCACGTCCATCCTGACGCGCAAAGATGCGACCCAGTGACGCCCGACCGGCCGCCTGGCTCGACGAGGTGGGGGCGTAGAAGACGTGCAGAATCCCGTCCGGCCCGGTCTGGTCGACCACGACGGAGTCGAGGACATCCTGCCGCCAGCCATCCATTCCCGGCGCGCCCTTCGGCCCGGTGCCGGCCAGGATCAGCCGCCGTGCGAGGGCTGGCCGGGTCAGGGCGAGGTGCTGGGCGACGAAGCCGCCGATCGAGTAGCCGAACAGGTCGACCTCGGTCAGGCCCAGCGCGTCCATGAAATCGGCCGCGTCCGAGGCCATCTGCTCGACCGTGCCGGGTGTCGTGCCCGTGGTCGCGGCGACACCGGTGTTGTCGAACAGGATGACGTCCCGTTGCTCGGCGACCGGGTCGACGAGCAACGGGTCCCAGCTGTCGATGGTGCCGCGGAAGTGTTGCAGGAACACGACTGGCACGTCTGCGACCGGGCCGAGGCGGCGGTAGGCGTAGGTGACCCCGTTGGCAGCTTCGACATGGGCGAGCGGGGCGCTCGCCAGCGCGGACGTCATGAGCCGTAATGCCGGGCTTCGATGGCCTTGGCCGTCTTGCCCAGCTCCTTCTGGAAGGTTCCGCGGCCGATGCTCCCGACGACGAGCGCGAGGACCTTCCCCTTGAAGTTCTTGCCCTCGCGTACCACGAAGACGTCGACGTCCGTGGTGTCATCGGGCTGAGACGTGAGGATGTACGTGTGGCCGGAGTTGCCGCCCCACAGGTTGGAGTCCGTGGTCCTCATGGTGACTCGGTGGGGATCGGTCCAGTCGTAGTCCAGGCGTTCCCAGACCCCGCGCGACCCTTCGGTCACGTCGGCGTGGCCGGGACTCTCGCTGTGGACCTTGAGGTAGTCGTCGGTGCTGTTGCCGAACAACTGCGCGCGGCCAGGCCCGAAGTCGGTGAGACCGGCGATGAACTGCTCGGGCGTCGCGGTGGTGTTCTGGCTGAGGTGAATGGTGGACACGAGTGCTCCTTGTGCTCGATGTGACAAGACATCTCGGGGTGACAAGACCTGTCCGAGTTGTTAGAGCAGCCGATGGGCGGCACCTCCGGGCCGCGGTCCTCGAACTGGCTACGGTAGCGGCTCACCGCCGGGCTTCGCGGCGACTTCCGGCACGTGACCTATCTTGGACCCCACTGTCCGCACGGGCGTTGCGATGGCGAAGGGAGGCGGCGGTTCGTGAAGGCTGCACGACCTCCGCGACTCGAGCGACGTGCTGCTGGAGGAGAACGCCGCCGGTCTGGTCAACACCCGAGGCGGCTTCCTGTGGTGGTCCACCGGCGACAACGAAGCCACGGTGTGGCACGTACTCGACCTACGCTCGTTGGCCTGACAACGTTTCGCGCGGTCGGCCCAGGAACCCGGTCAAGAGGTACGGAAGACTGGCGGCGGCGAGGATGGAGAAGCTGGGCGGGACGACCGGCACGGCGTAGCTGACCCACAGGCCCACCCACATGCTCACGACCGCGATGAGCGCGGACAGGCCGAAGGCGACCAGGGGCCGCGAGGTCAGGCGCATCGCGGCGCCGGGAGGTGCGGCGAGCAGGCCGAGAATGAGCAACGCCCCCACGACCTGGCTGGCCTCGGCCGCGGTCACGCCGACCAACGCCAGGAACGCGAATCCGAGCAGCCGCACCGGTACGCCGTGGGCCCGGGCGACGTCGGAGTCGAGGCTGGCGAACAGCAGTGGCCGCGACACCAGGACGATCAGCCCGCAGACGATCAGAGCGATGAGCGCGGTGGCCAAGGCGCGTCGGCCCGAGATCCCGAAGATCGATCCAAAGAGGACATTCACGCCGGCCGCCCCGTTACCGTTACCGCTGCGGATGGCCGTGAACACCGACAGGAAGAACACACCCACGCCGAGGATCCACGCGAACAAGCCTCCGACGACGACGTCGTCCGGCCGCGCTCGCGGGCTGAGGAATCCCATCGCGACCGCGACCAGAACGGTGAGGCCGAACAGTCCGACGCGGGCGTCGACCCCGGCGGCGAGAGCGGCCAGGGCGCCGGTGAAGGCCACGTGGGACAGCGCGTCCGCGGTGAACACCTGTGCCCGCAACACCAGGAAGTAGCCGACCAACCCGGCCGCGAGGGCGACCGCCGTACCGGCGAGGTAGGCGTGCTGCATGAACGGGTGCATCAGCATGTCGGCACCGGGGCAGTCGCGGGGTGGAGGTCGCGTACCCGGGCGGCGACGGCGACGCCCGAACGGGCCGCCACGTAGATGCCGAATCCGACCGTGGTCAGCCAGAATCCGACCGGGTACAGCGAGTAGTACGCGACGAACAACGAGACCCACACCGTGAGCAGGCCGATGACGACCGACAACGCGAGGCTGACGGCCGGCCGCGGCGAGAGCGCCTGGGCGGTGGCCGGTGGCAGGACCAGCAACGCGAACACGAGCAGGGCGCCGGTGATCTGCCCGACCTCGGCCGCGGTCGCCGCGAGTACGAGCAGGAAGCCCACGGCGAGGGCGCCGGTGGGTGCGCCGTGCGCTCGGGCGACGTCGGCGTCCACGGAGGCGAACAGCAGCGGCCGCCCGATGAATGCCAGCACAACCAGAACGACGACCGCCACGATGACCAACGCCATCACCTGGCCGGCGGTGATGCCGAGGAAGCTGCCGAACAGCAGCGCGGTCGTCTCATTGAGGAACCCGCCCGAGAGGCTGACGAACAGCATGCCGGCGGCGAGCGCGAACGCCTGGACCGTGCCGACGAGAGCCGACTCTTCACTGTGGACAGTCGAGCCGGCCGGCCGGCCCGCCATCACGAACGCGGCCGCGATGCTGAACGCGAAGTATCCGGCGCCCAGGCCCAGACCGAGCCAGGCCGCCGCGGCCGCGCCCGGGAAGCCGACCATGGCGAGGGTGTGGCCCGCGAAGCTCTGCCGGCGCAGGACCATGAACCAGCCGACGATAGGGGCCACGATCGCGACCGCGGTGCCGGCCCGGAACGCGTTGAGCATGAACGGGAGCGACCACATCTCCTGGATGTCGAGGACCAGGTTCCAGGAGAAGCTGCCCATCACTTGCCCGTCCCCTGGGCCAGCGCCTGCATCAGCGCGTTCAGCTGGGCGAGCTGCCAGTCCTGGAACGTCGCCCCGGCCGGAGTCAGTGTCTCGGTGATGGTCGTCACCGGGATTCCATTGGCCCGGGCGGCGTCCACCTGTGCCTGCACATCCGGGGTCGCGTTCTGGCTGTTATACACGTACACCTTGATCTGCTTGCCCTTGATCTGGGCGTCGATAGTGGACTTGTCGGCCGCCGACGGATCGTTGCCCTCGGTGACCGCCGTCAGGAAGCTCGGCGGCGTGAGCAGGTCGAGTCCGAGCGCCGGCGCCATCATCGCGAAGATGGACTCCGACGCGCCCACCGGCGTCCCGGCGTACGCTGCCTTGATCTGGCCGATGGCGTCGAAGTACGCCTTCAGGTTCGTCGTCATCACGGCGGTATGCCGGTCGTCGAAGTACGCCCCGTCGGCCGGGTCGATCGCCTTGTAGTCCGCGGTGATCCGGTCGATGACCGCACGCACGTCGTCGGGGTTGTACCAGCGGTGGGGGTTCCCGCCGTCGCCGGCACCGACCAGCTCGCCGACGGTCAGCACCGTGCGGGTGGGGGATGGGTTGGCCTGGACCAGTTTCGTGGCCCACGGGTCGTACCCCACGCCGTTGATGATGGCCAGGCGGGAGGACGCGATCGCCCGCCCGTCCGCCGCGCTCGGCTCGTAGTCGTGCGGGTCGGCGTCCGGGCTGTTGATGATGCTCGTGACCGTGGCATGTGCTCCGCCGAGCTGCTCAGCGAGGCTGCCCCAGAAGTTCTCGGCCGCGACCACGGTGATGACCGAACTGTCCGACGAGGACCTCGGCGGGCTGGTCGCGCATCCGGAGACCACTGCGACCATCGTGAGAACCAGCATGAGATGAAGACAGGACCCGGCCGGATGTCTCGTCACCCGCCGAGCCTAAACGGAAACCGAATCCATTACCAACTAACGAGAGTTATCAGGGCTGGGCATGACCAGATGCTGATATCCGCATCTCGTTTCCATATCCGGCTGACAGTCCACATCGGACACACCGCGGCTGGAACTGGCACCAACCTGCCATCGATTCGGGTCGTCGTCCGGATTGATTCATGGAAGCGTTGAGTCGTCCCGGATCGCAACACCCGACCCGCGAACGGAGGCGTGGCATGTACGAGCTCACAAGCCTGGTGATGCGGATGCTTACCGGCTGGAAGGCGCAGTAGGCGTCCGGCTGGC
>Ga0068864_100004180_pt1 | contig 11866 bp, 9 predicted proteins | sample KBSSwiS72_FD_66586 | JGI IMG/M metagenome (GOLD analysis project Ga0068864, IMG submission 66586) | Switchgrass rhizosphere microbial communities from Kellogg Biological Station, Michigan, USA - KBS Switchgrass S7-2 | ecosystem: Host-associated > Plants > Roots > Rhizosphere > Soil ...
AAGCATTTCAACTGGGAGCCGCGCGGCAAATGGCGCATACATAAGAAGCCGCGGCCCTCACACATCGCGGCGTGTCGTCCCTGGCTCGATATCGAGCTGGCGATCGTCAAACCGCTCGCCGTGGTCTGTCTCGGCGCGACGGCCGCGCAGGCGCTCCTCGGCGCCGCCTTTCGCGTGACGCAGCACCGCGGCGAGTTCATCGAGTCGCCGCTGGCGCCGATCGTCATGGCCACCGTGCACCCCTCGTCGCTGCTGCGCGCGCCGGATTCGGACACGCGCCAGCGCGAGACCGAACGATTCATCGAGGATCTGCGGCTCGTCAAACGCGCGATCGCGAAAAAACACACTCAGTCAAAAGAGAGAACCAGGCCATGAGATCACTCGCGCCGGCGCTGCTCCTTTCGATGCCGCAGATGCGCGATCCGAACTTCGCACGGTCGGTCGTCCTGCTGTGCAAGCACAACGACGAGGGCGCCTTCGGGCTGGTGATGAACCGTCCGCTCGTGACGACCGGACGCGTCGTGGTGAGCCTCGATCCGCCGGTCTCGACCGAGCGCGAGCTCGAGGTGTGGATTGGCGGTCCCGTCGAACCCGGCAGCAGCTGGATTCTCGTGGGCGGACCGCAGGAAAAGTTCGGCGGGGTGCCGATCGCCGAAGGGCTTTCGCTGTCGACGTCTCCCGATCTGCTGCGACGGCTCCTCGAACCCGATCCTCCCGCCGACACGCGCCTGATCGTCGGCTATTCCGGCTGGGGACCCGGACAACTCGAGATGGAGCTCGAAGAATCGGCGTGGCTTCTCAGCGATGTCGATCCCGCACTGCTTTTTGCCACCCCTCCCGAGCAGATGTGGGAGCAGGCCATCCGCCGCCTCGGCGCCGATCCGGCGACGCTGCAGATGTCGCGGGGCGTGCATTAGGCAGACGCGGTCGCCTGGCCGTACCGTATGGGACTGTCCAGTCCGCCGATTCTTGAGACCAACCAACCGTGGACACGAAACCACCAAATCGCGAAAGGTTGAAGACATTGCTGGCTGGCCTCCGGTACTGACCGCTAAAATACCCGGATGGCAAATCTCAGACCCACCGCGGCTCTGCTCGTCGCCGCGTGTGCTGTCCTCGGTGCCCAGGAGCCTCGAATGCCCGCGACCGCGGAACTGCAGCGCATGGCGGCACGCTTTGCGCCAACCGAGATCACCGCGGATGTGTCGCACTTGTCGCCAACCGATCGGCGCGTGCTGGCCAAGCTCGTGGAGGCGTCGAAGATCATCGATGCCCTGTTTCTGCGTCAGGTCTGGTCCGGCAACGACGCCATGCTGCTCGACCTTGTTGGCAACGAGACGCCTGAGGGCCGGGCACGGCTGCACTATTTCCTGATCAACAAGGGACCGTGGGATCGACTCGATCACCACAAACCATTCGTCCCGGGCGCGCCGAAAAAGCCGGAAGGCGCCAACTTTTATCCCGAAGGGGCATCGAAGGCCGAACTCGAACGGTGGCTGCAGGGGTTGCCCGAGGCGGAGCGCGCGCAAGCCAACGGATTTTTCACGACGATCCGGCGAGGGCGGAACGGCAGTTTTTCGGTCGTGCCGTACAACGTCGAGTATCAGAACGAGCTGGCCCGGATTGCCACGCTGCTTCGCGAAGCGGCCGCGCTCACGACCGAGCCGACGCTGAAGGCCTTTCTCACCAAGCGCGCCGATGCGTTTGTGTCGAACGACTATTACGACAGCGACGTCGCCTGGATGGAGCTGAAGAGCGCGATTGAGCCGACCATCGGGCCGTACGAGGTCTACGAGGACGAGTTCTTCAACTACAAGGCGGCCTTCGAGTCCTTCATCACCATCCAGGACGAAGAGGAGAGCGCCAAGATCCAGAAGTTCAGCGGCCAGCTCCAGGACATCGAGAACCGCCTGCCGATCGATCCCAAATATCGCAATCCGAAAATCGCCGGGATGGCCCCGCTCGTCGTCGTCGATGAGATCTTCGCGGCCGGCGACGCGAATCGCGGCGTGCAGACGGCGGCCTACAACCTGCCCAACGACGAGCGCGTGCTGAAGGAAAAAGGCGCCAAGCGGGTCATGCTCAAGAACGTGCAGGATGCCAAGTTCGCCAAGACGCTGCTGCCGATCTCGAAAGTCGTGCTGGGCAACGACGATCAGGCGGCGCTGGCGTTCGACGCCTTCTTCTCGCAGATCGTCGTGCACGAGCTGATGCACGGTCTCGGACCGCACAACATCACGGTCAACGGCCGCGAGACGACGGTCCGCAAGGAAATGAAGGAGGCCTCGAGCTTCCTCGAGGAAGCCAAGGCGGATATTTCCTCGCTGTACGCGCTGCAGTTCATGATCGACAAGGGCGTGCTGCCCAGGAACCTGCAGGACACGCTCTACACGACGTTCCTCGCGTCGTGCTTCCGGTCGATTCGCTTTGGCATTGCTGAAGCGCACGGCAAGGGCATTGCCGTCCAGCTCAATTACCTGCTGGACCAGGGGGCCTTCGTGGTCAAGCCCGATGGGACGTTCAGCGTCGACAAAGGCAAGATCAAGGAAGGCGTGATCGGGCTCACCCACGACATCATGACGATTCAAGCCGAGGGCAATTATCAGAAGGCGAAGGAGCTCGGCGATCGCCTGGGTGTGGTCCGCCCACCCGTGCAGAAACTCCTCGACAAGCTGAACGACGTGCCGGTCGACATCGAACCGCGTTTCACGACGGCAGAAAAGCTGCTGGCCGACGCTCGATGAAGAAACATCAGGAGGCCCCGATGCGGACTCGCTGGCTGTGGCTGGTAGCGGTGTGGATTGTCTGTGGCGTGTTCACCACGGCGCAGAGCAGCAGCAACGCCATGTTCGACAAGATTCGTGCCGAAGGGTACGAACACTCGCAGGCGGCGGCCGTGTTCAACACGCTCACCATCGAGATTGGACCGCGCCTCACCGCGTCGCCCGCTCACAAGCGCGCCGCGGAATTCATGCGCGAGCGGCTCGCCAGCTACGGGCTGTCGAATCCTCGACTCGAGGCGTGGCACTTCGGTCGAGGCTGGGAACTCCAGCGCCTGACTGTCGAGATGGTCGAACCGCGCTATCTGCCGTTAATCGGATACGCCGACGCGTGGTCGAATCCGACGCCGAACGAGATCGTCGCCACGCCGGTGTTTGTCGGCGGCAAGAACGCCGATCAACTGCGAGCAATGGCCGCGCAGCTGAAGGGCGCCATCGTCATGACGCAGCCGATGATGAGCGATTTCGTCCGCAAGGATCGGCCGCAGCCGAGCGCGCCGGATTACGTGCCGGATTCGGCGGCGTATGCGACCAGCGTTGGCCGCCCTGCGGCAACGCGACCCGCTGGCGAGACGCCGGCGCAGCAGCTGGCGCGCATCATTCGCGAATCGTCGCCTGGCGTGCTGTTGAAGCCAAGCATCGGTGAGCACGGCACGGTGTTCGTCACCGGCCGCGACGGCGGACCGTCGGCACCGCCGTCGATCACCCTGAGCGGCGAGCACTACAACATGATTGCGTCGATGCTCGCACACAACGTGCCGGTCAAGCTGCGCGTCAACGTGCAGGCGAAGTTCTACGACAACGATAATGGCAACGCCTACAATGTGCTCGCCGAACTGCCAGGCACCGATCCCGTCCTTCGCGACGAAGTTGTCATGATCGGCGGCCACCTGGATTCGTGGCACACTGGCGTGGGTGCGACCGACAACGCCGACGGGGCGACGACGATAGTGGAGGCGATGAGGATTCTAAAGGCCGCTGGTGCGCAGCCGCGACGGACGATCCGGGCGGCGCTCTGGGGCGGTGAAGAGCAGGGCATGCTCGGGTCGAAAGCGTGGGTCGCCCAGCACCTGGCCGGCGATGCGAACCGCTCGCCGCGCGAGGACTTCGACGCCTACTTCAACATCGACAACGGCTACGGTCCGATTTACGGCTTCTACCTGCAGAAGCTGGAGACGGCGCGCCCGTTGTTCGACGCGTGGCTGCAGCCGCTCAAAGCGGTCGGCGCTCGACGGAACGTGACGGAGGCGATTGGATCGACGGATCACTTGAGCTTCACAGATATCGATGTCCCCGGCTTCAATCCGATTCAAAGCTACGAGAACTACGACATCCGGACGCATCACACCAACATGGACACCAATGACCGGATGGACGTCAACGACCTCCGTCAAGCGTCGGTGGCGATGGCGTGGTTTGCGTATCAGGCGGCGATGAGCGATCGCAAGGTGCCGCGCTCGGCGGGGCTGGCCAAATGACGCGACCGAGCGACCGATGGGTTGCGAAACCGTGACGCTGCATATCCTTGGCGCGCTCCGCCAGTACGCGGGCGGCGCCTGTGAACTGCCAATCCGTGCGCGGACGGTGCGTGGTGCGCTCGAAGATCTCGAACAGGAACAGCTGGCGCTCTATCGAAACGTCTGTGACGAAACCGGCGCGGTGCGCCGCCATCTCAATGTGTTCGTGAATGCCGATAACGTCCGTGACCTCGACGGCATGGACACCAAACTCGCGCCCGGCGATGTCTTGACGATTTTGCCGGCAGTGTCAGGAGGTTAGATGGCAGATCGCGTCGTTCTCACGATTGGCACCAGAAAAGGTCTGTTTGTGGCAGAAGCCTCGAAGCCGCGACGCGCCTTTGCGCTGCGCGGACCGTTCGGTTCCGGCGTTCCCGTCTACGCCAGCCTGATCGATACGCGAGGCACGCCGCGCATCTACGCCGGCAGCTGCAATCCGTTCTTCGGGATGAAAGTGCTGCGCTCGAACGACCTCGGCAAGTCCTTCAAGGAAACCAAGTCGGCGCCGGTGTTTCCGAAAGACGACGGGCGGGCGCTCGCCAACATCTGGTCGCTCGAGCCCGGCGCCGGAAAAAAGGATCTGCTCTGCGGCGTCGAACCGGCGTCCCTGTTCAAGAGCAGCGACGGCGGCGATTCCTGGGACATGGTGGCAGGCATCAGCAATCACGAGCATGCCCGCAAGTGGTCGCCAGGCGCTGGCGGGCTGTGCATGCACACGATTATTCGCGATCGGAACCGCGTGCATCTCGGCATCTCCACTGGCGGTCATTATCTGAGCGAGGACGGCGGGGACACGTTCACCGCGTCAAATACCGGCATCGGGGCCGGCTTTCAACCAGATCCGTATCCGGAATTCGGTCAGTGCGTGCACAAGATCGCGCGGCACGACAAGGCGCCGGGCCGTCTCTACATGCAGAATCACGGCGGCTGGGCCGAGTGGACCGGGCCAGGAGGGCCGCGGCCCGACATTGGCGTGCTCAGAAGCGATGACTACGGCCACACCTGGCGGTCAATCGCGAAAGGATTGCCGTCAGACTTCGGCTTTCCCATCGTCGTCCATCCGCACGACCCCGACACGGTGTACGTGATGCCACTTGATCCTGCGACGAGATCATGTCCAAACGCCGCTCCGGCAGTCTGGCGGAGTGAAAATGGCGGCGATTCGTGGACCCGGCTATCGAAGGGTTTGCCCAGACGGGAGAGCTTCTTCACAATCCAGCGCGACGCGATGGACATCGACGAGCTGAAGTCGCCGGCGCTGTACTTCGGCACGACCACCGGGCAACTCTGGATGGGCCGTGATGGCGGCGAGAAATTCGAGTGTCTCTTCGATTCGCTGCCGCCGATTCACAACGTAAAAGTGGCCGTCGCGTAGGGCGAACTGAGGTGTCCATGATCATCTGTACCCGTCGACTGGCGTTGATGGTCTTTGCGCTCCTGGCGTGCGGGAACGTCTCTCAGGCGTCGGCGCAGGGCCGCTGTATGACGACTTACGGATCAGCGTCATGTAACACCTCGAACATCAAACCCGTTTTCGCGCCCACCGGATGGAAGACCATCGCCCTCGATCACGTCACGTTCCGTGTTGCCGACTACAAGAAGGAAGCCGCTTTCTACATCGCCCTGATGGGCTGGACGCTTAGAAGCGACGATGGGAAACGCGCGGTCCTGGACCTGGGCGACTGGGGGACTGTGATCTTCACGCAGGCCCCGGCGGGCTCGATGGATCGGCCAGCGGCGAACGGCCGCGAACCTGTTCGTGCGGTCGTGGAATCGTTCGGCTTCGCGATCGACCCCTGGAACGCGAAAACCGTCGAGAACGAACTAAAGAGGCGCGGTCTGACGCCGGTGGCGGACAACGACGGCAAGGGTTTCGAGAGTTTCCACGTCAAGGATCCGGACGGCTTCGATCTGCAAATTGGCAACGGCAACGGTCATGCGAAGAATCGCCGATCGGCTTCGTCCGCGCGCCTGTCGGAGACTGCGCCGTTTCGCCCGACCGGATGGAGGACGGTGTGGCTGGATCACTTGTCGTTCGGGGTGTCCAACTACAAGGCCAGCGTGTCCTTCTACACCAATTTGCTCGGCTGGAAGACGACGTACGACGAAGGCAGCCAGAACGAGTGTCTGATTGCGGATGTCGGCGACATCATCATTCGCGGCGGCAACCCGCTCGATCCCGATTTCGGAAAGAATCGTCGAGAGCTCGGTGTCGACCACATCTCATTCGGGATCGCCCCGTGGGACACCGACGGGGTGAAGGCCGAACTCGAGCGGCGTGGGCTGCACGCGCAAATCGACACCTCGAGCCGGCACAAGGCGCCGGACGGCACCTGGGTGCCCGATGAGATTCACACCGCAGCGTTCAAGAGCTATCACACGACGACGCCAAACGGCTACAACCTGCAGATCAGTTATGTGACGCACGACAACCGGCTGGCCCTGGCGAATGCGGTGAATCCGAAGAAGGTGTCGGGCGAGGCACGCCACTAATTCATCGAGCAGCTGCCCGGGCCGCGCGGATCGCCGCAGGCGCCACACGGTCCGGCGGCGCGCACCGGCGTTGCCGGGGCGCTGCCAGCGTTCACCGCAAATACCGACAACTGCTTTTCCAGATCACCGCTCTGGCAGGAAGGGCAGCTGGGCGATTGCCCGGCGCGCGTCAGATACTCGAACCGGTTGCCGCACTCGCGGCAGGCATACTCAAACAAAGGCATCACTCATTGTGCACCAACTGACCGGGCCTGGTGTCTAAGTGCCCATGGCCAGGTTCCGCGTGCTGGTCGTCGTCGTCCTGGGGGGCCTGACCGCGTGCGCACCCAAATCGCGTCCCCTCGCTCAGCCGGGGCCGACGCCCGCGATGCGAATGGCTCTGGCCGACGACCAGGTCAAGGCCGGTTGTCTCGACTGCCTCGAGCAAGCCTTCCAGGAATATGTCGCGCTGCAGTCCCACTCGACGCTCGGAGCATCGGCGCGGGAATCGGCGTTGCGGACGGCTCTTCTGATTGCGGTTCGCGAGAACGAGCTGGGCCTGCTGGACAGCGGGCGACTACAGCAGGCGCGCGAGCTCATGCCGTCGCCGTCGGCGACGCTGTCGTTGCTCATCGACGTGGCCGACGCCTTGTCGGCGAAGTCCCGCGGCCCCGCGCGATCGACGTCCACCGACGCCGAAAATCGGGCGTCGGTTCGGATCTCCAGAACCCAGGCACAATGGGCGCCCGCGTTGCGCCAGCTGATGCCGGACGACCTCCTCGCCGACTACCTATGGCTCGGTCTCGCCTGCGGACCGTACGGTTTCGATGTGCCGGATCGCGCCGATCGCGCGGCGCTCGTCGGCGATCGCCTGGACATTCCCTTGATCCGCTTCAAGGCCGCATCGAGTTGCGCCATCCAGCGACCGGAACTGGGCGCGCTCCGCGATGCCAATGCCCGCTTCGCGGAAACGCACTATTTCCTCGGCGTCAGCGCCTTATCGACGCAGCTGCTCGCCGGTGCCGACGAGGCGGAAACCGAATTTCAAATGGCCTACGCGTGGCGACCGAACTGGCCCACGCTCACCATGGCGATCGCCAGCGTGGCGCTGACCGCTGAAAATTTCGATCGGGCGATCGAGTTCTACGGGAATACGCTCGCACTCGTCCCTGATTATCCGGACGCGCTACTCGGCGTGATGCGTGCCTTCACCTATGCCGGACAGCATACCGAGGCGATCGCCGCCGCCGACCGCTTGCTGGCCATCAATCGCAACCCCGGCGAAGCTCGCTATTGGCGCGCGCTCAACGAAGAGCAGGCGGACCAGCACGACGCCGCCTGGATCGACATCGAGCGCGCGGCTGAAGGCATGGTCAGTCCAGACGTGCCGAAGCTGGCGGGCATCATCGCCATCAATCGCCGCCAACTCGACGTCGCGCGACAGCGGCTCGAGCTGTCGCTGTCGGCACGGTCAACTGACTGCGAGACGGCGTTCTATCTGCAAGCCGTCATTACCCAGCAGGGCCAGTGGGCCGAAGCGGCCCGCGTCGCCTCGAACGCGGCAGCCTGTTTCGACGCCGACCTGACGCGCCTGTCGAGCGAGCTCGAATCGCTCCGTGTGGCGGAAATGCGCGCCGACCAGCGCGACCGGCAAATCGCCAGGCGCGAGCAGCAGATTCGATCCGAGACGCGGATGCGCGCGGCGAGCTGGTACGACGCCGCGGCCTCGCATTACAACCTGGCGCAGCGCGACCAGGCGCGGCGGTTTGCAGAAAAGTTACTCGACGACGAGCAGTACCGCGATCGCGCCCGCGACCTGCTGGCCCGCCTTACTGCGCAGTGAGTTGATCGCGGGGGAACTGTCCATAGCCGGTATACTGGGAGGATGTCTGTAGCTAATCCTTCCCGGCGGAACATCGCCATCATCGCCCACGTCGACCACGGCAAGACCACACTGGTCGACGCGCTTCTGCACCAGAGCGGGACGTTTCGCGCCAACGAACGGGTCGCCGAACGAGCGATGGACAGCAACGATCTCGAGCGCGAGCGCGGGATCACCATCATGGCGAAAAACACCGCCGTCCACTATCGCGACGTTCTCATCAACATCGTCGACACGCCGGGCCATGCCGATTTCGGCGGGGAAGTTGAACGGACGCTGTCGATGGTCGATGGCGTCATGCTGCTGGTGGACGCGTCGGAGGGACCGCTGCCGCAAACCCGATTCGTGCTGCGCAAGGCGCTCGAGCGGCGCCTGACACCGATTGTGGTGGTCAACAAGATCGATCGGCCGGACGCGCGGGCCCAGGAAGTCCTCAACGAAATTTACGACCTGTTCATCGATCTCGACGCCGCCGAGGACCAGCTCGATTTTCCGGTGCTCTACACCAACGCGCGAAAGGGAACCGCCACGACCGATCAATCCGGCGAGGGCGAGGATCTGCGGCCGCTGTTCGAGGCGGTGCTCGATCACGTGCCGCCGCCGCGCGGGGATGCCGATGCCCCGCTGCAACTACTGGTCGCCAACCTCGACTCGAGCGACTACGTGGGCCGGATTGCGATTGGACGGATCTTCAACGGCCGCGTCAAGATTGGCGATCAGGTCGTCATCTGCAAGCTGGATTCAGCCATGCTGCCGACCAAAGTGACCAAGCTCTACGCCTTTGACGGCCTGAAGCGCGTGGATATCCAGGAAGCCGCCGCCGGCGACATCGTCTGTCTCGCCGGTATTGACGACATCACGATCGGCGAAACCATCGCCGACGCCGAACAGCCGGTCGCCATTCCGCCGATTGCCATCGACGAGCCGACGGTCTCCATGATCTTCGGGGTCAATACCTCGCCGATGGCGGGCCGCGAGGGGCAATACGTCACGTCACGACAGCTGAAGGAACGGCTCGATCGCGAGCTGCTCGGCAACGTGTCGATCCGGCTCGAACCGACCGACTCGCCCGAGCAGGTCAAGGTGGTCGGGCGTGGCGAGCTGCAGCTGTCGATTCTGATCGAGATGATGCGCCGCGAAGGGTTCGAGCTCCAGGTCTCCCGGCCCGACATCGTCACCAAGACGCTCAACGGTGTCGTCATGGAACCGGTTGAGGAGCTGATCATCGACGTGCCGGAGGACCATCAGGGCGTCGTCATCGCCCAGGTCGGCGAGCGAAAAGGGACGATGACGAAGATGGTCAACAACGGCAGCGGGCGGGTCCGGCTCGAGTTCCGGATTCCGGCCCGCGGGATGATCGGGTTCCGCTCGCAGTTCATGACCGACACCAAGGGCACCGGCATCATGAACCACTTGTTCGCCAGCTGGGAGCCATGGCACGGCGCCATCGCGTCGCGTTCGAATGGCGTACTGGTGGCGGATCGCGCCGGCGTGGCGACCTCGTACGCGATCTTCAACCTGCAGGAGCGCGGCGAGATCTTCATCGATCCCGCCACGCAGGTCTACGAGGGCATGGTCATCGGCGAGAACTCGCGTCCGGCTGACATGGACGTGAACGTCACGAAGGAAAAGAAACAGACCAACATGCGGGCGTCGACGGCCGACGAGGCGATCCGGCTGGTGCCGCCACGCAAGCTCGGGCTCGAACAGGCGATCGAGTTCATCAACGACGATGAGCTCGTGGAGGTGACGCCGTCGAGCATCCGCCTTCGCAAGCGGATCCTCGCGGCGAACATGCGGCCGAAGAAAGCGGTCCTCGAAACAGCTTCGTAACGCTTGACGTCGTGGCGCGTCACCGAGCGCAGAACGCTGTACGATGGATGACTGATGCTTGGACGTAAAACGACTGGATCGGTGGTGTGCCCGTCGTGCGGGTCGCTGGTCGGCGTCAACGACGACCGGTGCTATATGTGCGGCCGCGCGAACCCGAGTCTGTGGGGCTTTTCGCCGCTGCTGCGGCAACTGGGCAACGACCTCGGGTTCGTGCCGCTGGTGGTCGGCGTTTCGGCAATCCTCTACGTGCTGACCCTGATCACCTCGGGCCCCGAACTGCAGGTGATGGGCGGCGGGTTCTTCAATATTCTCTCGCCGGGCACACGGTCGCTGGTGATGTTCGGCGCCAGCGGCGCGGTGCCGGTGTTCGTCCTCGGCAGCTGGTGGACCGTGCTGAGCGCGACCTGGCTCCACGGCGGCCTGCTCCACATCGTCTTCAACATGATGTGGGTGCGCGACATCGGTCCGTCGACGGCGGACGTCATCGGCCCGGCGCGCACGGTCATCATTTACGTCGTGTCTGGTGTCTGCGGTTTTCTGCTGAGCTCCGTCGCCGGCGCCTACTTCCCGCCGATTCCGCTGCTGCACGGCGCGAGCCTCACCGTCGGGGCGTCGGCGTCCATCTTCGGTCTGCTCGGCGCCCTGGTCCACTATGGCCGCAAGAGCGGCAGCAGCCTGATCCACACGCAGGCGAAGCAGTGGGCGATGATCATGTTCATCTACGGTCTGGTCATGCCGGGCATCGACAACTTCGCGCATGCCGGTGGATTTCTCGGTGGCTACGCGCTGTCGGCGCTGTTCAATCCGCTGACGAAAGAGCGCGGCGACCACATGATCATCGCCGCGGTCTGTCTGGTCGCGACGTTCCTGGCGATTGCCGCATCGGTCTACACCGGGATGTCGTTGTCGCTGCTGTAGGAAGAGCCGTTCGTCAGCGCTTCTGACCTGCGGCGAGCTCCTCGTCAATCACCCGCTTGAACGACTCGAACGGCTGCGCGCCTTCGAGCGAACGCCCGTTGATGAAGAACGCGGGCGTCCCGCTGACGCCGGCTTCGTTGCCCTCCCGCAGGTCCTTGTCGATGTCGTTCTTGAAGCGGTGACCATCGAAACATGCATTGAAGCGCGTGGCGTCGAGGCCCGCCGCCACCGCATGCTGCTTCAAGTCGTCGTTGGTGAGCTTGTTGGGATTTCCAAAGAGCTCGTCGTGGAACTGCCAGAAACGCCCCTGCTCATCAGCGCAGGCGGCCGCCTCCGCCGCCGGCCGCGCGTTGGGATGGTTGGGAAGCGGATAGTGGCGGTAGACGAAATGGATCTTGTTGCCGTAGGTCTTCAGCACCTGCTCGACGGTGGGATTGGCGCGCTGGCAGAACGGGCACTGAAAG
>Ga0068864_100004185_pt1 | contig 11858 bp, 8 predicted proteins | sample KBSSwiS72_FD_66586 | JGI IMG/M metagenome (GOLD analysis project Ga0068864, IMG submission 66586) | Switchgrass rhizosphere microbial communities from Kellogg Biological Station, Michigan, USA - KBS Switchgrass S7-2 | ecosystem: Host-associated > Plants > Roots > Rhizosphere > Soil ...
CACGCTCTCGCTGAACGCGAGGAGCTGAACCCCGATGCTGAGATTGATCGCGATCTTCATCGACACGCCCAGCCCGTTCGCGCCGACATATGTGGCTTTCGGACCAATGTCGAGCAGCAGCGGAAGGACCGTGTCGTAGGTCGCCTTGTCGCCACCGACCATCATCGATGCCTTCCCCGCTTCAACAGTGGAGACACTGCCCGAGACCGGGCAGTCCACCATCTCTGCGCCGCGCCTGCGCACCTCGGCGGCCATCGCCCTGCTCGCGGCAGGGCAGACGGTGCTCATGTCGACTACCGTCTTCCCGGCGGACAGCCCGGCGACGAAGCCATCAGGACCCTCAGCCACCGCATTGAGCGCGTTGGTGTCGGTCACCATCACGAAGGTGACATCGGCGGCGGCGGCAACCGCCCGCGGCGAGTCGCCCCACGCCATCCCTTTGTCTAACAGCCACTGCGCCTTGGACTTGGTGCGGTTATGCCCGATGACCGTGTGGCCTTTGGAGAGCAGTCGATCGGCGATTCGGCTGCCCATCGCCCCGAGGCCGATGTACCCAAGGTTTGCCATAGGAGGAACAGCCAATAAGTATATTTCTGATCAACGCCCAACTCCCACCCCCCAACTCCCGAAAATCCCGCGAAAGGTGCCAATGTGCGAAGCGTTGGCTGTGGGTAAGGCCGACCTGCCTACTGCAATTTGTCGAGGCCTTCGGTCAGCTCGATGTTCGTGCCCCAGGGGTCCACGATGAAGGCGATGTTGATGCCGAGGGCGTCAACCCGGCGATAGGTCACTGACGGCTTGATGCCCTGGGCCTCAAGCTTCGCGAGAAATTCCTGCAGGTTCTTCACCTCGAACCCGATGTGATCGACGACGCGGCCGGCGGTGGCGACGGTCGGCGTCGTGGATGGGGAAAAATTCAGCCGCAGGCCCGGGAGCGTCGCGCTGATGAACGCCGCGTTGGGCTGGGCTTGCAGTGCATTGGCACCGAAGACCTTCACGTACCAGTCGCGCATCGCCGCGTTCTGCTCGCCGAAGAAGTGCATGTGATGCAGCTGGATCGGCGCCGCCTGGTCTTTCTGCTCGAGCAACTCGACCTTCACGTCATCAGGACCGAACACAAACGCGAGTCGAGTCCCCGGGCCGGGGTTCGCGACCTCACCCTTCACGTTGTAGCTGGCGGGCGATTCCTCCGCCGTGGCCACACGAAAGCCGTTCGCCTTCACGCGGCCAAGCGTCTGATCCAGGTCCTTCACCGAGAAACCGATGTGATCGGCCGTGCTCCCCTTGCTGCTCCCCTTCGCCGCCTGGGCACGCATGAAAATCCATACGTTGGGGAATCTGATCACCTCGCGTCCGTCGGTGCCTACTTTCACGACGGTGCCGCCAAGAGCGTCGGCCCAGAACTTCTTGTGGGCAGCGGGGTCCGTGGCGTTGACGTGGTGATGGCCGTAGACGATGGGACCGTCTTTCGCGGCAAGAAGCTGCGCCGAAGCCGCCGAAGGAAGGAGCAGGAGTAATGCAAGATTCAAAATGCAAAATGCAAACAGAGCCTGCGTGCCACGTCCTGGCTCGTTGCGTCGGCATTCACTCACGGTTTGCATTTTGAGTTCTGCATTTTGCATTTCGTTGCTCCTCGCGCGCAGTATATCCGCGATGATTCGCCACGTCGTCTCCCGTTACGCACTGCTGACAGTCGTCGCCGGAGGCGCGCTCTTTGGCGAGCCCGACAGGGCGTGCGCACAACAGCCGTGCGCGGTGTCGCCCCCGGCCGGTTTTCGACTGGTGAGACAAATGGACCCATGGGACCAACCCTGGGCATTGACTCGAACGACGACCGGCACACGCGCATTGAGCGTTTTCGATCATGGATGGGAAAAATCGCCCTCGCCCTTGCCCGTTCTGCTCGATGACGGCACGCGCGGTACGGTCAGCGTCGTGCAAAGACGATGCGCCGAAGGTGAAGATTGCTCTCCTTACGATTGCGGCTGCACCGGCGGCAATGAAAGCTACTGGATCGAAGTGCACCGCCGCGACGGCGGCCTCGTCGCTCGCAAGCATCTGTGGGCTGCCTACGACCGCTTTCAGATCGTCGCGGTCGATCTGATTGACGGAATCGGTGACGAGTTGCTCATTGCGCGCATTCCCGCCCATGCGTCGCCGCCGACCGGTTGGGATTTGAAGATCTGGCGAGTGGCTCCTGAGATGAGCGAGGTCGGCGGCATGCCTCACCTGAGTCGGTCACTGCCAAGCATCCCTTTCAGCTGTGCCTGGTGGATCGCGAAGCTGACGGTTGAGTCCACGGCGCCTAAACCGCGTCCCATCTCCGTGCAGACAGAGTTCGGTCGGCAAGGATGCTGCGAGTCCGTGACTGCCGGGAACCTCATTGCCGACTTACGCGGCCGTCACGCACTTCGGTTTGACGCTGCCAGGCAGCGCTACGTCATGACGGGATCGGCGCCGTCCGCTTTCACGCGGGAGCAGTAGAGGCTCTGCGTGTTTGGGAGTTGGGAATTGGATGTCGGGAGTTGATATAGTCGCCGCCCGATGACCAAGGTCGACTCACCGCTCGCTGAATCCGGTCTCGCGCGCATCGGACTCCGCCTGTCCGACTGGTTCGAGCGCTGGTTTCCCGATGCCTTTGCGCTCGCGCTGACGGCGGTGGCCATCGTGTTCGTGGCGACGCTGGCAACAGGCGCCTCGCCGGCACAGAGCGCGCAGTGGTTCGGATCCGGTTTCTGGGATCTCGTCGCCTTTACGATGCAGATGTCGATGATCATCGTCACCGGCTATGCGGTGGCGACATCGGCGCCGGTCTATGCGTTGATCCGCCGGATGGCCGCCGTCCCCAAAACCGGCCGCGGCGCGGCGGCGTACGTCGCGCTGTTCTCGATGCTGGCGTCGCTGGTGTCGTGGAGCTTCAGTCTGATCTTCAGCGGGCTGCTCGCGCGAGAAGTGGCGAATCGCGTGAAGGGCTCCGACTATCGCGCCATCGGCGCGGCCGCATACCTGGGCGTCGGCAGCGTCTGGGCGCTGGGACTGTCTTCGTCGGCAGCGCTCATCATGGCGGCACCCGCGTCGTTGCCAGATGCGATCGAAAAAATCAGCGGTGTCATTCCGCTGAGCCAGACGCTCCTGCTCTGGCAGAGCCTGCTGATCGCCGCGTCGATCATCGTCGTCTCGATGCTCGTCTCGTATTACTCAGCTCCGGCTCCCGCACAGGCGCGCGGCATGAAGGACATGGGCGTGGATTACACACCTGCCACGCCGGTCGTGGGCCGCGCTGAGAAACCCGGCGAGTGGCTCGAATACAACCCGCTGCTCACGGTGATCGTCTGCGCGCTTGGATTCGGATACCTGGCGCGCGAAGTGGCCACATCCGGCGCCAGCATCCTCCTGGATCTGAATCACTATGTCTTTACGTTCCTGCTGGTGGGACTGCTGCTCCACTGGCGGCCACGCTCATTCGTCAACGCCATCGCGGGTGCGATCGCGCCGGTCGGCGGTGTGCTGATCCAGTACCCGCTCTACGCCGGTATCGTGAAGATGATGACGGAGTCCGGCCTGGCGACGAAGCTGGCGCACTTCTTCGTCAACGTCTCAACCGAGCACACCTTCCCGGTGATGATCGGCATCTACTCGGCGTTCCTTGGCCTGTTCATTCCGTCTGCCGGGGGCAAGTGGTTGATCGAAGCGCCGTACATGCTCGCAGCGGCGAAGTCGCTCAACGTGCATCTCGGCTGGGTGGTGCAGACGTACAACGCGACCGAGGCGCTCGCGAACTTGATTCATCCGTTCTGGATGCTGCCGCTGGTCGGAATCCTCGGACTGAAGGCACGCGACATCGTCGGCTACTCGATGCTGCAGTTCGCCGTTCATGTGCCGCTCGTGTTGTTCCTCGTCTGGATCCTGAACTACACGCTTCCGTATGCGCCTCCGGCGCTCTGAAGGACTAAGGGCGAAGGCCTAAGGCCAAAGGGATGGTCCACGCGATCTCAAGCCCGCGAACATCCTGGTGACTCACAGTAGGACGAGGCGCAGCACATCAGTCGAGACGGAGGCGCACCGGTTACGACGATGGGGACGGCTTCGCCTCTTTGGCGGTGACGGCCGCGCCCGCCTGGATCTCATCTGTGCCGCGCGCGGCAACTTGTTCGCCCGCATGCAGGTCACCGAACACTTCGACCATCCGCCCTGAGGTAAGTCCCGTCGTGACATCCACCCATTCGGCGTGTCCGTTGTTTACGCGGATGACGAAGGTCCGTCCCGTCGTGCTGGCGACAGTCCCACTCGGAACCAGGAGAGACGGGCCGGTGCGTCGCACGGGCCACCGGACCTGCCCGAAGCTGCCTGGCGCCAGGCGGCCGTTGCCGTTATCCACGTCCAGTTCTACCGCCATCGTCCGGGTTGGCACGTCGACAGCTCGAGAGATCCGCGCAATGCGGCCGGAGAACGTCTGACCGGGATAGGCGGCCGTCGTAAACGGAATCACCGCGCCGGTGGTTATGCCTGCGACGTACGCTTCCGGAACCGCAACGACGAGGCGCAACCGACGCTCCTGGACAAGCCGCAGCATCGGCGTCGAGCCGGTGCCGCTGGACGGGCCGACGAGCGCACCCGGATGGACGTTGCGCTCGGTGATGACGCCGTCGAACGGTGCGGTCACGCGCAAATAGCCTTCCATTTCGCGCGTCGCCGCCAGCGACTGCCGCGCCGCTTCCACGCCCTGCTGCGCCGCCGCGATCTGATTCGCATCGGCTTCGACGGTCTTCTGCGCGACGACGAGATCGTTGCCAGCGACGACACCAGGCGTAGCCGAGGCGGCTTTCAGTCGCTCGTACGTGCCGGCATTTGCGTCCGCCTTGGCACGCACGGCCGCCAATTGCGCCTCTGCGCCCTGCAGTTTCGACTGGCCCTCGGATCTCTGCGCAATGAGCTCCGGCGCTTCAAGCACGGCGAGGACCTCACCCGCGTTGACGCGCGAGCCGCGATCGACCGCAACGGTCTTGACGAAGCCGGTTACGCGCGGATAGACGGCGACTGACTGATACGCACTGAGTTCGGCGGGCATCGACAGCGTGACATCGAGCGGCTGCTCGAGCACGCGCACGACTTCGATCGTGCGCGGCCCGGGTGCGGGCACGGCCGTCGTCTGTGTCGGCGAGGATGCCGGCTCGCGGCTGCAGCTGACAGTCAGCGACAGCAGCGGCGCCATCAGCAGGAGGCCGCGCGCGGATCGAGCTCTGACCCTGATCAATGACACACCATTACTCCGCACGATACGTGCTGGCCGGGTCGTCCGGATCCAGCGATGGAGAGGTCACCGCCGCGCTCCGCTGCGCGAGCGAGTAGACGGACGGCAACACGAGCAACGTGGCCACCGTGGCCAGCGTCAACCCACCGATGACCGCGCGGGCGAGGGATGCCGTGGCGTTCGCACCTTCTCCGAGGGCCAGAGCCATCGGGACCATGCCGCCGATCATCGCGGCCGTCGTCATCAGTACGGGGCGCATACGCGCCCGCGCCGCATCGATGGCGGCCTCCATCGGCGAGCCTCCGGCACGCCGTGCCTGTTCGGCAAACGTCACCAGCAGGATCGCATTCGCCACGGCAACGCCGATCGCCATGATCGCCCCCATGAACGACTGGATATTGATCGTCGTCCGCGTCGCCGCCAGCATGAGCGTGACGCCGGCGAGCACCGCGGGGACGGTCGAGACAACCACAACGGCAAGGCGCCCCGACTGAAAGTTACCCGCCAGGAGCAGGAAGACCACAACGACAGCGACCGCCAATCCGGTTGTCGCGTTGGTGAACGTCTCGCGCATTGCCGCAATCTGCCCGCGCACGGTCACCGTCGCGCCGCGCGGCGGAGTGCCCGCACGCGCAAGGGCCGCATCCACCTGATCCGCGACGCGCCCAAGGTCGTTGCCAAACAGGTTTGCGGTGAACGTGACCATCCGCTGGCCGTTGATGCGGTCGTACTCGCCGACAATCGTGCCGTTCTCAATCCGCGCCACGTCTCCCAGGAGCGGGTGGACGCTCCGATCAGCGCTGACGGGTACCGCGCGCAGATCCTCGAGCGTCTGCATCTGCGGCTGAGGCACCTCGACCTGGACCTGGAACGCTATCCCGGTGCGGGGATCCGCCCAGTAGTTTGGCGAGACAAAGCGGCTCGACGACGTCGCCGCGGCAAACGAGCGACCGACCTGTTCAACCGTGACGCCGAGCTGACCCGCCATCTGCCGATTCACGTTTACCTGGATGGCGGGGTAGTCGAGCGCCTGCCCCAGCTGCAGATCCCGCAGTGCCGGAATCTGTTCCAACTCGTCGTGCACCTTGCCGGCGAACGCACGCGTTGCGGCGAAGTCCGGCCCCTGAACCGCGATTTCGACAGGCGTCGGGGCGCCGAAGTTCATGATGCGGCTGACGATGTCGCCAGGCTCGAACGAGAATTGTGCATTCGGGAACCGCTTCGCAAAGCGCTGACGAAGCGACTCCTCAAATGCCTCGAGTTCCAGCGGCGCCTTGGGACTGAGCGCCACCTGCAGGACGCCCTCGTGCGATCCGCCGGTCCACAGAAAGATGGTGTTGATCGGATACGAGGAAGGCTGAACGCCGACATAGCCGAGAGTGACGGACACGTTGCCGGGTCCCGCGGCCTGCTTGATTTCGTCAAGGACATCTACGCCCAGACGCTCGGTAAGCTCGAACTTCGTTCCCGCCGGCGCGCGAAACCGCAGTTGAAACTGCTTGACGCCGCTGGACGGAAACATCTCGCGCCCGAGGGTCAGGCCGACTCCGACCGTGACCGCCACGGCGACGACGACGTAACCGGCAACGATGAGGCCGCGATAGGCCGCGGCCGCCCGTAGAACGCGCACGAGGCCTGCTCGCCATCGCACGATCCAGCCGGCGTCATGCATCGTGTCCGCCGTCATCCGGCGCTCTCGCAGCATCCAGATCGACAGCACCGGCACCAAGGTCCTCGACAGCACGAACGAGGCCAGCATGGCGAAGCCGACCGCGAGCGACAGCGGCACGAACAGCGTGCGCGACACGCCGGTCATGAAGAACGACGGCACGAATACCGCGATCACTGAAAGCATGGCCAGCGCCTGCGGGGTGACGACTTCCCTGCCTGCGTCGAAGACGGCGCGCGCGATCGGCGTGCCCCGGGCGAGATGTGTATGAATGTTCTCGATCGCCACGGTCGCTTCATCCACGAGGATGCCGACCGCAAGCGCGAGTCCGCCGAGCGTCATGATGTTGATCGTCTGTCCCAGGCCGGCCAGTGCGACCACGGCCGCGAGCAGCGCGAACGGGATCACGACGACGACGATGAGCGAGCTCCGCCAGTCGCGCAGAAACAGCAAGACTGCCAGGCCCGTCAACAGCGCGCCGAGCGCTGCTTCGCGGAGTACGGACTCCAGCGCGCCGGAGACGGTGCCCGACTGATCGAGCTGGTAGGAGACCGTGATGTCGTCCGGCACGAGCGACTGGAAGCGGGACAGATTTGCTTTCACCTCCTGGACCACAGTGAGCGTCGAGGCGTTCGGCCGCTTGGTCACGGGAATGTAAACGGCGCGGCGGCCATCCACCAGCGCGTACGCCGTCGGAATGTCGGTGCTGTCGCTGACCGAGCCGATGTCCCGCACATAGACCGACGCTCCGGCACCGGTGCGAATCGGCAGATCCAGCAGATCGTTGATGTTGCCGACGACCGAATTGACGGGCGAGATGCGCGTCTCGTCGCCGATGTTGACGCTGCCCGAGGGCATGATGACGTTGCCGCTGGCCACCGCGCGGATCACCTCGTCCGCGGACATCCCGTAGGCGTTCAGTCGCTCGGGGTTCACGCGGATGACCACCGTACGCTGGCTGCCCCCGAACGGCGGTGGCGACGTCAGGCCAGGGAGCGTCGCGAACTGCGGCCGGACGCGATTGAGGGCAAGGTCCTGAATCTCTCCGAGGCTGCGCGTCTCGCTCGAGAACACCAGATAGCCGACCGGAACGGTGCCCGCATCAAAGCGCATGACGAAGGGACCGACCGTGCCTGGCGGCATGAATGCCCGCGCCCGGTTCACGTAGGCGATCGTCTGCGCCATCGCCTCCGCCATGTCGGTCCCGGGGTGGAATGTCAGCTTGAGAAGACCGGTGTTCTGGATCGACTTCGACTCGACGCTTTCAATGCCGTTGATGTACAGGAAGTGGTACTCGTAGTAATAGGTCAGGTACCCTTCCATCTGCGCCGGGCTCATTCCTCCGTACGGCTGCGCAACGTAAATCACCGGGAGGTCGAGGTCGGGAAAGATATCCACCCGCATCCGGCTCACCGCGAAGAGCGCCGCGAGGGCGACGGCAAGGACGCTGACCAGCAGCGTGAACGGGCGGCGAAGCGCGGCGCGAATCAACCACATGACGGGTCCTCCGCTTATGGTCTTAGCAGCGTCAGGAATGAAGGGAGCGAGTCGTTGGCCACCGCTTGCGACAAGAGTGCGCGCCACACCTCGACGCGGGCCATCTGATCCTGCACCTCCGCCTGCGTAAGCAGGCTCTGCGCCTCGGCCAGCTCGTTCAACGTGGCCAATCCGGCGTCATAGCGAGCGCGCGTTTGCGCTTCGCTTTGACGCGCGGCCCCCAGCTGCACAGGTGTGTTCGCCGCAATCGCGCGCGCGGTCTGGACAGTGGCGAGCGCCGCCTGCTGCTGCGCGCTAACAGACAGAAGTGCCTCGTCGTAGAGCGCCGATTCGGCGCGGGTCGTCGCGGCCGCCGCGGCCTTCCGCGCCCGCAGGTTCGCGAAGTCGAACAGGTTCGGAAACACAATCTGGATGCCCGCTGCCCAGTTCACGCGTTCGAGCCCGAGACCATTGGGATTCGTGCTCATCGTTCCATCGGCGCTGGCGCCGCTGCCACGCGCAGAGACGCTCGACTGGACGAAGACGTGGGGGTAGTCGGTGCGGGCGAGGACCTGTTGCTGCGCTTCTGCGGCCGTGACCGCAGCGTGCCGCAAGAGCGCAAGCGGATGCATCTCCGCAGCTGTGGTTTGCACGTCCGCCGGCGGCAGCCGTCCGATTACGACCCGTGCATCAGTCGTCAGAGGACCTGCGGTCCCGCCCAGAAGATGCCTGAGCGTGGCCTGCGCCACCAACTCGGCCCGCTGCGCGAGGAGGACCCGGGTCTGCGCCGCCGCACCTTCCGCGGCCGCGCGCGAGGCGTCCGCTCCCGGTCGCAACTGGTTGTCGACAAGTGTCTGCACGGATCGGATGAGGACATTTCGTCGATCGACGTCCGCCTGCGCCACCTTCATCGCTTCCTGCGCTGCCGCGAGGTCCAGAAATGCTGCGCCCACTGCCGCCTGCACCTCGAGTCGCGTCAGCACGACGCCGGCCCGCGCCCGCGTGACGGCAGCTTCCGCGCCGGCCACCGCCGCGTCGCGGAGTCCGAAGTCGAACGGCTCCCACGATGCCAGCGCACCAGTGGCGCTGCCCCACACTCCCTTCCCTGACGCCGTCGGCAGCACCGGGCCGGACAGTGCGGGAATCACCGATTGCGGCAGCACCTGACCGAAGACGTTGTTGGTCGTCGCGAGATGGGACTGCCAGATCGAATCGAGCCGCGGCAGATATGCCGTCTTCGCCAGGTTGACGCCAGCCGCCGATGCGTTCACCTGCTCCAGCGCGGCGCGGACCGTCGGGTAGTGGTCGGCCGCGTACTGCAGCGCCTGGTCGAGCGTGAGAAACATCGGCGCGGCGGAGTCCTGGGCGGCGGCGGGATCCGGGCGGCACAGACCGAAGAGAACAACAGCGAGCAGTATGGGTCGAAGCATCGGTGCATGTCTGCGGCGACGAGCGTCGCCTCGAGTAAGGATGCAGGTTGCTAGACGACAACCGTCTAGCTAGTCGACGGTCGTAATAATACCTGAACGACCGACGAGCATGGCCGATCTCAACGGCGAGAACGGACGGCGGGAGAATGACGCGGAGACTTTCGTTCAAGCACCTCGAGCCGAAGCTCCGAAACGCTCTTGCGCAGCACGTTCAGCACCGCGGCACCGCGAGCGGTCAGGTGGTAATAGCGACGCCCGCGCGGACCGGCATCCGGTTCGATCTCGCACCGCAGCCAGCCGTTGCGTTCCATACGTTTCAGAAGCGGGTACAACGTCCCTGGGCTGAGGTCGTAGCCGTGACGACGCAACTCCGCAATCATCCACTGCCCGACGACCGGATGTTCGGCGGCGTGATGGAGGATATGCACTTTCCAGAAGCCGAGAAGAATTTCACGGGTCAGCAGCTTGCGATCGACGGCCGCCATGCGTCACCACTCTATGGGTGGGTCTTGCTCAACGCAAGCGAGTTTCGTGTCACCGACGATCCCGTTCGTCGTGGCGGTGAACGCCGGACTTGATGTGGCGGAGAGAGTGGGAGGCTCTCCGATTCGGTGTGCGGCATGGAGGTGTTTAATTGGACGTCGGCCGCTGGAGCCGGTCGATCACGATGAAATCGACCGGAGTGTTCTTCCGCTCCAGTCTCAGTCCCAGTGGTTCGACGGCGCGAGAAAGTGAGATGGATGGATTGACACTGACCCGGTCCCCGAGGGTCGCCTGCATCCTGGCCGAAATGGGGATAGGTGGCAGGAGCGTTTTGAACCGGTAGATACCCACCAGGCCGGTCTTGTCCAGGACCGGCCGTTCAACACTCAGCAGGCCGATGAACTCCTGCATCGTAATTCGCTCGGCATCAAGCTGTCTGGCGTCGCCTTCCACCAGCTTGTACGAGTACCGCGTCTTCCCGGTCACTGTGATGAAGCGCAAACCGTCCGGTTCGAAGCGGGTAATCGTCCGGAAGTCACCGCTGGACGTGATCGTGTCGCTCGCCGTCTTACCGGGATCGCTGTTGAAGTCCTTCTGGCGTTCGTCGACGGCCTCGACTTCAGAGAACTTCGGACCGGCGGGACCGACGATGAGCTCGAATACCGGGTAGGGCCGCTGCTCAATATGTGCCCTCAGCCCGAAGCGTTCGGCGAGGAGCGTCTTCAGCATTTCCGGCACGTCCTGTTCGGTCGCGCCCTCAGGCATGACGGCTCGGATGTCGAACCGCTCTCGCGTGGCCCAGTCCGGCATCCCTGCCACCCGGTCCCCCTGCCCTGGTGGCAGTTGGAACGCGCGGCTAATCATCGTCCGTGGAGGGACTCCCAGTAGCTCAAAGTGAGTGCCGACCACTCTCGCCGACTGAGAAAATCCTTGGCCTACAGGTGGGGAAGGTCGTACGGATGCGACCTCGAACGCCTTTGCTGATTGCGTCTGAGCGCTCACCTGCAGGTCCATCAGCGCGGTGAGTGCCAGAAGCCACCGTAGATGATGCAGGTTGTTCATCCGCCGTACCCCCGGAGATCAGATCTGCCCGGCAGCGTGAACTGATTCACCGCCTTTGGCGGTCACCGAACTCGACGAACTTCTCGTTCTCCAGACAAATCTCGTGATGCTCCAGTTCGCAGTCCACGTGCCGCTCGTGTTGTTCCTGGTCTGGATCCTTAACTACACGCTGACGTATGTCCCGCCAACGCTCTAAGCCCTATCAGGCGATCCCTGACATGTGAGCCAGCACCTTGTACAGGATGGCGAAATCCTGTTCGCCGAGGCCCTGCGCGCGTGCGGACGACAAGAACTCGTTGACCACGGCCCCAGTGGGCAACGTCACCTGCACCTCGCGGGCCAGCTCGAGCGCGAGCGTCACATCCTTTTGCATCATGTTCGCGCTGAACATCGGTTGCTCGGGCATCTTCAGGACGCACGGTCCCTTGTATTGCACCAGCGGCGACGCGATCGCGCTATTGGTCAGCACCTCAATCGCCGTTTCGCG
>Ga0068864_100004195_pt1 | contig 11850 bp, 12 predicted proteins | sample KBSSwiS72_FD_66586 | JGI IMG/M metagenome (GOLD analysis project Ga0068864, IMG submission 66586) | Switchgrass rhizosphere microbial communities from Kellogg Biological Station, Michigan, USA - KBS Switchgrass S7-2 | ecosystem: Host-associated > Plants > Roots > Rhizosphere > Soil ...
AGACGTGGCACGAGTACTGGCTGCAGGAGCGCTGGAACTGGTACGTGGACCTGGGTCTGAAGCCGGAGAACCTGCGTTTCTTCGAGCACCCGAAGGAGAAGCTGTCCCACTACCCGAAGCGCACGGTCGATATCGAGTACCGCTTCCAGTTCGGCGGCTCGGAGTTCTCGGAGCTCGAGGGCATCGCCAACCGCACCGACTTCGATCTGTCCACGCACACGAAGCACTCCGGCGTCGACCTTTCGTACTTCGACCCGGACAAGAGTGAGCGGTGGATGCCGTACGTCATCGAGCCAGCGGCGGGCCTCACCCGGGCCGTACTCGCGTTCCTGCTCGACGCGTACGACGAGGACGAGGCGCCCAACGCCAAGGGCGGCGTGGAGAAGCGCATCGTGATGCGGTTCGATCCACGCCTTGCCCCGGTCAAGGTGGCCGTGCTTCCGTTGTCCCGCAACGAGGACCTCTCGCCCAAGGCGCGCGCGCTCGCGACCGAACTGCGCAGGCGGTGGATCGTCGAGTACGACGACGCGCAGGGCATCGGCCGCCGGTACCGGCGCCAGGATGAGATCGGCACGCCGTTCTGCGTGACGGTCGACTTCGACACGCTCACCGACGACGCGGTCACCGTGCGGGACCGCGACAGTATGACCCAGGAGCGGATCCCGCTGTCGTCGGTGGAGTCGTACCTGGTCGAGCGGCTCCCGGCCTGACTTGCGGGGTGGGATCGTTCCCACCCCACAAGTGCGGTTGGCCTACTTCGGGCCGAGGCAGAGCAGCTTGGTCGTGCCGGAGATCGTGATCTGGACGGAGCTGGTCGCGCCGGAGACCGCACCGCACACCGAGTCGGTGTCGGCCAGCGTCTTACCGTCGGCGACCTTGAGGATCTTCCCGACCGCCTTCGAGCTGGTGCAGGGGACCGGGTTCGGGGCGACGGACTGCACGGTCGTGCTCGTCGGCATCGAGTCGACGCAGTTGCCCTCGGCGTAGGCCACGTCGACGATCTTGCCGCGGAACGCGAAGAAGAGGCCGACGACACCAGCGCAGAGGACAAAGAGCACGATCGCGATAATCCCTATGATCTTGCCCGCCTTGCTCTTCTTCTTCGGCGGGACCGCGGGCGGGGGCGCGGCGTAGGGCAACGGGGCAACTGGCTCTGTCATGGGGTTTCCTTCTCCAGGGATAATTGGATCGTCGACACCGTACTGGTCGGGTCGACTTCCCGCGACCCCATAGCCGATCTTGGATCGATCCCGATGCCCCGGAGCAGCTACTGAGAAGCAGCGATCAGAACGTGAACCCGCCCGGCCGGCGGCTGCGGTCGGCGATGAGCCCGGCCAGCGCGGAGAGCGCGATCTCGGCCGGGGTCTGGGCCCCGATGTTGAGGCCGACCGGCCGGCGGACCCGGGCGATCACCTGGTCCGGCACGCCGAGGCGACGCAGTGCGTCGACGTGCGGCGGGTGGTGGTGCGGGCTGCCCACGACGCCGATCCAGCGGGCCGGCAGGCGCAGGAACGACTCCATGGTGGGGCCGAGCTCCTCGCGGTCCTGGTCGGTGAGGATCACGTCGGTGTCGCGGTCGACGAACTCTTCGGTCGGGACCGTCACGACCCGGTCGGCGTAGCGCCACTCGGCCCAGTGCAGCCGGCCCGAGTCGGGGTCCATCATGATCGTCTCGTAGCCCAGGTCCTTGCCGAAGTGGAGCAGGAACTCCGTGATCGGGGTCACGAACACGGCGATCAGTCGCCGCTTGCCCACCTCGGGCGGCACCTCGCCGCGCGCCATCGCACACGACGGGTCTGGATGCGCCGGAGCTGCCACGCCTGTTAACTCCCCACCTGTACGGCTGTGCCTGCCCACCGCCGCGTCGCACCGGTGCGGTGACCAACCCCCAAGAACCTAGCGCATGCGGTCTATCACCCGCACGGTCACGGGATCCGTCGGTCGCGGGCGGTGACGATCGCGACCCCCATCAGCACGCCCGCGATGGTGAGCGGCCCGACGATTCCGACGACGTACAGCGTGGTCGGAAACCTCGAGCCGAGGTACGCCAGCACGGCGACCGCGACCGCGACGCCGAGCACCCGCAACGCCCTGGCCGGAGTGAGCGATCGGCGCCGGAGCCCGACCGCCCCGGCGGTGAGCAGCACGAGCGCGCCCGCGAAGAGGGAGACCTGGGTACCCATGACCCGCACACTCTAGCCTCCGGCCGTCCCCGGCTAACCTCGACGGATGAGTCGCGCGCTGGCCGTCGGGCCCTACGTGGTCGACCCGCCCGTGGTGCTCGCGCCCATGGCCGGGATCACCAACGTGGCCTTCCGCCAGCTCTGCCGGGAGCAGGGCGCCGGGCTCTTCGTCTGCGAGATGATCACCACGCGGGCCCTGGTGGAGCGCAACCCGAAGACCCTGCGGATGATCGCGTTCGACCCCGGTGAGCGGCCCCGGAGCCTTCAGCTGTACGGGGTGGACCCGGCGACGGTCGCGACAGCCGTGCGCATGGTCGTCGATGAGGGGCTGGCCGACCACATCGACATGAACTTCGGCTGCCCGGTACCGAAGGTCACCCGCAAGGGCGGCGGGGCGGCGCTGCCATGGAGGCGGCGGTTGTTCGGCCGGATCGTCGACGCCGCGGTCCGGGCGGCCGCGCCGGCCGGGATCCCGGTCACGGTGAAGATGCGCAAGGGCATCGACGACGATCATCTGACCTATGTGGAGGCCGGCCTCATCGCCCAGGAGGCGGGCGCGGCGGTGGTGGCGCTGCACGCCCGTACGGCCGGCCAGCGGTACTCGGGCCGCGCTGACTGGGACGCGATCGCGACGCTGAAGCAGGCGCTCGACGTCCCGGTGCTCGGCAACGGCGACATCTGGGAGGGCGCCGACGCGCTGCGGATGATGGCCGAGACCGGCTGCGACGGGGTCGTGGTCGGGCGCGGCTGCCTCGGCCGGCCGTGGCTGTTCGCCGACCTGGCCGCGGCGTTCGCCGGTCATTCTTCGCAGCGGTTGCCCAACCTCGGCGAGGTGGCGCTGGTCATGCGGCGCCACGCCGAGCTGCTGACCCGGTGCTTCGAGACCGAGCGCGACGGGTGCGTGGACTTCCGCAAGCACGTGGCCTGGTATCTCAAGGGGTTCCCGGTCGGTTCCACGGTGCGGACCGCGCTGGCGATGGTCTCTTCACTGTCCGAACTGGACGATCTGCTCGGCAAGCTCGACCCGGCGGCGCCGTTCCCGGTGGAGACGCTGGGGCAGCCCCGAGGGCGGACCAACTCGCCGGGCAAGGTCCACCTGCCCGAGGGCTGGCTCGCCACCCGTGACGACGACGCGGTCCCCGAGGGGGCCGAGCTCGACGACTCCGGCGGCTGACGTCCTATCGGGGACTGTCCTACCGGGACTGTCCTACCGGGACTTGACGCCCACGATGAACTCGCCGGGGTTGTGGCCGGGATCGGTGCGGCCGTACGACTCGGCGGTCGCCTTGCGGTCCACCGAGCGTGCCTGCCAGCCCCGGCGGTCGAGGAATGCCACGGCGTCCTCGCCGAGCCCGCCCTTCCACAGCGCCACGACGTCGGTCATCTGGCCGATGTTCCGGTACTGCTCAACCCCGTCCGCGGTGCGGGTCGCGGCCGACTGCTCGAACGAGACCCGGCTGCCTGGGGCGGACAGGGCGTTCACGGTGTCGAGGAGGGCGGCCGCCTCGTCCCGGGTCAGGTAGATGAGCAACCCCTCGATGAGCCACGCGGTCGGCACGGACGGGTCGAACCCGGCCAGCCGCAACGGTTGCGCCCACGGGGTGCTGAGGTCGACCGGCACGGTGCTCCGCTCGCAGGTCGGGGTGTGGCTGCCCAGCACGCGGTCCTTGAACGAGAGCACCGGCGGGAGGTCGAGCTCGAACAGCCTGGTGCTGGGCGGGAACTGAAGCCGGTACGCCCGGGCGTCGAGGCCGGCGGCCAGCAGCACGACCTGCCGGCAGCCCTCGGCGGCGGCCTGCAGGAGATAGGTGTCGTAGAACCGGGTCCGCACCGCGATGTGCGCGGCGAGGGCGACGCTCATCGGGCTGGGTCCGGTGGCCCCGAACGACCGCGCCCGTTCGGCGCGCTGGTTGACGTAGTCCGGCGCCGCCGCCAGGAACTGGCCCGCGAACGGATCGTCGAAGAGCCGGTCCGGTCGCTGGCTCTCCACCGCCCGCACCAGTGCGACCCCGATCGCCGTCCGACTCACCTCGGCCAGCTCACCATCAGACATCGTCGACCTCCCCGCTCTCAGGCCGGTTCCCACACCGCGTTGTCGTGGGCGAACAGTACCCGTCTCGGATCGAACTGCATGATTCGGCCCAACCATGGTGGCACGGCGATGTCGCTCCGCGCGGCCCGCCGGGCCAGCACCGCCGAGCCGAACCCGGTGGCGAAGTCGTGCGCCTGGCCGGCGAGCACGACGGTGCCGTCTTCTTTGCGCACGACCAGCGACTGGTGGCCGGCGGTGTGGCCGGGCGTCGGGATGACCCAGACGCCGGGCCACACCTCCGCCTCTCCGTCCAGCTCGCGGTAGGTCGCCCCCGGGAAGTCGACCAGCCACGGCAGCGTGTACTCCTCGCCCCTTGCTGCGTCGAGTTCCGCCGACTGAGTCAGGACCTCCACGCCGCGCAGTTGCGGATTGCCCCCGCAGTGGTCGAAGTGCAGGTGGCAGTTGGCGACCAGCGTGATGTCCTGTGTGGACAGTCCCGCGTCGTGCAGCGCTTCCGCCAGCGGGCGGCGATGGGGGAGGTAGTGCGCGTCGACCTCCGGCTCGCCCTCGCCCAGCCCGGTATCGAAGAGCAGCACGCCGTCGTCCCGACGGACCAGGTAGGCCAGCACCGGCTCGACCCGGGGCTCGGCGCCGCCCGTCTCGCTCGCGGGCCGCACGAAGTACCCGAGGTCCAGCCGCCTGATGTCGGTCACCCCACGATCGTACGTCAACCCTGGTTGACGGCGCCCCGGGCGTCAACTAAGGTTGACGACATGACCGAGGCAACGGAACTCGCCGCGGCGGCCGGCAGCAAGGACGCCCGGGTCGGCCTGCGGGCCGTGCTCGCGCTGCGCAAGCTGCTGGAGACCCTCGAGGTGCTCCAGGTCGACAACGCCCGCCGCAACGGGTGGTCGTGGCAGGAGATCGCCGACGCGCTCGAGGTGAGCAAACAGGCGGTGCACAAGAAGCACGCCGGCCGGTGGCCGGGCAGGGATCGACGGGAGTCCTGATGTTTGAGCGGTTCACGACCCAGGCGCGTGCGGCGGTCAAGGATGCGCAGCGGCACTCGGGCGAGCTGGGTCACCACTACATCGGTACGGAGCACCTGCTGCTCGCGCTGCTGTCACCAGAATCCGGCCTTTCGGGCGTCGTGCTCGGCGGCGCCGGCCTCACCGTCGAGCGGGTCCGGTCCGATATCCAGGCGCTCGTGCCGCACGGTCCGGCCGACGCCCTCGGGCCGGCCGACGCCGAGGCGCTGGAGGCGATCGGCATCGACCTCGACGCGGTACGGGCGAAGATCGAGGAATCCTTCGGTCCCGGCGCGCTGATGCCGCCGCCCCGCCAGCGGCGTGGTCTGTTCGGCCGCCGTCGACCGGCCCCGTCCGGCCCGACCATGTGTGTGCCGTTCACCGCGCGCTGCAAGAAGGTGATCGAGCTGGGCCTGCGCGAGGCCATCCGGCTGCGGTGCAACTACATCGGGACGGAGCACCTCCTGCTCGGCCTGATCCGGGAGGGAGAGGGCCTCGCCGCGAAGGTCATCTGCGACGCCGGGATCAGCCTCGACGACCTCCGCCGCCGTACCCTCGACTCGCTCCCCGACGCCGCCGCCTGACGGGCTCTCATGATCGACGCAACTGTCCATAACTTGCTGGGTGTTCGGCTCTGGCACCCCGCAACTTATGGACAGTTGTGTGGATCTTGCTGCAGGCGGTGGGCGGCGGTCAGGCGGTGGCGATGGTGAGGGTGGTCCAGGCGCCGACGTGCACCCGGTCGCCGACCTTCAGCGCGATCGGCTGGTTCGCCGCGATCTGCTCAGTGTCGTCGTTGAGGTAGGTCCCGTTGGCCGAGTCCAGGTCGACGACGCTCCACCCGTCCGGGGTCGCCACGAACAACGCGTGCGAGTGCGACACCCCGGCGTCCTCGGGCGGCCCGGTGAGGTCCACGCCCGGCTCGATGCCGCGGGACCGACTGCGCCGGCCGACCAGCACCTGCTCCCCGGCGAGCGCGAACCGGCGCTCCGGGCAGAACTGTGGGAACGCCACCGGTTCGGCGTCCGGCTCGGTCTGCGCCCGCATGCGGTCGTAGTACGCCCGGTCGGCGGTGGCCACGACCCGCCACGAGACGGTGCCCGTACCCGTGGAAGGGGTCGGAGGCGCCGGCTCAGATGAAGGCGCGGACGGTGAAGCCAGGAAGTCGTGCCCGCACACCTCGCAGAACCGTCCGTCGCGCGGGGTCTGGCACTCCGGGCACGGCTCGCCGGTCACGGTCGGGTCAGGGGCCGCGGAAGCCTCCGAAGTGGACGGTGCCGCGGCCGATGGGGACGGCGACATCGCGACACCGCACTCGTCGCAGTAGTCGGTGGCCACCGACGTGTGCCCCTTGGGGCAGGTTGCCATGGCGGACTCCTCAGCCGGTCTTCACGCGGATGGTCTTGACGGAGCGTACGTTGGCGAGCTCGGCATCGACGCCGGCCACCTTCTGCTTCAGCCGGACGGTGCCGGTGTGGGCGTCGACGACGTCGACGACCTTCGCCAGCAGCTTCGCGGTGTCGGTGTGGCCGGACTCCTCGGCGAGTTGCACCGCGCGGCCGAGCTTCGAGGTGGCGGTCTCCACGTCCCCGGCGTCGCGGGCGGCCAGGCCCTCCTGGATGGCGTCGGCCAGCTCGGCCTGTCCGGTGTAGTGGGCGACCCGCTGGTTGATCCGGGTGGAGAGCGCGGTGTCGTCCGTCCACACGGCACGGACGAGCGACTGCGACAGCACCTCGTCGCCGTAGACCAGGCTGACCCGGGCCGCGAGGACCTCCTCGCCGACCTCACCCGCGGCAACCTGTACGGAGACGTGGTAGTCGCGGCTCTCCGCGCCCCACGCGCCCAGCGGGTACTCGCCGATGCGCGGGCTGACCTCGGTCCGGCGCCCGGTCAGGTCCTCGACCTGGGGGAAGACCTGCTTGACGAACCGGATCGTGGCGCCGGCCGGGGTCCACAGGCGCAGCTTGAGCTCGCCGTACGACTTGCCCATCGCGGCCTCGGTCATGGCCGTGAAGTCGGCCACCAGGCCGGCCGGGTCGGGCAGACCGTCCGCGGTGCCGAGCAGCGCCGAGGCGATCTTGCGAAGCTCGCTGCCGCTCCAGTTGGCCCCGACCCCGCGGCTGTCGCAGACGAACCGCCCCTCGCAGCCGCGCAGGATCGCGTCGAGCTGCTCGGTCGTCTCGTGCTCGTTGCGGCCGTCGGTGAGCAGGATGCCCTGCTTGACCTCTGCCGTGCTACCGGCGAAGAGCTGGTCGGCCAGCTGCAGCCACTGGCCCATCGCGGTGCCGCCGCCGGCGACCAGCTGGGTGACGGCCCGCTTGGCCGCGGCCCGGCTCTTGGCCGACGCCGGGACCAGCCCCGGGTGGTCCGGGAAGGCCATCATGGCCTCGTGGTTCCCGGCGACGACCGCGAACGGCACACCGTCGCGGAGCGCGTCGATGGCGGCGGCGGTGGCCCGCTTGGCCGCGGTCAGCTTGGTCGACGGGTCGGCCATCGACCCCGATACGTCGATCATGATTACCTGGGCCGACGTCGGGGCGGAACCGGAGCCCCCGCCGGAAGCCGCGCCCTGCGTCGAGGTGATGGTGACGACCGCATCGACCACAGTGGAGTCCCGCGGCAGGTACTCGTTCTGGTACACCTGCGCCGTGATGGCGCTGGCCTCGGTCATGACTCCTCCGTGGAATCCAAGGGGTGGGGCGGGAACGGGACGACGGCGACGGCGATGTTGTCCTCGCCGCCGGCGGCCAGGGCCAGGGCGACCAGGGACTGGGCGGTCGACAGCGCCGGCCCGGCCGGGGTCGCCGCGGCGAGCTCGTCGGGCTCGGGTCGGTAGCGGAACAGGCCGTCGCTGCAGACCAGCATCCGGCCGGGTCCGGCCGGTTCGATGGTCTTCACGCGTGCCTGGGACTCGCGGGAGTCGGCGCCGAGCCATCGGACGAGCGCGGCCGCCTGCCCGGGCGAGATCCCCTCCGGCAACGGGATCCCGGCCGCGGCGGCCTGACCGGCCATCGAGTCGTCCTCGGTGAGTCGCTGGGCGGGTCCCTCATCGGGCAGCCAGTACGCGCGACTGTCGCCGACCCAGCCCACCGTGATCGCGGTCGGGGCGACGACGGCGCAGACGAAGGTGGAGGCCGGCGGGTTGGTACCGGGCTCCGGCCCGGCGGCGAGCACCGCGGCGGCCTGAGCGGCCTTGGCCCCCGCCGCGATGGCCTTCTCGGCGTCGCAGGAGTCCAATGTGTCCAGTAGCGCGGACATGGCCGCCTCGACCGCGGCGTGGGAGGCCGTGTCGGGCCGGCTCGACGAGGAGACCCCGTCGCAGACGATCGCGACCAGCGTGTCGGCGAGCGCGCCGATCGCGACCGCGTCCTCGTTGCGGTGATGCCGCAGGCCCTTGTCGGTCGCCGCCGCGATGATGCCGAGGTCGAGCTCGGTGTGGTCCTTGCCGGCGGAGCGTCGCTGCCCGCAGCTCTCGCAGTAGCCCTCGGCGCCGAAGGTGGTGCCCCCGCAGCTGGGGCACTCGGTCGGCGGATGGGCCGTGGTCAGGTAGCGCTTGTCCTTCTGAGCCGCCGACTGGATCGGTACGGACTGGATCGGTACGGACCCGGTCAGGTCCTGCCCGCACGCCTCGCAGAAGTGGTCGGTCGGCGTCACCGACGCACCACAGGCCGGGCACTGGTCGTCGGCCATCACACCACCGTCTGCGGTCGCACGGCGTTGGCCTGGTCGACCAGCGCGTACCGGGCCTTCGGATCCGGCTCCAGGCTGGCCAGCAGCCGGTACGCGCGCTCCAGCCCCAGCCGGACGTCGGTCTCGGCCAGGGCCCCGCCGAGCAGCTTCGTCGGGGCCTGCGCGCCGGGCTTGCGCGGCGCCGGCACGACTTTCGCCGGTTGGCGTCTCGCGGACAGCCAGTCCTGCACGAACTTCGACCAGGGTACGCGCGGCGGTAGACCGTCCCTTATGGACGGTGTGTCCGGCACCGTGGCGCCGAGGAAGTGCAGCGCGTTGCGCAGCACCTCCACGACCAGGGTGGCCCGCCGGGCCTGGTCCAGCCGCAACAGCTCGAGCCGCTGTGAGGCGGCGAGCAGGTCGACCTCCGCGAGCGGACCGCCGCGGGCGTCCAGCTCGCACAGGATCGCCGCCACCTGGGCCGAGACGTGCTGGCTGGAGCTGTCGGGGACCTCGTCCAGAATGGACACCGCGCCGGCCCGGTCGCCCTCGGCCAGCAGCGTCCGGGCCAGGCCGAACGCGGCGCTGACGAAGCCGTGGTCGACCCGCCACACCGATACGTAGCGCCGGATCGCCCCGTCCCGGTCGCCGGCCAGCTCGCAGGCCGCGGCCAGCGCCAGGCGGGCCGCCGGCTCGCCCGGCAGCGCACCGTAGACGGCGTCGAACGCGGTCACCGCCTCGGCCGGCTTGCCGGCGGCCAGCGCGATGACCCCGGTGTACCAGTCGACCCGCCAGTCGCCGATCGCCTTCGCGGCCGCCTTCAGCGTCTTCGTGGCGGCGGCCGTCTCGCCTGACTCGGCCTGGGCCCGGACCAGCCGCAGCTTCACCTCGACGCTCTGCTCGGGGGCGGACCGCAGTGCGGAGATGACGCTCGGCGCGTCCCCGCCGAGGGTGGCCAGGAAGCCGGCCGACGCGTCGGTCGGGTCGACCAGGGGCAGCGGCAGGGCGGCCACCACGCTCGGCCCGTCCAGAGCGGTAGCCATGGTTGACGACGACGCGGTCGAGGTCGCGCCGAAGGCGAGCCGTTCCGGGGTGAACTGCGTCGACGCGGAGGGCCGCGGCGCGCCGTCGGCCATCGAGAGCACCTCGCGCAGCACGCCGGTCGCCTGGTCGGCCAGGTCGGGGGCGGAGGAGAACCGCTTCTCCGGCGTCGGATGGGTGGCCCGCAGCAGCAGCCGGTAGTACGACTCCTGTTGCGCCAGCAGCTCCACATCGGCCGGGTCGGGCAGGCTGGACGCGTACCTGGTGGAGAAACCCCCGAAGTCGAAGGAGAGCACGGCCAGGGTACGGCCGACGGTGTAGATGTCGGAGGCGATCGACGCGCCGCGGGTCTCCAGCTCGGGTGCCTGGTAGCCCGGGGTTCCCCACAGCGGCGAGGTCTGGTCCTCGATCCGGCGGACCGCGCCCAGGTCGATGAGCTTGAGCTGCTCCTCGGCGTGGATGACGTTGTCCGGCTTGAAGTCGCAGAACAGCAGCCCACGCCCGTGCAGGTAGCCCAACGCCGGCAGCACCTCGATGCCGTACGCCAGCACCTGGTCCAGCGGCAGCGGGGTGCGGACGCCGTCCGGCCCGGTGTGCTTGAGCGCCAGGTCCTTCAGCGACCGGCCGCCGACGTACTCCATCACGATGTAGCCGACCATCTCGCCGGTCTTGGGGTCCGGGTGCTGGGCGAAGTCGTACACCTTCACGATGTTGGGGTGGTCGACCTCGACCAGGAACCGCCGCTCGGCTACGGCCGCCGCCATCGCGTCGGCGTCGCCGGTGTTGATCAGTCCTTTGAGGACGACCCAGCGGTCCGCGCCGGACTCGCTGATGTTGCGGTCGCGGCCCAGGTAGATCCAGCCCAGCCCGCCGTGGGCCAGCGCGCCGAGGATTTCGTACCGGTGGTCGACCAGATCGCCCGGCGCGAGCCTGGGCACGAATGAGAACGGCGTGCGGTCCTTGGGGCAGAAGCCCTCGGCCCGCCCCGGCTTGCCCTTGCGACTGCGCCCGACGGGTTCGCCACAGGTGGAGCAGTACCGCTGCGACTCCGGCACCTGCGGGTCGGCCATGACCGCGGTGGTGGGGTCGCGCAGCGGCACCGGCGGCACCTCGACCAGGTTGGCCCCGAGGCGACCGCGACCCACGGTACGGCTGCGGGTGCCCGACGGCGTCGAGCCCGACGACCCGCCGAGCCCGGACCCGGTCGGGGTGCTGACGGTCAGGCCCCGGGTCCTCGTCGAGGGTTGGGACTTGGACACAGTGGACGGTTGGGCGGCGGCCTGCGCTGCCGTCGCGGCCTTCGCAGCCTTCGCTGCGGGCCGCTTGCGCCCGCACTCGTCGCAGTACCCGTCGGCGGCGTAGGACCCGGTGCAGCCGGGCCGGTCGCAGGCCTCCAGGAGTGTGTCAGCCATCGCGTGGACTCCTTTCGTTGGCGCCCAGGAGGCTGGCCAGGGTGGTCTGGTAGGTGTGCACGGCCCGGGTCGCCGACCGCAGGTCGCACGGCGCCGTGAAGAGCAGGGAGTGGGCCTGTTCGAAGAGGGGGGCGAGGCTCTCGTCCTCGGCCAGCCCACTGGCGTTCGCCTTGGCCCGGTACGCCTCGATCCGGCCGCGCAGCTCGTCCCGGCGCGCGATCAGGCCGTCGGCGACGGCGTGTTGTTCCTGAGCTCGGGTCAGCGCCTCGCGAGCGGCTGCCTCCAGTGTGGACAGAGCCGCGGCGACCTTTCGCCACTGCTTGGTGGTGGCGGCGTCGTCGAGCTGCTTGTACCGTCCACGTAGGACGGTGGTCGCGGTCGGCACCGGGCCGAGTCCCGGCGCGGCGATCTTCTCCTCCGCGCGGGACTGAGCCTCGACAACCGCGCGCTCGGCCGCCTCCACGTCGTCGATCAGCGTCGCCAGC
>Ga0068864_100004197_pt1 | contig 11847 bp, 9 predicted proteins | sample KBSSwiS72_FD_66586 | JGI IMG/M metagenome (GOLD analysis project Ga0068864, IMG submission 66586) | Switchgrass rhizosphere microbial communities from Kellogg Biological Station, Michigan, USA - KBS Switchgrass S7-2 | ecosystem: Host-associated > Plants > Roots > Rhizosphere > Soil ...
GCCCCCTTCGACTCCGGCCCCCAATTTCCCTACTGCCTCCGAATCGCCACAGCCGGGTCGATCCGCGCCGCCCGCACCGCCGGCAGCCAGCACGCCGCGATCCCCACCGCCACCATCAGCACCGCCACGCCCATGAGCGTCGTCGGATCGTTAGGCGTCACGCCGAACAGCAGGCCCCGAATCAGCCGCGTCCCGATCAGCGCGCCCGCGACTCCGAGGAACAGCCCGTAGCCCAGCAGCCTCCCTCCCTCGCCCAGAATCATCCGCTGTACGCGCGCGCTATCGGCGCCAAGGCTCATGCGAATCCCGATCTCGTTCGTGCGGGCGCTCACGGAGAACGCCAGCACGCCCGCAATGCCGACCGCCGCAATGATCACCGCCAGAACGCCGAACGACGACACCAGCACCGCGTTCAGGCGCCGCGGCGCCACGCTCTGGTCCTTGATCTGGCCGATCGTGAGCACGTTCTCGATCGGGTCGTTCGGGACAATGCCGCGAACGATCCGCGTGGCCGCCGGGGCCAGTGCCGCCGGGTCCCGCTGCGAACGGATCACCAGCCCACCGCCGAACATCGGCATCTGCGTGATCGGCTGGAACATGACGCCGCGCGGCGCCGCGTCGAGCCCGCCGTCCTTTGTGTCGCCGACGACGCCCACCACCGTCCGCCACTCCTCCCCGAGACCGATGAACTTGAGGACCTCGCCCGTCCACGTTACGTGCTGGCCAATCGGGTCGCGGTCTCCAAACAGGCGGTCGGCAAGGCTCTTGTTGAGGATCACGACCTTCGCCGACTCCTTCGTGTCGGTCTCGGCGAACTCGCGTCCCTTCAACATGGGAATGCCGGCAGCGTGGAAGAACCCGGGGCTCACGGTCCGGAAGTCGCCGCGCGGAATTGCCTCGCCGCTCGCGAGCGGCCTCCCTTCGGCCTTCACGTCGAGCACTGCTTCCGTCGCCCGCAACGGCATCGTCGAGCCGATGCCGACCTCGCTCACGCCCGGAATGGCTGCAACCTCGAGCTTCATCCGCTCGAACAACGCCTTCGCATCATCATCCTTCTTCGCCTCGAAGTCGAACGGGACTTCCATGGTGAGGATGTTCTCTGTCGTCAGGCCCGTCTTCACCTCGGACAGCTGCAGCATCGTTCGCGTCAGCAGACCGGCGCCGGTCAGCAGGATCACCGATACGGCGATCTGTGCGACGACGAGACTGCGCTGCAGCCGCTGCCGTCTGACGCCGCCACTCATGCGGTTCACGCCCGCCGCGACCCACGCCGCCAGCGAGCCTTCCTTCGCGAGCTTCGGCGCGTACGACAGGATCACCGCCACGACGAGCGACAGCAGCAGCGTGAACGAGAGGACCATCCCGTCCAGCCGGATCTCGTTCGCCCGCGGCGAATACCGCTCGGCCAGCGAGATGAGGAGGCGGACACCGGCCACCGCGATGATCAACCCGAGCACCGCTCCCGCGAGGGCGAGCACCAGATTCTCGGCGAGGAGCAGGTGGCGCAGACGCCGCGTCCCGGCGCCTAACGCTGCGCGAACGACGAGCTCGTGCTCGCGGCGCACCGACCGCATCAGCGTCAGGTTGGCCACGTTCGCGGCCGAGATGATCATGACGAACGCGGCCGCGCCCATGAGCAGCCACAGCGTGAGCTTTGCATTCTCGCCGAGCACTTCCTTGAACGGGCTCACGCTGATCTTGTACTCCGAGCCCGGGTCGTAATCCTGCGGGTAGGCTTTTCCGACCCGTGCGTTGATCGTCGTGGCTTCCGCCTGCGCCTGCTCGACTGTCGCGCCCGGAGCGAGCCGCGCGATCATCTCGGTCATCCGGTGGCTTCGTCCCTGGACCATGAGCGCGCTCGTGTGGTGCTCGCTCATGATCATGTTGAGGAGTCCGTCCATGGGCCGCGGGAAGTAGGGCGCGGGCTGCACGACGCCGACGACCTCTACCGACTTGCCGCCAAGCCGGACGTGCTGGCCAATGATGTTCCGGTCGCCGCCGAAGCGCTTCATCCAGTACTCGTACGTGAGCACCATGACCGGCGGGACGTTGAGGCCGTCGTCGCCTTCGTTCAGGAGCCGGCCCGCGATCGGCGACAGGCCCATGACCTTGAAGTAGTTGCCAGTCACGAGGCCGACGGTCATCCGAACTGCATCCTGCTTCCCCTGCAGCGTGTAGATCATCCCCGAGTACTCGGCGATCCCGGCGAGGCTCTTGGCGCTTTCGCGGAAGTCGTTGATCTCGGGGACGGAGAAGTTGACGTTCTCGCCGCCGGGTCCTTTCATGGAATGGCGGAGGTAGACCAGCCGGTCTCCGTCCTTGTGTGGCAGGGGACGAAGCAGCACGCCGCGAACGACACTGAAGATTGCGGTGTTCGCTCCTATGCCGAGCCCGAGCGTGAGGATCACGGTCAGGGCGAATCCGGGGGCGCGGAGTAGGGTGCGAGCGGCGTAGCGAAGGTCGGAGAGCAGCATGGCGGTATCCGTCGGGTAGTGGTCTAGCTGACTGCGCCTACTCTACGTCGAATCACGTATCGCGGAATCGACATGGTCTTTGGGGACTGGGGACTGGGGACTCGGCCGGGAGCCGTTGGCGCCGAGGAGCTTTTCTCTGGTGCAATAGCAGCCCGGCCGAGTCCCCAGTCCCTATTCAACTCCCACCATCCCGTCCATTAACGGCCGAACGTCATCTCCGTCCTGACATACACGAACCGACCATTATAGCCGAACGGCGAGGCACCAGCCCACGGGAAAATCCCATACCCGTTGTCCAGCGATTGCTTGCCCGGGAACACGTTGAAGAGGTTCCGCGCGCCGAGCGCCCAGCGCATGGCGCCGAGGCGGTAGCCGGTCTCCAGGTCGAAGAGCGTCTTCGCGGCGAACTCCTGCTCGCAGTCATCGCACAGCCCCGGGGCCGACCAGAACTTGCCATAGTAGGAGCCGCGCGCGAGCAGGTCCACCTTGCCGCGCGAGAGGTTCGCGGTGAGCGTTCCGCGCCAGTCCGGTCGCTCCTTCTCGATCACGAGCGTCGTGAACTTGTCGACCAGCTCCGCGCCGGTACCCTCGAGTTGCGGAGGAAGGGGGCGCTGGTCCGAGATCTCGTTCTTGGTGAAGTTCGCTCCGGCCGTCAGCAACAGCGAGCTGAACGAACCGAGCGTCGTCCGGTAGTTCCCCGTGAGATCGATGCCCGTCGTGCGCGTATCGATGATGTTCGTGAAGTACTGCGCCGAGGTGATCGGGAGCCCCTTGGCCTCGAGAATCTTCTCGACGCTGTCGCCGCCGATGTTGCCCGTGAGCAGAATGCGGTCGTGGAGGTCGATGAGGTAGCCGTCCACGGTCACGTTGAACTGGTCGGTCGGGCTCCAGGCGAAGCCCGCGCTGTAGTTGAGCGACGTCTCGGGCTTGAGCGGCTTCGCGCCTAACGCCTTCGCGACGTCGCTTTGAACCGGGAAAATGCCGACCTCGAACGGTGCCTGCTTACCGGTTTCCGGGTCGAGCCGGAAGTTCGTAATGCGGCTGCCGTAGAAGCTCTGGGCGAGCGACGGCGCGCGGAATCCGGTGCTGAACGCCCCTCGAAGGACGAATTGCTTCGCCGGCTGGAATCGCGCCGCGAGCTTCCAGCTCAGGTTGGAGCCGAAGTCGGTGTAGTCCTCGAACCGGGCGGCCGCGTTCACGAGCAGCTTCTTGGTGAGGTCCGTCTCGAGGTCGACGTACGCGCCCGTGTTGCCGCGGGACTCGTCGGCCGCGGTCGTCGGCAGGAAGCCGCTGAACACCTGGGAGCCCGGCGGCGCGGGATCGCCGAACTGGTTCACATGACCGCCCTGGATCCACGACCCTTCCTCGCCAGGCACGAGCTGCCAGGTCTCCTGTCGGTACGTCGCGCCGACGGCGACGTTGAGCGCGTTAGGCAGCCCGATCTCGACGGGCTTCGCCATGCTGGCGGACAGCCCGAACTCGCCCGAGCGCAGTCCACCGGCGTAGAAGTGCGTGCTGTTCGGAATTCCCGGGTCGTCGGCATTTCCCAGGATCCCATCGAGGCCGGGCGCGCAGGGCGTGTCCAGGCACGGACCTAACGACGCGTTGAGCGTGTGTCGGAGCTGGTAGTCGAACAGGTTGTGGCCGTACGACGCGGACAGGTCGTAGTTCCACTTGGCCGCGATACCGCGAATGCCGGTCGCCGCCGAATAGTCCACCACGGTCGGCCGAAACTCAGGCAGGAAACCCTGGGGGTAGATCTGCGGCCAGTTTCGGTCGGAGAGCCCCTGGCGGTAGAAGCCGTTGCCGGTGCCGATCCGGTGTGTGTACCCTCCGAACCCGTAAAGCTCCATCGTCCCCGCGGCGTTGAGGGGCAGGCGCAGATTCGCGAACGAGAGCGCATCGTTCGCCAGCCCGTCGCCGGCGTGGTGGTTCGGCTGCGCCACCGGGTTGTTCTTCTGGATGATCTTGCCGTTGGCGTCGACCTCGTCCGCGTCACCCGGAGTGATCTGGTCCGCCGCCTCCGGCCACGCGCGATTCGTCGGCTGCCGGTTCCGATACTCCGCGAACAGCCCTAACGAGCCGCGGCCAAGCTTGAATCCCCAGCCGCCGTTCACGTTGAACGTGTTGCCGTCGTCGGGGTAATCGGGCAGCACGTAGCGGCCGAAATCGGCGTTCACGAACGGGGCGAACTGGCCATCCTTGATGACGAGGTTGAGCACGCCCGCGATCGCCTCGGAGCCGTACTGTGCCGACGCCCCGTCGCGCAGGACTTCCATCCGCTCGATCGCGCTGGCCGGCATCGCGTTGAGGTCCACGCCCGTCGCGCCAGCCGGCTCGCCGAACGCGAACGTGTGCACGAGGGAGCTTCGATGGCGTCGAATGCCGTTCACGAGCACGAGCGTGTGATCCGGCGAGAGCCCGCGCATGGTGAACGGCCGCACGATGTCGTCGGCGTCGGTGACGCTCTGCCTCGGGAAATTGACCGACGGCGAGACGTTCTGCAGAATCGCCGACAGCTCCGACGTCCCCTGCTGCGCGATGACTTCCGCAGGAATGATGTCGACGGGAACCGCGATCTCGTCCGCTGCCTTGTGCGACGCGCGCGTCCCCACGATGACATCGACCGACGCGAGCTGCACGGCCGACCGCAGCAGCGTGATGTTCAGCGTGACGGTCTCGTTCGCCTTGACGGTGACGTCGATCGTCTTCGGCGCGAAGCCGATGATCTGGGCGCGGACCGTTCTCGCGCCGGCAGGGACGCCGGGCAGGGTGAAGTTCCCTAACGAGGTGGATTGCGTCCGGACGGCCGTCCGGTCGACGCCGATGAGTGCATTGGAAATCGGCGCGCCGGTTGAGTCGACGATCTTGCCGCGAATGGTGCCGACCTGTGCCTGCACTGTCGCGCTGCTCAGTGCGAGGGCCAGCAGGAATGCTGCGATACGCGCTGCGGACGGACTCCGTCGCATACGACCTCCGCGAAGGTGTGCGGTGCCTTCTCGCTCGACGGGGAACTTCCACTCCGTTGGCCGAGGTCGTCAACTACCCAGGGGCCACCCGCAAGACCAAACCTTGCGGAGCGACGGATTCCATTACCGATGACCGAAAACGAATCACGCATCACCCAGGACCGATAACTCGCCATGACATCACGAGATGTCGTGGCAAGTCATGGGTGACGGGTACCGGGTCATTGGTTTTCGGTCATCGGTTCTCCGAATTCCTCGATTTTTCACCCGCCGCCGGCCAAGCTCCGCCCTACGGCGCGTCCAGAGAACAGACACCCTCCGAGGAACGTCCCCTCGAGCGCGCGGTACCCGTGCATACCCCCGCCACCGAACCCCGCCACTTCCCCTGCCGCGTACAGGCCCGGCAGCGGTTGGCCATTCTCCGCGAGCACTCGGCCCGCGAGATCGGTCTCGATCCCGCCCAACGTCTTCCTCGTGAGTACGCGCAGCCTCACCGCAATGAGCGGCCCGGCGTCCGGGTCGAGGATGCGGTGCGGCCTCGCCGTGCGAATCAGCCGGTCACCGATGTAGCGTCGCGCGTTCCGCAGCGCGCCGACCTGGGGGTCCTTCGCGTCTTCGTTCGACACCTCGCAGTCGCGCGCCTCGATCAAGCCCTGCACGCGCGGCTGGTCCAGCAATGGCTGGCCAACCAGGTCATTCATCCGCCGAACCAGATCGTCGAGCCGCCGCTCGACGATGAAGTCCTCGCCGTGACGCTTGAACGCCTCCACCGGGGCCGGGGCGTTCCCACCCCGCGCTCGGCCCAGCACCTTCCGCCAGCTACGGCTCGTTAGGTCCGGGTTCTGCTCCGACCCCGAGAGCGCGAACTCCTTGGCGATGATGCGCTGCGTGAGCACGAACCACGAATGGTCGTAGCCAGTCTGCCGCAGATACGCGAGTGTGCCGAGTGTGTCGAAGCCCGGGAAGAGCGGGGCAGGGAGGCGATTCCCGATCGCGTCGAGCCAGATGGACGATGGCCCAGGAAGAATCCGAATCCCGTGACGGCTCCAGATTGGATTCCAGTTGTCGACGCCCTCGACGTAATGCCACATCCGGTCGGCGTTGATGAGCCGCGCGCCTGCCTGCTGCGAGATCGCGAGCATGCGGCCGTCGACGTGCTCCGGAACACCCGAGAGCATCTGGGCGGGTGGTCTCCCGAGACGGGCCGGCCACGTGCGCCGGACGAGATCATGTTTTCCGCCAATCCCGCCGGAGGTGACGACGACCGCATCGGCGCTCAGCGAGAACTCGCCGACGATGTTGCGCGAGCTCGCCTGCCCCCGCTCGATGATGCTGGGCTCGAGGACGTCACCGCGAACGCCGTCGACCACACCGGCGGTGAGCGTGATCTCGTTGACGCGATGGCGAAACCGAAACGACACAAGCCCTCCTGCTTCCGCTGATCTCACGCGGCGCACGAACGGCTCGAGCACGCCAGGCCCCGTTCCCCACGCAATATGAAAGCGCGGCACCGAGTTCTGACCTCGCTCGGCCCAGCCGACGATCGGGAAGATCCGAACGCCCTGCGCGCGGAGCCAGGCGCGCTTCTCGCCGGCGGCCCACGCGACGTACGCTTCCGCCCAGCGTCGTGGCCAGTGATCCTCGTCGCGGTCGAAGCCGGCGGAATTCATCCAGTCCTGTAGCGCGAGGTCGTACGAATCGCGGATGCCAAGTCGGCGCTGTTCCGGGGAATTGACCAGGAAGAGCCCACCGAGCGACCAGAATGCCTGGCCGCCTAACGACTGCCCCGGCTCCTGCTCGACGACGATCACTCGTCGGCCGGCGTCGGCGATCTCCGCTGCCGCGACGAGACCGGCCAGACCCGCGCCGACGACGATGACGTCGGCGTCAGCCATCGTCGCGGCGAGGCTGCATGCGATACGTGAACATGACGCTGAGCTCTTCGTGCGGAATGGCACCGACAGCACGGTACATCCGCTTCGCGGGCTCGTTGTCAGGGCTCGTCAACACCCACGCTTCACCGCACCCGAGCGCTTCTCCGTGCGCGACGAGCGTCGCGACGAGGCGTCGGCCTATCCCCAGGTTGTGGTGTGTCGGCGCGACGGCGACCTCATTGATCCAGAGCTCCGGCGCCTTGTCGGGGTGAACGTAGTGAACGCCGGACGCCATGCCGACGACGACACCATTATCGAGCGCAACGGCGAGATGGTGGCGCGGGTCCGCGAAGAACTCCGCGCACCATCGCGGGTGAACCGCGTGGTCGAAGACGTCGTCGGCGACGTTGTCGAGGACGGTGGCTTCATCGTGGCCGAGGAGTCGAACGGCGACAGGCGACATTCTCGGGGGATGGGGGATAGGGATGGGGGATAGGGATGGGGGATGAGGGATGGGGGATGAGGGATGGGGGATGAGGGATGAGGGATGAGGGATGAGGGATGAGGAATGAGGAATGAGGAAACCCTCGGGATTCCTCACTCTGAGTGAATAGCATCCCGAGGGCTCTCGCTGTCTCCCCCCATCCCTCATCCCTCATCCCCCATCCCTCATCCCTTCTTCACCCGTCGAAGCTCGACCTCCGACATGATGAACCCAAACCCCGGCCACCCGCCCGACTTCACCGACCGCTCGAAGTACGTCTTCGCGCGGGCCGTGTCGCCGCGCACGAGATACCAGTTCCCGAGCCCATACGCGAGCGTTGCTGCCTGAACATCCGCCGTGTCGGCGGGCGTGATCACCGCGTCGGGTCCGATCTCGCCGCGATAGAGCTTGAGGCGCCGAGTGTACGCGTTGTCCACGGGCAGCGAGTCGGGGCGGCGCGCGAGCATCGCCTCCGCGTCGGCTTTGCGGCCCGCGCGCATGAGCGACATCCACAGCCAGTCCGTCGATCCGGCCAGCTCACCGGCGTCCGGCGCGTGCGGTTGCGCCCGCGCGAACAGCTGTGCCGCTCCGGCGAAATCGCCGCGAGCGAAGCGCACGATCCCCAGGTGATACAGGATCCCGTAGTTCGTGCTGTCGAGCTTCAGACCTTTCGTGAGGTCGGCCTGCGCCTTGTCGAGCTCACGCACCGACAGGTAGCGATGCCCGCGCCACCGATACAGCATCGCGTTGTTAGGCTCGATCGCCATCGCCCTGGTAAAGGTCTCGATCGCCTCGCGAAACTGTCGCGCGCCGGATTGCGCGACACCAAGGTCGATGAATCGCTGCACGTTCTTCGGATCCGCTGTCAGCGCCGCCTGTGCTCGAGCGATAGGCCCCGTGTCGGGTTGCGAGCGGTACTCGACATTGGCGGGTGAGCGATACTGCACCGTCTGCGCCGAGGCTGGGCTGGCCACGGCGGCGGCGATGACAATGGCGATGAGACCTCGAAACAATGTTCCCTCCTGCGTTAAACGCCGGGTAAGGGGTCAGACTCCACGCGAGGAGCCTGACCCCTTACCGATCGAAAGAATGCCTAACGCGAATCGTCATGGGGGCGCTCCGGCTCGATCGTTGGGCGAGTGACTGAACGCGCACACCATACAACGAACACGCCGAGCAGCACAGCGCCGAAGCAGGCGAGCATCGCCGCGCCGATCGTCGCGTCCAGCAGCCTCGCCATCGACGCGACGTACGTCACAACGACCGCCCACCCGGCCGACAGGGGCACGGACCATCGATGACGTACGAGAAGCGCGACTGCGGCCGACAGCCCGAAGATGCCGTAGAGAAACACGCCGGCGGTCACCGACTTCTGCAGCGGGGTGTGCGCCTCCGCGAACTCGGTCACGCCGCTGTAGAAGCCCACCAGCCCCGTGTTGAACAGCAACAGGATCGCGACGATCCACACTGCCTTCCGCCCCATGCCACCTCCACGGGTATCGGACGCCTGTGCAGCGGTGCCTGACGCTAGACCGCCGATCGGTATTGCTCCGCGCAAGCGCGGGCGCGCTCGAGCAACAGGTCGCGCTCCCTCGCGTTCCGCGTGAGCGACGCCGCACGCTCGAGCTCCACCCGCGCTTCCTCGAATCGGCCCAGCTTCCGCAGGAAATCTCCGCGCACGCTCGGCAATAGATGATACTGCGCGAGCGACGGCTCGGATGTCAGTGTGTCGACGAGCTTGAGCCCTTCGGCCGGCCCGTAGGCCATCGAGACCGCGACGGCACGATTCAGCTCGACGATCGGCGACGGCGTCACCTGGGCGAGCGCCTGATACAGGCTCGCGATCCGGACCCAGTCGGTGTCTTCGGCGGTTGGCGCTCGCGCGTGACACGCGGCGATCGCCGCCTGCAGGGCAAACGGCCCGAGCGCGCCGCCGAGTGATTCGGCACGCTGGAGAGCGGCGAGGCCGCGCTGGATGAGCACCCGGTCCCACTTCGCGCGGTTCTGGTCGAGCAGGACGATCGGTTCGCCCGAGGGCCCGACACGCGCTCGCAGGCGCGACGCCTGGATCTCCATCAGGGCGACCACGCCGTGCACCTCGGGCTCGTTAGGCGCGAGCTCGGCCACGATGCGTCCGAGCCGCAGCGCGTCCTGGCACAGGTTCGGGCGCACCCAGTCCTCGCCGGAGGTGGCGGAGTAGCCCTCGTTGAAGATGAGGTAGAGCACCTCGAGGACGGACGAGACGCGCGCCGCGAGCTCGTCACCCCGCGGCACCTCGAACGGGACCTTCTTGTCGGAGAGCGTGCGCTTTGCTCGGACGATCCGTTGCGCAATCGTGGATTCCGGCACGAGGAACGCCCGGGCGATCTCGTCCGTGGTGAGTCCGCCGAGGAGGCGCAGGGTGAGCGCGACGCGGGCTTCGGTCGAGAGCACCGGGTGGCAGGCGATGAAGACGAGGCGAAGCAGGTCGTCGCCCACGTGGTCGTCGAGTGCCTCGGCGAGCTCGGGCTCGGGGCTCTCCTGCTTGGACTCGAGCTCGTGGCCGATCTCGGCGTGCTTGCGGTCCATCATGGGTCCGCGTCGCATGACGTCGATCGCGCGTCGCTTGGCGATGGCCATGAGCCAGGCGCCGGGATTATCGGGCACGCCGGATTTCGGCCACTGCTCGAGTGCCGCGAGCAGAGCATCCTGTGCGAGATCCTCGGCCAACCCGACGTCGCGGACGATGCGGGTGAGGCCGGCAATCAGCTTCGCGGACTCGATTCTCCAGACCGCGTCTATCGTGCGATGGGTGTCGGGCGCCGTCACGGCTCCCAATCACACCATGATTCCGGTCCGGTGCAAGTGCGCGGGGCCCAGTCGTGATACCTGGCGCCGACGTCAGCGGTTGGCGACCTCGGCGCGAAGGCGGCGTTCCTGCTCGCGGATCTCGAGGCTGAAGTCGGCGCCGAAGTCCTCGGCCTCGAAGACTCGGCGGATTTCGACCTCCACGTCGACCCCGTCGGGATTCGGGATGCGCTTTGCCCATTCGATGGCCTCCTCCTTCGACGTCACCTGAATGAGCCAGAATCCGGCGATGAGCTCCTTCGTCTCGGTGAATGGGCCGTCGACGACCGTGCGTTTGGTGCCGGAAATCTTGACGCGTGCGCCGTTCGAGCTCGGGTGAAGGCCTTCGCAGGCGAGGAGAACCCCTGCCCTCAGGAGCTCTTCGTTGTACTTCCCGAACTCGGCGAGGAGACGTTCGCTCGGCATCTCGCCGGCCTCGAAATCCGCGTCGGCTTTGATGATGATCATGAACCGCATTGTCGTGTCTCCTCGCTTCGGTGTTTTGCCGGTCGGCGCCTAACGGGTGGACCTGATGACCGCCCCTCTAATTGGGTGCGTCGAACGAGGGCGACGAGAATCGACAGAGAACACGGGTAAAGCCGTCGCCAGTCGTCTGTCGCCCGTCGCCCGTCGCCCGTCCCCGGCAGTCGCCAGCCGCCGTCGCCCGTCCCAGGCTATTGCACCGGCCCCAGTGGACTCGGCTTACAGCCCGTGGCCTCGGTCGTATACGAGACCGTTGCGATCTTCCACCCCGTGGGAGAGCGAAGGAGAGTGAAGGCGTCGACGCCGCAGTGCGAGAACGTCTTGTTGCGATGGAAGTCGTACGCGGCCCAGACGACCGCGAGCGGGCCATGAACGAGAACCGTCGGCTCCCACATGCGTTCGACGTACGTCTCCTTCAACCCCGCGATCTGCTGGGCAAACCCCTCGAACGTCCCTCGGCGGATGGCGACCGAATCTCCTTGCACGCGTGCGGCGTACAGAATGCCATCGGCGACCTGCACGCGGGCGAGCGCGGCGGTGTCGCGGGCGGTCATGGCGTGAAAGAATTCATTTACCGCGGCAACGACGGAGTCGCGCGGCGTCTGTGATTCGGCACGAGTCGCGGCCAACAGTACGCTGGTCGCGGCGATCATGATGGTCAGGCGGCGCATGGGCGCTCCGTAAGAGTGGTTTTGCCGTTAGGCTGACACGCGGGGCGAATGTGCGGCGCGAATGTG
>Ga0068864_100004198_pt1 | contig 11846 bp, 10 predicted proteins | sample KBSSwiS72_FD_66586 | JGI IMG/M metagenome (GOLD analysis project Ga0068864, IMG submission 66586) | Switchgrass rhizosphere microbial communities from Kellogg Biological Station, Michigan, USA - KBS Switchgrass S7-2 | ecosystem: Host-associated > Plants > Roots > Rhizosphere > Soil ...
AACGAAGGCCGCCTGATCGAGACGGCAACCGCGAAGACGGCGGCGGATCTCTCAATTCTGCGTGGCAAACAGCGACTGCGTATTGGAGATGTGAATTCGGCGATAGTGGAGTTCACCGAGGCCAAGCGCTACTACGGGGGGGCCAAGATGTCCGCCCTCATCCTGCTATTGCGGCTTGCTCCTAGATTAATGCGGTACTTGTTCAGGTTGCGAGGCGTGCCGTTACCCACGCAATAGGAGCACGACTCGGTGAATGGGCCGCAAAGAGAGCTTTGTGCAGTTACCGAAGCCCTGGACTCACACCCTTTGCCAGAACGGCGTCAACAGCTTCAAGCCGATGGAGCATCTCCTGGTCGGCAGATTGTCGGCCATTACCAGAGGAACCGCCAACAAACTCGGGATCCACATCGTAGAAAGAAGGCCTGTCGACGGGATGCAGTTTCCGAATCGGGAGGAGCGTGGACATTAGGGAGCCTAGCTTTCGGCCAGAAATCAGCGCAGCGAATTTCAGCCCGTGGCCGAAGTCGGTCCGGAACAGGCGGACGAGTTCTTGCAACAGGAGTTTCCGATGCCCTGCGCCGAGGAGCATCCCCAACGCATATTCCGAAATCGTGACACGAGCGCTTCGAGCCGCCCAGTCTGGCAATTCAGGGCATAATTCTATGTGCCGCGCGACGGTCGAAATTGCTCCGAGAGCCATTGCCAAGTTGTTGCTCGACATATTGCCGGGATACTGACGGTAGCCGACCAGATATAGCCCGATCGATGTGATCGCATACCTAGCAGCAATTCTCAGTTCAAAATCGAGATCTTCGCATCCCCCAATGCGGCGGGCTGCCCATGTAGGATCAAATCCTCCCACCACGACGGCGGCTTCACGACGCACCAATATCGCACTGCCGTTTCCCACAGGCCTGGCATATAGGTGGCGCGCGAAGCTGTATCCGCTGAGTAAAACCCGCTTTCCATTTCCCGTAACGCGATCCTCCGTGTCGATGGTTCGTGACAGCGTGTACACTGCGGCCGGGTGGTAATTGCCGCTTCTACGGCTCATCGCGGCGAGTTGCAGTTCGATCTTCGTCGGATGCCAGAGGTCATCGGCATCGAGAAAGGCGACAAACTCGCCGTTAGCTTCGGCAATCCCGATGTTGCGAGCTTTGGCGACTCCGCCATTCGGCACGCTGATGATGCGAACCCGATTATCCGTGACGGCGGCCGCCTCTGCGATCATCCTCGTCTTGTCGGTCGAGCCGTCGTCGACGACTATGACTTCAAGATTGCTGTGGGTCTGGCGGAGCGCGGAGCGCAGTGTGCGCTCGAGGAACGGTTCGGCATTATAGGCTGGAATGACGACGCTCGTCAGCGTTTGTGTCTTCATGGTTCACTCTTCATTACGGGTAGACGCTGAATGGAGTTGCTATATACGCTCTCCATACGACTGGCGATTGAAAAACGTTTCCTCCGGAAGACCATAGCGCGTTCATTCGGGGATTGGGAGTGCTTCCTCCGTACCAAACACATCAGGCTGAATGAGAGCCAGAGAGCGCCGGCATCGAATTAACGCGAGTGCCCTCCTGTCTACTGGAATTCATTCTGTATCACGTGCGATTTCGGCCTCCATCGTGCGGTAGCTGAAAACTGAGGAAAGCGGTCCCATCTCGACCACTCTGCCTCGATTGAGCACGACCGCATCGTCGCAGAAGGCGAGCGTGCCTGGTCTATGGCTGATGACGATGACTGTCATTGATTCAGGCAGGTTTTGCAGCGTCTTGATAATACCGGTCTCGGTCTCATGATCAATTGCATTAGTGGCTTCGTCGAGGATTAAGATGTCGGGCTCGCGAGCGAGTGCTCGAGCGATACCAATGCGCTGTCTCTCGCCGGCAGATAAGCTCAACCCGCGAGGGCCAACCAAGGTCTCTAACCCTTGAGGTAGATCATTCACGAAACTGGCACCTGCAGACCGGGCGGCTTGTTCCATCTTTGTTTGGTCGGTGTTTGGGGAGCCATAAGAGATATTTCCGGCAATCGTGCCGTCGATAAGGTCAATATCCTGGCCGGCGATGGCGATCGCGGTCAACCAGTCGGAAATCTTGATCTGTGACAGCGGCTGACCGTCCACTTTGATCGTCCCTGAGACTGGCTGCAGAAGGCGGCAAAGGAGGTTTATCACGGTGGACTTACCCGCTCCGGATGCGCCGATCAAGGCGGTCGACCGGCCGCGGCGGAATTCGAAGCTCGCATCCATCAGCACAGGCTCGCCCCTGTCCCCATATTCGAAAGTGACTTTGTCAAACTCTATCCCCTTGCGCAAACCAGTAAAGGGTAGCTCGCCTCTTGGTGCTGGAGGGTTGTCTCTCATCGTAAGGAGCCATTCGACCTCGTTGAAAGGACCAGCGGCCGAAGCCAGTGAAGCCCCAGATTGTTCCAGCAGTCGTAGATGGGGCTGCACTCGATTCATCAGCGCGAGAAAGGCCGCCAACACAGGCAGAGAGACGCCGGTGAACAGGGCTGCCAGCAGGACTACCAAAAAGAGGGCGCCGTGCATCGCTTCGAGCAGCGGTCCCTGCGTGCCGTAGAGGCGCTCCCCCTTCAGGATGGAACTGCGGACGCCATCGGAGACGGTTTTGAATCGACTATGCTCCGCCTGTTGACAGTTGAAGAGTCGAATTATTCGTGCACCGTAGATCGTGAATAACATCTGATCGGCGAGCAATTGGTTTGCTGAAACTGTCGCGTTGCTGAACTCCCGAAGCCTGGCGTCCGTTCGATGTTGGATCCTCCGCGCGATGAAGCCTCCCACGAGCACCATAAGCGATAGTCGCCAGCTCACTAGCAGAAGCAGAACGCTGAAGACCAGAACCGTCGCAATTGCCGCGATCCGAGTGAGCACAACTCGTACGGCATCGGAAGCCTTCCACGCCTCGGTGGTGAGAATGTTTACAAGCCGTGAGGGCTCCTGGGCAAGGAAGAAGGAATATCCAACGTTCTGAAGGCTGTCGGACAGCGCACAACGGATGTCGTGACCAATGCGACCTTCCACCCACGCCGCAAACGTGTTCGCCAGAGCCTGAAATGTGCTCTTGAGCAGAACGAAGGCAAAGATTACCGAACTGACTATCAACAATCGTTCGTTTCGGCTGTAACCTTCGGCGAAGTGTTGGATTAAGCCCAAAGCACCTCCGCCCCTTGCGGCCGAGAAGCTACCGGTGAAGGTCGAGAGGAGGGGGATAAGAAGGCTGACACCAACGCCCTCGAGCAAGCCGATCAACAACGCTAGGAACGTGACGACGAAAGCTGTCCACAGGTAGCGACGTGAAAGCACGGCGAGGTTCGAGTTCGACCCGAATACATTCAGCGGTTTCATCTTGCAAACCATCGCCCTCCGCGGGTTGAGACGTGTCGAGGACTTTGTAGAGCGTAAGCGGACTTAGCTAATCCCGTGGCGAGTATAATTCATGCCCAAAAATGGGAGGGGGTTGCATGGGACTCGCCAGCAAAGCTGAGGTATATGGGACCGTCGATGTCCCAATAGTAGGCGAGAGCGTCGCGGTGGTGCTCACCACCTATAATGACTCTGCTTTTCTGCGAGAAGCGATATCGAGCGTCATCGGTCAGAAGCGTCCTGCAGACGAAGTGATTGTGGTCGACGATGGTTCAGACGTGAGTCCAGCGGGGCTGTTCGAAGACTTACCGCAAGTCAGGCTGCTTCGGAAAAACAATGGCGGCCTTTCAAGCGCGCGCAACGCAGGTCTTCATTTCGCCAGTTCCCGATATATCACTTTTCTCGACGCCGATGACAGGTTTGAACCTAACGCGATTGAGGCCGGCCTCGCTTGCTTTGCCCAGCGACCTGAGGCAGCAATGGTTTATGGCGGCCACCGTCGAATCCGGGCGGATGGAAAGCCGCTCGACCTGGGCCATTTCCAAGCTCTTGGCGAGGACCCGTATGCCGACCTGCTGACCGGTAACCGCATCGGAATGCATGCGACTGCCCTATACCGCCGTGACGTTCTTCTTGCGATGGGCGGCTTCGACGAAGAGCTACGCAGATGTGAAGACTACGATCTTTACCTTCGTCTCGCACTCAGCTATCCGATCGCGTCACATCCTGAAATCGTCGCCGAATATAGATGGCACGGAGGCAATATGTCTAAGGACAGGAGCGAGATGCTCAGGGCGGTACTCACTGTCCTCGATCGGCATCGTGGCCAAACCCGAGCGCATCGCAAGGCCTGGCGTTCAGGGCAACGTAATTGGAAAGATTGGTACGAAACAGGACAGCTAACGGAATGGGATGACGTAGAGGGGCCGGTCGCTGTGAGCGGGACGTTACCGAGACTGGCGCGGTTTGTGAAACGTTCGATGGATGATCTGCGGAACAGTCGGTCATCTGGTCTACTGTCTCGTGGTGGCGGCTCATGGCCACCATCGGTGGGCTCGGTTGATTTTGGCCAATTAGGAACGACGACACCGATAAGCCTGGACTACGGATGGGACCGAGGAACACCTATTGATCGGTACTATATTGAGAGTTTTCTCGCCAACAGGACTGCGGATATCAGGGGGCGTGTGCTTGAGGTCGGGGACGACCTCTATAGTCAACGCTACGGTGGATCCAAGATCACTCATCAGGATGTGCTTCACCTCGATGTGAAACATCCGAAAGCTAGCCTCGTGGGTGATTTGACACAGCCCGATGTGCTTCCCGATGGTGCGTTTGACTGCATCCTTCTGACTCAGACTCTCCAATTGATCTTCGACCTCCGGCAAGCTGTTAGGCGTCTTCGCGCCGCACTCCGACCGGGAGGCGTTCTTCTTTTAACCGTACCGGGCATCAGTCAGATCGATCGAGGGCAATGGGGGGATCGCTGGTGCTGGACCTTCACCACCGCGTCCATCCATAAGCTGTTTGAACCGGACTTCGGCCCTGAACTGGAAATTAAAACGCATGGCAATGTTTTTGCTGCCACGGCCTTCCTACAAGGCGTGGCCCTCGAGGAAGTCGATCGAGCCAAGCTTAACGTTTATGATCCGGCTTATCCCGTCATCATTACTCTGCGGGTCCGGAAAGGCTGAATGCCGGTCACACGCTTCATTTCGAGAATGCGCGCCGCTATCCAGCCTCGACAACCGCGGCCCGTGATCCTGATGTATCACCGAGTTGCGTTTGCCCGACACGATCCCTGGGGGCTTGCGGTAGATCCGGAGCGGTTCGAAGAGCAGATCGCATACGTAAAGCATCAACGCACACCCATGTCCATAGACGAGTTGGTTGATCGGCTGCGGAGCAAGACGTTGCCGGAGAATGCCGTCGCGGTCACGTTCGACGATGGCTACCGCGACAATCTTGTCACCGCCAAACCGGTTCTGGCTCGTTATGGCGTCCCGGCGACCTTGTTCCTCGCGACGGGCTTTATCAATCAAAAGACACCGTTCTGGTGGGACGAACTTGCAACCATGATTCTGGCGTCAACACAGGCGATACGCGAAAAGCAAATCTGGCCTGGTGAGGCCATCAGCCTCGATTGGGGTGAGCCGGAACGCTCGGACATGGACGGCGAGTGGCGAGTGGCGGATGAGCCGCGGACCGCAAGGCAAAACTCTTACCTGGCGATCTGGCGTAAACTCCAGCGCGCTACGGCAGAGGACCGGGAGGTGGCCATGAATACTCTTCGGCGCCATCTCGGAACAGCTCAGGACCCCATGAGGAGGCCGATGAACTCCGATGAGATAGATGCGCTTCTAAGCGACGGCCTTGTGGAGTTGGGCGCCCATACTGTCACACACCCAGCACTGACTCTTCTGAGCAGGCCGGAGAGTCGCCGGGAGATCGAAGGCAGTGGTCAACGATGCCGCGAACTCGCCTCCAAATGCGTCAACGGTTTCGCTTATCCCTATGGGGATATGAGCTCAGAAGTACGAAGTGATGTTGCGAGACTCGGATTTTCTTGGGCGTGCTCAACTGAGGGCCGTTTCGTCGACGTGAAGCAACCGGACTTTTACGCTTTGCCCCGCGTCGCCGTTCTTAACGCTCCTATCGGCGAGAGCTTGGTCGAGCATCGGAGACTTTCCGCAGGGGATGGTGAATCTCAGAAGAAATTACCTATGGGCTAAGTTCTGAAGAGGCAACGGAATCAACGGCGCGATTTGCATAAGCGCGCCAGTTGCTTGCGGTGCTGCCGTGTTAGCAACGAACTATTTTTGGAGAACAGATCCCAGCCGTTGCGTTGCGTGTGTCGATGACCAATTGAGCTTCGTCGACGATCCTCCGGTAGTCATAATCGGAATGATCGGTAACGATAACCACACAATCGTATTGACCGAGGGACTCCAGCGGTACACGATGCATTTGAAGATCGTACTTACGGCCTTTTCCAATCTTCGAGAAAAAGGGGTCGTTATAGGAGACCAAGGCGCCATGTTTTTGCAAGGACTCGATGATCGTAATCGCAGGCGATTCGCGTAGGTCGTCGATATCCTTCTTGTAGGAAACTCCGAGTATCAAAACCTTGGAGCCCTTCAACGCTTTGCTGCGGACATTGAGAGCATCCGCAATGAATTCGACGATGTGATAAGGCATCGCCATGTTGATCTCACCTGCAAGTTCTATGAATCGTGCAGCGAAATCAAATTCCTTTGCTTTCCATGAAAGATAGAAGGGGTCGACTGGGATGCAATGTCCTCCAAGACCTGGTCCAGGATAAAACGGCTGAAACCCGAATGGCTTTGTCGCTGCAGCTGCTATGACCTCCCAGATATCAATCCCCATTTTCAGACAGAGCAGCTTCAATTCGTTAACCAGCGCGATATTCACGCAACGGTAGATATTTTCGAGGAGCTTCGTCATCTCCGCGACAGTCGGGCTTGATACCGCAATCGCCCGGCGAAAGATCGATGAATACAACGCGGTTGCAACTTCTCCAGCATGGCGGTCGATACCACCAACGATTTTGGGAATATCGCAACGTGCGACTGTGTTGTTTCCGGGATCTTCACGTTCTGGAGAGAATGATAAGAAAAATACGTCGGCGCTTTCAGAGTTGTCCCGCGAAGCGGACAATTTCAGAAGGTTTCCCTTTTCTAGCAATGGCAGCACGACCTCGTCTGTCGTTCCTGGATACGTAGTGCTTTCGAGCACGACCAATTGGCCCGCCCTCAGGTGCGGAGCTATCGCTTTTACGGTTTCAGTCACGAACGTAAGATCAGGCTCGTGATATTCCGTCAGAGGTGTCGGCACACAGATCACTATGGCGTCCATTTCACAAATGCATGTGAAATCTGTGGTGGCCTGAAATCCTCGATCCCTTGCAAGAGCTATCTCTGTTTCGGGAATGCGACAAATGTAAGATCGCGAGGAGGCAAGCATGTCGATTTTAGTGCTGTCGATATCGACTCCCGTCACGCGGAATCCTTCTTCGCTGAACAATAACGCCAGAGGGAGGCCGACGTATCCTAATCCGATGACGCCAACCCTTGCGGTCCTCGAACTAAACTTCGCTATCGCCACTTCTTTCAATAGCGTGGCGCTCAGTGGATAGGTTGGAGCTATTGAAGGCAATGATATCGCTGTTGGCATACAATTATCCTCTTTTGTCACAAAACAATTCGCAGTCGGGCTTCAACGCTAACCTGTCCGTCATCGATTAGGACCGCACGATGCATCAGCAGGCTAGCTGCACTTCGGCAGCATCCACCTCAAGCAACATTGCGCTTTGGATAAGGTCCAGCGTAACAACCAACCGCAATTTCCCCTTACGACGAAGGATCTTCCCCTCCAATCCCGCAAAGGGGCCAGATCGAATCCGCACCTGCTTGCCAGCTGTTAAGAAAGGAAACGGTGTTGCTTTCCAGTTCCTTAACGAGGACTGTAGTCTTTCGATTTCCTGGTCAGAGAGAACAGCAGGATAGCCATTAAAGCTCACCAGGCGAATAATTCCTGGACGCGTGAGGATACGGATCCTGTCCTTAAAAAGCATCTTTACAAAGACATATCCTGGAAATAGAGGAAGCTCTACTTCGATTCTGCGACGATTCCAATAGCGCACTATGGAGTAGAGCGGCAAATACGACTCGATATCCTCTTGATGGATGAGTCGATCTGCAACTGCCTTTTCGTGTCGCGGTAATGTATAGGCGGCGTACCAGCGCGGCCTGTCGATCTCTCTCACAGCGTCTATCATCTCCATCACGTGACCCTCTCGAATCGGGCATCAATAAACTCGTATCATCTATAACCACAATTAACGTTCAACGTATCGGAGACCCCACTCATTCAGTTCGAGGTTAGCCAATCTCGTTCATCTCAAGCGGATTTTCAGATTAGATACTTCGCACGTTCCCATCGGTGTGCTGGTGCACATAGGTTTGAATATTTTCATTAGGAAGAAGGCGGAGAAGGGCTCGCGGACCCCATACCATACACCGTGCGAGGGACGTAACCAGATTTGTGTAGTTCAGCGCACAGACACTGTTGTGTGGACGTCGGTATAGGAATTAAAACCGGAAAAAAACTCCTGACAGGGTGGGCCTCGCAGTATCAAGGATTGAACGATTATGATCGTGGAACACCAACAATGTCAGCTCATATTAGTATTGGAGGACATCGAGGAGACCGCTCGCCTGATCGAGAAGATGTTGAAAGGAGATGGGTACTCAGTCACTCTGGCGAGGACTGAGGAAGATGCTATATCTATGGGGCGCTCTTATTCTCCCGATTTACTCCTGATCAGTTTAGGTCTCGCGCCCGAACGACTTCTTGCAACTGCCCTTCGAATACGCCGACAAGCTGGACTCAGTCTCGATGTTGCAATTGTCATCTTTTGCGTTCCAACTATCCCTGAAGGCGCCGAATTGGAAGTTGACGATAATATTTATATGACACGGCCTGACAACTTCAATAAACTTAGAGAGCTGTTGCATCGGCTTCTTTGGGTACCGACCAATCGATTCAGTTCGTCGTCGACAATCTGGTAGCACTCACAAGCCATCGCCTCCAGGCCCTCCCGATTGAGGACCGTGATGTGGCCTCGCGAATAGTGAATCAGACCTGCATCTTGCAATCGTCCGGCCGCCACCGTCACGCTCTCCCGCCGGCCGCCCAGCATGTTTGCGATAATCTCTTGCGTCATTGGGATTTCCGACCTATTCAATCGGTCATGACACAGGAGCAACCATCGGCAGAGACGTTGCTCCAGCGGATGAAGTCGATTGCAGACCGCTGTCTGGGAGATCTGTGTAATGAGTGCCTGCGTATAGCGCAGCAAGATCTGCTGGAGTTGGCCGCCGCGTCTAAACTCCTGTTGGAGTACCCTGGCGGGCATTTTTAGAGCATGGCCGGCGATCTGCGCTACTGCCAGATGTGGAATGTTGCCACCCCCCAGGAAGGAGGCGATACCGACAATACCATCATTTCCTGCAAGGGCCATCTCGGCCGTTGAACCATCTCGCATAGTGTACAGAAGTGACACAACACAGGTTGTAGGAAAGTAAACGTAATCTATTTGTTCGCTGCACTCATATATCACCTGCCCAAGAGTCAGAGTAACGTACTTCATACTTGGCTCAAGATGAGTTCGCTCTTCTGCAGAGAGGGAGGACAGAAGACGGTTTTCGACATGCTCTTGCGTATCCAAGGCTCTGAACATTGAAAACTCCAATTAATCTCCACAACTGGGCTAGTGTTTGTCGCATTAATGTAGTCTCGTGGCGTCCCTTCTTAAGGATCACCGGTTCCAAGTGGGATTGTCAGCTTAGGCTGCTCTTACTTATTGCTTGTAAAGGTCGAATACTGGTAGCCCGTTGATCCTGTGGACGGTGGCCGATTGCATCCATATATCGACTACTGTAGCCCGGTAACCCGATTATCTCTGTGGGCGAAGGTCGCGCTGCTTCCAATTCACAGCGGGCGCCGATCCATGCCCCAATGACTGCGTGGAGCTTCACGTCTCGCATTCCCATACCGCCGAGCAAACATAGTAGCCTGAAGAAGAATGCCTACGCACATTCCTTCTAGGAACTGCAGGATACTACTCATTCCATGAGTAATTTCGGAGGACGGCAAATCCCGCAATAAAAAGGGGGGCACCAGCCAATTCCGACCCTGGCGGCTCTGCAGATCGGTAACCCTTACCACTGCTGGAAAAATTAACGTCGGCCACCAGCTAATGGAACGCATAATGAAAAGCTCCAGAACAACCAAATAGAGAGCAATTCCCTGTCCAAAGCTGCAACTTACTGACGGTCTATATTTATCATCCTGCAGAGCGCCCGCCTTGTGGTCGATCCAGTTCTCTGGGTGTTCACAGGTGTTTACATCCGGCACCGCAAGTGAATCGAAGGATACACACCATGACTTGTATCTTGGCGGTACGCGGAAGAGCCAAGCAACAAAGCGATAGACCAACGGCACGCGTGTGGCTATTACAAATCCAACTTTCGAAATGTTTTGACTTAACGGTGAAATCCCGATGCAGCCGCACTAGTGATGACTATTTGGTCTCTAAAACTCTTATCGGCTGATTATTTAGGTAACATTGCGTCCCCCCAGACCGCCAGGAGAAAGCTTTTTTGTAGAAGGATCATCAACGGTTTCTGAGGATTAGCTCAACCAGGAGCAATAGAGGACAAATGAACCACTCATGTATGTGCGCCGCCATACCGACAGTTGATCAGTGAGCGTCTACGTTGGTTTCCGAGAACAGTCAAAGCTATCCCACGGTCCTATGAGTCATAGTGTTGAATTACGTTCAGCGTGGCATCAGACGAGCGAAGCAGCCGCGGAGTCGATTGAGGAGAATGTACGTTTAGATCATCGGGCATGCAGACTGTGCTTACTGTCTATCGTATGCGGTTCCACTGACGGAATTGATCAGAATATCTGGGCCCTTTCGATACGTAGCTGATTTTACGGGTTTTATTGCTTTTCCACAGCAGTTAGCGTTGGCGGAGCTTTGCCCGGAATGCAGTAATGCACCCCCCTTTTCTACAAGCGCTAGTTACATCCTCCACCCTGAAGACGAGCCTTCCTTGAACGCGCTGCCTTGAAGTTCTATTGCCAACGCGCTTGTGCGTCGACGCCGCCTCCGAAATGCCTGATAACAGTTAAGCGCAATTGTTCGCCTACCTATCATTTGCGTACTCGCCATCATCAAATAAGGAACTCAGCATGGCCATAGAAACTCTCGTTCGAGCGGGATCACTTGCACCAGCAGACTCTCCTGCTGCAGACATTCCCTTCCTTGACCTCACAATGCAGTTTGGAGGTATCCGCGACGAGATCTTGGAAGCGGTTACCCGCGTTCTCGAATCACAGCACTTTATCTTAGGACCCGAAGTCGATGCGTTTGAGCGTGATGTAGGCGAATATATCGGCGTTGAGTTTGCAATTGGATGTGCATCTGGTTCTGACGCACTTCTGTTAGCTCAAATGGCGCTCGGTATTGGACCTGATGATGAAGTTATTACCTCTCCATTCACTTTCGGCGCGACCGCTGGTTCTATAGCACGATTGAAGGCTCGGCCAGTGTTTGTAGATATTCATCCGGACACGTTCAATTTCGATGAGCGGCAGCTTGAGGCAGCAATAACATCTCGCACTAGAGCTATTATGCCGGTTCATCTGTTTGGGCTACCTGCCAATATGGATGCGGTTCTGGCGATAGCGCGTAAGCACAATCTTGCCGTGATCGAAGATGCTGCGCAGGCAATTGGAGCACGGTGGAAGGAACGGCGCATTGGCAGCTTTGGAGCTTGTGGGTGCTTTAGCTTCTTTCCTTCTAAGAACCTGGGAGGAGCTGGCGATGGTGGCATGATCGCAACGGACGATCCGCAACTGGCGCAGCGCC
>Ga0068864_100004200_pt1 | contig 11843 bp, 6 predicted proteins | sample KBSSwiS72_FD_66586 | JGI IMG/M metagenome (GOLD analysis project Ga0068864, IMG submission 66586) | Switchgrass rhizosphere microbial communities from Kellogg Biological Station, Michigan, USA - KBS Switchgrass S7-2 | ecosystem: Host-associated > Plants > Roots > Rhizosphere > Soil ...
GCGTCCAGAGAGCGCGACATGAGGTGAGTGGTATTCGAAAATCTCGCCCGACTTCACAGGCAGCTGTACAGCCTCGGAAGAGGGCACTTGTTTGCGCGCAAGCTGATCCAGATCGCGCACCGTCAAAGTCCCGAGCGATGACAATTCGCCCGGTGCGTCGGGCTTAAGAACATAAAGGTTCTGCACACGACCAATCCAGACTCTGCCTTCGTGATCCTCAAGTACGCTTGTTAACGCGTTCGTGCTTGGATCAGAAACTCTGTAAAAGATCTCTTTGCCATCGGGCAGCCGACGCAATACTCCGGAAAAAGTCACCATCCAGAGGCTGCCGTCTTTTCCTTCCGCAATTGAAGCGATAGCAAGCGGAAATGAAGGATTGGGTAAGTGCAAATCAACTGGCTGGAAGGTGACCTTTTGGTTGTCGTAATTCACGCGATAAAGATTGTTGCCGCCGGCCCAAAGCTGGCCCGCGTGGTCTTCGAAAAGCAGGCCGCGCTCGTTGCTGACAAATTGCGCGTTGAGTGTAGGCCTGGCGTCATTATTTGCGTTGGAGGGAACTGGCGCTTTGGGATCGAAACGATATAACCCGCCAGTGGTTACGATCCAATAAATGCCATTGCGAGTTTCAAGAATTTGCTCGATGCCGGGCGGAGCGTTTTTATCGCCGACCTGGTAAGTGACAAAGTGGTAACCATCAAAGCGGCTCAGGCCGTCGCGTGTGCAGACCCACAAGAACCCACGCGAGTCGCGCATGAGAGCGTTAACGAAGCTGCTCCCGAGACCATCAGCGGAAGTGTAGCTGTGTACTGGTAACTGCTCTGCGAAAGCAGTAGGAAGGAAGAATGCAAAAAAACTAAGGAGTGCGACGAAGCCGCGGGGGACTCGGCCCTTTCTCATGCGCGTAACACTACAATAATTCCACACGTGAAAGCGATGTCAGATCGACTCAGCACTTGTTCGGATAAAAACGTTTGCCGGATTGGAACCCGTGAGCGCTGACCCCAAGTCTGAAGCCTTGAGAGAATGAGAACTCGATTGTTACACTTCTCGATAGAGAGTGTGTCAAAACTCGAATTACTCTGCCAGATAGAACCTTAACCACGAAGACACGAAGGCACAAGAAGACTCTTTAAAAAGAGCAGTAAAATACCTCTCATTTAGTGCCTTCGTGTCTTTGTGGTTCAGTCTTCCGCCATTTCTAATTGACCGCACGAGTTTTTTGCACAGTCTCTATAGCGGCTGGTACTGACTTGATGATTTAGTCTGATAAAGTTACTTTGAAAACACTGGTGTTTCAGGTGCCATTGATTATGTTCGTGGCACAAACGCGAATCAGACGGTGCGCATCAAAACCGCGGATTCGCAAGTCAATTTTGTTAGGAGTTTTAGCTTGAATAGATTTCGTCTGAGCTTATTGCTGTTGCTATTAGTCACGTTTGCCTCGGTTCTGCCGGTCTCGGCTCAAAACCAGTCGGCAGACGTGATAATGATTTTGCCGTTTGAAAACACGTCGAATAAACCTGAATACAACTGGGTCGGGGAGAGTTTCGCTGATGCGCTTGCTGAACTATTGAACAAGCCAGGTCTCATCGTGGTTTCGAGTGACGAGCGCGAACTGGCTTACCAACAGCTGCATCTGCCCGAGACCGTGATTCCGTCGCGCGCCACAGCAATCAAACTTGCCCGGCAGGCAAAGGCCACGCTGATCGTGATTGGTAGTTACTCCGTAACTCCTCCGCCTTCACTCGACGCGAAGAGCAACAACAAAGAAGGCTATGTTCAGGTCACAGCCCGCGTGATCAAAGTGAATGAGGGACGTACGCTCGGCGAAGTTATGGATGGAGCATGGGCAACACGTCAGTTCGATTACGGCGCTCCCCTTACCACGCTCCAGGATATTCACGGACGGCTCGCGTATCAGATCCTTTATCAGCGCGACAAGGCATTGCCTTACTCGCAGAATCAGATTGTCCAGGAAGCAACCAAGATTCCTCAAAAAGCTTTTGAGGCTTACGTAAAAGCAGTTCAACTTCCGCTCAACGAGCCACTCAGGGAAAACTATCTCAAGAACGCTGTTCGTTTTTATTCGGATGCGTCAAGTGGTGCTGTTTATCCGCAAGCATCATTTGAACTCGGTCGAACGTACATGACGCGAGGTAATTGGAAAGATGCGACCGAGTATTTCTCCAAACTACAAAAGAAAGATCCGCATTACGCTGAGGCCGCGTTTTACGCCAGTCTCGGTTACACAAAGCTTGGAGACTACAGTCGCGCGCTCGCTACGGTCGTTCCCCTCTCTTCGGATTTGCCGCTGATAGGCGTTTACAACAATGCCGGCGCCATTGCTGTGCAAGCTGCGCGCGACAACAAGAACGACGTTGAACGCAATCGTTTACTGGCCCAGGGCATTTCGTTTCTTTCGCGTGCTGCCGAATCAGCCCCTGAAGATCCGATGGTGCATTTCAATTACGCCTATGCACTCTTCCTCACCGGGAAGTTTGACGAAGCAGCAGAGCAACTTCGTCCAGTGATCACGACTGACCAGCGTGACGGGTACGCCTATTTCCTTTTTTCAAAAGCGCTGGCGAAAACTGGTAAGACTGAAGCCGCCACTGCTGCTGACAATCAGGCCCGGCGCTGGATGCAGAGTGCTTACGCGAAGTGGGAAACCGAATGGGAGAAGTCCCAAAGCACCAGCGGAGTGGGATTGCGCCTGCGCGAAGTGCTTGACCGGGGCGAAGTATTCGATCTGGCTCGGACGAATAAGATAACGGCCGAAGGCAACTCTCCAAGTTCGGCAACCGAGGATCTACTAGTTAAAGCGCGTGATCTCTACCAGGCCGGACGTGATGAAGAAGCGCTGCCGGAACTTCACCGTGTGGTGATGATCGAACCGACCAACGCCGAAGCCTACTTGTTGAGTGGCAGAATCAATCTGCGGAGGAGCGATCAGGAAGCAGCGATCGCTGCCCTGAAGACCGCGATCTTCTGGGATCCAAAGCTGATCGATGCCCATATCCTCTTAGGTCGAATTTTTCTGGAGCGTGGCGACAGAGGCGAAGCCAGGAAGTATGCGTTGAGTGCGATCACGATTGATCCAAACAACCAGGAAGCAATGGCCCTTCAACGTCAGGTCACGCTGGGAAACTAAAAGCCTCCGACGAAATGTCCGACGAACTTCAGGTTCGTCGGACATCATTTCGGCCTCTTTAATAACTCAAGATGCTTTTCTTCGTAGCGTTTCTATTGTGCATTTCGATTGCTACTTTACTGCTCGCGCACAAATCACGCAGGCATAAGCGTCTTGCCTTACCAGCATCGCTCGTCTCCTCTCAAGCCATCGTCGATGCGCCGCTCCATCCCACAGGTTCAGTACTTATCAACGGTGAACTTTGGCTTGCGCGATCGGCCAACGACGCGCGACTTGAATCGCGAACCAAAGTGATCGTTGTTGGAGTGCAGGACCATCTGCTCCTCGTCGCAGAACGTTAGCGCAAATCTGGAACTCAATCAGACATCTTCCAATTCGTGGCACGGAGTGTGCTCAATAAAGAACCGGCACGTACGGAAGACGAAAGAAGTGGTTGACCGTACCCCGCCGCCAAATCCCCTGAGCGCCGCCTGCCGCTGCGCCAGTTACCTTCCGAGCAACCCTTCAGTGCATTTTCCCCCCGAACAGCGAACCCGGTCAGAAATGGCTGGGTTCTCCCGCGTTTAGTGGGACCAACAGAAAACGTATCCGCAGATTTCGCAGATTACGCAGATTCTTTTCACAGCTTTGGGTTACGACCATTCTTGAAATGAAATCTGCGTAATCTGCGTAATCTGCGGATGGTCGGTTCTTTCATTACTAATCACTCTGAGATTCCAGAAACTATTTCAATGGCACGGAAGGTGCACAACAAATAATCGGCAAGCACGGAACAAACGAAAAAAACGTTGACTGTGTTCCCCGCCGCCAACATTCCCTGAGCGCCGCCTGCCGCTGCGCCAGCCACCTACCGAGCGACCCTTCAGATCCTTCCCCCCAAAATGTGGACCCAGTCAGTAATGACTGGGTCTTCCTGCTTTTATACGACTCATTTGTAATCTCCCTGAAAACCCGTGCAAGATTTCTTTGAAGGACGCGCGCCGTCATAAGACGAATTTTGTCACTTTGCCAGTGACGGTTTCTGTCTTTTTGAGTCAAAAACTGACCGATTGAAGCATCCTGACAGACCGTATCGGTCACGCCAGAAAATATTTTTTTGTCCGATATGCTTCAGCTTGTCGGGCTTGTCTACGTAACAACCCCAAACCCCAAGACCGACAAGCCTAAGAGCCTTTTGGAAAGTCCACGAGTGAACTCGCGAGTGGGACTTACTCAAGCTTCTGCTTTTTCTTGTAGTTCTTTCTTCACCCGGGAGGAGTGCGATATTTATAGCTCGACGCCCCAATTAACTCTGACTCTGTTCGGAAGAGCGGCATTCGTTCAAATCTGAGCAGGATCGCTACGCCACTCTTCCGAACAGAGCCGGAGGAGAATGGCTTGTTGGCTATAAACACCGGAGTGAAGACCTGACATTGTTTTGTCGAGTTCTGACCTTTGCAAGACGCTCTAAAGATATCGGACAACCCGAACCTTAGTTGTCTCAAGCGCCTTTTGGTACTATCGCCACGATGCAAGAAGCTTTTGCTGCCGATCAGCCGCGTAGTACCGGTTGGATAGAAAGAGTCATCTCACTGACTCGTAGTGAAGCTCCAACACTCGCTGAATGGAGCGGCTCATTAGCTACAGCCATCCTTCTAGTCCTATCATTCCCAAATTTTGACTTGTCGTTCCTGGCGTGGATCTCACTGGTTCCACTTCTTGTCGTCATTGCAAGAAGACCTAATCCCCTAAGAGCGTTGATTCTCGGATGGGTGGCAGGTTCTGTCTTCTTTTATGCTTCGTGCTATTGGCTCACCTACTCGATGATTCACTACGGCGGTCTTCCGGCATGGCTCTCTTATCTCCTGCTCGTACCAGCGGCACTCACTGCTGGAATCTTTCCGGCCCTGTTCTCTGCGGGAATCGCACAGTTAATCAAACGGTGGAACACACCGGCTATCTTGTTTGCTCCCTTTGTGTGGGCTGCGTGCGAGTGGTTTCGACTTGGCGTCATTGGCCAACTTTGGAATGCCATCGGTTATTCCCAAGCGTATCACCCGAGTCTGATTCAAACAGCCGGCTGGGGCGGCGTTTACCTCGTAGGCTTCTTGATAGCAGCGACTAACTCTGCTGTAGCCATGCTGATACTTAAGCGAAACTGGAGGACCATCGCACAAGCATCGTTTGTCCTGCTTGCGGCTTTAATAATTCTGTTTGCTTCCTCGTTACTCGCGAAGCTTAAGCCAGTCACTGATCTTCGATCGCATACCTACTTGAACGTCGTCGCAATACAACCAAATGTTCCGATGTCGCCTGTTAAGTCAAACGAGGAAACGCAGGAGTTAATCGAACGACACTTCAACCTGAGCGCAAGCGGCCTGACGCACTTTCAAGGTGACCAGCTACCGCGTCTTGTTGTGTGGCCAGAGTCACCAATGAACTTCACATACAGTTCGGACTCCACGCTTCAACAAGTCGTCCAGAAGTTTGTGAAAGAGAACCACACTTCGCTGTTGTTGAATTCACTCGAACCGGCACCAAACGATGGCGGATTCAACTCAGCTGTACTGATAAATGAAGACGGTCGACAGATCTCTCAATATGATAAGATTCGGCTGCTGCCGTTCGGCGAATATGTTCCGCTCCCATACTCGTTGGGAGGTTCTTTGATATCTGGACTCGTAGGAGACTTCACCGCAGGCAATAAGTATACGTTGATGCCTATTGCTAACCATCGCGCTGGAGTCTTCATTTGTATTGAGTCCGCTTATCCATCAATTGCTCGAAACCTGACGAATGAAGGCGCCGACTTTCTTATAAACATTTCGAACGATGGATACCTCGGTCGGACGGCAGTGATGAGACAGCATCTTGCGAACGCAGTTTTTCGAGCTGTTGAAAACGGACGACCACTCTTGCGCGTGACCAATTCCGGGATTAGCGCAGAGATTAGTCCCGAAGGAAACATCACCGAGCCAACCGTGGGCTTTGTTCCGGACGCGAGGACGTGGTCAGTTAGTGACTACGCAAACCGCACAACTTTTTATACGAAGCACGGTGATTTGTTTGTTGAGCTTTGCGCGCTGATAACCTCGGTTTTGATACTCGGCACTTTCACAAAGGTAAAAGGAGTTTGAGAACTATTAAATGAGTGAGACTTTATCGATACAGGAATTGAGAACCAAGTTTGATGATTTGAAAGCGCGAGTCGACCAAATCGGGAGGTTTCTTTGATGTCCCGGCGAGCAGGGAAGAACTGAATCAAATCGAGCAGCAGGCTTCCGCGCCTGACTTCTGGAACAACCAGGAGGCCGCGCAAAAACTTTTGCAGGATCGGAGCCGGCTCGAAAAGAAGATTGAACGACAAGAACACTTTGAATCTGAAGTAGATGACGCCGGAGTGCTTTTTGAGTTTGCCGAAGAAGATGAGACGTCGATCAGGGAACTCACTTCCCTGCTCGAGCGCCTCGAGCACGAGTTAGCCCTGGCTGAGACTGAAATGCTCCTGGCCGGCGATAACGATCGTCGCAATGCTATTTGCACTATTCATCCGGGCGCTGGCGGTACTGAGTCACAGGACTGGGCCGAGATGCTCCTGCGCATGTATCTCAAGTGGGCTGAGCAACGGGAATTCAAAACCGAGATTCTCGAATATCAACCAGGCGAGGAAGCTGGACTGAAGAGCGTTACTTTTAGAGTTGAAGGCGAGTATGCCTACGGGTTGCTCTCCGCTGAAGCCGGCGTGCACCGGTTGGTCCGGATCTCTCCCTTTGACCAGGCAGCACGACGACACACGTCTTTCGCTTCCCTGTTTGTCTATCCCGAAATTGACGAAGACATCGAAGTCGACATTCAGGATAAAGACCTGCGTGTCGATACTTATCGTGCAACTGGTGCGGGCGGACAACACATCAACACCACTGACTCAGCCGTTCGCATCACTCACATGCCAACGGGAATCGTAGTCTCCTGTCAAAACCAACGTTCTCAACATCAGAACCGCGCGGTAGCAATGCAGGTTCTAAGATCGCGTCTGTACGAATTGGAACTTGAAAAGCGACAAGCCGAAACTGCCGAGCTAGAAGCCAGTAAGGCAGACATTTCCTTTGGCTCCCAGATCAGAAGTTACGTACTAGCTCCGTATCAACTTGTGAAAGACACACGCACCAAGCTCGAACGCGGGAATGTCGAAGCTGTGTTGAGTGGCGATATAGACGATTTCATCAAAGCATACTTACTCGCCCGGAAAGCAGCTTGAGAGACTTGAACTGATTCGTTTGGAGTTTTCATGTCAACTACACCAATCGAAGCGAAGCCGCGCGTGATCACTCCGCGTATCGGTCGCCGCAACGAAATTCTCGCGATTCTTCTTCTTGCCATCGGTTTGCTATTAACGCTGTGCCTCGTGTCGGCAGCGTTTTATCCAAACGATCCGTCATGGAACTCAGTCGGACAAACCGAAACGCATAACTGGGCTGGTTCGATTGGCGCTAACGTCGCTGCGACAGTGTTTCAGTTCATCGGCCTGGCTGGTTACTTACTGCCGCTGCTTTTGTTTGCAGCTGCCTGGCGTCGTTTCCGCACACTCAATATTCAAAGTCCGTTGAGTCGCATCGCCGGTCTTATAGTTCTGGTAATTTCCGTATCGGCACTACTTTCCATCTCACAGATGCATCCTTTGTTTGATTCAAGCATGCAACCGGGTGGCTTGCTTGGAGCGGTTGTGGCACAAGGCCTCGCAAGTGGTCTCAACACGATTGGCGCAACGGTTGTGCTTGTCGCTATCGCAGCGATGGGACTGCTCTTAGCTACAAATATCTCGTTTGTGCGCACGTACTCGATTATCGCTGAGGCAATCGGCACTCGGTTCTCTTTCGTGGGAAGAATTCCTGAACGTTTTAAAGCCTGGCAACAACAGAGACGTGAACAAGCTCAGGTTCGCAAAGAAACTAAGGCCGCTATCAAAGCTGAACAAGAAGCAGCAAAGAGCCACCTGCGACAAACGTTGAATCTAAGCGCAGCCGAACGAGTTGCGGACTTCATGAAAGAGAGCCCCACGCCTCCGTTGGAAACGACGGCCGTGATACGCGCGGAGTCTACCGTCAGAGAACCACAGGCGTCGGGAGCTCCAGCTTCGACAGCAGCAGTTGCGGCCGCCGCTGGTATTGGAGGAGCGACAGTAGTTACAGAACGTTCCGGTAGGAAATCAATTTTCCCCGCCCCCCGCTCCGGCTCGGCAGTCGACGAGGCCGATGACCTCGAGGAAATGGTGAAAGGTGTCTCGGTCCTGAGAACCAAAGCGGAGGCACCAGCCACCGGGAAGTTGCCATTCGACGCGACACGCAAAGTCAGCTATTCGGATTACACGCTGCCTCCACTTCAGTTCCTGAACGAAGCTCCACCGCCTAGTGAACAAGCAGACACGGAGCTACTCGGACTCGCTACCCGACTTGCTGAGAAGTGTAAGGAGTTCAACGTCACCGGACAGATCAAACACATTTGTCCGGGTCCCGTAGTCACCACTTACGAATTCAAGCCTGATCCCGGCGTGAAGTATTCGCGAGTTGTATCGCTGGTTGATGATCTGTGCTTAGCGTTGAAGGCGGAATCGATCCGCATCGACCGCATGCCTGGCAAGCCGCACGTCGGTATCGAAGTTCCGAATCCCAGGCGGGAAACAATCTTTCTGCGCGAGGTAATTGAGTCGAGGGCATTCAGAGAGTCGCCGTCGAAGTTGACAATAGCGCTGGGCAAGACCATCGATGGTCTCAACTACGTCGCCGACCTCGCCAAGATGCCGCACCTTCTTATCGCGGGAACCACCGGTTCAGGAAAATCGGTCGGCGTAAACTCCCTGATCGTCTCAATTCTCTACCGGGCACGCCCCGACGAAGTTAAGTTTATTTTGATCGATCCGAAGAGACTCGAACTCGGTCTCTACGAAGATATTCCGCATCTCGCAGCGCCAATCATCGTTGACCCAAAACTCGCTTCACGGTCATTGAAATGGGCCGTGGGAGAAATGGAACGACGGTATCGCGATCTCGCCGGCTGGGGTGTTCGCAATATCGATGGCTACAACACCGAGATCATGCGACGCAATCTCGTTAAGGAGTACGACGATAAAGGTGAGCCATGGAAACCACTGCCATACATCGTCATCATCATCGACGAGTTAGCAGACCTGATGATGACTTCGGGCCGCGAAGTTGAAGAGTCGATCACGCGCCTGGCACAAATGGCGCGAGCCGTCGGCATTCACCTTGTACTCGCCACGCAGCGTCCCTCAGTTGATGTCATCACCGGGCTCATCAAGGCCAACTTCCCCTCGCGCATTTCTTTCCGCGTGTCGTCGAAAATCGACTCCAGAACCATCATCGACACGAACGGTGCTGAACAATTACTCGGTCGTGGCGACATGCTGTTCCTCCCGCCAGGCACTTCACGGCTGATTCGTGTTCATGGTGCGTACATCGACGAAACCGAGATCAGTCGCATCGTTACGCACATTAAGGCCCAAGGACCACCGGCGTATGATGAGACTATCACCCAATCCGACGAAGAAGCGCTCGGACTCGAAACCACAGAAGGTGAACACGACGAGCTTTTCGAAGAAGCACTTCGTATCTGCGTTGAGATGAAACGCGCCTCAACGTCGGTGTTGCAGCGTCGTTTGCGCATCGGCTACGGGCGTGCCGCCGCGATTCTGGACATTATGGAACGCGAAGGGTTGATCGGCGCTGCCGACGGATCTCGTCCTCGACCTGTGCTCGGTCGCGCTTACGAGATGGTGGCCGATTGGGATGAGATGGGCGTTGCCGAAGAATAGTCGTGTTTCCTTCCTTTTGATTAGCCGAAACATTTTTGCGAAGACTTCCACTTGAGCTGTGGAAAAGTCTGTGGAGAAATTCCATGTGAACTCTCTAAGTTTTTGATTGCTCTACGTTTCTAGCAAAATGCACACAGCAGCGGCGTGCGGATAACTTGTTCTGAAAGTGTCGTTTGCATTCATGAAACAACATCCATTCTGTAGGCTGCGAGACCACCTTGTCGAAAGACCAACCCACTCAGCTTCGATCAATTGCGCGAGAAATATTTGACGCTTCCTTAGTCGCCGTCGACGCTCGTGAAGTGACTCGTAAGGCGATTCGTGTCGAAGGAAATCGCATAAGGATTGGGCAGACAATTCTCGACGCGACAAAGCCAATCTACGTCTTGAGTCTCGGGAAAGCTTCGATGGCGATGGCTGAAGCGCTCAGCGAAACACTTGGTGAACGGATCACCAACGGAATAATCACTGGCCCACAACCACAAAGACTCAGTGCAAACTGGCAAGTGTTTTCAGGCGGACATCCTTTGCCAAATGCAGATAGCCTAAATGCTGCCAGCGCCGCGTTTCAACTTCTCGATAAGGCGAATGACGAACACGCAGTTGTTATCTTCGCAGTCTCGGGCGGTGGATCGGCGATGATTGAATGGCCGTCGTCCAGTGCAATATCACTGGACGATCTGAGAGAAGCCAATCGGATCCTGGTCGCATGCGGTGCAACGATCGCTGAAATAAATGCAGTGCGTCGCGCGTTCTCGGCTGTGAAGGGTGGCAAGTTGGCCGCGCGGGCACCGAAAGCCGAAATCGTCACGCTTCTAATTTCGGATACAAATCACGGCGACGAAGTGAGTATCGCTTCGGGGCCGAGTCTTCCGTCCCGCGATACTCGAGCAGCCGAGGAAATAGTTGCCAAGTTTCAACTGGAAGGAAAGCTGCCTCGAACGATCATTGAAGCTATCCGGGAGTCAGAAGAACAAATCCGAACTCCATCGATTAGAGAGTCGCACTACGTCCTTGCTGAGAATCAAACGGCGCTCGATGCGGCTTTGGCTCGTGCGACTTCGCTTGGCTTCCGTACCATATGCGCCGATGAGATTTCGGAGCAGCCGATTACTGAGGGTTGTGAGCTGTTGATTCAGCGACTAGCGAAGGAACCGGCACCGGTCTGTTTGATCTCGGGTGGAGAATTCGCATGCACTGTACGCGGTGATGGGCGCGGTGGCCGTAACCTCGAAACTGTTCTTCGTTGCGCGCTCTCCATTGCTGGTCAGAGCGAACACATCGTAGTTCTCAGCGCTGGAACTGATGGCATCGACGGTAATAGTCCAGCGGCTGGTGCGGTTGCGGATGAAACAACGTTGAGTCGAGCTAAATCACTCGGACTTGAGGTTTCAACATTTTTGGAGAGAAGCGATTCGTTTGGTTTCTTTGAGCGACTCGGTGCTGCAATCATCACCGGCCCGACAGCTACAAACGTGCGCGACGTAAGAGTGATACTCAAGGTAGCCGCGGATTAATTTGAATAGATCTGGCGTGTTTACTCTGCTGTCTTTGTAACTTCTCGATGACAGTGCTCCGAAATTCGCAGCACTTCCTTGCCCCGGAGGGGCAATATGTTTATAGCACGCAAGTCTTCCCCACCTCGGCTCGTTCGGAGGAGCGGACACTCCGTCGTACACAGATTCATAGGTCTGTCCGCTCCTCCGTACGAAGCAGTGCACGAGGGAAATTTTGGCGCTATAAACATGTCACTCCTCCAGAGTGAAGAAACCAACACCCCTTCTTGACTCCCCAGCTATGAAACGCATATAAGAGTTTGCGGCCGCTTGAATTGCCGAGTAACCACGCCCTGGTTCGAAATTCCACTTGGAGTCCACAGTTTGT
>Ga0068864_100004201_pt1 | contig 11843 bp, 10 predicted proteins | sample KBSSwiS72_FD_66586 | JGI IMG/M metagenome (GOLD analysis project Ga0068864, IMG submission 66586) | Switchgrass rhizosphere microbial communities from Kellogg Biological Station, Michigan, USA - KBS Switchgrass S7-2 | ecosystem: Host-associated > Plants > Roots > Rhizosphere > Soil ...
TCGGGATTCCTGGTGCTCGAAGAGTTCGAGTCGGCGCGCGCGCGCGGCGCGAAAATCCACGCGGAAATCATCGGCTACTCCACCAACAGCGACGGCACCCACGTGACGCGCCCCGAAGAGAAGACCATGCGCGCCGTGATGGAGAACGCGCTCAAGAATGCGCGCATCACCCCGGACCAGGTCGCGTATGTGAACGGCCACGGCACGGCCACCATGCACGGCGACCAGGCAGAGTCGAAGGCCACCAGCGCCGTGTTCGGGCCCGGCATGCCCATCAGCTCGCAGAAGAGTTTTCTCGGCCACACACTCGGCGCCTGCGGCGCGCTCGAGGCCTGGTTCAGCATCGAGATGATGAACCGGCGCTGGTTCGCGCCCACGTTGAATCTCGAGAAGCCGGATCCGGAATGTGCCCCGCTGGACTACATCCGTGAACGCGGCCGCGAGATCGATGCCGGGGTGGTGGTATCGAACAACTTCGCGTTCGGCGGCATCAACACTTCTCTGGTGCTGAAGCGCGTCGCATGAGCGATTCCGCCCCGCGAGACGCGCTGCTCTGGCGCGGAAATACACCTGTGATGCGCGACAGCTTCCTGCGCGAAGCCTCCGCGGTGGCCGCGTCACTGCCGGCGAACCGGTACTTCATCAACCTGTGCGAGCAGCGCGAGACTTTTCTGCTGTTGTTCGCGGCGTCGCTGATCGCGCGCCGCGTCCAGCTCATGCCGGCGGCGCGCGGAGAAACGGCGCTCGCTGAACTGCAGGCCGACTATCCAGACAACGCGATCGCCGCGGACGAAGACGTGCGGCGCTGGCGCGCACAGGGCACACCGTCCACCGAAACTCCGCAATTCGTGCCGGAAGACGCTCGACTGGTGATGATCGGCTTCACCTCCGGCAGCACCGGCAAGTCGCAGGCGCACGCCAAGCGCTGGCGCGCGCTCGCCCACAGCGCGCGCCTGAATTCCGCAGCGATCCGCGCCACGCTGGGGCTCTCGCCGGACGCGCCGCTGTCAGTCCTCGGCACCGTGCCCTCGCACCACATGTACGGCATCGAGCTCACCGTGCTGCTGCCGCTGTTCGCCGGCATGAGCCTGCATGGTGAAAAACCCCTGTTCCCAGCCGATGTGGCCGCGGCGCTCGCGCAGCCGGCGCGCCCGCGCCTGCTGGTGAGCACGCCGCTGCACCTGCGAGCGCTGGCGGAGTCCGGCCTCACCTTCCCGGAGCTCGACCTCATCGTCAGCGCCACGGCGCCGCTCGATCCCGCGCTGGCGCGGCTGGTGGAATCGCGTCTGCGCGCGCCACTGCTGGAGATGTTCGGCTCCACCGAGACTTGCGTGTTTGCCACGCGCCGCACGGCGCAGCAGGACGTCTGGAAGATCTACGACGGCATCACGCTCGAGACCGGCGCGGATTCCACGCAGGTTTTCGCTCCCTGGTACGAACGCCCCCAGAAACTCATGGACGTGCTCGAGCGCCGCGGTGCCGACGGCTTCGTGGCGCTGGGCCGCAACTCGGACCTGGTCGAAGTCGCCGGCAAACGCGCCTCGCTGGCCGACATCACGCGGCGGCTGTGCGCAGTGGATGGGGTCGAGGATGCGGTGGCATTCCAGCCGGAAGCCGCGGCGGCCGGCGTGGCCAACCGGGTCGCCGCGGTGGTAGTCAGCCGCGGCGTCAGCGCACGCGAGATCGCGACGCAGCTCGCGGCCAGCCTGGACGCGGTGTTCCTGCCGCGGCCATTGGTGTTGGTCGACCGGATTCCGCGGGATGCGGTCGGCAAGGTGTCGCGCGCCAGGCTGCTGGAGCTGACGCGCGGCCAGTGATCCGGACTGGCGGTTGCCTGCTACTCGCCCGCGTGCAGGCAGTCGAGCTCGAGCAGCAGATCGGCGCGGCACACGTCGCCCAGCAGTACCAGGAACGGCGTTCCGGGCGGCAGGCGCTCGCGCAGCTGCTGCTCCACGAACGGCAGGTGCGCGCGGTCGCGTAGATAGGCCTTGATCAGCGTATTGCCGCCGAAACGCACCGGCAGCGCCGGTGCATGCGAATGCGCGCGGGTCAGCAGGCTGTCGAGATTGCTGAAGATTTCGCGCATCTGGCGCTGCACGCTGCCGGCGTGCCGCGACGCGTGGCCGACGATGCTCGCCGTGCCTGAGATCATCAGCAGGTCCGGCGCAACCAGCATGGCGCGCGAGAACGACGGCGGCGTCGGTCCGTACTGGCGCGGGTATTGATACGCGGCGAGCTGTCGTGGATTCTCGAGTGCCATACCCGGCTCGCGCCCCGCCAGCCAATACACCTGCAGCATGTGCGAGCCGTCGCGCCGGCCGATGGCCGTGGCGGCGGGATAACGCTCCAGCGGCATGACCTTCAGTCCCTCAGCGCGACCCGAGCAGAACACCCGATAACGTTCGTCGTCGCCGGCACCCTGGTTGACGTGATCCAGGTAGTTCCAGATGCGTTGCAAGTGACGGTATCGCGAGGTCGCCTGGAATTTCGCGATGCACGAATACACGTATTTCGCCGCGGCAGCGAGACCGCCGTGTTCGCGCTCGTCGACCTCGATGGCCGCGGCCAGGTGATGATCGTCGGCGGCATAGCGGATCTGGCCGTTGAAGCCGGTGTGCACGGTACCGTTGGCGTACCACACCTCCGTCAGGCCGGCACCGGCCAGCGGTTCGAGCCGCACCCGCGCGCAGCGCGGGCGTACCGGCGTCTCCCGCTCGCCGAATTCCACGGCGAACAACACGTCGGCGGGCAGCGGCCGGCCCGGCTCGAGCGGCAGGTACTCGATGCGCGGCGCCACCGCGCTGAGCCTCGACAGGACTGTCGGGTTGGTGCTCATGCCGCCCTCTCGGACGCGCGCAGCTCGCGGCGGAACTTCAGCGTGTCGCGCCACATGAACAGTGACGTGACGTAGTACAGCGCCTTGAACACGCGCAGCCGGCGCAAGGTCTTGCGGGCGGCGAACACGTGGCCCGAGAGCATCGACACCATGGCTTCTTCGACGCGCAGCACGTTGCGCGGATTGGCGAACAGCCACGCCAGCGCGGGCGTCGTGAAGCGCACGATGAACCAGGAAAACTCCTCGAGCCCGGCGCGCATCTCGCGCTCGTAGGCGCGTTGCAGGGGCCGCTCGCGCGCGCCCGACAGCACCGCCTCGACCAGTTCGGCGGCGCGCGTCGCGCCGTGCATCGCGAGATACACGCCGCTCGAGAACACCGGGTCGAGGAAGGCGGACGAATCGCCGGCCATGATCCAGCGGGGCCCGGCGTGCTCGCGGCACTCGTACGAGTAGTTGCCGGTGGCCTCCAGATTGCCGTGCAGCTTCGCATTGACCATGCGCGCCTTGAGCGCCGGCACCGAGTCCAGGATCTGCATGAGGAATTCCTGCAGCGATCCGCTGCGCCGCTTCATCTGCTCGGGCAGCAGCACGGCGCCGATACTGGTGACGTCGTCGCTCAGCGGGATCAGCCAGATCCAGCCGCGGCCCGCCCCTTCTCCAAAACGATAGATGCTGATGTTCCCGGCCCACGGCGCAGCGCGGCGCTCGACTCCCGTGAAGTGCGCGAAAATCGCGGCGCTGCGGTGGCGCGCGTGCCGCTGCTTGAGTTTGAGAGCGCTGCCGAGAAACGTGTCCCGGCCCGAAGCATCGACAAGGTAGCGGGCGCGCACTTCGCGCGTCTGTCCGGCGGCATCGCGCACGATGACGCGGGCCGAATCGGCAGAGGTCGACGCCGCGACGACTTCGGTGTTCTCGTGAGTGTTCACGCCGGCGCGCTGCGTGTTGCGGAACAGGATCTCGTCGAACTGCTCGCGCTTCACCTGGTAGGCATAACCCGGCAGGCGTTCCAGCGACTTGGAAAAATCGAACACGTTGAAGCCGCGTTCATTGTCGGCCGGGAAGTCCGCCGCGGGTTTGCGCACGCCGATGCGATCGACCTCGGCCAGTACACCCAGCCGCTCGAGAATGGGTATGTTCATCGGCAGCAGCGACTCGCCGATGTGGAAGCGCGGATGGCGGCTTTTTTCGAACAGCTGCACCGAGCGTCCGCGGCGCGCCAGCTCGGTGGCCGCCGTGGTGCCCGCCGGGCCCCCGCCTATGACGATGACGTCGCAGTCCAGGCTGCGATTTGCATGGTTTTCTTGTGACGTCATTGGAAGGTGGTGCCCCGAGCCGTGGCTATAATAGCCGCCTTCTTTCCGCACATACGAGAGCCGCTCCCCAAAGCCGCCGCCATGAATACGACGCAATCACCCCTGGAACGCGACGTCGCATCGATGATCGTGACTACGCTGAATCTCGAGACCGTCAAGCCCGAGCAGATCGACCCCGCGGCGCCGCTATTCGGGGCTGGATTGGGTCTCGATTCGATCGACGCGCTCGAGCTGGCGCTGGAAATCTCCAAGCGCTACGGCTTTCAGCTGCGCTCCGACGACGAGGACAACCGGCGCATTTTCGCCTCACTCGCCAACCTGTCGGCGCACATCGAAAAGAACCGGGCGAAATGACGTGAATACGTCGCGCTGAGCATCGAACGGATTCGGCGTGCAGCCGCTTTGCATCACCGCTTTCACGGCCACCTGCGCCGCGGGCTCCGGCCGCGCTGAGCTCTTGCGCGCGCTCGACACCGGCGTCACCGGCCTGCGTCCCAACGACTTCGGCCGCGAACCGTTGGCCACATTCGTCGGCCGGGTCGCCGGCATCGAAGCGGCGCCGCTGCCGTCCGAACTGTCCATCTACGAGTGCCGCAACAACCGCCTCGCGTGGCTGGGCCTCGCGCACGACGGTTTCTTCGACGCGGTAGCCGCCGCGCGCGCCCGCCACGGCGCGGATCGCATCGCGCTGGTACTCGGCACCTCGACCTCGAGCATCGGCGCGACCGAGGAGGCCTATACACGCCTGACGCCGTCCGGGGAATTTCCCGAGGACCTGCGCTACCAGGCGGTGCACACGCCGCACTCCACGGGCGAGTTCCTGCAACGCGCGCTGCGGCTGAACAATGTGGCCGTGACGGTCGCGACGGCCTGTTCGTCGAGCGCCAAGGCTTTCGCGCAAGCATCGCGCCTGCTCGACCTCGGTATCGCCGATGCGGTGGTGGTCGGCGGCGTGGATTCGCTGTGTGGCAGCGTGTTGTTCGGTTTCAATTCGCTGGCACTGGTCTCGCCCGAACCGTGCCGGCCGTTCGATGCCGCGCGCTCCGGCATCAGCATCGGCGAGGCCGCGGCATTCGCGCTGCTGGAGCGCCAGGACAGTGACAACCGCCGTGCTCCAAGGTTGTTAGGTTACGGAGAATCGAGCGACGCGCACCACATGTCGACGCCGCATCCGTCGGGGCGCGGCGCGCGCCTCGCCATGTCGGAGGCGCTGGCGCGCGGCGGCGTCGACGCAGGCGACATCGACTACATCAACCTGCACGGCACGGCCAGTCTCAAGAACGACGAGATCGAGGCGCAGGCCATCGCGGAAATGTTCGGCGCGCGGACCCACGCCAGCTCCACCAAGGGCTGGACCGGTCACACGCTCGGCGCCGCGGGCGCGCTCGAAGCCATCATCACGCTGTTGAGCCTCGAGTCGGGGCTCATGCCCGGCAACCTGAACTCGCGACAGCTGGATGGCGCCTGCGGGCCCCAGGTACGGCTCGACAATGCGCGTGGCAGCGTGCGTCACGCGATGAGCAACTCGTTCGGATTTGGCGGCAGCAACTGCGTGCTGCTGTTCGCCGCGGCCGGGACCGCGTGACCGGACTGCTGGCCAAGCCGGCGCGGCTCTACGTCAACGGGGCCGCGCTCTGGGCGCCGCGGCTTCCCGGCTGGCAACGCGCGCGCGCCATCCTGGCGGGCGAAGAGCCGGCGCCGCTCGAACCCGCGCCGCGCCCCGCGCCCGAACTCCTGCCGCCGACCGAAAGGCGGCGCGCGCCGGACACGGTGGCGGTGGCGCTGGAAGCAGCGCTCTCCGCCTGCAAATTCGCGCAGCTCGATCCCGCCTCGCTACCTTGCGTGTTCAGCTCCATGCACGGCGATCTGGCGATCACCGACTACATGTGCGCCACCATGGCCTCGACGCCGGCCCTGGTGTCGCCAACGCGCTTCCACAATTCGGTGCACAACGCCGCGGCGGGCTACTGGACCATCGCCGCCGGCTGCACGCGGCCTTACACCGCGCTGTCGGCGGGCGATCACTCCTTCGGCGCCGGGCTGCTCGAGGCCTGCGTGCAGGCCATGTCCGGACGCGAGAACATCCTGCTCGTGGCCTACGACATCGACGCACGCGGACCGCTCGCGCCCGTGGCGCGCAGCAAGCACCTGCTCGCCTGCGCGCTCATCGTCGCCCCGCAACGCGGCGCCACGGCGATTGCGCACTTCGACCTGGATCTCGTCGCCCGCCCCGGCCTCGAACCCAGCCAGGCGCGCCCCGCGAATGCGGAGCTCGTGGCGGGCAATTCGACCGAATCCTGCCTGCCGTTCATGGAGGCGCTGGCGCTCGGCGGCCGACACGCGCTCTTGTGCCTGGCCACGCCGACGCTCGGCCTCGACATCAGGCTGGAGAGCGTGTGAACCACACCGACGCGGTCATCGTCGGTGGCGGTCTCGCGGGGCTCACGCTGGCGCTGCAGTTGCGCGCGCGACTGCCCGCGCTCGCGATCACCGTACTCGAGCGCGACGCGCACCCGGCCCCGGAGGCCGCGCACAAGGTGGGCGAATCCACGGTGGAGATCGGCGCGCACTATCTCGACACGGTGCTGGGGCTCGATGCCCATCTGCGCGAGCGTCAGCTGCGCAAGTTCGGTTTCCGCTTCTTCTTCAGCGAGAACGCCCAGGGCGTCGACGCCGTGACCGAGCTCGGCGCCAGCCGCTACCTGCACACGCCCGGCTACCAGCTCGACCGCGGCATCCTGGAAAATTTTCTCGGCGAACGCGCGCGCGCGCAGGGCGTGTCGTTCGTCACCGGGGCCGCCGTGCGCGGCATCCAGCTCGCCGAGAACGGCGCCCACAGCGTGCGCTTCGAGCAGCACGGCCGGGAGCACGAGCTCACGGCCGACTGGCTGGTGGATGCCAGCGGGCGCGCCGGCCTGCTGCGTCGCCAGCTGAATCTGCAGACCGACAACGGCCATCACGCCAACGCCGCCTGGTTCCGGCTGGCATCGCGCATCGATATCGACGACTGGTCGCAGGACGCGACCTGGCACGCGCGCTGTGACTACCGCGAGCGCTGGTTGTCGACCAACCACCTGGTGGGACCCGGCTACTGGGTGTGGCTCATCCCGTTGTCCAGCGGTTCGCATTCCGTGGGGATCGTGGCCGACGAAACGCATCCGCTGCGCGAGTACAACAGCTTCGAGCGGGCGCTCGAGTGGCTGCACCGGCACCAGCCGCAGCTGGCGCGCGTGGTCGACGCGAAACGCGACACGCTGCAGGATTTCATCGCGCTGCGCCGGATTTCGTACGGGTGCAAGCGCGTGTTCTCGGCGCGCCGCTGGGCCCTGACGGGAGAAGCGGGATTGTTCCTCGATCCTTTCTACTCACCAGGCACCGACTTCATAGCGATCGGCAACACCTACATCACCGAGCTCATCGCCCGCGAACGCGCCGGCGAGTCCATCGAGATGCACGCGCACATCTACGAGCAGATCTTCTTTTCTTTCTACGACAGCACGCTGGCGCTGTACCGCGATCAATACCCGATGTTCGGCGACGCCGAGGTCATGCCCGCGAAGGTGATCTGGGACTACACCTATTACTGGGGCATCCTCTGCCAGTTCTTCTTCCAGCGCCGGCTGACGGACATCGCCGCACTCTCGCGGCTCAAGCGCGAGCTCACCGCCGTGCAGGCGCTCAACCTCGAGGTTCAGGCATTGCTGCGCGCCTGGTCGCACGCGGCGCGGCCGCAGAATCCGGCGCGCATGCTGGACCAGGCCGCGCTGCCGTGGTTCGCGGAGTTGAACCGCGGTCTCGCCGATCCGCTCGACGATGCCGCCTTCGACGCGCGCATGCGCCGCAATGCGGCATTGCTGCACGAGCTGGCCGCCGAGATTGCCGCCCGTGCCCGCGCCGCGGGCGTGAATGCCCAGGTGGAAAACCTGGCGCCGGGGTCTGCGCCGTCGCCGGAACCCCTGTTGTTCAAGCCCGCCACCTGAGTGAGGTCAGCCTCCCGGCTGCCGGGTCGTCGCGGTGGCCATCGCCGCGATACGGCCGGTGGCGATCTCTTCTCCCGCGTGCCGCACGGTGAATTCGTACTGCCAGTTGCCGGCATTCGCGAGCAACGTGCGCGCGGTGATTTCCAGCTCGCCGGCCAGATCGTCGATGTAATCGCGCTTCAGGACCAGATCGCGCACCGCGACCAGCAGCGCCGGCTGCGGTTTGCCGCCGGCCGCCACGGTTTTCAGGCCGCCGTGGATGGCCATGGCCTGCGCCGCGAATTCCGCGAGATGCACACTGGCCAGCCGGTTGTCGTGCCGCAATGGATTGTCCGCGGCGCGATGCCGCGTGGTCGCGACCTCGATCTGCGCGTCGTCCCAGCGCAGCACGCGCTCGATCATGAGCGCGTCGCCGGCGTGCGGCAGCAATCCGGCGATGTCGCACGCGGGGTTCATCGCGCACGCTCGCGCGTGAGCAGCAGCGCCAGGAAGAAATTCGAAACCACGCCGAGCGACACGGTCACGCCGATGGCCTGCAGGATGGGCACGGTGGACAGCGCCAGCAGCGCGAACACCCACAGCGTGGTCGCCGAGCAGACCAGCAGCGCGTGTAGTGTGCGCTGTTGTTCGCCCGGTTCAGGAGAAGCGTGTTCGAAGAACAGTGCGTAGTCGAGCCCGAGTCCCGCCGCGAGCACCAGCGATACGAGATGGAACAGGTTCAACGACACGTCGCAGGCGCGCAGCACCGCGAGGATGACGAGTGTCGTGAGAATCATGGGCGCGAGCACGCGCAACACGCGCGACACCTTGCGCAGTGCGAGTGCGATGACGATGCAAAGCAACACGGTGGCGATTTCGAGGCAGAGGATGATATGCGCGCGCTGCGCGGCGACCAGTTGTTCCGAGGCGGCCTTGAGATCCAGGAAAGTCACGACGCCGGGGTGCGCGTTCGCCAGCGCCGATACCGCGGCGGGATCGTGGACGTCGTACAGACTGATGAGTGCGTACCACCGGCCGTCACGCGCGAACAGCTCGCTGCCCAGACGCAGCGCCAGTGGCGTGTCGCGCAAGTCGGCGCGCGTCAGGGGCGGGAGGGTTTTCGCGCGTTCCACGTCGCGCACGAAGGGCTCGAACAGCCCATCCTCGAAGGGCGACTGCGCTGCGGCGTGCGCCAGCATGGCCTGCAGGCTCGCGGCGTCCGGGAGCGCGGCTTGGCGTTTTCTCTGCAGCGCGGCACTGGGCAGATATTGCGCCGCGTGCTCGAACGAGCCGATGACCCCGGGCGTGGCGCGTGTCAGTTCGGCATCGAGGCCCTCGAGATTTGCCAGCACGGCATCTTCGCTGTCGCCGTTGGCGACCAGCAGGTAACGCAGGTCCGGCGTCGCCATCTCCCTGCGCAGCTCCATGTCCGTGCGCAGCAGCGCGGCTGGCACCGGGGTGAGCCGCGACAGATTGTTCTGCCAGAAGCCCTCGGGCCGCAGGAAGAATATCGCCGCCGCGGCGAGCGGAATGAGCGCGAACAGCAGCCAGGGGCGTGGCAACGCCTCGATGCGTCGATTGAGCCTGGCCAGCACCGCGGATCCGGCCGGATCGAAACTCCTGTTCGGCACCACGTACGGCAGCAGGTAGCGGGTAGTGAGGCCCGCGCCGAGCAACCCGGTGATGGTCAGGCAGGCCACCTGGGCGAGGCCGATCACACCCGACACGAGGAAGGCCAGGTAGGCGATCGAGGTGCTGGCCACGCCGGTCGCGAGCGGCGGCCACACGCGGCGCGCAGTGCTGAGCGGCGATTCGTGCGGCTCGAGGTGGCTGAACAGGTGCATGGGATAGTCCTGCGCCACGCCGATCAGCGTGAAGCCGAAGGCCAGCGTGATGCCATGCACGCTGTCGAACAGCGCGCTCACCATGGCCAACCCTGCCAGCGCGCCCGTGGCCAGCGGCAACGCGCCCAACACGGGGAAGATCGGCCGGCGATAGGCGAACCAGACCAGCAGGATCATGCCGAGCGTGTCGGCGATGCCGATCCACGTGGCCTCGGTCTGCGTGCGATCGCGGATCACCGAGGAGAAGTATCCGGTGCCGCTGACCGTGAGTTTCGCCTGCGAATCGCGCCGCGCACGCGCGAACTCCTCCTGGATCACCGCCAACGCCGCACCCTGGCCGTCGGGATCGAAGGCGGCCGCATGCGTTTCGACCAGCAGCAGCGCGCGTTTGCCGTCCGCGGAGAACCAGACATCGTCGATGTGATGCGGTTCGGCGCGTGGTTGCCAGCGGGAGGCCAGGTGCAGGATTTCCAGGGTCGGATCGCGCGGCAGCCATTCTTCGAGAAAGCCGGCGGCGGGCGAAGCCATGTCGGCGGCACGATCTTCGAGCTCGGATCCGAGGCGTGCCGCGTCGAGCGGCCGCGCATCGAAGGAATCCGTAATCAGGTAGCGATACGGCAGTAGTGAGTCCGGAATCGCGGGCGGCGCCTGCCCGCCATTCGCGACGAAGCCGAACTCGGCACGAGCCCCGAGTCCCGCCGCGAGCTGGCTGGACATGGCGGCGAGTCTGGAGGTCGCGTCACCTTCGATGGCCAGCAGCAACAGTCGCGAGGCCGGGCTCTCGCCGATGTTCTGCACCAGCAACCGCTGACCTTCGGTCTTCGGCGCCGGCATGAAAAGCCGCAGATCGCCGGAAATCCTGAGATGCCCCTGCACCCACATCACGCCGAGCGCCAGCAGCGCGATCCATGCGGCGAGCAATAGCCAGCCGCGCCGGCTCATTTATTCGTGGGCTCAGCGTGTCTGGCAGAGCCGCGGCAGAGGCGCTCCAGCTGCTCGCGCGTCGGTGAGGCCGCCGCGGCGGCGGGTGCCGTGCGCGTCGATGCCGAATCCATCGAGGCCTTGTCCATCAGGGTAAGGGCGCCGTCGCCGTCGGGTTCCATCGCGCGCAGGCAGCTGGGGCGATCGCCGCTGCCGAACACCTCGATGCTGGCCAGGTGCTTCGCGAGCTGCGCGTCGCGCGGCTTGAGCGTCAGCGTCCAGCGCGCCGCGTCTTCCGCGAGCGCGACCTCGAAGTCCTGCTGCAGCGGCACGAGGCGCCCCTCGAGCAGGGCGCGAAAGCTGCCTAACAACACGCGTAGCTGTGGCGCACGCTGCAGCGACAGGGTGCGCGGCGACTTGCTGCCGCGCGTGATCCGTACCTGGTCGCCGGAGACCTCGGTCAACTCGCGATACGGCGATTCCACGTTGCGGATCAGCGCGCCGTCGGCGCGGTACTCGAGCGTGCCACTGCTGCGCAGCGGCTTCTTGAGCAGGTGCGAAAAGCGGTACTCGACGAAGGGCGTGGTGACCGGCGGAGTGCGCCGCAACTGGAGCTCGAATTCTTCAAGGCCCCGGCTGAACGCCGGGCCCGTCGCCAGCACCGCGCCCAGGATCAGAAATCTTCGCACGGCTCGCATCCCAGAAATCGTAGAGGTTGAACCAATTGTACGGGGCCAAACGCGCGAAATGCTCCATCCGCGCCGCGAAACGCTGTACCACCTCGGCCAGCGCGGCATTGCGCATGCGCCGCTCACGCGTCAATTCGAAATCGAAGCGCTCGAAATGCAGATCGTAACGATTGCCGCCGTGATGCAGACCGAACGCCAGCACCACGGGCACGCGCAGCGCGCCGGCAAACAGCCAGGGCGAGATCGGAAATGGCGCCGGTTCGCCCAGAAAATTCGCGAGC
>Ga0068864_100004203_pt1 | contig 11842 bp, 11 predicted proteins | sample KBSSwiS72_FD_66586 | JGI IMG/M metagenome (GOLD analysis project Ga0068864, IMG submission 66586) | Switchgrass rhizosphere microbial communities from Kellogg Biological Station, Michigan, USA - KBS Switchgrass S7-2 | ecosystem: Host-associated > Plants > Roots > Rhizosphere > Soil ...
CGGAAGCACCCGCAGGGATCTGCGTGCTGTGTCTCGGCGCGGTCGATGCATCAGTCTCGCAAGATCTCACACCCCGCTGCATCGTGACGGATCGCCTGGGACTCCCGCCAGTCGCCCATCGCCTCGAAGTACCGTCAGACCCTCCGGAACACCCTCCCCGCTCCTAACGTTTCTTCAAACTCAACCCCTGACGGTAAAACGGAAGACGGGTGTGTACGACGCCCGGCGGAGAGGCCTATGCGTTCGCTCTTTCTCGTGATGAGTGTCTTGGTGTCCCTTCACGTGTCAATGGTCGCGGCCCAGAATCAGACGGGGACGATCCGCATCCAGGTCCGTGCCGCGGAGAAACCTGTCGAGAATGCGGAAGTCGTCGTCGCCCGTACCACCTACCGCACCGACGCGACGGGAACGACCACCGTCACCGCAGTTCCGGGCATGGTTGAACTGACCGTCGTGAAGGCGGGTTTCGCTCCTGCGACTGCATCGGTGCGGGTGGTGGCAGGTGGCGCGCAACAAGTGTTGGTGGAGTTGGAGCCGCAGCCGACTGTCGAGGAGACCGTGACGGTCGTGGCGTCGACACGTACCGACAAACGGCTCGAAGATCAGCCGATGCGTGTCGAGGTGCTCGCGCGCGAAGAGATCGAAGAGAAGATGCTCATGACTCCGGGCGACATCGTCATGATGCTGAACGAAATGGGAGGCATGCGGGTCCAAGCGACATCCCCATCGCTCGGCGCGGCCAGCGTGAGGATTCAGGGCATGCGCGGCCGTTACACCAGAGTCCTGTCGGATGGCCTGCCGCTGTTCGGCGATGTGGGCGGGCTCGGGCTGCTCCAGATCCCACCCATGGATCTCGGGCAGGTTGAAGTCATCAAAGGCGTGGCGTCGGCATTGTACGGAGCCGGGGCGATGGGTGGTGTCATCAACCTTCTCTCGCGGCGTCCGGTCGGTGAGCCGTCACAGGAATTCCTGCTCAATCGCTCGACGCGTGGCGCGACCGACGCAGTCGCGTTTCTCTCCGCGCCGCTCTCGGGTGGTTGGAGCGCCTCGTTGTTGGGGGGCGGTCACTGGCAGGAACTGACCGACGTGAACGACGACGCCTGGGCGGACCTTCCGGGCTATAAGCGCGCCGTGGTCCGTCCGCGGCTATTCTGGGATGGGGGGAACGGCCGGACACTGTTTGCCACGACCGGTGTCACGTATGAGGACCGGAACGGGGGCACTGCCACCGGCGAGGTGCTCGCGGCCACTGGGCAACCGTACGTCGAAGCCCTCGAAACGCGACGGTACGACGCGGGAGCGATCGGTCAATTCCTCATCAAGGGACGGTACGTGGTGACGGCTCGGGCGGCGGTGGCCCGACAGAGCCACGACCATCGATTTGGGGAAGTTTTGGAACACGATCGCCACGACACTGCCTTCGGAGAAGTGGCCGTTCGTGGAACCGCAGGCCGTCAGACGTGGGTGTCCGGCCTCGCTCTGGAACGCGACGCATTTGCGTCTCGCGACGTGCCGCGGTTCGACTACGCGTTCACCGTGCCAGGTGCATTCGTCCAATACGATGTCGCTGTCACGCCGGCGCTGTCGCTCTCCTCCAGTGCCCGAGTGGATGTGCACAGCGAGTACGGCACGTTCTTCAGCCCGCGCATTTCCGCGCTGGCGCGCGCCGGGCGGTGGACCAGTCGAGTGTCGGTCGGGACCGGGTTTTTCGGTTCGACTCCCATCACCGAAGAAACGGAGGCCGCTGGCCTGACCCGGTTGACGATTCCCCGGCCGCTGAAAGCGGAGCGGGGCTTGAGCAGCTCGTTTGACCTGTCTCGTACAGACGGTCCGATGTCGTATACGGCGACGCTGTTTGCATCCCGCGTCAACGACCCGATGCATGTCGAACGATCGCCGTCGTACGTCCTCAGCACCTTACCGGACCCGACGACGAACGTGGGGCTTGAACTTCTGGGTACGTGGAGGCGGAAGCCCTTTTCCGTCACTGGAACCTACACCTACGTACGCGCACACGAGACGGTCGATGGAACACACAGAGAAGTTCCGTTGACGCCGCCCCACAGTGCCGGACTCGTCGGGATGTGGGAAAAGGAGGACGTGGGGCGCGTTGGAATCGAGTGGTACTACACGGGACGGCAAACTTTGGAAGAGAACCCGTTTCGATCCGTCAGCGAGCCGTACACGATTCTCGGCCTGCTGGCCGAAAAGCAGCTTGGACGCGTCCGTCTGTTCATCAACGGAGAGAACCTGACCGGCGTGCGGCAGACGCGATGGGATCCGCTCGTGAGACCCACGCGAGCGGCCGATGGCCGCTGGACGGTCGACGCGTGGGCACCCCTCGAAGGGCGCAACATCAATGGCGGGCTGCGCCTGCGGTTCTAGTGATGCGCGCGAGCCGTTTCAGATCGAGAGGCCGGGATCGCCCTCGATGACTTGCTGGCGGAGCACCGGCCGCTCGCCCGGTTTCCAGAGCGATGCCGTGTGGACGACCCGGTAGCGAAGCGGACCGCCGTCGGGGCGATCGCTGCGCGTGCTCGGGCGCGGAATGCAGACGAACTCGGTCCGCATCTCATCGCCCGTGAGCCGCACCGTCGCATAACCGTGACCGCCGGTGTCCACGAACTCAACGTGCGGGGCCAGTTGCGGATTGGAGAGGGCGTGCGCGCGCTTCAGATCGAAACTCCTGGCGTATTCCAGGCACGAGCGGACGCCGTGCTTGAGGAGCATGTTGTAGGTCCATTCGGGCTTCCCCGCCGGCCGATCGGCCAGGAACAGCGCACGCAGCGGATGATCTTTGCGAAGGCCGTACTCAAAACCCTCCATCGCTCCAGGGCTGACCAGCGAGGCGCCGACGAAACTGATCCCGACCGGCTCGAACTTGGCTGGCGGCAAGTGCGCGGCGGCATAGCCGGCCCAAAACGCGTGACGGTCGCCCGACACGATCGCGAATCCGGTGATCTTCGCGTCGCGGACCAGGTCGTAGATTTCGCCACGCTCGTGGTAGGCGCTGCCATAGTCGTAGGTGCTGAGCACCGCAAACGTGTCGGCCGGCCACTTCTTGTTTGTCAGTCCATCGGGAAGGTTCTGCGGGTCGGCCCGCAGATCGAGGGCACCCAGCGAATTGCCCCAGATCTTCCAGGTTGCCGCGGATCGACGGAGTTGGTCCATGAACCATTGCTTCTGACGGGTCCCGAGGATCGTGCGCGGTGCTGAATCCTTTCGCGGGTTGGGGATGCTGATGTCGCCAAAGGTGAGTTCGGCTGGCGGCTTGCCGCCGTTGAAGGTGCGGCCGGCATCGAGCGCGATTGTCGCCGGCTCGGAGAACATCCCGTTGAACGCCGGATCGTAAATCTTGACGACGCCCTCCGCGTCGGTCGGGTCGTCGCCGCAGAAACTGTGCTGGTCGGTGAGAAAGAGATCGAGGTGCCGGCCGTAGCGCAACGACCGATAGGCGATCAGGCTGTTGATGGCCGTCAGGTTGTTGGGTTCGATCCCGAGATAGCTGTCGTCCCACTTGTCAATCGGCACGTTCTTCACCGACACCGTGCCGAACGTGTCGAGCGATCCGCTCGGCGCCTTCACGCGCGCAGGGATGTATTCGAACCACGCCTGGTTGGCGGCGACCTTGACCGTCTGGCCCGGCTGCGGAGGCCCCCCTGCCTGCACGATGCTCTGCCGGCCCTGCCAGGAGAATTCGTGATTGTCCCAGATACAGACGAACGGCCAGCGCGCTCGCGCGTCTTGCAGGTCGGGATCGGCAAGGTAGCCCTTGTAGACGACGCGATAGCCCTCGACCGTGAGCGGGTAATGGAACTTGCCGACTCCGCTGAGACCACCATCGGGAATCCGGCCGACGTCGTAGATCGTGCGGTCGTACCGCGTCTTGAGCTCGTCGGGATATTCGACGATCTCGTAGATGAAATCACCGAGGTGGAGCACGAAACCAAGTTGATCGGCGGGCGCTGCGCGCTCGTCCTCGAAGATCATCCGGCGATAGCCATTGAGCTTGCCTTCATTGACGTCCTGACAGCTGACGAAGGCGAAACGGACGGGCCGTGGATCGTTCGGCAGCGGCGCGGTGATCGTCCGGCCGACGCGGCTCCCGTTCCCGTCTCCATCGGTGAAGCGGTACCAGTACACGCGCGCAGGCTTGAGATGACCGACGAGCACGCGCGTCGTCCAATCCGATTCCGCTGAGACCGGGGCGGACGCCTGTGCAACCACCCGCCGGAACGCATCGTCCTCGGCCACCTCCACCGTGAGCACACGGCGGCCGCCCGACGCGAACGGTCGTCGAGTCCAGAGGATCACGCTGCTCGAATCGGGATCGCCGGACGCGACGCCCTCCGGATAGAGGTCGCGCCGCTCACGCCAGCTGGTGGTTGACGCTCGAGCCGAGCCGCCCCACGCGAGCGAGGCCCCGATGGCCGCGGCCAATCGAACGAACTCGCGTCGATTGAGCGTCATCGTCCGGTCAACGTCCGGATCTGGGCCACGGCGTTGCGCACCTGCATGTCAAAGAAGATCTTGCCCATCTCGGGGGTAGACGGCCGCGGGTCGCCCGTTACCCCGTCGTTCGGACGTCGTGGGGCCATGAGCTTGTCGCGACGTACATAGGCGTCCCCGCCGAGAAACATCAACACCGACGTGTCTGGGATGCCGCCGTGAGTGGACGCGGGCAGCCCGTGCTGCGACACCCAGGCCGCGACTTCGCTCCTCGTCTTCTGATAGACGTCGCCGCAAAAGAGAACCCTGGTGCCCTTCGCCGCGTACTTCTGGTCCAGCCTCGCGGCCAACGTCTTCAACTCCTCCTGGCCGCCGGCGTGGTCTCCCATCAGGACGACGTTCCTGAAGCCGTTCACCACCATGCTGTCGACGATGGCCGCGGTCACCTCGGAGAACACGGGGCCTGGGAGATTGACGCTGCCCGGCCATTTCGGATTGAGGTGCGTGCCTGCGATCGAGTACGGGAGCACCGGAGCCACCAGGGCGTTCCCGAGTTGGCGCGCGATTTCGACCCCAGCCCGGCGGGCGATCAGCGTGTGGCCGCCGAGCACCGCGTGCGGCCCGCGCTGTTCGGTGCCGCCGGCGTAGATCAGCACGGTGGTCTTTCCGTGCTGCATCGCCGCGGCCACTTCCGGATAGGTCATCAACTCGAGGTCGACCTGCTCCTGCGCGGCTGCCGGCGCACTCAGCGAGGCCGCCAGGAACGCCGCCAGGAGCCAGCGTCTCATCTCATGTTCCCCGTGTGGCCGAGCGAGTACCGGCCCGGCTGCGGGTAGACGCACAGCCCGTGCGGCCCTCTCTTCACCGGAATCCGCGCCAGCAGGTGCCCGTCCGAGGTGTCGAACGCGTACACCTCCGCGTTGTAGCGCCCCGACAGCCACAGCACCTTGCCGTCGGCGGACACGCCGCCCATGTCCGGGCTTCCGCCGCCGGGAATGGTCCATTTCGTCGCGACGGTCCGGCTCTTGACGTCGATGACCGAGATGGAGCCTTCGCCGCGGTTCGACACGTAGAGCGACTTCGAGTCGCGGCTGAAGTACAGGCCGTGCGCGCCCTTGCCCGTCGGGAGGAAGCCGACGACCGTGAACGCCTCGCCGTCGAGGATGTGAACGCCGTTCGCCATCATGTCCGCGATGTAGAAGACGCGCCCATCGGGCGACAGGCGAACGTCCTGCGCCATCGCTCCCTTGGGCAGGTGGAGCGTGCTGAGCAGCTTATGCGCGGCCACGTCTACCTTGAGGATGGTTCCGTCGAACTCGCAAGCCGCGATCAGGAAGCGGCCGTTGGGCGAGAAGTCCATGTGATTGACGCCGCGGCACGGCACGTGGAGGGATTCCATCAGCGCCATCGTGTGCGCGTCGAGGAAATCGAGCCGCTTCACGCGCTCGGCGACGGCGATGGCGTATTTGCCGTCGGGCGTGAAATACATGTTGTACGGGTCCTTCACCTTGACCGTCCCGTTGGGGCGTCCGGTGGCCGGGTCGATGCGCGTGACGTTGTCGCCGAGGTCGCTGACGGCCCACAGCGTCTTCAGGTCGTACGAGGGCACCACGTGCTGCGGCTGCTTGCCGACGGGGAACTCGTCGATGACCTTGAAGGTATGCGGGTCGATCACCTGCACCGTATCGCGAACGCTGTTTGGTACGTAGACCCGGTCCGGAAAGCCCTTGACGTTCGGACTGAGGCGCCCCGGTCTGGCGCCGGCATACACGTCCTGCCGATCCAGCAGCGGCGGCATGCCCGCGAGATCGTCCGCTTGCGGAGCCGCGGTTCCAGCCGTTGCGGTGAGCACGGCCAGGAGTCCCATGGAGAACGTGCGCAGGCGATGCATTCTGTCAATCAACGTTGGATCTCCTCCAGCGACAATCCTAGAACATGAACGGCGCGCCCACCGCGCGATTCAGCAATACCCACACCGTAATATCGGCAGCGCGGTCGCTGGCTGTTGCCCAGACGGTGTGCCTGGGAGTAATTCAGCGCGGAGCGATCTCCTTCCACTTCGCCACGGCCTTGGGCAGGAACGCTTCAATCGTCTCGCCCCGGTCGAGCGATTGCCTGAGCAGGGGGCGGATGACGGCGGCCACCGTGTTGAACTGCACGTAGGCGTCGGTCGGCGGAGTGCGTGCCCGCAGAAAACGCGCGAGCTGGTCGGCCAGCGGGTCGTTTGGACCGCCGTCGTTGGTCAGCCCGGGCGCCAGCGCGTAGGCGATGCCTTCGTTGAGGGTCGTGAACTCGAGCCCCGCCGATGCGGCGGCGGCACGAATGGCGTCGGCGTGGGGCCCCAGGAAGGCGTGGAGCGCTTCGTGGAACAGGAACCCCATCGGATCCGACGTCGGCACCTCGATGACGATCCGGCCTCCATTGGCCTCGCCGCCGCCGTTCTGGTCGTCGGGGTTCGACACCAGGAACACGGGCACGGTCAGTGGCGCCGCCGTCTTCGAGAATCGTGAAAGCCGTTGCACGAGCGGAAGCAGGCGTTCGCGCTCGGCGACGAGTCGCGATCGAAAGGCGTCGAGACCCCGGGTGCTTTCCGTGAGCAGTGGCGCCAGTTTCGGCGCGAAGTGCTCGAGGATCGCCCGCTCGGACGCCGCCTCGTCCGCGGACAGCCAGCCTGCCGCGACCGCCTCTCGGGCGGCGCGTTCGATCGTCGCGTCCACGAGGAAGCCCTGCTCGAACCCCTTGCCCCAGCCGCGCCCGCGGCGCAGTGCCGCATGCTGTTGCAGGAGCATGCGGTCTTCCTGGGTGAGCGCGAGCGCACGAGCGGCCCAGCGGCCGTACTGCTTGTGCGCGTACTGGTCCCATTCGGACAGCTGGTCGACGATGTGGAAGACCTGGGCCGTCGGCGAGTCGGAGACGACGAGGACAAGGTCCCCGAGATTGACGTTCGTCGCCTGCGCGGCCGCGGCATTAGGCAGCAGCAGCGCGGCCGCCAGCACCAGGGCGTAGCAATCGCGCACGGCGAGAGGAATTATCGCGCGGCCAGAGGCTCCAGCCGCCGGATGATCTCGGGCGTGATGTCGGCCACCGGATCGGCCCAGGCGATCAGCCCCTGATCCTCATTGATCACGAAGAGAAGCCCCTTCTCCTTCGCGACCGCGGCGAGCGCCGGTTGCAGTCTGAGGACGAACGCGTCTTCCGACTGTTTGCGGACGCCGAGGAACTCATTCTGGGCATCTTGAATGAAGCGCTGGATGTCCACTTGAAAGCGCTCGATCTCGCGTTCCCGTTCTTGACGCACCGTCGGGGAGAGGACGGTTCCGCTTCGCTCCAGCGCGTCCTGCATCACCTTGAGCCTCTGGTTGCGGGAGTCGAGTTCCTTGCTGCGTGTGGCCTGAAGCGCATTGAGCCTGGTTTCGACGGTTTTGCTCTCCGGTGACGCGGCGAAGGCGCGCTGCGGGCTGAAGTAGGCGAATGGGACGGACGGCTGGGCGGACGCCACGAACGGGCACACCAGAAGGGTGAGGACTGCGCCAAGGACACTCTTGAGCATTCGAAGGGCCTCCTCCGTTGGTCCCTTAGGACTGCAGGGACGAACATTTGGCCGTCCGCGACCGGGAGGTCCGATAATGCTCCCGTGCGGATGCGAAGCTCACGCGTCGTCAGGACCGCCATCATCGCCATCGGCACATGGCCCACCGCAAACTGATCGTCGTCATCGCGCTTGCCGCCGCGGCGTGCCGGCCGGCGCCGCCCGCGCCGCAGAATGCCGGCGCTCCGGCGTCGCTGCCCGACTGGAGCGGCATCTGGGTTCCCGACGTCGAAGATCAGTTCAAGCAGGTCGACAGCAACCCGCTGCCGTGGACGCCCGAGGCGGCCGCCGAGGTGAAGCGGCTGGAGGCCGCTGAAAGGGCCGGCCATCCGAAGGGGCTGTTCGCCAACTGCCTGCCCGAGGCGATGCCGTCGTGGATGCTCGTCAGCCACAACGCGCTCGAAATCCTGTTCACGCCCGGACGCGTGACGATGCTCGGCGAATCCGACGGCAACCGCCTGCGCCGTATCTACACCGATGGCCGCGACCATCCCGCCGATCCCGACCCGAGCTTCCACGGCCACTCGATCGGGCATTGGCAAGGGGAGACGCTGGTGGTGGACACGATCGGCGTGTTCCCGCAAACCTATATCGCCGTCAGCGAAGCGGTCGGCGTGCCGAACAACGGAGGGCTCCACGTCGTCGAACGCATCCATCTGGCGGGTGCCGGTGTCCTATTGGACGAACTGGCGATCACCGCGCCCAAAGTGTTGATGGCCACCTGGAAGACCACAAGACGGTTCACACGACAGACGGGGCCGAACGCCGACATCCTGGAAGGCGTGTGCCTGCAGGGCTCGTTCGCGGAGCAGACCGATGCGCGGGGCGATGCGGTCTTCGTCCCGGTGCCGCATACCGACGAGGGGAATCCGGTGCCGCCCTCCGCACCATGACACGGGCGCTGCTCATCTTGGCCTTCATGGCGACGGCGGTCGCGGTGGCGGCGGCGCACCATTCGAGTGCCATGTACGACCAGGAGAAGACGCTGACGCTGCGCGGCGTGATCACGCAGGTGCGCTGGACGAGCCCGCACGTCAACTTCTCGGTACAGGCCGATGCCGCGCGTGGCCAGGCTGGCGCGGCGTGGGTGCTCGAGGCCACGAGCCCGGGCAACCTGATGCGTGCCGGCTGGGCGCGCACCTCGCTCAAGGTCGGCGACCGCATTTCCGTTGTGGTGGCGCCGCTGCGCGACGGCACGCACGGCGGCTGGTGCCGCGGCGTCACGCTGGTCGACTCCGGTCGCAAGCTGGAGTGCTGATGCGACGCATCAGTCGATTCGCAACGGTAACGCTTGTCGCGGCCAGCGTTCTCGCGCGCCTCATGGCCCAGGAGCCGGCTGCGTTGCCGGTCGCGGCCACGTTCGAGGTGGTGTCAGTGAAGCGGGTCACCGATCCGTCCGTTCAACTCGGCGCTCGGACGATGGGCGGCGGACGCCTGTCGGCGGTGCTGACCGTGCGCGCGCTGGTGTCGCTCGCGTACGGCTACCCGGACACGCTGCGCGACGCCCAGATCGTGGGCGGTCCTTCATGGATGTCCACGGACCGGTTCGAGATCAACGCCACGTTCGAGGGGCCGGTCGCCGTGGCGCCGAACAGCCCTCCGGTTCGCCTGCTGGCGATGGAGCGAGCGCTCCTTGCGGATCGATTCAAGCTGAAAGTGCACACGGAGACGCGGCAGCTGCCGGTCTTCGATCTGGTGCTCAGCCGGCCGGACCGCCTGGGGCCGCGCCTCGTGAAGTCGGATGGGAGCTGCCTGGCGCTGCCGAGCACGTCAGCGCCAATCGCGGACCTCGCCCCCTACTGCGGCGTGAAGCGATCCGTGCCCGGCGCGATGTCGGCCAAGGGGATCGCGATCTCGCGGTTTGCGTTGCTGATTTCGTTCCTGCCGGATGTGCAGCGGATCGTGCGTGACCGCACGGGGCTGACCGAGGCGTTCGATATCGACATCGACTTCGCGCGCGATGCGACCGCCGACGCCCAGAGCGCGCCGCCGATCATGACGGCGCTCAAGGAGCAGCTGGGGTTGGAGCTGAAGGCGGCAACGGGGCCCGTCGACGTGATCGTGATCGACCACGTGGAGCCGCCGTCGCCGGACTGACGTCTACTGCCGGCGCTTCCGGAAGACGCGGAATCCGAGGCCCACCACACCGCTGGCGAGCAGCCATCCGGACATGGGTTCGGGAACGGGAGCGATGTCGCCAGCGAAAGCCGGAACGGCCACCGAGGCAAGCAGCACGAAGAGCATCAGGACGCGTCGATTCACAAGAGTCTCCTGGTCACGGGCTTCCGAAGAAGCGATGCGCCGAGTCGTGCAATCGACGAGCCAGTTCGAAAAAGGTCCGAAGTGTGGAAATTTCGAGGCTCTTCGTTCAACGCCCCCTTGAAAGGGATCCCCGGAGCAGACTTTTCGCTGCGTGGAGGGTCACGTCACGGCAGCTCTCGAACGACGCGAAAGCCGGCGCGATTCGAGCGGTAGCCCTCGATATCGCGGTGGCCGGCCTCGAGATTCGCCGGGGAGCTGAGGAAGGCCCCACCGCGGACCACGTGCCGTCCGGGGCACTCGCTGTTGCCACTGATCGAGGCGTCGGACGGGGCGAGGCCGAGGGTGTCGCGAAGCACGCGCGCGGTTTCGCGCCCCATGCAGTCGGCGGTTAGCTCCCAGACGTTGCCGGTTGCGTCGAACAGGCCGAACCCATTCGGCGGAAAGCTGGCGACGGGCGCCGTGGCCGCAAATCCGTCGTCGCACGCGTTGGCGTAGGCCAGTCCCGACGCACGGTCGGCGCCGTTGGCGCGGGAGCAGAGTTCGGTGACCGATGTCGCGTCGACGCCGAACCGTCCGGTGTGCCCGCTACGGACGTAGAACTCGGCCTCCGGCTCGGTGGGGAGTCGCCAATGGTGTCCGGTGGCGGCCGTGAGCCACACCGCGTACGCGCGTGCGTCTTCGAAGGTGACACACGTCACCGGGTGGTCCTCGGTCTGCGGGATGACCGGATTCTGCCAGGTGGCCACCTCGTGCGTCTGCCAGATCTGATCGCGCGTGTGGTTCTGACAGCCGCGGCCGGCCCGATAACCGGTCGCGCCCACGAAGCGGCGGAATTGCGCCACCGTCGTTTCCGTGCGCGCGACGGCGATCGGGCGCACGAGATGCACGGACCTCCCGGCGTATCGCGCCAGCCACGACTCGCTTTCGGCAGCGACGCCGGTGCTGAACTGCCCGGTCGGGATCACGACGGCAGCAGGCGCGGGAAGCGACGCAGCGATGGCGTCTTCGATCACGCTGCCGGTTGATGGTCCGAGCGGGGTCTCGCGCCAGCCGGCGACGAACCGCGCCGCCTCGCGCGAGCAGTCGTCGGACCGTCCACCGGCACACGCCTCGATGATCGCGACGCGGAGCCGCGCCGGCATGCTCCCACGCACGCGTTGCCAGATGGCGCCACCCGGGCGCGAAATCATCACGACGTCGGTCGCGCCCTCCGCAAGAGTCCGGTCGATCTCCGGATCGTGGTCAGTGCTGTCGAGGTCCAGCACGAGCGTGGTGCGTCCACCGCGTCCGTCGATGGACGTGACTCGCGAATCGGGCAGCGGAACGGCATGCGTTGGATGGCACGCGGAGAGTACGACGGCGAGCCACAACGCCCTGACGCGTTGTGGATGCCCACCCTCATTCATGGAAGGGGTCCGCGAACGCGGGATTGGTGAGGAATGCCTGGTCCGTGAGGCTCTGGAGAAACGCGAGAAGCTCGCGCCTCTGTCCTGGCGTCAGCTGGAACCCCGACACGAACTGGCTCTTGTGGGGGTTGCGGAA
>Ga0068864_100004205_pt1 | contig 11841 bp, 10 predicted proteins | sample KBSSwiS72_FD_66586 | JGI IMG/M metagenome (GOLD analysis project Ga0068864, IMG submission 66586) | Switchgrass rhizosphere microbial communities from Kellogg Biological Station, Michigan, USA - KBS Switchgrass S7-2 | ecosystem: Host-associated > Plants > Roots > Rhizosphere > Soil ...
GCGCTCGCGCAAGGCGTTCACCGCCACCATGACGTGATGGCCACGGTCGGCGAGCAGCTTCATGGTGGTGTCGAAGTAGCGCAGGTACTCCGGCGAGGACAGCACAAACAGGAACCGGGCGTGCGCCGCGGCCGGAGCGCCGGCGTCCTTGTCCTCGGCCGCGGCCTTGCGGCGCGGCTTGATCCGCCGCGCGAGCACCGCCACCGGCGCGAGCAGCGCGCGCACGATCGGCGCGGAGAAGCGCTCTCCGGCCGGCGCCGGGGCCGGCGCGCGCAGTTCGGCCTCGATGGCGTCGGCGAAGCGGCCGGCCGCCGGCACGCCGAGCCCGTGCGGGCGGATGAACGCCTCGATGAACGCCTGACCGGTGAACGCCGCGGGACCGGCCTGGAGTGTCGCGGCCAGCTGCGCGATGTGCTCGTCCAGCGACGAGGCCATGCGCAGCAGCCCGCCGTTCACATTCTTCAGGTGCTGGAAGTGCAGCGTGCCGTCCTGCTGACCCGCGAACTCTTCGCTCGCCACCGTCAGCACCGGCCGGCCGACGATGCCCGATTCGATGAGCGCGCTGGTGTTGACGCCGACGACCGCCACACTGTGAAACATCGAGTCGAAGTACTCGGCGCGCGCGTCGGTGTCGACGGGATTGGCGCCCGCCTTCGGCCACACCGTCAGCGCCTCGTCGTACGACGGGTCGAAGTCCCGCCACTGGTCGGCGTTCTGCGGATGCGGGCGAATCAGCAGCGCGGCGCGCCGCAGCACCGGATCCGACGAGCCACGGATCGCCGCCACCCACTTGCGCACGAACCCGACTTCGTAAGGTGCGATGAACGGTGACGAGCAGAGATAGAGCAGCATCGGCCGATCGGCGGGCAGGCCGATACGAGCGCTGAACACCTCACGCGTGGTCGACGGCTGCTGCAGGAACCAGTGGTCGTAGGCCTGCGCGCCGGTCACGGTCACGCGCTCCGGATCGACAGCGTGCAGTTCCGCCGCCTCCTGCCGCTGCATCTCGTTCCACACGATCACGCGATCCGGCTGCTCGTGGATGAGGCCCTTGGTCGTGAGGTGATCCCAGCTGCCGACGCCCAGCACGGTGCGGATGCCCATCCGCCGCGCGGCGCGGACGTACTCCACCTGCTGCGAGCCGAAATACAGGAGCGGCGTCACCAGCAGCAGATCCGGCTTGAGCTCGCGCAACACGCCTTCGGCCACCGCGCCGGGCGGCATGGCCCGCTCGGCGGCGTGGAAGACGCCCCGCCAGAGAGCCATCGCCGGATGCGAGCCGAGCACGGCGCTCTGCGCCACGGTCGTCGCGAGCGGCGGGGCCTGGCGCAGGGCGCGCGCCCGCAGGCTCTGCGCCGAGTCCCAGCGTGGGTCGAGGTAGCGCCACGCGTCCAGGCAGACGCGTACCTGCGTCGCCAGCGCCTGCCACCGCTCGCCCTTTCGCGACGGCGCGAAGCTCCACGTGATGCGATCGGGATGCGCGCCCTGCAGGTTCTCGATCGTGCGCGTGCCGCCCACGTTGTCGCGCCGCTCGGCCAGCAGATGAACGTCGTGCCCGCGCGCGGCGAGCTCGCGCAGCGCGGGCTCGAAGTTGCGCAGGAAACCGAAGTTGTTGACCGAGAAGAGGACGCGCATCCGGGAGCGGAGCCCGCTATTCCCCCAGCACCAGACGCTGCAGCGGCGACTGCGACGGATCCAGCAGCCGCCGGAAGGCCAGCGTCTGCTGCGCCGACGCGGGCAGCATGAACGAGTACGGAGTCTGGTACTGAATCATCGTGACCAGGCGCGGCGCCGCGTCTTTGGCCACCCGTGAGCCGTAATGAAAGCAGCGGCTCGTATCCACGAACACGGTGCTGCCGGACGGGCCGAGGACCGCGTGCTCGCGGCCCGATCCGACGACGTCGCTGACCTGCTGATCGGTCAACCGCTGCCGGTACTGATAGCCATGGTGCCGGCGCACGCGCTCGCTGTCGTCGGCGCGCAGGATCGTCAGCGGTCCCGACCCTTCGTCGACATCGCTGCAGTAGACGAAGATCTTGACCTGCGTGACGTCATCGCCGTCGCAGTGATGGAGCTGGCTGCTCGTCGGCGCGCCCTCGACCACGTCCGAGTGAAAGACGCTGATGGCGGTGAGGAAGGGCACCACGCCGAGGTAGCGCGAGACCGCGGCGAGCACGTCCTCGCGCAGCGCGAATCGCATCGACGGCGTCTCGCGCGTGACGCGCGTCGAGTCGAGCACGTTGAAGAGGAAACGCTTCTTGTTCTTGCCGCCGTGCGGGTGCTCGGCGTCGTAGCGCACCAGCGTCTCGCGCGCGTCGGCCACCACGGCTGGCAGATCCTCGAACGATCCGGGCGGCAGCACGAGGAAGCCTTCGGCCTGTCCGATCGTGAACGACGGCGCCGGCAGCGCCCGCAGCGCCGCCCGGCGCGGGCCGTCGGACAGGAAGCGGCTGGCGCGGCGCGCCGCGTAATAGAGCTGGCGCGGGCCGTCTCCGCGAACGCGGAATGCCTTGCTGATGCGCGCCTGCAACGTCCCGTCGGCCACCTATCCGCCCTTCTGCTGTGCGTTGAGCTGCGCGTAGCCGGCCTCGTGCATCACGCGCAGCGCCTTTCTCGGCACGATCCGCCCGGCCTTGTCGAGAACGCCATAACCGCTGGCGAGCGCCCGCTTCCGCATCTCGTCCACCTCGGCTCCGAAGAGCGCCTGCAGCTCGGGGCTCAGGGACATGACGCTCAGATCGCGCCAGCGCCGATAGAACTCGAGCCGCGCATCGCGATCACCGGCCGGCATCCGCGCGGCCGTCACCGACGGATCGCGGCGCGCCAGGCAGACCATCTCGCTGCGCCCCGGCCGCGGGTGGCGCATGAACACCGGGTCGAGCCCGTTGTGCCGCAGCACGCGTGCCATCGACGGCAGGTCGACGTTCTGGAAATGGAAGGCCTTCTGCTCGCCGAACAGGTTCTTGCGCTTGTCCTGGAGCATCGCGCGGTCGTCGTTCTCGAGGAAGAAGTAGACATGCCCGCCGGGTTTCAGACGCTTGGCGCACAGGGCCCACAGCCGCTCGGGCTCGAGCGCGTGCGTGATCATGTGGCGCGCCAGAATCAGATCGAAGGTCCCTTCGAACGGGACGTCGAGCCGGTCGAAGTCGATCTGCGCCATCGGCATCGGGTTGAGCGCGTCGATGACGATGGCGTGCCGCTCCGACATCGGCATCGCATAGATCTCGGCGGCACCGTAGCGCTCGCGCAGCGTGTGCAGCATGAAGCCGGTCGTGGCACGCAGCTCGAGGACGCGCGCGCCGCGCATCGGCAGCAGCGCGCCAATCAGGTTGACGTGAAAGGAGTTGAGCACCCGCTCCTCGAAGACGTCCGGCAACCACTCGTCATCGGCGGGGCCGCCCTCTTCCGACACCAGCCAGCCGCGGCCAAGGCGCGATCTGATCTCGGCCCGCTCTTCGTCGCTGACCTCGGTCGTGCGCCCGCCGGTCTGCTCGTCCTCGGCGCGCCCGAGCACCTCGTCGAAGCGGGAGTAGAGGTAGGTCAGCTCCTCGCCCTCGGGCCGGCGCGTCGCGTAGACCAGACCGCAGTCGCCGCACATCGCGTAGTCGTAGCGGCAGAGCGGCGAGCTGCGCATCGATTCGAGCAGGATCAGGCCGTTGAACTCGCACACCGGCGTGCTCTCGGCGCCCCGGCACCCGGGACAGTGGGCGACAGCCTTCACGTGAGTCGCTCCCGTCTCACCGCATCACCTCGGCGATGACGAGTCCGGCGCGGAAGGACAGCTTGTTGGGAATGTCCGCCGATGCCACAACCGGTCTGAGACCGTGACTCGGCAGGTCGTCGACGGCCGCCGAGAAGTAATCATGCCGTCGGATGTATGCGAGACGGTGTCCGTCTGCGTTCCAATCCGCAAAGGGCTCGATCATGACGACGTATCGCCGGGCAATTCGAGCCAGCTCGCGCAGGGCCCGATCGCGGATCCGCTCCATCTGCTCCAGGGCCAGCACCGTCACGGCCACGTCCATGCTGGCATCTCCAAACGGGAGCGCGTCCGCACTGCCGGTGTGAAGCGCGATCCGCCGCGGCGCTTCCGGATCGATGAGCGGCCCGATTGCGAAAGAGCGCAGATGATCGGGAGTCGACGGGTCACTGGCCAGTGCGCGTGTGGCGTCGATGCCAGCCCCGGTCAGCTCGAGCCCCGTGAACTGAATGCCAGGAAACTGCATCGACAGCAGCAGGAGGTTGAGCCCATAGCCCGATCCGACTTCGAGCACTGAGACAGGCGCCAACCGCTGCAGCGCACGCACGAGGAGAAGTTGATGGACTCGCTTGCGACCAATGGCACGGCCGAGAAGTCCTTCGCCGCGCCACTCGAAGAACACCGTCTTCGAATCGCCAAGCTCTCGCGCCAGTGACACACGCGACCAGGTTTCTTCGTAGCCCGACTTCACCAGACCCTCGTCGCGTACGCCGTCGTCCGTCGTCCAGCGCCGCCCCCGTTTCGGCGGTGCAGCGTATTTCCGGACAATGCGCTCGCGTGCCTCGCGCCAGCGCGGATCTTCGGCCGTCAGCCGCTCGACCAGAAACGGTGCGAACGCTGTACTGATGTCGCTCGTGTCGACGGAGAGCGCTTCCAGTTCGGCGGGACGGCCAGCTGCGGCATCGAGCGTCATTGTGCCGGCCCTCCGTGATGCGCCAACGCATCCGCGGCGCCGCCAGACTCTGTTCTGGAAGCGCTCCGGAATCCAGCGTCTGCGGCACGCTCGAGGGCACCGATCACGCTCAGGGTGGCGGGGGTTTCGAGGCCGAGTGGCCGCACGAAACGGCGGACGAAGCGCCGTCTAGCGTCGGCGACCTGGCCCGGATTACGCAGCACATCGTCCAGCTGTTCGACGTGTTCGGCCATCGACGCAGCCACGGTCACGAAGCCGCCTCCACTAGTGGGGAGGTGACCGAAATGCAGCGTCTGCTCCTGACTATGAGCGAATGCCGGGTCACGAACGGTCAGGACGGGGCGGTCGAGGATAGCCGCCTCGATCATGGCGGTCGTGTTGATTCCTACGACGGCCGCACTGGCGAGCAGCGATTGGCGAAACGTCTCGACCTCGTCGTCGGACAAGGGAATGCCTGAATATCGCTCGGGCAGGACAACGGTATCTGGGCCCAGCGCGACGCCTGCCCACGGCTCCGTGTTCGTCGGGTGGGGCCGCACCAACAGAAACGCCTGTTGCAGCTCGGGCCTGGGCGAGGCCCGGAGCGCCCCGATCCAGCGCCGGACGAACTCGACCTCCGAGTCACCCGGTGCCATGTTGCGGGAGGACCCGACGAAGAGAACGACTCTGCGGTCGTTGCTGATGCCGAGCCGGGCGCGAAACGCGCTTTGGGTCCCGGCTTGCGGAGGCTCGAACCAGTGATCGAACGACTGCGCACCCGTGATCGCCACCCGCGCGCGGGGAATGCGGTGCAATTCGTTCGCTTCAACCGCCTGCGCTTCGTTCCAGACGAGCAGCATGTCGGGCACGATTCGCACGAGCCCCTTGCTCGTGAGATGGTCCCAGCTCGCGACGCCGACCACAATCGGCACACGTGCGGCACGGGCTGCTTTCACCAGCTCGGTCTGACGATCGCCGCTTGGTCCGAGCGTGACGAGAGGGCTGAGAAAGACGACGTCTGGTGCGACGCTCTTGATCCACTGGACCAGCCCGGCATCGGGTGCCACGCACGATTCCACGACTCGCATCAGCCTGATTGCGCCCCCGACTACCACCCGCGGTAGCCGCCCGATGCGCGTCAGGAATGCCCAGGACGGCGGCAACGTCCTTTCGGAGCGTCGTCGCAGGTAGTCAGAGTTCTCGAACGGGGACTCGAGGTAACGCAGATAGTCGACCGCCGCACGAAGACTCGCCATCGTGCCAGGCACGACGTCCGGAATCCCGCCAAGCGACCGTACGGCGGTGCCGGCCCGCGCAGGCACCTGGGCACCTCCTCGCTTTTCTGGACGATCGAACGCCAAAAGTACGTCCCACCCGGCGGTGCCGAGCGCCACGACAGTAGGACCGTACAGCCGGAAGTACCCGGGCTCGGGCAACGCAACCAGCACGCGGCGCTGGCGACTCACAGGTTGTCGACAGCCTCCGCTTCGGCACGCTGGAAGAAGCGCCACCCGAGCGCCAGCAGCACGCTGATGGTGAGGACCGTCATGAGCCAGTCGGCCGGCGTGGGACCTTCACCGCCGAGGATCGCGCCGCGGAACGCGACGACCAGGACGGCCATCGGGTTGAGCATCATGATCCACTGCACATGGGCCTTCACGAAGCCAATCGGATAGACCACGGGCGTGAGATAGATCCAGAAATCGAGGACGTAGCCGAGCCCGAACCGCACGTCGCGCGCGCCGATCGCGAGCACCGACGTCCACAGCCCGATCGAGAGCGACAACAGCAGAATCAGCACGATCGAGACCGGCGCCACCACGAGCCACGTCGGGTCGACGTACCAGACGCCCTGTTGGAAGCGGTAGTAGAAGATCGCGAGGATGATGACCGCCAGGTTGATGCCGAACTGGACCAGCCCCGGCGTCATCGTGACCATCGGCAGAATCAGGCGCGGCACATAGACCTTGGTGAGCATGCCGCCGTTCAGTTCGAGACTGCGCGTCGCCCACATCACGGAGTTGGCGAAGAGCTCCCACGCCGCCGTCCCGACGGCGACGAACAGGAAGAACGGCACTTTCGAATCGCCCGCTTCGAGGAGCGCTCCGAAGAGCACCACGCGGACCGTCAGCGGAATCAGCGGACGCAGCACGATCCACACCGCGCCGAGGACGGTCTTGCGATACAGCTTGAGTACCGCACGATGGGCGAAGAAGCGGAACATCCGACGGTAGCGCCATAGTTCGAAGAGGCGGGGCACGAAACCGGTGGCCCGCGGCTCGATCGTCCAGACGTTGTCGGCTGTCAGCTGCGGCGCCGCCGTCGCGGTGTCAGACATGCTGCTTCTCCTTGGTCTTGGCTTTGGCCGCGGGGACCCGCTCCTCGCGCACGAGGGTCCAGTCGAGCGCCGGCGTGACGACGCCAGGCATCGAGCCCCGCCAGTTGCCGCGCGACGCGCCGCCGAGGTCGTACACGCGGAAGCTCAGCGCGTTGTGATCGGCGAGCGGCTGCTCGCCCTCGGGCGTCCGCACGTTGATGGCAGCGTTGATGCTGTAGATGGTCTCTGCCAGCAGCCGCGACGGAATGCGCACCGACGCGACGTACTCGCCGGGCTCGGTAATCTCCTGCTCGTGCCCTTGCAGCGTGCGGAACGCCAGCACGCCACGCGAGAAGACGTCGCACGCCGCACGCACGGACACGCCCGGACGGTCGATGCGGAAGCCGAGCGATATCTGCGCGTCTTCGGTCCACTTCAGCGCGCCGAGCTCCTGCCCGTCGAGGCTGGCGAGCTTCACGAACAGCAGCTCGCCGTAGTCGTTGCGGGCGTGCTTGCGCCGCCGGTGGCCGCGGCTCCAGGCCGCGTCCTGATACATCTCGACGATCTCGTCGGCCGTGCCGTCCTTGATCAGCTCGCCAGTGTTGAGGAACAGCGCGCGCCCGCAGAGCCGCGAGATCGCCGCCATGTCGTGCGAGACGAAGAGGACGGTGACACCCTGACGGCTGGCCTCCGCCACCCGCTGCAGGCAGCGCTCCTGGAACTCCATGTCGCCGACCGCCAGCACCTCGTCGGCCAGCAGGATGTCGGGGCTCATGTTGATCGCCACCGAGAACGCCAGCCGCAGATACATCCCGCTCGAGTACTGCTTCGCGGGCTGATCGATCGACTCGGCCAGCCCGGCGAAGTCCACGATCTCGTCGAACTTCTTCGCGACGTCATTCGACCTGATGCCATACATCGCCGCGTTGAGGTAGACGTTCTCGCGGCCCGAGAGCTCGCTCTGGAAGCCGGCGCCCATCGCGAGCAGCGGCACGACGCGCCCGCGGCCGCGCACGTGCCCGCTCGTCGGCGGGGTGATGCGCGCCAGGATCTTCAGCATCGTCGTCTTGCCCGCGCCGTTCGGCCCGACGATGCCGAGAATCGTGCCCGGGTCGACCGAGAACGACACGTCCTTGAGCGCCCAGATCTCGCGACGCTGGCCGCGCTTGCTCGGGCGATAGCACTTGCTCAGGCCCTCGACGACGAGACTCGGCGCGCTCACGCGTCGCTCCTTCGGGCCACCACGATCGCCACACCGGTGATCACGTCTTCGGCCATCGGTGTCGAGCGGGCTGGAGGGACGTGCGGGCCGGCTTCGGTCCAGCCATGTCCATAGAAGAAGTAGCGGTGCGCGGTCTCGAGGCCCGCCAGCGGCGCGAGCAGCCGCGACAGCCCCTCGGCATCGAACACGCGGAACCATCCGCGATCCGCGGCCTGGCCGTACGGCACGGTGATGAGCAGCGTGCCGCCGGGGGCAAGCACGCGAGCCAGCTCGCCGACCGCCGTGGACGCCGACTCGGGATCGCGGTTCTCCGTCGCGGCCCCGAATCGCGCGTTGTCGAGGCCGACGTGCTCGAGCGTCGAGACGCAGACGACGCGCTGAAAGGAGCGGTCGGCAAACGGCAGCGCCCGGAGATCGCCGAACGACCGTACGTAGCGGTCGGCATCGTCCGGCAGCTCGGGCTCGACCGATCCGGGCAGCGTGAAGTGCGTCACGCGGGCGGCCGGACGGCCGGCGATCTGCCGCACGACCGGCACGTTCAACGCCGAGCCCGCATCGAGCACCTCACCGGGCTGATCGAGCCGGGCCACCTGCAGCGCCAGCGGGATCTCGACCACCCGTTCGTCCATACCGACACCTACACCGGCCGCGAAGGGATCGCCGACGGCGTTCATCATCTCGACGATGGCGCGGTCGCGCGCGCGCTTCGCCGCCTGGCCGAGCGCGCCGCGCATGCGCTTGGACGGCAGCTGCAGCACGCCGTCCTTGAGCGGCCGGTCGCCCCACTGCGTGCGCAGCTCGTCGAGCGCGGCATCGGCGAATGTCATACGCATCTGTTCGATCCGGGCGCGCCAGGCCGCCGATGCGCTCTTGTCTTCGAGCGCCAGGCGGTCGAAGCGCGCGGGCCAGTCGAGCGGCTCGAGCGCCGCGCGAAGGGCGGCGAGCTGCAGCGCGTCGTGCGTATCCACGGACGTCGACTGCGCCATCACGACGCGATGGCCGGCCGCAGGCCGTCGAGGAGCGGTCCCGGCAATTCGCCAGCGGCCACATCGTGTGGCTGCACGGTGGCCTCGCCGAGGGCTGCAAACATCCGCTGCGCGCGATCGAGGTGGTGGCGCTTGAACGCGGTCGCGGAGTAATACGCCACGGACGGGACGCCGCAGAGCGGCGCGAGGTATGAGTAGCCGCCGTAGGTCCCGACGAAGGCCCGCGCCCGGGCAATGACCGCCGTCTGCGTCGCCAGATTCGTCTCGGGACGCATGCCGGCGACGGTCCGGACACGATCCCGCGCGCCGCCCGCGAAGTCGCGGTGATCGTCGAGCACGATGTCGTTGTTCAGGAGCACGACCGGATGCCGGTCCGCGACGTCGGCGATGGCATCCGCCGCGAAGGCGCGATTCTCCGGTGTGTCTGGAAAGCTGGTGCTGAAGTAGAAGCGCATCGCCACGTAGTCGCGCGGCAGCGTTGCCACCGCCTCGTCGGCCTCGGGAGCGATTCGCGCGGAACGCGCGAACGCGTCGAAGCCCCGGCCGCTCGGGTCCAGACGCCAGAGCGCCTTGTAGAGGCGGTACATCAGCGCGGGCGGCAGCAGGTGCGTCCGAGCGATCCCACGGGAGCGCATCACGTCCCGGGCCACGGCCCGATCGAAGCGGCCGACGCCGATCTGCTTCTTGAGCGGCGTGGCCGCGTGAAAGCGCTCAGGACTGACATGCTCGAAGACGTCGGCGTAGTCGGCCGCCACCTGCCGATACCACGACCGCACGCCGCCGCGCGACACGGCTATCACCCGCCGCCGGTCGATGGCGACCGCCTCGACGGCCCACTGCAGGAACGGAATCCAGTAGACGAGCTCGAACCCGACTTCGCCGGTCCACGGTCCAGCGACGATCGGGCGATCGCTCGCGGCCAGGCGCGTGAGCCGCGCGCGGACGCGTTCTTCGACGGCGGCCAGCCGCGCCTCAGCGCTCGCCATGCGGCTCCTCGGAGGGCGGCCCGCCGTTGCCCGCGACGGCGGGCCGCGCGGCAACCACCGTCGGCGCGGTCGGCTGCAGCATGTACACCTTCTCCGACGGAACGCCGTGCTGCTTGAGCAGCTTCGCGGTGCCGGCAGGGCGTTCGAGGACCGCGACGATCAGGACGTCATAGGCGACGTTCACGTGCTCGGCCAGCGGCTGGACAGGCAGGCCGAGGAACTTGGTACCGCCCTCGGGCTCGAACACGGCCACGAGTTCGAGCCCCATGTCGCGCAAGAGCAGGTAGACGAGCTCGGCGGCGTCGCCCGTGCCGAAGATGGCGACGCGGGCATGACGAGCCACGGCCTCAGCCAGATTGCGGCGCAGGTGCTGACGGGCGTCACGGTAGAAGTCCAGCGAGTACTTCATGAACTCGTAGGTCAGCCGGGCCTTCCGCGAGACGCCCCTCGGGGTCAGCGAGTAGACGAGACGGTTCGGAGACACCGTCGCGCACTTCACGTAACCCTTTACAATCAAACGCTTTAAGTACAGATTGGTGAGGCCGAGCGCGATCCCCAGACGCTCCGCAAGCGTGCGCTGAGTGATGCGTGATTCCTGTTCCAGCGCCTCGAGGAGCTGCAGGTCTCGTCGGGATTCGACGTCCATGACGGGGGTCGATTGAGTGGGAGGAAATGCACCTCCGGCCCGTCGCTTACAGGCGAGGACCGGCCGGGCCGTTCACGACGTGAACGAGTTGTTCACGAATTGAACGAGAGAATTCTGAGGGTATTCGAGCGATCTGTCAACCAGACCGTGATGAGATCGGCTGGATCAGGCCTGATTTCGATGATCAGCGGTTGCGGGACTTGATGGCGGCGCGGGTTTCGCGGTCTACCTCCCGCCGGCGGATGGTTTCCCGCTTGTCGTGGGCCTGCTTGCCCTTGACCAGGGCGAGCGCGACCTTGACCTTCCCGCTCTTGAAATACATCTGGAGCGGCACGAGCGTCAGCCCTTTCTCCTGGACCTTGCCCGTCAGCTTCTGGATCTCGTGGCGATGCAGAAGGAGCTTCCGCTGACGCCTTTCCTCGTGAAACGCGTAGCCGCTATGGCTATAGGGGCTGATGTGGACGTTCTGCAACCAGATCTCGCCGCGGTCGAGCCGCGCAAAGCTGTCGCGCAGGTTCACACGGCCTTCGCGGATCGCCTTCACCTCGGTACCGAGCAGGACGACGCCCGCCTCCCACGTGTCCAGCACGTGAAAGTCGTGGAACGCCTTGCGGTTGTCGGCGATGACCTTCTGTGCCTTCTCGCGTTCGCTCTTCTCGGTCATGACGAGCTGACGCGGCCACTGCCGTAGCAGGGCCAGCCGAGCGGCTCCCACGTGCCGCGGGGCGTCGCGTCCTTGCGCACGAACAGCGTGACGCCGAAGCGGTTGTCGAACTCGTGCTCTCCCGCCGCGCGGTAGTGTTCGTCCATGTAGGCCATGATGACAGGGAACGACTCGCGGAAGTTCTCCAGCGATTTCCCACTGTCGAGCAGGATGACCGGCACGGACTGCCGGCGCAGCCGTTCGAGCGTCAGCCGCTGCGCCTCGTCGGTCGTGAAGAAGCCCGGCCGCAGATCGGCGTGGCCGCCGGCAAACGCGCGGCGTGCCAGCGCCAGCACCTGCGGCATGTAGGCCTGCACCAGCACGCGATC
>Ga0068864_100004206_pt1 | contig 11840 bp, 10 predicted proteins | sample KBSSwiS72_FD_66586 | JGI IMG/M metagenome (GOLD analysis project Ga0068864, IMG submission 66586) | Switchgrass rhizosphere microbial communities from Kellogg Biological Station, Michigan, USA - KBS Switchgrass S7-2 | ecosystem: Host-associated > Plants > Roots > Rhizosphere > Soil ...
ATGCATGGTTGGATTGGGCGCAAGGACCGGCAGCCGGTCGCCATCGACGCGGTCGTTCACCGCGACGACGGCAGCACCGTGCCCGTGAAGCTCTCCGACTTTTCGGACGACGGATGCCGCATCGAGGGCGAAAACGATTTCCGCATCGGCGAACGGCTAAGCATCGACCTTCCGCGCATGGGCCAGGTCAAGGCCCAGATCCGCTGGGCACTGCACGACAGTGCCGGCGTGAAGTTCCTCGCGGAGTCAGACTTCTAGGCGCTTCGTTCTTTCGCGCCGCGCGGCAACATGCGCACCAGCACCCGATCCTTCAGCACATAATGATGATAGAGTGCCGCGAGCGCGTGGAGCAGTGCGAGAATGATGATCGCCCAGCCGATCCACTCATGAAACTCACGCAATTCGCGCCTTAGCGGCTTCGCGATCTCGCCGATCATCGGCGGGATGCCGGTGCCGAAGAAGGCCATCGGACGCCCCGCGCCCCACCGGAACGCGAAGCCGAGGAAGGCCTCGGCGATCAGCAGCGCGTACAGCAGATAATGCGTGGCCTTCGATGCAATCCGCATCCATCCGGCCTCGAGCGATGAAACTTGGTGGCCGGGCATGAGCCGCCACGCGATGCGCGCAATGATGACCACAGCGAGCAGCACGCCGAAGGACATGTGCGTGTCTTCCAGCAATCCCTTGGTCGGCTTGGCGAACCAGTCCCAGACCTGCGCAAGCGCGAAATTGGCAATCACGAGAAATGCGGTTGCCCAGTGCATGGCAATGGCGACGCGGTCGTACGTAGTGCCATCCTCGCCCGCGGCGATGCGGGTCGCCGCGTCGAAAGTCCTTCGGTCGTTCATGTTTTTGGAGCCTAAAGAGTGCCGAGCTTATTGCAAGTCGTTCGCAAAAACCTCTGCGGCCCTTTTCGTTCCCAGCCAGCGGCTAGTCGGCAGGCGGCTCCCACAACTCGATCGGATTGCCTTCGGGATCGTGAACGCGCGCGAAGCGGCCGACCTGCGGGTCGTTCCATTCGTCCTTGGTCGTCACGTCGATCCCCGCGGCCTTCAGCCGCTCGATGAGCTCTGAAAGCCCGCTTACGCGAAGGTTGAGCATGAACGCCTTGTCGCTGCTGAAGTAGTCCGTATCCGCCGCGAAGGGCGCGAAAACGACGGGACCGCCCTTCACCATCCACGACCATTGGTCCGGCGCGTCGGCATCGTCCGCGACGCACCCTGCACCGACGTTCAAATGCTCCTTGTACCAACCGCCAAGAGCTACCGGGTCTCGAGCCCGAAAGAACAGCCCGCCGATACCCAATACCCCCATCGTTCCCTCCTCGCGCTCGATCCGACCCACATACCGCCGAGAAAGACTGACTGGAACCGTTTGTGCCTCCAGTCATATGTGGCGGATGAGCAATCGCGACACTCTGGCCAAGATTCCCGCCGTCACCCTGGGCTTCTGGATCATCAAGATCCTCGCCACCACGCTCGGCGAAACCGGCGGCGACGCCGTGACGATGACCTGGCTCGGCGAAACTACCGATCATCCCGTTCCTTACGGCTATCTGATCGGCACGGCGATATTCGCCGTTCTGCTCGTGGGGTTCATCATAGCGCAGATCCGCGCCCGCGGATTCAATCCCTGGCTATACTGGGCCACGATCGTCGCTTCGACGACCTGTGGCACCACGCTCGCGGATTTCGCCGACCGCTCCCTCGGCATCGGATACCCCGGCGGATCGCTGTTGCTCCTCGCCTGCGTTCTTCTCTCGCTCTTCGCCTGGTGGCGCACGCTTGGCACGATCGATGTCAACACGGTCTCCAGCCCGCGAGAAGAAGCTTTCTACTGGATGACGATCACCTTCTCGCAGACATTGGGAACGGCGCTCGGCGACTGGAGCGCCGACCCGCTAAGCGAGGGCGGCTGGGGCCTCGGCTATTCCGGCGGCGCGCTCGTGTTCGGCGCTGGCCTTGCCGTCCTCGCGATCCTTTACTTCAGCACCCGCGTCTCGCGAGTCTTCTTGTTCTGGGCCGCCTTCATCCTGACCCGTCCGCTCGGAGCGACGGTCGGCGACTGGCTCGACAAGCCGCTCGGCAAGGGCGGCCTCGAATTGAGCCGTCCGCTCGCTTCGGCAGCATTGGCGGCGGTGATCGTCGTCCTGATCTTCCTCTTGCCCCAACGCCCCGGGGAGCACCCGCAGCGAGCAGCAGCGGCCTGACCTTGCCCGCTTGCGGCGCTGCATGCGAATAGCGCGCCCGGAGAGGGAGTCGCATGGGCTTCAAGAAGTTTGCGTTCGTTGCGCTCGCCTTCGCGTCGTCGCTTGCCGGTGAAAGCCACATTCAGCCTGCCGTCCAGCCGGGCGGCGACATCCCGCCTGCCTTCCGGCACATGGTTCCGCCCGTTCCCAAGGGCGGCGATATCCCCCGATCCTTCGCTCCGCCCCGGGCCGATTTCCAATATGTCCGCCGCGAGGCGATGATCCCCATGCGCGACGGCGCGCGCCTCTACACCGTCCTCATCATCCCCAAGGGCGGCGGCAAGCATCCGATCATGCTCGATCGCACGCCTTATTCGGCAGACAAGTCGACGACCCGCGGCGGCTTCGGCCCCTGGCCTGAGAACATCCTCTCTCCGCTTTATGCCGAGCTCGTCCGGGCTGGTTACATCGTCGCCGTCGAGGACGTTCGCGGGAAGTACAAGTCCGAGGGCGACTACGTCATGAACCGGCCTCTCAAGGGCCCGCTCAATCCGACTGCCGTCGACCATTCGACTGACGCCTGGGACACCATCGATTGGCTCGTGAAGCGAGTGCCCGAGAGCAATGGCCGCGTTGGCTCGATCGGCACCAGCTACGACGGCTTCACGGCGCTCATGACCCTGGTGAACCCGCACCCCGCGCTTAGGGCCAGCGTCCCCATCAACCCGATGGTCGACGTGTGGAAAGGCGACGACTGGTTTCACAATGGCGCCTTCCGCCAGGAGATGATCGGCTACGTCTACGGGCAGACGGCGAACAGGAAGTCCGAGGAAGAATGGTTCGCCTCCGCCTATGACGATTATGCGACCTTCCTCCGTTACGGCTCGGCCGGCGCCTACGGCCGCGCGATGGGCATGCACCAGCTCCCCTTCTGGCTCCGCCTCACGCAGCACCCCGCTTATGACGAATATTGGCAGGACCAGGCCGTCGACCGAATCCTCGCCCAAAAGCCGCTCACCGTCCCCACCCTCCTGATCGACAGCCTGTGGGACCAGGAGGATATTTACGGCGCCCCTGCCGTCTTCAACGCCGTCAAGGCCAGCCCCAACGCCCACCTCGCCCTCGGCCCCTGGCACCACGGCCAGGTCAACACGACAGCAGTCACGCTCGGGCCGATCGACTGGGGCAACGACACTGCGCGCTGGTTCCGCCAGAACATCCTCATCCCCTTCCTCGACGAGCATCTGAAAGGCGGACCGCCAGCCAACATCGCGAGGGTCACCGCCTTCGAAGCCGGCACCAACCAGTGGAAGCGCCTCAACGACTGGCCGCAAGCCTGCGCCGCCGCCTGCCCCGCCAGTCTCACACCAATTTACCTAGCTCCAAGTGGCCGCGTCAGCTTTACCGCGCCAACGGACAAGGGCTTCGATTCCTACGTTTCGGATCCCGCCCGACCCGTCACCTACCGAGCCCGCCCCAACCTTCCGCCCTTCGCGCCCACCTCGACCTGGCGGCAATGGCTCACGGACGACCAGCGGTTCGCCGAGGCCCGCCCCGACGTCCTCACTTATTCAACCGCACCGCTGACTGAACCGCTGCGCCTCGCCGGAACACCGCGCGTAAACCTCGTCGCCTCCACCAGCGGCACCGATGCCGACTGGGTCGTCAAGCTAATCGACGCCTACCCAGACCAGTATCCGCAAAAGCCGGAGCTCGGCGGCTATCAGCTCGCCATTGCGATGGACATCATGCGCGGCCGCTACCGCGACGATCCCGCGCACCCCTCGCCCGTCCCTGCAAACCAGCCCGTCACCTATAGTTTCTCACTGCCGACCGTGAATTACACGCTTCAGCCCGGCCACCGCCTCATGGTCCAGATCCAGTCGAGCTGGTTTCCCCTCTACGACCGCAATCCGCAGACCTACGTCCCCAACATTTTCTTCGCGCAGCCCGCCGACTATCGCGCGGCCACGCAGCGCGTGGTTACGGGGGTGGAGGGCACATGGATCGGACTGCCGGTCGTCAAGTGACCTTGCGCCGCTGGCTTTCGCTAGCTACCTCGCGCGGCGGCCTAGGAGTGTAGCTCAGTTGGTAGAGCATCGGTCTCCAAAACCGAGGGCCGTGGGTTCGAGTCCCTCCACTCCTGCCATTCCTCATACAGCCGCACCCCAAACGGGGAGAAACGCCACGGGACTGCTCCCTTGGCGCTGGTTCGCGATCTAGGCGATCTGCGCAATCGTCGGGCGGCGTCCGCGGCGCATCGCCAGTCCGATCCCGCCGAAACCGAGGATCATCATCGCCCACGTACCGGGTTCCGGGACCGCCGGCGCGTTGATGTTTCCGAGGAACGACACCGAGACCAGTGACGGACGCACCCTAGCGTCCGTCAGGCCTTCGCCCTGGAAGGTGCCCGATGCGCCCAGGAACCGTCCGGTGCCGCTCAGGATGGTGAAGGTCCAGGCCACGGCGCTGATGCCTGGCGTTGCCGTGGATGTCGCGCCGCCGTCCATCGTCCCCTCAAATGCGTCCGTGCCGAAATCGAAGACGAAGGTCCCGTTCGAGGGAGCGTTGACGCCGCCCAGGCAGATGTTGTGGCCGTAGGTGAAGTCGCCGAGGGACGAGGTTCCGGTCGAACTTGCCGGCGAGATCGTGCCACGGAATGCGAGTGGCGCGCAGCTCGCGTCAGGACCGGTGACGCCGAGCCCGGTCATCGAGCCTGAAAATGCGAGATTCCCTGCAACCGCGGCGCCGCCGCTGCCCATCAGGGCGAGGGCCAGGGCCGATCGGATCATTAGATATCGGATCATTTGCCGTCTCCATCTTTTGCCGGCCCGGAGGCCGCGTCGTGAGGGAATCGGCGGGTAAATCTGGCTGCGGGGATGTGCGATGATCGAGGCCTGATGATCAGCCGATCATCTCATGATGAGCTCCCGCGTGGAGCGCGGGGGCATGCCACTCGGCAAAGTATTTTACACATGTTTGCAATCTACATTGGCGGGGCACCCCGAAATCCGGAGCTTCAATGCGTGGAATCGCGTCGTCCGATGTGCGATGATCGAGACTTGATGGTTACCTGACCATCTTGCGATGGCGTCGAGTGGGGGAGCGGAGCGTAGGGAATGCTGAAGTTGGCGGACCTTGCTAGCCGCGCCGATTTCGAAGTCGGTCCGCTTCGCGTCAGCCCGTCACGGCGCCTGGTCGAAGGGCCCGCCGGAAGCACCAATGTCGAGCCGATCGTCATGAAGGTCTTCCTGCTGCTGCTGGAAGCCGGGGGTAGCGTGGTTACCCGGGATGAGCTCTTCGGCAATGCCTGGGGCGGCGTGTTCGTCGGCGACGACAGCCTGAACCGCGCGATTGCCCGTGTACGCAAGATCGCGAACGAGACGGCTCCGGGCCTGTTCGAGATCGAAACCATCCCACGCACCGGTTATCGCCTGACGGGGCCTATTCTTGATCAGCTCGACGCTCCCGCCGAACGGGCGGCTGGAGAACGCCCTGCACTTTCACGACGGACGATGGTCGGCGCGGGCGCGGCGGCTTTCATCGCAGCGCTTGGCGGCGGCTGGTGGGTCACGGCGCGCGTCAAGGATCAGCGCCGGTTCGAAGACCTGCTCAAGCGCGCAAGGGCGAGAATGGAATATGGCGATGAATCCTGGAAGGCCACGGAACTCATAAGGCAGGCGGTCGCGCTCCGGCCGGACGACCCCACCGCGCAGGGACTGCTTGCTTTCGCGCTGGCGGATAATGCCGACAATGTGAACACGGGCACGGGCGAGGTTGCCATGGAGTCGGCCGAGGAGGCGGCAGGCATCAGCCTGCGCGCTGATCCGACCGAGCCCAATGCCCGCCTAGCATTGATGCAGCTCCAGCGGGCCACGCTGAACCTCACCGCGACCGAAGACCGGCTCCGTGCCGTGCTCGCAACCGCTCCCGACAATTTCTTCGCCATGCGCCTCCTCTGGAACCTGCTTCAATCGGCCGGTCGAAGCCATGAAGCACTGGCGCTTGTCGAACGGGCGATCAGCATCAGGCCGCGCGCCGCCGCCAACAATTATCCGCTGGCGCAGCTCCTCTGGATCAACGGGCACGTGGCCGAAGCGGATCGTGTCATCGACCGGGCGATCCGGGCCTGGCCGATGCACCGTTTCGTACGCTTCGCCCGCTTCACGATCTTCGCGTTCACCGGCCGCCCGCGTGCAGCCCTCGCCATGCTGGACGACCCCTCGATGCGACCGCAGTCTTTTCCCCCCGATGCCGTAGCGCTCTGGCGCATCGGCTTGCCGACCCTGGACCAGCCTACCGCAGCGAATATCGCGAGGACCCGAAAGGCATACGTCGACGCCATCAAACAGAGTCCGAAGCTCGCGAACTATGCAGTGCTCGTCCTGTCTGCGCTCGGTGAAGTCGACACGGCTTTCGACATTGCCAACGAATTCTTGGTCTTCCGACCATCGGGAACGCCGTCGCCAGGCAAGACCAAGCGCGCCGGCAGTGGGGCATGGGCTTTCACACCCTGGCTGTTCGTGCCGCCAGTTGCGTCCATGCGTGCCGATCCGCGCTTCTCGGGGCTTTGCGACGGGATCGGCCTGACCGCTTACTGGCGCGCTCGGGGCATTCGGCCCGATTATGAGCTGGGATAAGGGCTAGAAACGGGTCTCCATCCCGATGCCCATTTCGCGCGGAGCTTCCGCCACGGCGGAAATGTTTCCGGACCGGTCGACGTACGCAAACTTGTCGAACAGGTTGCGGGCATAAGCGAAGGTCTTGACCCGGCCGATCGTATATTCGGCGCGCACGTCGACGATCGCTGCGCCCGGGACGCGCACCAGGTCGGAATTGATTTCGTCGGCGTAGAAGCCGCTGCGATAACGCGCCTGCGCCGACAGCCGGAGCTCATCGACCGCCGTCCAGTCGATCGCCGCCGCGCCGCTGAACCTCGGCGACCGGGCAAACTCGTTGCCCGAGAATTCCGGATAGTCGGTGCCGGCATCGATCAGCTTGGTCCTGAGCAGTCCCGCCGACAGCCGCACGGTCAGGCGCGGACGGATGCGCCAGAACAGCTCCGCTTCAGCGCCGAAGCTGCGTGCCTTGGGCGCGTTGAACAGATCGGCGAACCCGACCCGGCGTCCCAGCGGCGTGAAGATCGCGATCGCCTTCAGCCGCTGCGCGTCCTTCATGTCGTAATAGAAGATATTGGCTTCGGCGCTCAGCCCGTCCGCCAGCCGCGCCCGGGCGAACAGCTCGTAATCCCACAGATATTCCGCATCGAAATTGTCGGGCCGCGCAATATCGAACCGAAGGGTGGTGCCGCCGGGATTGTAAGCCCGCTGCACCAGCAGGCCCGCGCGCACTTCCTCGCTGAAGTCATAAGCAAGCGAAACCTTCGGCAACCACGCACGAAACGTCCTGTCGTAGGTCAGCGGGATCGCGCCAAAGTTGGTCGCGAGCGATCCGCTGCGGTCCTGCCGATCCTGCTGGTAGCGGAGGCCCGCGGTCAATGTTGTCCGAGGCGCCACCGTTACGTCCGCTTCGCCGAACAGGCCGACCGAATCCTGCACGTCGCGGAAGCGTCCGATCGATCCGTCCAGCAGCGACAAGTTGATGAATTGTTTCAGCCTCACATGCGTCCGACTGACACCGCCGACCGCGCGCAGCGGGCCGTCCGCGTCCCAGTTCAACACGCCTTCCGCCGACCAGTCGCGGCCCTCGTTCAGCGCTTCGCCGAAATTCGCCGCTGCGAGCCTCCGCGCCACGCTTTCGCCGCCGGTGACCGTGGCTTCCGCGGCGAGGTTCCGCGTCAGCTGGTGCCGCACATTGGCGGTCAGCGCATCGACGTTGATACGGAACGTGCCGTACAGGCCGCTCGAGTCCCGCCGGTCCTCGAACGGGGGGGTCAGGCCCAGGACCTGCGGCTTCTGCGACTGATTGTGCACGTAGGTGATCAGTAGCCGCGAATCCGGCAGCCCCCGCGGCTTCACCAAAAGCTTGATCCGCGCCAGCCCGAACACGTCATGGTTGGGGTCGCCTCCCTCGATCCGGTCGGCGATAAGGCTTGTCGTCCGCGCGTAGCGGAGGTCGCCCGCGGCGCGCAACGCGACATCGCCCGACAGCGGTCCCGACACCATCGCCGATACCTGCCGCGTCCGATAATTTCCGACGCTCACACGGGCCGTCGCCGCCTGCTCGAAGCCCGGATCCTTGGAATAGACGAAGATCGCGCCGGCGATCGAATTTTGCCCCTGCGTTGTCGTCTGCGGACTCCGGAACACCTCGATCCGGTTCGTGTCCCATAGCGGCGCGGTGCCGAACACAAATTCGTTGTAGGTCGTCCGCCGCCCGTCCACGACCACCGTCGTCCGCGGCCTGTTGCCGCCGAGGAAGGCGGGCAGCGCCTGCAGCGCGCCGGTCGTGTCCTGGCCGCGGATCGCCGGACCTTCGCTGCCCGTGCCGAGCTGGACGTTGGGCACGAGCTTCAGCATCTCCTCGACCCGGTTCGCCGAGGCCGCCTCGATGTCGCGCTCCGTTGCAACCGAGACGCTCGACTGCGTCTCCTTGAGCGACCGCCTCACCCGCTCACCGGTGACGACGATCTCGGTGCCGTGTTCGACAGGGGCAGACGCGGGTTCCTGCGCCGCCGCCACGGCCGCGATCGACAGGAACAGCACCACGCCCCCAAACTCCCCAAGCAAACTTCCGCAATATGGTACATCAATCTTGCGGCGAGCCAACAGCAGGTGCGACCGGGCGCAGCGACGCCGATTTCACGGGATTTCATCGGCTGCCCGCGACACGACCTTGAAGACTCACCCGCCACCCGCTAAGTGACCCGAAGCTCCGCTGGCCACCGTGCCCGCGGAGCCTTTTTCTATCTGGAAGTGAGCAATCGTGGCGAAAGTCTCCATCGGTCAATTCGTCAATCAGGTGAAGGCCGAGACCGGCAAGGTCCATTGGCCGACCCGCAAGGAAACGGTCGCGACCACCATTATGGTGATCATCATGACCCTGTTGCTCGCTTTCTTCTTCTTCGGCGTCGACGCCTTCTTTTCGACCGTCGTCAAATATCTGCTGAGCCTCCTCGGCTAGCGCACGCATAAAGAGATCAGAGACATGTCCCGCTGGTACATCATCCACGCTTATTCCGGTTTCGAGAACAAGGTCCGCGACGCCATCAACAGCGAGGCGACGCGCATGGGCCTCGACCGCTTCGTCGAGCAGATCGAGGTGCCGACTGAAACGGTGACCGAGATCAAGCGCGGCAAGAAGGTCCAGGCCGAACGCAAATTCATGCCCGGCTACGTCCTCGCCAAGCTCGAGATGAACGACCAGGTCTACCACCTCGTCAAGAACACGCCGAAGGTCACTGGCTTCCTCGGCCCCGGCGGCAAGCCCCAGCCGATCCCCGACGCCCAGGCCGCGCGCATGCTCGACACCAAGGAAGAAGCCGCCATCCACGGCGCCAAGCAGAAGATCAGCGTCGATTACGAGATCGGCGATGCCGTGAAGGTGCTGGACGGACCGTTCGCAAGCTTCAACGGCGTGGTGGAAGAGCTGGACTTCGACCGTGGCCGGGTGAAGGTTTCCGTCAGCATCTTCGGACGTGCGACGCCGGTTGAACTGGAGTTCGAGCAGGTCGAAAGAGCGAAATAGATCCCTGGCGAAATCAGGGGCCAAGCCCATTCGAAAGGGCCGCTTCGGCGGCCCTTTTTTTGCGGCCTGGCTGAGTTGCAGCTCCCCCGGCAATCAGTCAAACTGCTCGGTCAACGGCTGCGGGAACCCCCGACCCCGCGTCGACGCGCGTAAGGGAGCTGGTTGAATGGTCGACATCCCGGGCAACGCCACCACCAGCCGCAGCATCGCAATCGGTGACACTACCAGCGACACGCTCGAACTTGCCGGTGACACCGACTGGTATCGGATCAATCTGGTTGCAGGCCAGCAAATCAGCGTCATCCTGCAGGGCCTGACCCTTGCGGACCCGATCGTTCGCATACGGAACGCGGCCGGGACGGTCCTTTTCCAGAACGACGACTGGGGCGATGGCGCCGACGCCTTCGATTCCTTCGTCGCCTTCGGGGTGCCGGCGACCGGTACCTACTTCATCGACGTCGGAAGCGCGCCCAACAATCAGACGGGCACCTATCAGCTCAGCGTCACTCCCTACACGCCGCCGCCTGTCGTGACCGTCGACACCATCGCCCGCCAGCTTACCCACGGTTATTGGTCTGAGGACACACACCATTTCGATGTCTCGGTGAGCCGCTCGATCTCCGTCGACCTCACCGGCATTGATCCCTCGGGGCTGGCGGTCGCCCGGCAGGCGCTGGCGATCTGGACTGACATCATCGGCGTGGCCTTCCCCGAGGTGCTGACGGGCGGACAGATCGTCTTCGGCCAGGCCAACGAGGGAACCGGCGCATTCTCCACGGCAGAATGGCAGAACGGCATCACCAGCTCAGCGACGGTCAACGTCGCGCCGAGCCGCCTCAGCCTGCACACTTATCTGCACGAAATCGCGCACGCGCTCGGCCTCGGCCACGCCGGCGACTACAACGGTGGGACCGCCTTTTCGCGTTATCCGTATGAGGCGATGTTCCTCAACGACGGTGCCGCCCTCAGCATCATGTCCTACTTCGACAATGGCGAGAACAGTTACTACGCGGGCCTTGGCTTCACCGACAGCACCATCGTCACGCCGCAGCTCGCCGACATTATCGCCATGGGCAATCTCTATGGCCTGTCAGCAACGACGCGCACCGGTGACACCACCTACGGCTTCAACAACAACAGCGGCCGCGACACTTTCAATGCCGCCATGAATCCGGCGGTCGCATATACGGTTTTCGATTCCGGCGGCACGGACACGCTCGACTATTCCGGCTTCGGCCAGAACCAGCTGATCGACCTCAATGCCGAACATTTTTCGAACGTTGGCCCGGGGCGGGGCAACGTCAACATCGCGCGCGGCGTCCTGATTGAGAATGCGATCGGCGGGAGCGGCGCCGATACGCTCGTCGGCAACGATGCAGCAAACAGGCTCTCGGGCGGCGGCGGCAGCGACACGTTGGTAGGCGGCAACGGCAACGACACGTTTCGTGACGCTGCCTCGAACCTCGGCGGTGACACGATTGCTGACTTTACGAGGGGTGACCGCATCGTCCTCAGCGACGCGCCCATGGGACTCAATTTCCTCTTAGCAGGCAGCGTCCTGACCTATGGATCGACCTCAATGACCTTGAGCAATCTGCACAACGCCAGCCTCGTGGCGACGGCGGCCCCCGAGGGCGGCATCCAGATATCCTTCGGCGGACCGCCGATCGTTCTCTCAACCTCGATCGTGCCGGCTTTCGGGGCCGCAGCGGCGGAGTCTCGTTCAAACAAGAGCGGCGCTGCTTCGTCCGAACTCTCGGGCGGATTCATCGAGCAGATGTCCGTGTCGAGCGACCCGCAACTAGTCGACTTGCTTATCCTTCAAAATGCCGGCGACCTTTTCCCAGCGAGCTGAAGGCGCCATCATCGCCAATGCGTTGAGGGCTCTCTACGGCTCATTCGCGAGCTTCACTTGCTACAGGCGCTCTACCCTTCACTTCTCGCTGGACTTCCGCTAAGGGCGCCGCCTTCCAAGCAATTGGAAACCATGCGGGAGAGCGCTTCG
>Ga0068864_100004213_pt1 | contig 11829 bp, 12 predicted proteins | sample KBSSwiS72_FD_66586 | JGI IMG/M metagenome (GOLD analysis project Ga0068864, IMG submission 66586) | Switchgrass rhizosphere microbial communities from Kellogg Biological Station, Michigan, USA - KBS Switchgrass S7-2 | ecosystem: Host-associated > Plants > Roots > Rhizosphere > Soil ...
GTACAGAATCGCACGACCGGCCCCCGCTGACCAGTATCCACTGTGGACCTCACACCCGGGTCAGCTTGTCCGGGTTGAGAATGTTGTAAACGGCCACCACCCGGTCGTCCACGATGTCGAGCGCGAACACCGACAGGGTCTCCCCGTCGGGGCCGATCGCCCGGCCACCGGGCTGCCCGTTGACGACGACCCGCTCGACCCGCGCGCCGAACCGGTCGACCTGGCGGAACAGGCCGATGACGAACCGGGCCACCCGCAGCCGCCCCTGCACCGGCGTGGCGAGGGCGGGCACCTTGCCGCCGCCGTCGCCGGTCACCGCGATGTCGTCGGCCAGCACCGCCTCCAGGCCGGCCAGGTCGCCGGAGCCGGCCGCCGCCAGGAACCGGTCCACCAGGGCGCCGTGGCGCTCCGGCGAGGCCTCGAACCGCGGCTGGTCGGCCCGCACGTGCGCCCGCGCGCGGGTGAGGATCTGGCGGCAGTTCGCGGCCGACCGCTCGACGATCTCGGCGATCCGCTCGTACTCGTACTGGAACACCTCTCGCAGCAGGAAAACCGCACGCTCCACAGGGGACAGTCGTTCCAGCATCACCAGCAGCGCGATGGAGAGCTGCTCGGCCGCCTCGGCCCGCTGCGACGGGTCACCCGCCGGATCGTTGGACACCAGCGGCTCGGGCAGCCACGCCCCGACGTACACCTCGCGGCGGGCCCGGGCGGAGCGCAGCTCGTCGATGGCGAGCCGGGTGGTGACCGTGACGGCGTACGCCGCGGGCGAGCGGATGTCCGCCGTCTCGCGCAGCATCCGCAGCTGCGCCTCCTGGGCCACGTCCTCGGCCTCGGCGACGCTGCCGAGCATGCCGTACGCGACGGAGAACATCAGCGGGCGCAGCTCTGTGGCATCGGTCACGCCCTGATCCAAGCACGCGGTGTCACACGGCGTGCGGCCACTCCGTCGAGGGGGCATGCGAATCTTCCTAGCCGGCGCCAGCGGTGCCATCGGGCGCAGCCTGATCGGTGCCCTGATCCGCCGCGGACACGAGGTCACCGGCACGACCAGGACCTCGGACAAAGCCGACCTGTTGGCCGGGCTCGGGGCCCGGCCGGTGATTCTGGACGCGCTCGACCGGGACGCGGTGATCAAGGCGGTCATCGACGCCCGGCCGGACGTCCTGATCCACCAACTGACCGCGATCGCGGAGATCAACTTCCGCAACGTCGACGCCTCGTTCGCCTCGACCAACCGGCTGCGCACGGAGGGTACGGACAACCTGCTCGCGGCCGCACAGCTCGCCGGTGTGCCGCGCGTGGTCGCGCAGAGCTACACGGGCTGGCCCAACCAGCGCTCCGGCGGTCCGGTGAAGACCGAGCGGGACCCGCTCGACCCGCGGGCGCTGCCCGGCACGGAGCAGACCCTGGCCGCGATCCGCCACGTCGAGTCCACAGTGGAGGCTGCTGGCGGCGTGGTGCTGCGGTACGGCTCGTTCTACGGTCCGGGCAACGCCCTCGGCAAGGGCGGCGACATGCTGGAACTGGTCCGCAAGCGCCGGTTCCCGCTCGTCGGTGGCGGCACCGCGATCTGGTCGTTCATCCACATCGACGACGCCGCCGAGGCCACCGCCATCGCGGCCGAGGGCGGGCCGGCCGGCGTGTTCAACATCGTCGACGACGAACCGGCGCCGGTGCACGTGTGGCTGCCGTACCTGGCCACCGCCGTCGGCGCCAAGCCGCCGCTGCGGATGCCGGCCTGGCTCGTTCGGCCTATGCTGGGCGAGGTCGGCGTCGCGGCGATGACGTCGATCCGCGGTTCGTCCAACGCCAAGGCTCGCCGGGAGCTTGGCTGGGAGCCCTCGTACGCGAGTTGGCGTGTCGGCTTCCGTACCGGCCTCGGCTGAGCGACGGCTCGGTCCTATGTAGACATAGCCTCGGGATTCCCTCAACGCTTATGTGGGGGAATCCCTTGTCCTGTTGACAATCGGTCACCCGAATCTCCAACGGTTGTACCTCTCTCGAACTCTCGGTAGCGTCGCCATGGGCGCCGCCATACCCAGTGTTCGGGAGGGAACGTGCGACGAACTCTACGTTGGGGCATCGCCGTTGTCGGGGCGATGTCGGTGGCCGGAGCAGTGGCCGCCGTCGCGGCGTGGCCGGCGTCGGCCACGACCGCGGACCCCGGGTTCAAGTTCAGGCCGAGCATTCAAGCACCGTGGGCGCAGGGAGGGGACGACGAGGAGCTCGAGCCGTCGGACGCGGCGGTCGCGCTGTGTCGCTCCAACCCGTGGAGCACGCCGGGCGCGTACGCGCCGACCACGAACATCGACGTCATCCACAACGACCCAGTCAACAACAGCGGTGCGTCCAACCTTGGCTGCATCACGCCGCAGAACGAGACCGCCATCGCGGTCGATCCGGGCAACCCCAACCACATCGTGGCCGGAGCCAATGACTACCGGCCGTGCTGCGACTTCACCGGCCTCAACGACGGCACCGGGTGGGCGTACGTCTCCAACGATGGCGGGGTCAACTGGACCAACGTGCAGGTGCCTGGCCTGACCGCCCAGACCGGTGGGCAGGGCCAGTTCGCGCACGTCGACTCGGCCGGTGACCCGGCCATGACGATCGGTCCGGACGGCACCGTCTACTACGCCAACATCGTGTTCAGCCGGGTCAGCCCCAACAGCGGCGTTGCCGTGAGCGTGTCCCACGACGGCGGCCTCACCTGGGACCTGCCGAACATGGTGACCTGGTCGGGTTCGGCCGTGTTCTTCAACGACAAGGAACTCATCACGGCCGGGCCGGACGGCAAGGTGGTCGTGACGTGGACCCAGTTCAACTCCGGCGCGAAGGGCGCGGGCTTCAAGGAGGCGCCCATCGTCATGGCGCTCTCGACCGACCACGGCCACACGTGGAACCGGCAGGGTTCGCCGGTCGCTGACGCGTCGCACCCGTTCGACCAGGGTTCGTACCCGGTGTACGGCTCGGACGGAACGCTCTACGTCGCGTACGAGGCCGCTGACCCGCGGACCAACTTCGCCACCGATGTGACGATGATCGCCCGCTCGACCGACGACGGCCAGAACTTCGTGAATGTGCCGGTCGGACGGGTCTTCGACGACCTGGACTGCTACCCGGTCTTCGCCGGCCGCCAGACGTTGAGCGGCGAGCACTTCCGGCTCAACTCGTACCCGGCGTTCAGCGTTGACCCGGTCACCGGACGACTCGCCGTGGCTTGGGCCGACAACGAGCACTCCGGGAACTGCGGCACCGGCGGATCGACGTTCTCCGGCACCACGTCGGCACAGGTGAAGCTGGTCAGCGGGGCGTGGGGATCGTTGAGCAACCCGGTCACCATCACCACCGGAGCGGGCGACAAGGTCTTCCCCGGTGTGGCGATCCGGGCCAACACGATCGCCGTCACGTACTACACCCGTGACTACGCGAGCACCCACAACCCGGCCACGTGCAACTTCGCGCTGGGCGTGGGGGCCGGCTTCCAGGTGATCCCGGTCGCCTCGTCGGTCTGCCTCGACTACGCGGCCCGGACCTCGACGACCGGCTTCGGCACGCAGATCCGGCTCACCAGCGAGGGTTCCAACCCGTACATCCAGTTCGCGGACGGCTCCTTCATCGGTGACTACAGCCAGGCCGTGATCGGCTCCAACGGAGTGGCCCACACCGCGTGGACCGACTTCCGCGGCCGGCCCGGCACCAACTCGGCCAACCACGACGTGTACGTGGCCAACTTCACTCCCTGATCCGTTCCTACCCGCAACGCGGGGCGCCGGTCACCTGGTGGCCGGCGCCCCGCCGCGTCCGGAGCCTTGGGGGCAATAACTTGTCCCGCGCCAACCGCACCGTTATACGGAGCACCAGTGGGCCCGCCGGCGCGGCCGGGCATCGTCTCCGCCGCCCTTTTTCGCGGCGCTCGCCTCGGGACTGTTCAGCGTCATCGGGGGAATCCTGGAATTCAGCGGCGCTCGCGAGCTCGCCGCCATCGTGCTCGGCGCGCTCGTGATGGCCGCGTCATTGACCGTGCACAACGCCGCGCTGTGGGGCCGGATCGTCACCGGTGTCCTGCTGCTGGTCTCGTTGTGCGCCAACGGTCTCGAGTTCACCGACGTGGCGAGCGGCGCGACGACCGCGCTCGGCGTGACGGCCAACCTGTTGGGCATCGCGGCCATCGTGATGTCGTTCCTGCCAGCGACCAACCGGTACGCGGCCGCACGCAAGGCAAGGACCGCCCAGCCACTACGGACGTGAGCCACTACGGACGGCGGGCCCGAGGGGAGTAGCCATCCCCCCGGGCCCTTGTGGTCCGTCACTTCTGACGCCAGTGGCGTTTAAGGACTCCGGTCACTCGTTACGACGTCGTGTTCTTCCATTGAACAACCGCCACATGTTTGGCGTGGCGGGCCGGACTTGAACCGGCACCCGACGTCCCCGCCGGCGTCCGTTCGATCTGGCAATCGACGGAGATGCTGATACTGGAGCGATAGCTTGAACGGCGGCTGCCTCTGCCAATTGGGCTAACCCGGCCTGTGTGTCGGGTGAGGGACTCGAACCCCCACTGTCACCGCGCGGCACTCTGCTCAGGCTGAACCTCAGTCTCAGTGTGTGCTCCTGGCTCCCCCGGAAGCTTCCGGGGAACTCATGGGGTCACCCGAAGAGGTAGTCGAAGACCTTCTCGCCCACCTTCACGTCGGTGACCTCGCTGTTGTTCGCCTCCTCCCGCGCGAACTTGACCGCCTGCTGGAGCTTGTCGACCCGGTCGAGCAGCTCCTTGATGCGCGTGGCCGGCAGCGCCCCGGAGAACTTCACCGTGCGCCAGTGCCCGACGACGACGTCCTCGTAGTAGACCTCGACCTGAGCCGGGTGCTTCTCGGTGGCCTCGGCCTTGACGTGGTTGCGCGGGATCTTCTTGGTCTTCGTGGTCTGTACCGGCTCGGTCGCCCAGCAGTCGGCGGCCTGGTCGAACACCCACGTCTCCGACGCGTCCAGCACCGGGAGCTTGCTCACCAGCGTGTGCAGGTCGGTGAGCTGCTTCTCCAGGAACAGCAGGTACGTGGCGGGCACGTCGGAGATCAGCGTGCGACCGTCGACCGTCACGTTCGCCTTGGCCGTGCAGTTCGCCCAGTCCTTGGTCGCGGTGACGTCGAACAGCTTGGTGAGCGTCGCCGCGGTCTGGCGCAGCACCTCCTCGGCCCGCATCTGGACCCGGGTCGACTCCGGCGGGTACGTCTCGCCGTCCTCGTCCTTGGGCTGGTAGTTGCGCGCGATGCCGGCGAGCAGGGCGGTCTTCTGCAGGCTCTGGTGGGCATCCGTGAGCTCGCCGTACGACCGGCTCTTGATGCCCTTCTCCACCGCGATGATCTGGTTGAGCCGCCCCACGTCGATGACCTCCCGTCGATGCCTTGTCTACAGCAGCCAACACCGTAGCGCGTCGACGCCAATCCAGCCGACCCGATTTCCCTGTCTAGATGTCGACCTCCCAGTCGGCTGCATCGTTGCTGGGACTGCCGATCGGGCGTCGGGCGAACGATTCGGCGACCTGGTCGAAGACCTTCGCGGACAGGCGCGGCCGACTGGTCGCCTCGGCGAGCGCCATGCCGACCTGCCCGTCGTATCCGCTCATGCCGGTATGTTTCTCCACGATGTGGCCGAGCCGGTAGACCAGCTCGGAACGTGACTCAGCTCGGACGCGTCCGCGGAGCGGAACTCCTCGACCTCGGCACCAAGGATGACGCGTGTGACCGGGTTAGTCCGATGTGGACGGTTGAGGGGTCCTCGCGCGCGGCCGCGCCCAGGCGGGCCAGGCCGCCCGCAGCGCCGTCCAGCCCCGGTGGCGCACGAACGGTATCTCGAACAGCGCCGCGAACCCGCGGGCGAACAGCAGTGTCACCGGCACCACGATCGCGACGGAGACCAGGAACGACGGCACGCCCTGCCGGAACCGGCCCGCGATGAGCCACTCGTTGACCAGCACGACGATCGGCGCGTGGGTCAGGTAGAGGCTGTACGAGAAGGAGCCGAGGCTGCGGATCGGACGGGTGTCCAGTAGGCGCACCAACGGAGCCGGTCGGTCGGTGGCGAGCGCGGCGAGCAGGCAGCCGATGGCCGGCCCGAAGGCCAGGTCGACCCAGTACAGGTTCGTGATGGTCCAGACCGAGCCCATCCACACGATCGCCACCAGCATCGGGGTGGCCGCAGCCAGGGCAAGCCAGTGCCACGGCCAGGACCGCAGTCGCCGGCTCGCGGTCAGGATGCCGGCCGCCATCATGCCGATCGCGAACAGCCCGGCGAAGTCGAGCTCGAACCGGACCGCCCACGCGTTGGCCAACAACGAGTGCGGCGCGGCCAGTCCGACCGCGACCACGATCGCGGTGACCGCGCCGACCATGGCGAGGCTGCCGAGTCGGCGAATGCACAGCAGCAGCAACGGAAACACCAGGTACAGCTGGGCCTCGATGGCGATCGTCCAAAATGCACGGTTGGGGCTCGGCGCGTCGATGACGTCCTGCAGCAGCAGTCCGTTGGCCAGCACCGACCGCGCGGTCGGCATCGCCTGCCCGGGCTGCGGAATGATGAGCCAGGCCACCAACAAGCTGAACAGCAACGCCGCCCAGTACGGCGGGACGATCCGCCACGCCCGACGCTGCAGGAACTTCGGCACCCCGTCCAGCCGCCATCCGGCGCGGGCCGGTGAGACGGCGAGCGAGAACCCGGACAGCGTGATGAACACGACCACGGCGAAGCGGCCGTAGATCAGCCAGCCGGCCCAGAACGGCGCGGTGGTGACCGGGTACCCCGGGAACGAGCGCAGATAGGTGTGGTCCACCACGACGTAGAGCGCGGCCAGGCCACGCACGCCGTCGAGCCCGACGAGCCGCCCTCGGGCGGTCCGCGTGGGCGCGGTGGCCACGTCGGTCATACTCCGACGCCGGCTCTCATGTCCGCGTCCCGAACGCGGTGAGGAACTGGTTCCGGAAGGCGTCCATGCGCCACACCGGTGCGGCGGCGGTGGGCCGGATCCCGTCCTGCCAACCCCATCCGGAGACGCGGTCCAGCACCTTCGGGTCGTGCGCGATGATCGTGATCGGCACGTCCCGGTTCGTCGTAGTGCCGGTCACCACCGAGTCGGGCTGGTGGTCGCCGAGGAAGACGAGCACGAGGTTGTCGTCGCCGTACGTCAACACGTACGAGATGAGGGTGTTCAACGAGTACTGCACCGAGCGCCCGTAGTTCGTCCGGACCACGTTGCGGTCGGGCGAGAGCAGGTCCCAGTTCGCTCCGGCCGTCTCCGGTGTCGCCTTGAACTCGTACCCGACGCCGATGTTGTTCCAGTCGGACATCTGCGGCACCGGGGCCCACGGCGCGTGGCTGGAGAGCATGACGATCCGCGAGAACACCGGCGGGTGGCCCGGCGCCGAGAGCTCGTTGGACTGCAGCTTCCCCAGCGTGTACTGGTCGGGCATGCTGTTGAACGTGAAGCGCTGGCCGCGGTAGCCCAGGTCGCGCTCGTCGTAGACCTTGTCGAACTTGGGCCCGGGCGCGTCCCCGATGTTGGCCGGCTCGACGTCGACCGTGCGCCAGCCGGCCCGCGAGAACGCCTTGTCCAAGTTGAACCGGTCGCTCCCGGCGTAGTCGAGGAAGCGCTGCTGGCTGTTCACCCACACCCCGGACTCCAATGTGGAGTGAGCCAGCCAACTGCCGCCGGCGTACGTGGACGAGGTCAACCATCCGGTCTTCGCCGAGAAGCCCGCGGCGCGCAGCTTGTCGTACCCGGCCGAGAGCACCGCCTGAACCCCGGGTGAGATCTGCGGATCCTCCAGCGCGACCCGCCCATAGCTCTCCACGTACGCGAGGACGACATCCTTGCCCCGCAAGCCGGTCAGCAGCTGCGAGCCCGGCACGTCGCGGAAGGAGTCGGTCGCCATCTGGGCCGCGAACTGGCTGTGGTCGCGAATGTCGAACCCGACCTGGGCCGCGTGGTCATACGCGTCCACGGACGTGCTGCGGTCGGCGAGCGGCGCGCCGAACGCGGCGGCGACGACCCAGACGACCCCGAGCACCACGACGGTCCGCACGGCCGACGTGCGATGACCCTTCACGACCCGGGCCAGCCGTACCGCTGCGAGGGTCATGACGACGAGCAGGCCGACCGCGACCACGATCGCGCCGATGATGGCGAGGATCTCCACCGTCCGGCCGCGCGAGCGACTGAGGTAGTCCGCGCCCGCGGTGATGAACGGCCAGTCCCCCATCGGGTCGAACGGCCGGTCCAGCACCGAGAAGAACCCGATATCGAGGACCTTCATCACGGCCAGCAGCCCGACCAGAGCCCCGCCGACGCCGGCCATGATGCGCCCCGCCCGGGCCGGAAGCAGCAGCACCAACGCCACCGCCACGAGCACCTCGATCGGGATCCGCAGCAGCGCGCCCGGGCCGAACCCGGGCCGGTCCGGCAGGATCAGGACGGCAAGCACGAGCACCGCGGCAAGGACCGTGACGATCCGGCCGACGACCCGCCGCCACGTGGGTTGCTCACCCTGCTCCGCGATCGCCTGGGAACGGGGGAGCCCGCGCAGCCGTTCGATGAACCGCAATGTCTACCTCGACTCTCGGTGGGACGGTCCGCCCTCCGCCAGTATCGCCCGTGGACCCCGCGAACCTCCGTTGAGGTGACACGCCGTCAGCCCCAGGCGCGGTTCAACCTCCTTGTTCGCTCGGAGTCCCCTGAACGCACGCCACGCCCGCTCCGCGGCGCGCATGCGCGACCAGCCATGTTGACCAAGACTGTTTGTGGCACGACACGCCGGCCGCACTGCCATGAACGTCTTGGTCAACATGGGCGCCTCCCAAACGTCGCGCAGGCAGAAGCGCGGAGCATCCTGGACGCCTGAGGTCTACCTAGGTAGAGTTTGCCGCGTGGTCAGGACCGGGTTCTCCGCGCAGACCCTCGCCGTGCTCGCCTCGCTCCTCGAAGGCCGAACGGAGTGGCAGCACGGCTACGACCTGGCCCGGCGTACCGGCCTCAAGTCGGGCACGCTCTACCCGATCCTGATCCGGCTGGCCGACCGCGACCTGGTGGAGGCCCGCTGGGAGGAGGAGCAGCCCGCCGGTCGCCCGCGCCGCCACCTCTATCGGCTGACGGCGGCCGGCGCGGAACGGGCCAGCACCGCCATGGCCGCGGTGAAGACGAAGGCGAAGGTCACCGCGAGGACGCGCCCGGCGGTGGCGGGATGAGCGGCAGCGGAAGCGCTATCGGAGAAAGGCTGGCGCGATGGCTGAGCGCCGTGCTCACGGCGCTCGGGCGGCGGTTGCCGACAGACCGGGGCCAGTGGGTCGAGGCGATGCTCGCGGAGCGACAGAGCGTGCCGGGCGGCTGGCGCCGGGCGAGCTGGGTGGCGGGGGCGGTCCCCGTCCTGATCGTGGAGGTGGTCGCGATGGTGACGACGGTGCGGTGGGCCGTGGTCGGTGGGGTCGCCGCGGTGGCCGGGTTGATGGTGCCGGTGTTCGTGCGCTACCCGCAGGTGGGACAGGGCTCCGGTACCCCGCTGTACCTGGGGCTGACCGCGGTGCTGCTGGTCGGCTACGTCGCGGCGACGTTCGCCATCACCCGACGCTTCCCGGGCGTGGCGCGCGACGCGGCAGTAGCGGGCGGGATCGCCGCGTTGCTGTGGACGCTGGGCACGCCGGCCGGTGGGCGCTACCACACCGAAGGAAGCATGGCGATGCTGTACGGCATCGGGCTCGCGGTCGCCTTCGCCGGACCGCCGATCCTCGTGGCCGCGCGACGCGCGCGACGGGGCGCCCCGCTCGAGCGCGGCGTGCTGATCGGCGCAGCCACGGGCATGTACGCCGCGCTGGTCAACCTGATCGGCGGCCTGATCCTGGTCCAGGCCCTGCCGGCCCGGGTACCGATGGACGACGACGTGCTGGCCCGCCACCACACGCCCGCCGAGATCCTCGGCGCCAATGTGGGCGAGGACCTCGTGCTGTACGTGCTGCTGCTGCTCGCCTGGCCGGTCGCGGGCGCGTTGTTGGGTCTGCTGGGAAGCGCGCTGGCCGGATCGACCCGCCGCCAGCGGTTGTCCACGTAGGACAGTCAGGCGAAGCGCGGCGACAGCGCATACCGCAACAGCGCGACATCGCCGATCTGGCGCACCTCGGCCAGAGTGGCGCGCCGGTCGGAGTTCCATGGGAAGTGGCCGTCGCTGACGAAGCGGCGGGCCTGCGAGTCGCCGACGAAGATGGGAGCGATCACCAGCTGCAGCTCGTCGGCGAGTCCGGCGGTGAGGAACTGGGTGTGCGTCTCGCCGCCGCCCTCCACCATGAGCCGGTCCACGCCCCGCCCGTACAGGTCCTCGGCGAGCCGCTGGAAGCTCACCGGCTGCCCGCCGTCGACGACGGTCGCCGACTGCCCGAACCGGGCGAGGGCCTTGTCCATCGCCGAGGTCGAGCAGTAGACGACCTTCTCGGCGTCGCCGAGGGTAAAGAAGTTCGCGCCGGCGTCGAGGTCGGCGCAGTTGGTCACGGTGACCTTCATCGGGGACGGCGACAGGCCGCGGGCGATCCGCTCGTCGCGCCGGTCGGGCGACCGGATCAGCAGCCGCGGGTTGTCCCGGCGCACGGTCGTGGCGCCGACGAGGATCGCGTCACAGCCGGCCCGGACCTCGTCGATGCGGTCGAAGTCGGCGTCATTGGACAGCAGCAGGCGGTGCTCGGAGACGCCGTCGAGGTACCCGTCCATCGACATGCTGCAACTGAGCAAGATGTAGGGCCGACGGCCCTGCCGCTCATGTCCACAGTGATCGATCACAGCCCGCACGTCCTAGGGGATTCCTCTCTGTCGGGATGACACGCCGCGCGACACGGTGGCGGTTCAACCACAACTCAACACGTCCTCGTGCCCGACCACGACCCGCAGCCGCCCGTCGGCCGCCTGGGCGAGCCGCTCGCGCTGGTACGCCAGCGCCGGCTCGGCCAACTCCGGACGCTGTTCGCAGGCGGCCCCCAACCAGCCGGCGAGCCACTCGACGAGCACGCCCCGATCGTCCGCGCCGAGCCGCCACGCGCTGGCGCGGACCACGGGTTCGACACCCCGGCGGGTGAAGGCCGCGACCGTCTCCGCGACCGCGTCAGGCCCGAGCAGGCGCCGCCCATCGATCGTCCGCCGTTGATGGGCATTGAACGCCGCCATGATCTCGCCGTCAAGCGGATCGACAGGGTTAAGATCTACAACGCCGGTCACCGAGAGCGTCAACAGGGCCGGGCAGTCCGCCTCGACGCACGCCTGCACGATGCCGTCGACCTCGTCCGCGGTGAGCAGGTCGAGCAGCGCCGACGCGGTCACCAGCGAACGGCCGGCCGTGGCCGGGCCCGAGAACGACGAGAGGTCGGCCGAGGTGACACGGGTGACGTCGGCCTGCCGGGTCTGGAAGGTCAGGCCAGGCCGGTCGTCCAGCGCCGACGCCGCGTACTCCAGCAGATCCGGGTCCTGGTCGTACATGACCCAGTGCTGGCGGCCGCCCAGCCGGGGCGCGAGCCACCGGGCCATCGAACCGGTACCGCAGCCCAGGTCGTGCACCACCACCCGGGGCGCGTCGGCGACGTTCGCGCGTACCAGTGCGACCAGCTCCTCCGAGCGGGCCGCAGCGTCGGCCGGCTCCCGCAACCGCAACCACGCCGGCGGAACCTTGAGGGAACGGGCCATCCGACCGGGCTCCGATGACGGCGATGGGAGCGTCATCGCCCGGCCCCCGCGCCGGCGGAGGCGGACAGCACCTCGGAGACGAGCGTCGATGTCACTGACCAGTCGCTCAGCGTGGCCCGGCG
>Ga0068864_100004214_pt1 | contig 11828 bp, 10 predicted proteins | sample KBSSwiS72_FD_66586 | JGI IMG/M metagenome (GOLD analysis project Ga0068864, IMG submission 66586) | Switchgrass rhizosphere microbial communities from Kellogg Biological Station, Michigan, USA - KBS Switchgrass S7-2 | ecosystem: Host-associated > Plants > Roots > Rhizosphere > Soil ...
GCCGGCATGGGATCAGACTGCCCCATTCTCAGCTCGCGAGTCAACCGATCCCACATCGTGGTCAACGGATAGGTCACGAATCAGTAACGCCCATTGCCGATTTGCGTGGCTCGTCCGATTGGGAGCGCTCCCAGCGAGCAAAAATCGCAGACTTGCCGTCGTGGTCGGGTACGCCGGGGCGCGTATTGACCGGCGCAACCACACTGGCACACTTGACAGATGCCGCAGCTGCGTTCAGCCACGTCCACCCAGGGTCGCAACATGGCCGGAGCGCGCGCCCTGTGGCGGGCGACCGGCATGACCGACGCCGACTTCGGTAAGCCGATCGTCGCCATCGCGAACTCCTTCACCCAGTTCGTGCCGGGACACGTCCACCTCAAGGACCTGGGCGCGCTGGTCGCCGACGCGATCGCCGAGGCGGGCGGGGTCGGCCGGGAGTTCAACACGATCGCGGTCGACGACGGGATCGCGATGGGTCACGGCGGCATGCTCTACTCGCTGCCCAGTCGGGAGCTGATCGCCGACGCGGTCGAGTACATGGTGGAGGCCCACTGCGCCGACGCGCTGGTCTGCATCTCGAACTGCGACAAGATCACGCCCGGCATGCTGCTCGCGGCGCTGCGGCTCAACATCCCGACCGTCTTCGTCTCCGGCGGACCGATGGAGGCCGGCAAGACCGTCGCCATCGAGGGCGTCGTCCACGCGAAGCTCGACCTCATCGACGCGATGATCGCCTCGGCCAACGACGCGGTCACCGAGGAGCAGCTCGGGGTCATCGAACGCTCGGCCTGCCCGACCTGCGGCTCGTGCTCGGGCATGTTCACCGCCAACTCAATGAACTGCCTGACCGAGGCGATCGGCCTGGCCCTGCCCGGCAACGGCTCCACGCTCGCCACCCACGCGGCCCGGCGCGACCTGTTCACCACGGCCGGCCGGCTCGTGGTCGACCTGGCCCGCCGGTACTACGAGCAGGACGACCTCGCCGTGCTGCCGCGCGCCATCGCGACCCGGGAGGCGTTCGAGAACGCGGTCGCGCTCGACGTCGCGATGGGCGGCTCGACCAACACCGTGCTGCACCTGCTGGCCGCCGCTCGCGAGGCCGACGTCCCGTTCGGGGTGTCCGACATCGACGCCATCTCCCGCCGCGTGCCGTGTCTGTCCAAAGTGGCCCCCAACACGCCCAAGTACCACATGGAGGATGTGCACCGGGCCGGCGGCATCCCCGCCCTGCTGGGCGAGCTCGACCGGGCCGGCCTGCTGAACCGGGACGTGCACACGGTGCACGCGTCCTCATTGGACAGTTGGCTCGCCGACTGGGACGTGCGCGGCGGCTCCGCCACTCCGGCGGCTGTCGAGCTGTTCCACGCCGCGCCGGGCGGGGTGCGCACGACCGAGCCGTTCTCCACGACCAACCGCTGGGCGACGCTGGACACCGACCCGGCCGACGGCTGCATCCGCGACCGGGCCAACGCGTACACGGCCGACGGTGGCCTCGCGATCCTGCACGGCAACCTGGCGCCCGACGGCTGCGTGGTCAAGACGGCCGGCGTACCCGACGAGAATCTCACCTTCCGGGGGCCGGCGAAGGTCTTCGAGTCGCAGGACGACACCGTCGCCGCGATCCTGGCCGGTGACGTGGTCGCCGGCGACGTGGTCGTGGTCCGCTACGAGGGCCCCAAGGGCGGGCCCGGCATGCAGGAGATGCTGTACCCCACGTCGTTCCTCAAGGGACGAGGACTGGGCCGGGCGTGCGCGCTCATCACGGACGGCCGATTCTCCGGCGGAACCAGCGGGCTGTCCATCGGCCACGTCTCCCCCGAGGCGGCCGGTGGCGGGCTCATCGCGCTCGTCCGCGACGGCGACGAGATCGCCATCGACATCCCGCAGCGAAGCGTCCAGCTGCTGGTGAGCCCGGAGGAGCTGGACGCGCGCCGGGTCGAGCAGGACAAGCGCGACCGCCCGTACACGCCGGCCAACCGGGAACGGCCGGTCTCGGCGGCCCTGCGGGCGTACGCGTCGATGGCGACCTCGGCCTCGGACGGCGCGTACCGCCGGGTGCCGTGATCCCGTCCACTCATAGACAACCCGCTCGGTCGTAGACGACGCAACAAGCGGTCACACCGCTTTCGCGCACACGGTTGGACAAGTTTCTCGCCCGGACGCTGTCGTGCGCCGGGCAGGAGGGCAGTCTCGTCGCTGGTGCGGCTCGCCCGGGCGCTGCGCCTGGACGTGGTGGCCACCGGGGCGGAGCCGGGCGACGAATTCGGCCTGGCCAGGCTGGCGGGCTGCCCGTACGGGCAGGGACGGGCGGTGTCTGGCGCGCTCGGCCCGGAGGCCGCACTGCGCTGGACGGCACTTGGGCGGGTCCGCCCGCGGCAGGAGCCACGGGGCTAGACTCCGCGTATTCGCGACTGGCGCTGAGGTGGAATCGACCACCGGGAAGCTAACCGCCCGCACCGTGCGCCTGGGTGCCGGCCACCTCATGGGAGGCCTCATGCACGTACCACCGTTGCCGCACCTGACCGCCGCCGATCCGGAGCTGGCCGGCCTCATCGAGGGCGAGGCCCAGCGGCAGCATGACAAGCTCCGCATGATCCCGTCGGAGAACTACGTCTCCGCCGCTGTGCTCGAGGCGTGCAGCTCGGTTCTGAACAACAAATACTCCGAGGGGTACGCCGGCAAGCGCTACTACGAGGGTCAGCAGTACGTCGACCCGGTCGAGATCCTCACCGCCGAGCGGGCCGAGCGCCTGTTCGGGGTGGACCACGCCAATGTCCAGCCGTACTCCGGCTCGCCCGCGAACCTCGCCATCTACCTCGCCTTCATGAACCCCGGCGACACGTTCCTTTCGCTCGAGCTGGCCCACGGCGGACACCTCACCCACGGTTCGCCGGTCTCGGCCACCGGCAAGTGGTTCCGGCCGGTCCACTACGCGGTCGGGCGCGAGTCTGGCCGCATCGACATGGACCACGTGCGCGAGCTCGCCCTCGCCGAGCGCCCGAAAATGATCATCTGCGGCGGTACGGCGATCCCGCGGACGATCGACTTCCCGGCCTTCTCGGCGATCGCCCGTGAGGTCGGCGCGCTGCTCGTGGCCGATGTCGCCCACATCGCCGGCCTGATCGTGGCGGGCGCGCACCCGTCGCCGGTCGGGTACGCCGACATCATCTCCACCACGACCCACAAAACCCTGCGCGGCCCGCGGGGCGCGATGCTGATGACCACCGCCGAGCACGCGACCGCGATCGACAAGGCGGTCTTCCCCGGGCTGCAGGGCGGACCGCACAACCACACCACCGCCGGCATCGCCGTGGCGCTGCACGAGGCCGCCCAGCCGTCGTTCACGACGTACGGGCATCAGATCGTCGCCAACGCCAAGGCGCTCGCGGCGGCCCTGACCGAGCGGGGCTTCGACCTCGTCTCCGGCGGGACCGACAACCACCTCATCCTCATCGACCTGACCAACAAGGACGTCGAGGGCAAGCCGGCGGCGAAGGCGTTGGACCGGGCCGGCATCGAGCTGAACTTCAACACCGTGCCGTACGACCCGCGCAAGCCGTGGTCGCCGTCGGGCATCCGCCTGGGCACGCCGGCCCTGACCACGCGCGGCCTCACCGAGGAGCACATGCCGGCGGTGGCGGCGTGGATGGACGAAGCGGTGGCCGCGTCAGCCAAGGACGACGAGGCGTCCCTGGACCGGATCGCGGGCGAGGTGGCAGACCTGCTGGCCGGCTTCCCGATGCCCGGCTGGGCCCCGACCCCTTCCTGACCCGCCGAGATCTCGACCCAAGATCCACACAACTGTGCGCATGTTGTGGAGTGGGAGCGCTCCCAATCGCACAACTAATCGCGCAGTTGTGTGGATCTTGGCTGGTTGCGGCTGATCGCGGGCGGCCGCGGGCTAGCCGCGGCGGAGGCTGCCGGGCTGGGTGGCGGTGAGGGCGTCGCGCAGGGCGGCGGCGGACTTGTACCGCTGGGCCGGGTCGGTCGCCACCGCGCGGCGGATCACCGACATCATGATCCGCGGCACGGTCGGCAGGTCCGCGGCCGGATCCGGGCCGCTCAGCGGCGGCAACGAGGTGCCGGCCAGCAGCGTGTACAGCGTCGCCCCGAGGGAGTAGATGTCCGCGGCCGTGGTCATGAGCTCGGGCAGGAACGCCTCCGGCGCCGCGTACGGGCGGGGACCGTCGTAGAGGTGGTAGTCACCGCCGGCCAGGGCGAGGGAGACCAGGCCGAAGTCGGACAGCTGCGGCTCACCGTTGCCGTCGACGAGCACGTTGGACGGCGTGATGTTGCGGTGGTACAGGCCCTGGTCGTGCGCCCGGTACAGCGCGTCGGCGAGTTTCACCCCGATCCGGCGTACCTCGCTCGTGGTCAGGCGGCCCACGGTCAGCAGGTGGTCCTTCAGCGATCCGGACGGGCAGTACGGGTTGATCACGTACGGCTGGCCGTCGGTGACGCCGGCGTCGAGCGGGGCCAGCAGGTGGGGCAGATCGGCCAGGGCCTTGAGCGCCGCGACTTCCTGCTCGAAGCGCAGCCGGTCCCGCTCGGTGGTGACCCGGCGGGAGTAGATCTTGACCGCGACCTCGAGCCCGTCGCTGCGCCGGCGGGCGAGATGAACCTCACCGCCGGTCGGCGCCTCGCGGTAACCGAGCGCTGCCGGCTGCGCGTCGTCGAGCCGGCGCACGAAGTCGACGCCTGGCACCGCGTACGCGTCCATCGCTCCGCCCCCGGAACTGAACCCCTGGGTGTGGGTTCCGACCTGCGTGCCCTTGGTCGGGCACACGCCACAGTATGCCCATGAGCACCGGCAATGTGCGACAGCAGCGGGGCGACTCGCATTCGGCGGGTGCGAGGATGGAGTCATGGCCAAGGCTCACACGACCGCCAAGTTCCGTCGCAATACCGCGATCATGATGGCGGCGGTGCTCGCCCTGCTCGCCGGCGCGTCGCTGGGCAGCTGGGCGCCGATCTTTCTGCCCGTACTCGTGATCCCGGCTCTGATCGCGGTGTGGGGGTGGCGGTCGGGCACCGACGTGAGCGCCGACGGGTTGGTCATCCGGGCCACGCTCGGATCGCGCCGCGTGCCGTGGTCGGACGTGACCGACCTGGAGGCGCAAGCTGGCGGGCGGGTCATCGCCCACCTGACGAACGGCAATGTCGTGGAGCTGCCGGCCGTCTCCCCCAGCGACCTGCCGACACTGGTCGCCGCGGCAGGGTCGTCGATCTCCAAGCAGCCCGCGGCGGCTCAGTAGCCTTCGGTCACCACGTTGATCAACGGCTCGCCGGCCGTGTAGCGGCGGATCTGGTCACCCACCAGCGCGTACGCGCGGGGAAGCACGTCGCGCACCGCGCCACCGATGTGCGGGGTGAGCAGCAGGTTCGGCAGCTCCCACCACGGGTGGCCCGGCGGCAGCGGCTCCGGATCCGTCACGTCCAGCGCTGCGTTGAGCCGACCGCTCGTCAGCTCGACGGTGAGGGCGTCGGAGTCGACGATCGGCCCGCGGGCCGCGTTGACCAGCAGCGCCCCGTCGGGCATCGCGGCCAGGAACTCCCGGTCGACCAGGCCCGTCGTCTCTGGCGTGAGCGGCACGATGATGACGACGATGTCGGCGTGTGGCAGGAGCGCCGGCAGCTCGTCGACGCCGTGCACGCCCGGCCGGGCCCGGCGCGCCACCCGGGTCAGCGTGACTCCGAACGGGGTCAGTCGGGCCGCGACGGCCTCCCCGATGTCGCCGGCGCCGACGATGAGCACCCGCTTGCCGGGCAGGGTTTCGCCGACGCGGCGCGACCACTCCCCTCGCGCCTGTGCCCGGGCGAAGTGCGGGAAGTCGTGCAGATAGCTCAGGATCGCGGTGACCGTCCACTCGGACGTCGGCACGGTGTGGATCCCCCGGCCGTCGCACAGCGTGATCGCGTTCGGCACCCGACGCACCCAGGTGTCGGCGCCGGCGGTGATCAGCTGGATGACCTTCAGCTTCGGCATCCGGGCGAGCAGAGCCGGCTCCGGACCGCGGGACAGGAACTGCGGGACCCAGAAGTCCACGCCGCTCACATCGACGTCGTCCGACGCCTCGGGATTGGCGACGATCACCTCGACGCCGGCGGGAAGCTCGCCCATCAGAGCGGCCGCCTGCTCGTGTACCACGCTCACCTGCACGAGTCCTGAGCCTAGCGGCGCCGATTTCAGTGTGGTGGCGGGCCTGGACTGCGTCATGGCGGCCTCCGCCAAAAGGCCCGCGTCGGCCGGCGCCGGCTAGGCTCGACGCCGTGCCCCCTCGTCCGCGCCGCTGGTCCGCCGCCGTCGCCCTGAGCGCCGTGCTCAGCTTCCTGCTCGCCGGGTGCGCGTTCGGGCCGCCCAACGACACCGACGCCGGTGGCCCGCCGAACCTGCCGACCCGGCCGCCGTCGACCTCCGACGACAACACGCCGCCGAGCGCGGTCGCCAGCGTGATCGCGCAAGGGCTGAAGGTGCCGTGGGCGCTGGCATTCCTGCCCGACGGCACCGCGCTGGCCACCGAGCGTGACACCCACCGCATCATGAAGATCGCGATGCCGGCCGGAGCGGACGGGCTCACGGTGACCCCGGTGCAGACCATCGACGAGGTGAAGTCGACCGGCGAGGGCGGCCTGCTCGGCATCGCGGTCTCGCCGCAGTACGCCGTGGACCAGACCGTGTTCATCTACTACTCCACCGCGACGGACAACCGGATCGCCAAGCTGAAGCTGGGCGGCAAGCCGGAGCCGATCCTCACCGGCATCCCGGTCGGCAGCATCCACGACGGTGGCCGGCTGAAGTTCGGACCGGACGGCTTCCTGTACGCGTCCACCGGCGAGACCGGGAACCGTGGGCTCGCCCAGGACCGCACCAGCCTGGCCGGGAAGATCCTGCGGATGACCACGGACGGAAAACCGGCGCCGGGCAACCCGTTCCCGGACTCGCTGGTGTGGAGCTACGGCCACCGCAACGTGCAGGGCATGGCCTGGGACGCGGCCGGCACCATGTACGCGACCGAGTTCGGCCAGGACACCTGGGACGAGATCAACCTCATCAAGCCGGGGAGCAACTACGGCTGGCCGACGGTTGAGGGCATGGCCCACCGCGACGGGCTGGTCGACCCGATCCAGCAGTGGGCCACGAAGGACGCGTCCTGCTCGGGCCTGGCCATCAGCGGCCAGATCCTCGCCACGGCCTGCCTGCAGGGGCAGCGGCTCTGGCTGCTGCGGGTCTCCGCCACCGGTGCGGTCGTCGGCGCGCCGACCGCCGCGCTGGTCGGCCAGTACGGGCGCCTTCGGGACGCGGTGGTCGCCCCGGACGGCTCGATCTGGGTCACCACGTCCAATCTGGACGGTCGCGGTACGCCGCATCAGGGCGACGACAAGATCCTACGGATCGTCGTCGCGGGCGGGGACCCGGTCTCCAAGGCCTGACCCCTCCCGCAAGATCAACGCAACTGTCCATCAGTTGTGGGGTGTTCGCGTCGGAAACCCCCCACCTATGGACAGTTGTGTGGATCTTGGGGTGGCCGTACACAGTGGACGGCCGCCGCCACAGTCAGGAGAGGCGGGCCAGGATCAGCTCGCGGACGGTCTTGGCGTCGGCCTGTCCCTTGGTGGCCTTCATGATGGCTCCAATGAGGACACCGGCCGCCTCGTGCTTGCCGGACCGGATCTTCTCGGCGATGTCCGGGTTGGCGGCGATCGCCTCGTCCACCGCCGCCGTCAGCGCCCCGGTGTCGGAGACCACGCCGAGCCCGCGGGCCGCCATCACCTCGCTCGGCGAACCCTCGCCGTCGCAGACGCCCTCCAGCACGGTCCGGGCCAGCTTGTCGTTGAGCTTCCCGTCGTCGACCAGCTTCTGCAGCTCGGCCACCTGGGCCGGCGTCGCGCCCACGTCGATCAGCTCGACGCCGCGCTCGTTCGCCCGCCGGGCCAGCTCACCCATCCACCATTTGCGAGCACCCTCCGGGCTCGCGCCGGCCGCGATGGTGGCCTCGATCGGCTCCACCGCGTTGGCGTTGATGATCGCCTGCATCTCCTTGTCCGCCACGCCCCACGCCTCCTGCAGGCGACGTCGGTGCTCGCGCGGCAGCTCGGGCAGGCTCGCTCGCAGCTGCTCGACCCAGGCCGGGTCCGGCTCCAACGGCGCCAGGTCGGGCTCCGGGAAGTATCGGTAGTCGGTCGCGGTCTCCTTGCTCCGCCCCGGCGTCGTCTCACCGGTGTCCTCGTGGAAGTGGCGCGTCTCCTGCACGATCCGCTCGCCCGCGCTCAGGCGCGCGGCCTGGCGGATGATCTCCGACCGAACGGCGCGCTCCACGCTGCGCAGCGAGTTGACGTTCTTGGTCTCGGTACGGGTGCCCCACGGCTCGCCGGGCCGGTTCAGCGAGGTGTTCACGTCGCAGCGAAGCGAGCCCTGCTCCATCCGTACATCCGAGACGCCGAGCGACCGGATGACATCGCGGAGCTCGGTGACGTACGCCCGGGCCACCAGTGGGGCCATCGCGCCGGTGCCCGGCACCGGCTTGGTCACCACCTCGACCAGCGGGATGCCGGCCCGGTTGTAGTCCACAAGGGACTCAGTCGCACCGTGGATGCGCCCGGTCGTCCCTCCGATGTGGAGGGTCTTGCCGGTGTCCTCCTCCAGGTGCACGCGCTCGATGCCGACCCGTACCGTCTCGCCGTCGATGAGGACGTCGAGCCAACCGTCCACGCACAACGGTTCGTCGTACTGGCTGATCTGGAAGTTCTTCGGCATGTCGGGGTAGAAGTAGTTCTTGCGCGCGAACCGGCACCAGGTGGCGATGCGGCAGTTGAGCGCGAGACCGATCCGGATGGTCGCCTCGATCGCGGCCTTGTTCGCCACCGGCAGGCTGCCGGGCAGGCCGAGGCAGACCGGGCAGATCTGCGTGTTGGGCTCGGCGCCGAACTCGGTCGGGCAGGCGCAGAACATCTTCGTGCGCGTGCCGAGTTCGACGTGCGTCTCCAGTCCGATGACCGGCTCGAACGCGGCGACCGCCTCGTCGTAGGACAGGTTCATGACGGTGCTCACCGGATCCCCCAAATGACATGCGTGTAGTTCGACGTGCGTACGGGTACCGCACGAGCATGGGACTCATCTTCCGCAAGACGCTCCGGTTGGGCCCGCTGCGGCTCAACTTCACCAAGCACGGCTTCTCCTCCTGGAGCCTGAGAATCGGACGGTGGTCGTGGAACTCGCGGACCCGCGCGCACCGGGTCGACCTCCCCGGACCGGCGTCCTGGACCAGCAAGTCGTCGTAGCCACTAGAGCGCCGGGGGCGCTGCGGCCGGCACCACCGACTCCAGCGCGGCGGCCACCCGGTACATCCGGTCGTCGGCCATCGTCGGCGCCATCACCTGCAGCCCAACCGGCAGTCCCTCCGACAGTCCACAGGGGACGGAGATGGCCGGACCGCCGTACAGGTTGGTGGGGATGGTGTACAGGTCGGCCAGGTACATCTGGTACGGGTCGGACGTGCGCGACCCGAACGGGAACGCGACGAACGGGGTGGTCGGCGACAGCAGGACGTCGCACTGCTCGAACGCGGCCGCGAAGTCGCGCGAGATCAGCGTGCGCACCTTCTGGGCCTGTCCGTAGTAGGCGTCGTAGTAGCCGGACGACAGCGCGTACGTGCCGATGATGATGCGGCGCTTGACCTCGGGGCCGAAGCCGGCCTCGCGGGTCAGCGACATGACCTCCTCGAGCGCCCGGGAGCCGTCGTCGCCCGACCTCAGTCCATATCGGACACCGTCGAAGCGGGCCAGGTTCGAGGAGCACTCACTCGGGGCGATCAGGTAGTACGCGGGCAGCGCGTACACGAAGTGCGGGCAGGAGACCTCGACCACCTCGGCGCCGAGCTTGACCAGCGTCTCCACACCCTCGCGGAACGCCGCCACCACGCCCGGTTCCGCGCCCTCGCCGCTGAACTCGCGGACCAGGCCGAGCCGTACACCGGACAGGTCGCCGGTGGCGCCGAGCCGGGCCGCGCCGACGACATCGGGTACCGGGGCCGGGATCGAGGTCGAGTCCATCGGGTCGTGACCGGCGATGACCGCGTGCAGCAGGGCGGTGTCCTCGACCGTCCGTCCGCACGGTCCCGGAGTGTCCAATGAGGACGAGAACGCGATCAGCCCGTACCGGGAAGTCCCCCCGTACGTCGGCTTGGACCCGACGGTCCCGGTCACCGCGCCCGGCTGCCGGATCGAGCCGCCGGTGTCGGTGCCGATCGCCAGCGGCGCCTCGTACGCGGCGATCGCGGCCGAAGACCCACCGCCGGAGCCGCCCGGGATCCGGGCCAGGTCCCACGGGTTGCGGGTCGGGCCGTAGGCAGAGTACTCAGTGGACGATCCCATGGCGAACTCGTCCATGTTCGTCTTGCCGAGTATGACCATCCCGGCCTGGCGCATGCGGGTCACGATCGTCGCGTCGTACGGTGGCCGCCAGCCCTCGAGGATCTTTGAGCCGGCGGTCGTCGGCACGCCGCGGGTCGCCATCACGTCCTTGACCGCCACCGGCACGCCGGCAAGCGGCCCGAGCTTCTCGCCGCGTGCCCTTGCCTCGTCGACCGCGGCCGCCGCGGCGAGCGCGCCGTCGGCGTCCACGTGCAGGAACGCGTGCACCCGCTCGTCGACGTCGGCGATGCGGTCCAGATGCGCCCGGGCCACCTCGACCGCGGAGACCTCCTTGGCGGCGAGGCGCCGGGCGAGCTCGGCCGCGGTGGCGCGCACGAGGTCGGCCCGTGTTGAAGCCGGCGCCTTCGCGGCCTTCTTCGCCGGGGCCTTCTTCGCGGCGGCGGCCTTCTTCTTCGCCTCGGCCATCAGACCTCCTCGTCCAGGATGCGGGGCACCCGGAACCGGTTCTCGGCCACGTCCGGCGCGCCGGCGAGGGCCTCGGCAGGGGTCAGGCACGGCCCCACGACGTCCTCGCGCAGCACGTTGGTGAGCGGGACCGAGTGCGACGTAGGCGGGATGTCCGCCGCCGCGACCTCCCCGACGCGGGCGACCGCCTGCAGGATCACGTCGAGTTGGCCGGCGAAGCGGTCCAGTTCCTCGTCGGACACGGCGAGCCGCGACAGGCGCGCGAGGTGCGCGACCTCCTCGCGGGAGATGGCGGACATGGGGCCCCCTGGGTGTCGTGAAGCTGCTCGAGCCGCAGCCTGGCATGCGGAACCGACCGGAGCGAGTCTATTTGTCGGGCTCGGGCGGACCGCCGACGGGTACGAGCATGACGCCGAACGGGCCTGGTCAGGCGCGCTGCCGAAACATGTCACTGGACTGGATATAACGTCGGTCGTTACATTGCCGGCATGAGAATCCCCTGGCTCGCCGCCGCCATCGTCGCGGCCTTGGTGATCGCGGGGTGCGCACCCGTCACCGACACGGACTCGACCGGGGCCGGCTGGATCGAGTTCCCGCACCTGCCGAGCGCGTTCGCCCCCGCCGCGAAACCACCGGCGCTGCCGCCGGCCGGGCCGGTCGGACGGGGCGCCCTGCTCGCCCAGACCAGCGCCGGAATCGTGCTGGTGCTCGAGGACGGCGCTCAGTACCGACTGCCGAGCACACCGCCGGGCGAGGGCCGGCAGGGCACCCTGCTCGCCTCGCTGTCCCCCACCGGACGGTGGCTCGGCTACCGCCGTGGCGCGCACGTGGGCGACACCGTCTACCGGGTCCGGGACCTGGGCGGTCGCCGGGTCACCGAGTTCGACGGCGATCCGGTGTGGTGGTCGCCCGATGGCCGGTTCCTGCTCGCCCAGGCACGGACGGTCACCGACCGCACCGTGGCGGGCGTGGACGCCCTGATCGTGGATGTC
>Ga0068864_100004215_pt1 | contig 11828 bp, 12 predicted proteins | sample KBSSwiS72_FD_66586 | JGI IMG/M metagenome (GOLD analysis project Ga0068864, IMG submission 66586) | Switchgrass rhizosphere microbial communities from Kellogg Biological Station, Michigan, USA - KBS Switchgrass S7-2 | ecosystem: Host-associated > Plants > Roots > Rhizosphere > Soil ...
CAAGCCGCCTTTGCGAGGGTGATAGAGGGAGCCACTAGCCCAGGTGGCCGGACTAGTGGCACCTACCTTCACCGACTTTTCGATCACGACGCGTTCCGTCACGCCTTCCTGGAGAGCCGCGTGGCCGCATCTCATATTGCGCCACCGTGCGTCTACGCTAATGTGAAAGCAGAACATGAAACCCGGTTTGATCGTCTTGCGGCGCTCGTGATGGATGGGTTTTGGAATGCAGCACAGACTTCGTATACGTCTCAGATTGTGAACCGTCAGTTAGCTGTCCTTACAAAAGCCGGATAGCTTATTCGCCCTAGCTTGGTGCCGTATATCTTCGTTCCGTTGGCGCCATCACTCGAGACGGTCCAAAGCTCTGATTCACCACTGTTCTGATTGAGAATTGCAAAAGCGATCTTCTCTAGCAGGCTGCTGAAAAATGGAGCGTTGATGGTTCGTTCGTCTTCACTGAATAGTTTTGCTTATCGATGATGTGCGATTTTCTTTCTAAAGTTGATCCCTTGAGTGTCTCATTGCCACTTTGGTTTGCTTGGCTAACCGACTGCTGACGTTCGGTGGTAGTTGTTCACGTAACCTCGGCCAGATTTCTGATTCGGACCAAGTTGTAGACGGCGGTAGCGAACTTGAAGATCCAACCCACCAGCTTCACGCCGCGGTGTCGGGTTTTGCGCATCAGTCCCACCGTTTTCAACCAGCCGAAGATTTCTTCTACCCGTTTTCGCCTACGCTGACTAACTTCATAACCAGGGTGACGCGTGGTCCGTTGGTCGATTGCGCTGCTTCGTCCCTTGTTGTTTTGGGCCACATGCGGCGTCACTCGGCAGGCGCGCAAATCAGCAACGAAGTCTTTCGTGTCGTAACATTTGTCGCCGGCCAGGGTGACCCGTTTCTTTTGCGGCCGCTGTGCCAACATTGCCAGCGCTGCTTCTCGTTCCGCAGTGCCACTGGCGCAAGTCAACAACGCATTCACCACCAAGCCATTGCGATTCTCCATCAACACGTGACCCTGAAAGGCGAGTTTCGCCTCGCTGCCCTTGGTCTTCTTAAACAGACGGAGATCTGTGTCAGTGGTCGATTCATGCGTTTTATTCGAGCGTTTCTGCCCGTGGAAGTTCACTGTTGGATTGCCTGGATCATCGGGCTTGTCGTCGTTGCGGTGCGGCGACTCACCCTTCGGCTGGAAACTTTTCAAACTGGCCCAGCCTTCGACCATGGTTCCATCCACCGTGAAATGTTCGTCTGACAACAACTCTTTCTCGCGCGCCACAGCGAGCACTGCCGTGAAGAACTCTTCGGCGATTTCGCCGCGCAGCAAGCGGTCGCGATTCTTGCTGAAGGTAGTGGCGTTCCAAACCTCGTCGTCCATGTTCAAGCCGACGAACCAGCGAAACAACATATTGTATTGCAACTGCTCCATCAGCATCCGTTCGCTGCGCACCGAGTACAGCACTTGCAGCAACAGCGCGCGCAGCAACCGCTCTGGCGCGATCGATGGTCGTCCTACACGCGAGTACAACTTGTCAAAGCGCGGCGACAGCTGCTTGAAGATTTCATCCGTCATCTTACGCAGCGGGCGCAAGGGATGGTCCGCCGGCACGCGTTGCTCTGGCGATATGTAACGGTACATGCCCGCTTGCTGTTCGTTGTCTCCCCGCATTCGGTTCCTCCGTCGTTAGCGTTGAACCAGATTATAGTTGACCGTGATCTACTCGCGGGAAGATTGTTTAGTTTTTCAGCAGCCTGCTAGGTCACGTGACCAAGTGAGTCCGCCTGACAGGTATCTATAATTTCCCAGGGGACAATTAACTTTCGTTGTTGCGTCTCGGGAGTTATCAGGCGAGATAGCGCCGTACCTTCGGCTTCTCTCTGCATTGTGAGTCGTTGCCAAGTGCCGGCGTGCCGGATGCTGCGGTCGGCGGCGCTCGACTGGTGCGATAAGAATCCTGTGCTGCGAGTGCTCAATCACGGATCTTCTAAGCGTCGAGAAGGCTTTGGGTATCTGTGAAAGACGAACTAACTGAGTCACTCTCCCTTTTATACCGGTCCTCCTGTGACATTGTTTTCTGTACCAGAAAAGAGGACCACCGGAAAGAGCGCCCGATCTGATAGTTCACACACTTTGCAGAGATTCCCGTCTTGGAGTGTTATCACCAGGAAAAGCAGGCAAGCTTTGTGCGAACCAACAACATCGGAAGGAGCGGCCTCCGAAGGTAAGAAGGACTGAAAGCGTTTTGCCCCACTTATTACTACACTGAAACCATCGCCGGATTCAGAGAAGCCAAAAACCAACATTTTGGGAGACACGAATCTGACAGTAGCCCGGGAAAACACTTGCAAGCCTTCCTGTCGAACGGCGACGCTAAGAGTGGATGACGAAGTCTTCCATCTTCTCAGATGGTCAATGGCCTTTTCAGGCGATATGTCCATTTACTTGTTCACTTAGGTTTGGAAGGAAAACATAGAAGCCGCCAATGAAGAACCTCCGACTGCGGAGAAATACGGATTTGTAAATGGCTATTCTTTGGCTATGACCTCATGCTGTCAAGCACTAGAGAATTCCGGGAAGCATGGACCAGATGAGAAAAGCGATTGAAACAAGAGATTGATGGTGATTGGAGCTTTTGCTGCTCTCTGGTTTGGTGCTATTTGAAAGCAGTACCTAGAAGGTGTTGTTCATCTAGTTCTCACAAAAACCGGGAAACTTATTCTCCCATTCTCGACAAGCACCTGTTTGGCATCCTGGCCGTTACTAGAAACAGTCCATAACTCGGATTGATTCGTTTTCATATTCGTGATGCTAAATGCGATTTTGTCGAACGTGCCGGACCAACTAAGCCCACTTGCCAAATACTTATGATCTGGGAAAGAACTCCACGACACAATTAGCGCTCGTGTATCTTTTGCGGGATCCCAAACCTGGAGTCCACCGTATGCCACAATCGCGAGCCGCCTTCCATCGGGGGCATAGCAAGCATCGGCGACGCCCTCAGCGAGAGCGATCGGTTCATCACCCTTTGCTGAAACACGCATCAGCTTACTCAAGACCCCTTCGCTTGTCAGACGAAAACGCAGAAAGATGACTTCCTCGCTATCGGGCCTCCATGCGGGCTGAGCGTCCCATGTTCCCTCTTCGTCGTTACTTGTAAGCTTCTCGATACTTCCAGAGGCCAAATCGACCATCCACAGCCTTCCCTGTTCACGCTTTTCGCCTGCTGGTGTGCGGGGTTCGAACTCGACAACTACACGAGAGTCGTCGGGAGAGACAGCGCCATAGCCTTCAATCCCTTCCTGAGTAATCAGTCGCTTTCGAACTTGAGAATTTGGATCATACAGAAACAGGTGGTTCTCGGTTCGCTTTGGGTTCGCACTCACTTCGTGCACTGCGACCACGAAACGCTTCGACATCGAAGTGCCGGATGCTGCCAGGTAACTTTTCCCGTGTTTAGGACTGAGAAACTCCTCACGGCGCGAACCATCGGGCCATATGCTTGATATCGAATCTTGAAACGGCCGATTACCTATAGTTGCGAAGTAGATTATCTCCGCTGGCCGTTCCGTGGGATAGCGAAAATGCCTGCGGAGGACTATGGCGACGATGACTAGGACTACGAGCGAGCCGCAAAGGAAGACCAAGTAAGAGCGTTTACGCAACTATGCTCCCAAATAGCAAACGGAATAGAGCTGGGTCCCTCCGGGCGGAATGCCGAAAGAACGAGTGACTGAACCGCATCCTGGTACTATGAAGAAATAATTTGCATGAATTGACCACTCCGCATTGTCTCTGATGTCCGGATTATCAGAGATTCCAAATCTATCGCTCTCATTATCGAAACTAAAATCACCGCCGCTGCCTGGACTAGCAGCCCCAAAGGTGATTCCCATTGTTCCGAAAGTCTGAATGCCCTTTACGATCACAGCGTTTGGCGGTGGCCCGATTAGCATGATGTTGACCGGAGGAGGATGATCAACGACATCGTATAAAGTGAGTATTCTTATCCCTTTAACGAATGCCGGTGGTCCTTCTGCACACGAAGCACTGAAGGCAATAACCAGGAAAAGGCATAGCACGATGCGAGCCCTTGAAATATTTCTTATGGTCATCGAGAGCTTCCCTCCTAGCTTATGTATGTGGTTACCACGCCGTTCACCATATCGATTCGACGAATAACGTTATTCATGGTGTCGCTAACGTACATGAATCCGTTCTTGATCACGATGTCAGTTGGTTTGTCGAACTGCGCCTGCGTCAGAGACCCGTTCACCAACCCAGGCGTGCCCGTCCCGGCATAGGTAGTAACGTTGCCAGATGAATCCATTCGGCGGATGACATTGTTGTGTGAGTCGGCGATATAGACCAGGTTGTCCGCTGCGTTGAAAAATACAGATGTCGGCCGGTTAAATTGAGCTTGCGAACCTTGGCCGTCTACATATCCGGGCTGGCTTGGACCAGCGCCCGCGCAGGTCACCACGTTGTCTCCTGCGTCAATCCCGCGAATCGCATTATTCCCAATATCCGCTACCCACAGATAACCTGATGGGTTTCGAGTGGTTTTGCCGGGTACCATGAAGCGCGCTGCGGAGCCGTTTCCATCTACGAAGCCGGGGCTTCCATTTCCGGCTACGGTGGAGACATTTACACCGTCCCACTCGCGGATTGAGTGATTGCCCGCATCGGCGATGTAATATTCGTTGCTGCCGTCCAGGCTTACCCCGGCCAATGAGGCAAAAGAGGCCGACGAACTCGAACCATCCGCCATGCCCTGGTTATGACTTCCACACACTGTTTCCACTATGGCAAAGCACGGTGAGACGCCCTGAGGAGTACTGCGAGGGGTAACGGAACCTTGTGTACAAAACTTACGGATCACATAGTTCTGCGTGTCGCCAACATAAATAATGTGTTGGTAGTAGGGGTAATATTGGTAGTTGAATGGGTCAACAAAAAAGCCCGTTTCTACCCTACCTGATAGGCCCGTTGGATAATTGAATTTTACATTCGACATTGATCCGTCCACGTAACCTGGAGTCCCGATCGTTCCTATGGTGGTAAGCGGTCCTCCCGGAGCGAAACGACGAATAACGTGATTGCCCGAATCTGCGATATACAGGGTTGAAACACCGTTGTAAGTATCCGTCATCAATGCCAAGCCAGTGGGTTGCTTCAACGTGTTGAATTGATAAGAGGCGTACAAGATCAATAGGTTACCTTCCTCGCTTTGAGCCTTAACGATTCCCCATCTGGAACGATGCCAGTGCCAAGCGAGCACCGCACACACAACTAGGCAAACACCAATGAGAGCGGTGACGAACTTACGACGCATTGTTCTTCTCCTTTTTGGCTACAACAGACGAGGTAGAGGCTTATAATAAAAACAGAATCGTGGGGTAGCATGGTGTAGGTTACGCTACGAATCCATTGCATAATAATTATGGAAGCCGACGAATCGTCGGTGGGATATGATGGCCAAGCGGATTCAAGAGGGGGTTGAAACTATCAGAGGCCACGGATGTATAAGCCAGGCGTTCTCGCGTGATGTTGCAGGAGACTCCCACAGTAAAAACTTTTTACTGTTCGCTCTTTTAAGTCGTCTCACACTAATGACGGTGGTTCCGTCGCCGGTGGGAAGGAACGCTGGTTCCTCATCAATTGAAAATCGAACACCAGATGGGCCAGAGAGGGTGACATGTTAAGGAACCTAATTCTCGCATCACTGTTGAGCACCACCATTTTTAGCCTGAGCTGTAGTAGCAGTGCCCCAAATACAAACTCCAACCAGTTGCTTGCTGCCAGCCCTACCCCTCCTCAAAGTTCGGCGGCTCCTGCATCGGCTTCGAATTCGCGTCCTGCATCTTTTGCCGGCTTGGAATCCTTCGGTAAAGAAAGTTGTCTATTCAAGGATGGTCCGATCAGCGGCTCAACGAACCAAGGAGGCTACTCCTTTGACTACGAATCGCGGAGTGGATCGAGCCAAACGGGAGGCTGTAGATGGTATGGTCTTCGAAACTCGCCGGGCAGATTATTTACCCCCGCAATTTGGAAATCCACTGATGAAGTATTCATCGATACGAATCTCCCGGAATGCAAAGCGGCCTCCCCCTGTCCCTGGATCTCTGTTCTCAAACAAGCGCTCCGGGTCACTGATGGAAAGACCTCTCTCTCCTACGGGGTGAACAAGAATGAATACAAGGACGATCCCGCAGCATTTAAGAGACATCCCGACGAGCGGGCTGAACTTGCCAAGGAATTTCCTCGACTTGTAACAACGATCAGCGGAGTAATCGCAGACTCTGATAAGAGACCGATTGAAATAAGTTTGCGACTAGTCTCCTATGTAAAAGGGACAGCGCCTTCATATCAACTTGCCTATGAGATCCAAACTGGACCGCGCTCGCCGCGATTCACTATTGATCCAATTCAAAAGATAGAGAGCAAGGACTTTAGAGTGACGTGGTCCGCAGCTTCGAGCGAAAGCTTCCTCCGCACTGCTAAGGAAAAAGAGATACTGTGGGTTCCTGGCGCGGGAGAAAAGTTTAATCTTGAGTTCAAGCCCACCGCGATTGTGGTAAATGATAAACAGCTGTTGACTATTACTCAGGGCAGCACGCCGATACTCGCAACCACCGCTCCGGCGTACGGACCTAAGGAGCCGTAGCAGTGTGGAAAAGATCAAGAAAGCGTTCGAGATCGTGGGCCCTGAGTAAACAGCTCGAAGAACAACTTCCCAACATCAAGAGTTGGCTCGTAGCACTAGCCGGAGGGGCGCCCCGAAATAGTATTAACAAGTCGGGCAACTCTTTCAGTTTTGAAGTTCAACTCGACGTTGTTACTCTCTGGGCTGAAGACGGAGGCATGCGTGCACTCTCGAGCCTCAAGACTAAAGATCGCAGCATTATCCCGAATCGTTCCAACGTCAACCCGCGTTTATTCGTCGCAAGCTGCGCAAAACCACTCCATCTGACCTTCGGCTTGGGAAGCGAGAATATCAATAACGCGAATTCGCGTGCCCCGAATGCACGGTCAACCGCCAGACTGGTCAGGATTGATTGTGATTTCGCCGCGAAGATCATTTTGATTTTCTTCAGGCTTAAACCTTTGTACAGAGCCGCACGTCCTGCCTTAAGGCACCGGAGGGTGACGACTCGACAACGCATTTGCGCTCCGTTAACCCATTGACGGAAAATTGACGGCTCAGGTCATACGCCCTGCTCGATCTCAGTTTGCGGCTCGGCACGATCTGACACTCTGAACCCCTTTGACAAGCTTGAGCACCGCACCGCTCGTTCGGGGCCAATAAGCTGCAGGACTTCGTCGCGGTGGCATGGGAAAACAGCCATCCGCGCGTCGCGCAATGCTGCGAAGACTGCATCGGCCAAAGCATCGTCACCGAGCGCTTCGCGAACCTTGGGATGCAGCAGGACGTCCAGCGTGGAAATGAGGCCCATATTCGGGAACCGCGCCGCGCAAATGCGTGTGCCTTTCTTCTCGTCCAGGATAACCACTGCCCCTTGCTCGGCGGCATATGCAATACTTGCAGCCTCTCCGTCATCGAGGGTTTCCGAGGCAGCCCCAGCAACAAGCATTTCGAAATGTTGCCAACCGGTTTCACCGAGAGTGACGATCGCGATATGTCCTTCCGCGACGATCTCCTGGAGACGATCCGCATGTGGACGTCCGCGCGACCGTCCTGTATGTAACTCACCGGGAATGACGTCAACAACAACAATTGGGTTCGGCAGTGCTCCGAGTATGGTCGGCGCACAACCAGTTGCGATGAGATTGATGACGGTGCTGGTGTCTGCGACCAACGTAATGAGCGGATCAATTAAGGAGATTGGTGACCTCATCGGTCTCGCTCCCCTCTAGCTCATGGCTGGTCAGAATTTCCCGTAATTCAACGCGGTCGAGATGAAGCATTCGGGCAAGCTGGCCTTCACTAAACAACTCTTTCCGGTAGACTTCTGAGGCAAGGAGATTAAGGCGCAATGTGGTCGGGCGGTCAGCGTCGGCCTTGTAGGCATCCGGTGCTGACAAATCGCCGAGAACTTGGCGGGCCTGCTCGTCAGTGATGCTGCCGTTGGCTTGGAACCAGTCCCAAGTCCCTTGTTTGACGAGCCGAAGTTCTTCGAGGCGGCGAACCATGGCTTCGCGGGAAACACCAAAGAAGTGGGATAGGATAATGACATGTCGCCGGGAAAGGTTATCCGAACCGGCGGTCACTTCTTGGAACTTTTGCATCACGGCACGGGCGGGCGTCAAGAACGCGCGGCCGAAGGCATCAGCATAGCGCTCCTCACGTGAGTTCGCGCCCCTCTCCAAATGCAATACCTCCGGCTGACGTCGCGTTGAGATAAAGTGTCCCGTTTCGTGTGCGGCAGTTTGGTTGCGGCGCTCGCGCGGATGATTTGCATTGAGAAGAATGCAGGCACCAAGCATTTCGTCATACGCGAACAACCCGCAAATCCGCGAATCAAACCGACGAACGTAAACACGGATGCCGAGTTCCATTTCGAGCAGCGTCACGACATCCGTAAGCGGAGCAACGCCCAAGCCGAGGTGCTGCCTCAATTCCATCGCATCGTTCTCGGCCTGCACCCGAACATCGCCTGGCAGAATAGGTCGTTCGGGAGGGTAGCTCCGCGTCCACTTGATGCCGAGGAGGTTCTCAAGTTCAACCTCGGCTTTTGCAAGCTCTGCCAGCAAAGCCACCGCTTGATCCGTTACCTCATCTTGGGCGGAAATCATCGTTCTGAAGCGTGGGGCAAGGTCGATGTGAACCGACTCCTGCCGCAGCAGCGCGTTGACCGAGGTCTGATACAGCCTGGCCAGTTGCTGCAATTCATTCATGCGTGCCCGGCGCTCGCCCTTCTCGATAGCAACGATCGTCGTGCGCGCTACGTTGATCGCCTCCGCCGCCTGGGCTTGTTTGATCCTCAGCGCTTCGCGCGCTAGCCTGAGACGCTCGCCAATTTCGACGGGTGGAATTTGATTCGAAAGGGTCATGACTGCTCTCCCGATACCCAGTCCTTAATAAACGAGTTCTTTCCAAGCGAATCCATAAAGTTTTTCCATTCGCGGCTGTGTTGCTTCAACAGCCTGTCCAATTTCTCCTGCGACTCCGCTTCAGTGAGGCCTAGCGCTTCGCTAAGTTGGTATGCATTGAAATCCAGCGTCGTTGCATTCGCCGGAGAGTTAAGCAATCCCGCCAAGTGGTCAAGGTGCAAGGTGCCAGCAATCGCGTACTCGCGCATGGCCGAAGTGATTTTTGCTTTTTCAAAGGAAGTCGCAGCTCCACCGATAAACGTCGGTGCAGAAAGATCCTCCCATATGTAGTTCTCTTTCCGTTCTTCTTGGCCGGCTGCATGAACGCTCAGGCGTCGCAGCATACACGCCGCGCAGATCCCACAGTGTCGCCACTTATTGCTAACACTGGAATGGCGGTTTTTCTGCCAACATGATTTGGTTTTGGACCACGATGAATCTCGGCATTCATCGACGAACTCCCGGAGCGTCTCAGCTTTCGTGTTCCATATCTGCGGGAATTCATAATGGACACTGTGTCCAAGTATCGCCTTTAGGAAATTCTCCATGCGGCGAGTGAACAGCGGGTGGCTGCGCCAATCCTCGCCAGCCTGCCCGACTGTTACTAAGCTTGGACCAAGCGCACCTTGCCCGCTTTCTGGAACAATGATCGTGCTCGCATTGGATAGGTAAGCTGCAATGCCGGTGATGACGGCAAACTTGAAGCCTCTTGACCTTGCTGATGACTCAACAAAGGGCTTCATTCCCGGAGAGATGTCGTAAGGGATTCTGGTGAATGCCTTGCGCTGGCGTAATAGCGCCTGGCCTTCATGAATTCCGGATCCGAGCCGGATGCGTACCAGTTTGTTCCCCGAGCGGCGCTCCATGAGGCCTGCTACAGCACACGAATCCAAGCCGTTGCTGAAGGGAATGACTGCTTCGACTTGCGGGTTAAGACTGAGCGGTATTTGCTCTGGCCGCATAACGTCTTTTCTGCGTGCGACGAATTGGAACTGCCATTTATCGCCCGTAAGGAATTCAACGGCGTCACACAGAGACGTTTCAACCATGGTGGAATTCCAGAGCTGTGGATCGTGGACGGGGATTCGCAGCATGAAATGCCGCCGCCAAGTATAGGCGGGACGGTGCTTCGTCCTGTCGGCGAATTCCACGGCTGCGGCAACCAGTAAGGCATCCCATGCCACGGGTTCCCACTTCGCGAAGAAGTAGGATTCCAGACTAGCAGTAGAGAACTCAATTTGTTCCTGGATCTTGCAGGGCAACGCACCTGATCGCGGTCGTACCCCAGGTTCGAACACGTCGATTTCGAGTGCGGATTCTGATAACCGTTCGGAGCGTGCATTGGCGGTTCTCATTTGATGCGGGGTCCTTCATCAATTCCATCCCGCTTCACGGCTGAGCGGGCGGGTCTGCCGTTGTCGACTTTCAGGATTTGTCGTGCGAGGTCGGCGACCGACGTCTTCGCGGTCGCCTGCTCCAGTCGCGTCCTTACATCCGTGGTACGCGGTGTGGTCGCCTTTCGCAGAGTGTGTTCTTCGATTTGGCGGTTCGATTTAGCGAGTCGTTCGGCGGCAGCGCGTTCAACTGCCTTAACGGCAGTGATGACAGTAACTTCTTCTTGCTTTGAGCGGCGCATTACATCTTCAAGAACTCGTCTGCCCATTCCACTACCAGCTTCTGGCCGTAGAGCTTCAAGCCGTGCCGAGACGTCATCCTTAAACAGTAAGGCTTGCTGCTGTTCACATAAAATCCGAAGGCCGTCTATGAAACGTGGACTCATTTCGTCGTGGCAATCCCTGGCAAGCGCTGGCATTATCGCCGTGCTGATTTCATCGAGCTCGAACGCACAGTTGTACGCACGTTCGGCGACGGTTCGCCATCTAGGCTTCATTGGCAAGCTTCTGTGTGGGCCATCGCTCATACAGCTCGATGTCAGAATCGTAAATCAAAATACCTGACAATGTCAACATGCTTTTCGAGGATGTTGTTAACAGATCGGACCCTCCCCCTACTTTCTCCGTAGATCCAGATACCTCCTGCCTCACACGTACGTCCAGTCGGTGTTTCTAGCAGCACTAAATTAGAAAAAGGAGCGGTACCCAGTGGGTGATTCACTAGGAATTATCCAAAGGAACCGCCGTAATGAGATTTTTACTTGGCGTCCTCGTTGGTTACACCGTACGAGGTAAACACAAACTGCTTATCAAAGTTCTTGTGACACTGCTGGTTGTGTGCTTTGTGTCGGCTGTCGTGTTGCCCGCAATTGCGCTTTTGGCGCTGCGTCTCGACGTCCAACGTGAGCGCCGGTCCAGACCAGCTCAAACCAAGGTGCCAGCGGTCAGAGGACTGAGCTATGAAGACGCCGAGAGGAAGCTTCATGCCGCTAACTTGAACATTCGATTGTTGGCGACACATTACGATCCGGCCTTTCAACCGGGATTGATTATTGACCAAACTCCCGCAGCTGGGGAGGAGGTACTCGTCGGCTACTCTGTCGGAGTTACCGTCAGCAAAAAGGATTTCGCCGCCCCTGGTCCATAAAGGCAAAGCTACGGCATTGGACCAGATAAGCCACGCGCTGCGTTCTTGGCGTATCCAGCCTCCTTGTCGCTCAATTCGCTCAAACTACAAATAGTTTTGCCCAGAGACACGGAGGTTCACGTAATCATTTCCTCCGAGGTTGCTAACATGAAAAATGTTTTCTCTCTTCGCAAGCGTTCATTCCTCTCTCCTGTCTCAACCGGCTATACGTCGCATATCTTCGCTGAGGTTGAAT
>Ga0068864_100004218_pt1 | contig 11827 bp, 8 predicted proteins | sample KBSSwiS72_FD_66586 | JGI IMG/M metagenome (GOLD analysis project Ga0068864, IMG submission 66586) | Switchgrass rhizosphere microbial communities from Kellogg Biological Station, Michigan, USA - KBS Switchgrass S7-2 | ecosystem: Host-associated > Plants > Roots > Rhizosphere > Soil ...
CTGTTCGGTGCTGAGTCCGTAATGGGCGACATGCCTCAGCAAATTGTCCAGGCCGTGGTTGACGATAAAAATTAATTGCTCAAAATCATCGACTGCGAAATCCAGCTCGTAATTCCACGCGACGTTATTTTCTTTTATATTGGGCGTCAAAAAGCTCTTGTCGTTTTGCTCGATAATATCGATCACCTTGCGAAAGTCCTGACCGTAACGGTTTATCAGGTCGTCGACAGGGATCTGCCGCAGCTCCTCGATATTGTTTATCCCGAGCTCGTTAAAAATTCCGATCGAGTCGTTCTCGATATTGAGATCGCGCAGAGGCAGCTTTTGAAATTCCGTTGGGGATGCGATGGTGTGGTTCAAGCCCTTTTTTTGCCGTGCCAGTAATATCGCCGTGTCGACCGTGGCGGCGACCGCGATATTGCCGGAAACATTATTCGTTTTTAGATGGTCGAGTATGTTTTGAGCGATCTGGTCTGGGTTACCGATAAGGCGTTCGAGCCCGCTGACGTCCAGCAAAACCCCGTCCTCAAGCATCTCGATACCGTAAGAGAACTGGCGTGCTATTGCAGCCAGCTCATGCTTATTCTTTTTCGCGTCTGGCGAAATTATGCATGCGTACAGCTTAGACATCTGTGTAATCCATCTTGATCTTCGTCCGCAGGGCCTCGCCGTAGTAGCCTTTTTGCGAGTGCATCTTTAAATGAAATTCCCGCAGCAATTTGAACCTCCCACTGCCCGACCACTCGACACGCTCCCGCGAAAATAGAAATGACTGCTGCGACGCCGAGCCGGTCACATGTTCCGCGGCCGTCACCAGAAATAGCGTCGGCGTGTCTTTAATCCTGGTGCGATAGCGGTACCAATATGTTTTTGGCACCATGCGAAGCTGCTTCTGCGAGAGGCCGTTCAGATCCAGCCAGATGGCTCCGAAACCCTTTGCCTGCACCAGATGGTCGGCCGCCATAAATGCCTTTTCTAAGTTGCCGCCGCATCGCACCCACAACAGATTTTCGTTTCTCACGCCGGCCAGGGATGCGGAGCACGGGTCAAAGCTATTGCTGGAATCGACAACCGCGCAGACCTCACCCGCCGCAGTCAATTTTGCGAGCAGGGTAAGCGACAGGCTCGTCTTTCCCGAGCTTGGACTGCCCACGATCTCAATTACAGAACCTCTCGCAAAGCTGAGTCCTGCAGATCCGAGCAATATCTCGTCCGAGTGTTTTTGCTCCTCCTGGAGACGGGAAAGGCTTTTTACAAGGCTTAAATTAGGCATTTTAAAGTCAGCTCTGCAATACCGATGGTGATGGTGTGTTGCATCTATGAAACAGTAACTATAGAATAGTCCAAACGGAGGAGAAAGGCAAGATTTTTAATTAGGAAAATTTAGGCTTTACTCGTTGACCATGACCTCGACCGGGTCGATGCCCGATGCACGCCATGCAGGATAGAGTGCACCGATCAAGCTACCGCCGACCGCTATCGCGATGGCCGTCAGTATCCAACCGGTGCTGAATTCAAAAGCCAAGCCGAACTGGCGCCCAATCAGATACGAAGAGCTGAACGCCGTGAGAAACCCGAGCAAAACGCCGAGTACGCCGATCATAAACGCCTCGCCCTCGATCGTGCTGATAATAAACGACGTCGACGCCCCAAGAGATTTCAGGATGCCGATCTCTTTTCGACGCTCGGTGATCGTCGTGTACATCGAGAGCAGGACAAAGATCGTGCTGACAAATGCTCCCAATGCGACCAGAACACGCAAGAATGTGTTCAATCCGGGAATGCGTTCCTGAGCATCGATCACCAGATCGCGTGTCAGATTAATTTTGTTTCCCGGCAACGCCTCGTTTATTTTTGCAGCGACAGCGTCGGTGTCGGCACCGTCCTTGACCTTGACGAGTATATATGTGCATTTGTCGGTCTGCAGAGCTTCCTGCAAACCAGCGAGCGAGAGTTTGATCCGGGCACCCGATGGCGGAGCGAAAATGCCGACGATCTTGTATTGCTTCCCGCCAAATAGTTCATATGTATCGCCGATACTCAGATTTTCATCCTGGATCTGACGCTGATCCATAATGACTTCTTCATTTCCCTGCGGGGCACGGCCGTCAACGAGATACATGCCGTTCATGTCGGCAAACGGTTTCCACTCGACTCCATCGATTTGGCGAATGCCCCAACGACCTTTTGAATCGGGTGAGATATAACGAAGCACCGGTACAGTCGATTGCACGCCATCGATCTCGCGCAATCTATCGACATAGGCAAGGTTTACAGAGGCATTTGAGCTGAGAGTGTCCAGACCGCCGGGACGTGTGAAGACGATCTCGGCCTTCCAGTTGGCGGCACGCTTTGCCATGTCGTTGGTCATCCCGCGTGCTAGGCCGGTGAAGAGAATAACGAGTATGACACCGAGAGCGACGCCAATGACGCTAATAAGCGTACGAAAGGGGCGGACCTTGAGATTTGCGAGAACGAGCTCGAACATTTTAGCGGACGTGCGGCTGGTTTCGTCCGTTGATTCCCATTTTGCGACGAATGATGAAGCAAACAATCGTCACGACGATCAAAATAGACCATGCTCCGATCGCGGAATTAAGTCCCCAATTCAATTTCCCCCGCGTCGTGCCGAGGATCATGCCGACCGTAAACCCGAAGGCGGCTATGGTGGCGAGACCATTGAGGAATTTGCCGCGTTCGATATACCGGCAGATCATGTTAGGCAAAGCCCCGACGAATTTCCAAATAAGTGCGGGGATCTGGGTGAAATCCTTTCGGAGAGTCTGCGTTGCCTCGCCCGCACCGACGAGCAGAGCACCGTTACGCATTGCATATAAGTTAAACAGCACCGAAACGACCGAAAACAAAACAGAGATCGGAAACGTCTTTTCGCGCCCTGAATTTTGTGATGCCGCGAACATGTCCGAATAGTAATGTTCTTGCGTGTAGTGTGTCAGGTATTCGACCGTGTGGCTGAATGCCGGTAGGAGAACCGAGACGATCAAATTAGCAAGCCAAATAGGTGTCGCCTTTCGGAATGACTGAACGAGAGCACCCGCTACACCGGTGGTGAGAAATCTCGATATCGCTTCAAAAACAACCGCGGTCAATATTGTGACGGTGCTTTCCTTGCTAATGGTGTAGACGACTAGATATATCGCTGCACGTACGATGACCGCCAAAAGAACAGCTTTCCAGTTCCACCGCGTTATAAGTTGGAGTGGATGCCGGATGACATTTATGCAGACATCTCTTACGGATATCTCACTGTCGGAAACCTCCTCTATATCGTCGGCATCGGCGATCGAGTGGTGTATATCGTCTGACATCATTATTGGCAGCACTGTTTCGCTGTCCATCATCTCACGTGACATTAACTTGTAAATCTCCGTTGCAGAGGCCGGGAACTAAAAAATCTCGCTCCAAAATTCAGGCACATCTGTCATATCGCTTTCCATATCAGAAAACGAAAACGTTAATACTAGCATACACGCTACGATTTTGCTCATAAACGGAAGTGCGGTTTTGGCGCCAACGGTGATAGGGCAGTGGTAAGCAGCCCCGGAAATCATGGTTAACAAGTTGGCGGGAAATAACGACTATATAGGAGAGTAAGAAATGCGAAAATATTTTTATTCTCCGTATCAAAAGTTGTCATAAACCATAATTTCGCGGTGTTTTGCTTGTAGATAAAGGAAATTCTAACGAAATCCTGACAACCAATTAGGAGATGCAATTATGAGCTGGTTATACACGATCGTTTTCACAGGTTTATTGTTTTCGTCGCAAGGGGGGTCGTTCTCGGCCACGGACCGGAGCATACAGAACTGCCCGGTCGTCCCGTCCGAGAGCCCAAAAGGCGACGAAACCGAGAGATTTGAACAGACCTATCCTCTTAGTGCCAATGGCCGCGTTAATGTCTCGAACGTTAACGGTTCGATAACCATCGAGGCGTGGGACCGCAATGAGGTCAAATTGGAATACACCAAGGTCGCCGACAGCAAAGAGCGCCTCGCAGATGTCGAGATCCGGATCGATTCGAAAGCTGATTCTTTCAGTGTTGAGACAGACTATGGCGATTGGAAAAAAGGTAATATGGGTGACCGCTGGAAAAACGGCGGCAAACTCACAGTCGAATACAAGCTCATGGTCCCACGCGGTGCCAGCCTCGACGAGATCGAGACCGTTAACGGGTCGGTGGTCGTTTCGAATTTTACCAACATGACCAAGGTTTCGGCCGTTAACGGTTCGGTAAATGCGACCAATCTTCGGGGCACGGCAAAGCTTTCGACGGTTAACGGCGAGGTTGTCGCTGGTTTTGACCGTTTGGAAAACGGCACCAAGATCTCGCTTGAGACGGTCAATGGCAAGGCCAATCTCGTCATTCCGTCGGACGCTAATGCGACCGTCAAAGCAGATTCACTCAACGGGGACATTACTAACGATTTTGGGTTGCCGGTTCGCAAAGGTAAATATGTCGGCCGCGACCTCTATGGACGTCTCGGCAGCGGCGAGGTCCAGATCAGATTGAACAGCGTTAACGGTGGGCTCTCGATCGGCCATAAGAATGACGGCAAGAGCGTGTCGCCCGCGGTGAACCTCCTCCCACAAAAAGAAAAGGACGACGAGGATTGGGACAAGGATGACGAAGACAATTCGGGATTTAAAGCTGCAAAAGTGAATAAGGATGTCGCCAAGGCCGTAAAGGAAAGCACGAAGGTTTCGGCTAAAGCCATGGCGGACGCTCAGGTGCAGATCAATAATATCCAACCCGAGATAGCAAAGATAACGGCCGAATCAGTTCAGCGAGCTGCCGAGGTTATGAAATCGGACGAGTATTTACAAAGCTTGAAAGATGCGCAGATAGTCCAATCGGAGGTGTTGGCAAAAATGGCCGATGCCAGCTTTTTTCCGGTCGTTCCTCGTGTCGAAAAAAAGAGCGAATCGATCCCGGTAAAAGGCACACCAAAGGTCACCGTTGATGCCAAAGGCTGCTCAGTAACCGTTCGTGGTTGGGACAAGTCCGAGGTCCAGTATCGTGTGGTTCAGTTTTCGAAGTCCCGCGATATTACGCCGCTCAAAATAAATGAAAACCACAGCGATTCGGCTGTGACCATCAGGGTTGATAATCCTGACGCTCAGGTTAAAGACCATTATTTCTTCAATGATCTGAACCGGGTGCGGATCGAGGTTTACGTCCCGCGAAAATCGAATCTAAAGATCACTGCCAATGGCGAGATCCGTCTCGATGGTGTCTCGGGCGACGTGGACCTGTCGGGCGGCGACGAATCGATCAATGTTCGCGATGGCGACGGAAAGCTTCAGGTTTCGAGCTCGGAGGGCCGCATTCGCGTTATCGGTTTCAAAGGTGATGTCGTGGCGGAATCGTCCGCTGGAATGATCAATCTCGAAGGCGACTTCAAAAGGCTCAAAGCAAAGTCCAACGATGGTGCGATCTTCCTGACACTGCCGGAAAACACCCAGGCAGATGTCGAAGCGACGTGCGACGAAATTCAAGGCGAAGGCATAGCGGTTACGCGGGTCGGCGGCAACGAAAAACTCGGCAAATATCGTATCGGGAACGGTGGAGCGTCCTATCAGGTCGAAACCCAGGGCGAGATCCACGTTCGTGGAGCAAGCACGCTGAACAGCTTTTGATCGAAAACGAACCGGCCGGAAAGTGACAATTTACATTCCGGCCGGTTTTTTTGAAACTTTCTGACCGGATTCACGTTTCAGTCAATGACTCTTTTTATAGCTCGTTATTAATAAAAATTCATTTCCTGTTTTTTAGGTGCAGTCATGAAAATACTCATCTGTTTTATTGCCATAATTACATTATCCTTGTGCGTAACTGCCCAGCAGTCCGGAACTCCCGATACAAGCAGTTCAAGCAAATCCAATTCGACAAATCCAACCGCGACCACTGTATCCGTCAACGGAGGCAAGGTTGAGGTTCCGCCTGAAAAGCGTAAGCCGATCGTAATTCCGAGGGCCGCGGCAGCTCCGGTTATCGACGGCAAGATCGATGACGAGATTTGGAAGCAGGCAGCGGTTTTTAAGGATTTCTATCAAACCAGCCCCGGCTATAACACGGCGCCGTCCAAACCGACGGAAGTGTACATGGCCTACGACGAGCATAATCTGTACGTCGCTTTTAAGTGCTGGGATGATAAGGATAAGATACGCGCGACCGTCGCCAAACGCGACAATGTCTACAACGAAGACAATGTCCGGATGTGGCTGGACACATATGACGATCAGCGACGCGCTTATGTTTTGGGGTTTAATCCGCTTGGCATCCAGCAGGATGGCATTTATACAGAAGGGCGTGGGGCGGATTTCTCGGTAGACATTGTTATGGAATCGAAAGGTGTGATCGAGGACTGGGGTTGGTCAGTCGAGGTCAAAATACCTTTTAAGTCGCTGCGGTATACCGCAGGCAAAGGCAAAAGGTGGGGATTTAGCGTTGCGAGAAATATCGACCGGTTCAATGACGAATTCGACGAGTGGCTGCCGGATAACAGGGATGTTTCGGGTTTCTTGATCAAACATGGCCGGATCACGGGTCTCGATGACATCAAATATGAGCGAACACTCGAAATCGTTCCCAGCGTAACTGTCTCACAGACCGGGAGGCGAAAACCGACAATCCCTAACGCAGGCTTTGGGCAACTAGGTCGCTATGACCCGATCTTTAACCCCATCGGTTTACAGGATCCGGGCAGGTTCACAAATGACCCGATCAAAAAGGACATCGGCGTCAATCTTAAATACTCAATGTCGCCGAATGTCACCCTCGATGCGGCGATCAATCCGGATTACGCCGAGATCGAGGCCGACGCGCCCGTAGTATCGGCAAATCAGCGGTTCCCGATATTTTTTGACGAAAAACGTCCGTTCTTTCTCGAAGGAAAAGATATTTTCGACTCGCCGCTCGCGATGTTTTACTCGAGGACGATAGTTGACCCTGACGCCGCGGTAAAGATCTCTGGAAAAACGGGGAGAAATACATTCGGCATCCTTGCGGCTTCGGACAATGCACCGGGAAATTTTTCCGAAGACGAACGCGGGGAACTTTACGTCTGCCAGCAATTGCGTCTTCTCGACCCACCTACCAATCAGAGACGTTGTGCCAACGAGGATATCCTGGATAAGAACGCCCTTGTCGGAGTGGTTCGGTTCAAACACGACCTTGGGGCGGAGAATTATATTGGTTATTTTGGGACGGCGAGAGTATTTCCGCGGAATCGGAATCTTGTCAGCAGTATTGACGGAAAGTTCAAACTGGATCCGAAAACCGTAATGGCCTTTCAGGTTATTGAGACGTACTCCAAGAAAAACTTTTATAACCCTCTGACCGATCAGGTTAACTATAGGGTCGGCAATGGTTTTGCGTATTACTGGAGCCTCGACCACACGGCGGAAACAAAAGGTTGGTATGCCGAGATCTTTGGACGTACGCGAGACTATCGTGCGGACGTCGGGTTTACGAGGCGAGTGAACTCAAATCAGGCTTTTTTTGCGTATCGAATTAGTACAAAATCAAGACCAAAATCCAGGATCATTCGCGTGGACTCGAACCAGTTCGTTCGATACACATTTGACTGGAGCGGCCGTACTCAATATGCATTGCTCGGAGCCAACGTGAATATGGCTTTGCAGGGCAGTCTTTTTATTAACTTTGAGAGTGGAGACCAGTACGAAAAGAATTACGAAGAAGAGTTTGGGGCAAAGCGAAATAACCTGCCCGCAAATGATCCGAATTTCATCCAAGGTGCCTTTTATGGTGCCCCTACGCGTTCTGCCAAGCAGCCGTATTTTAGCCTTAACGTGAACAAGACGGTCAACAAGAAATTGTCCGTATATGGATTTGTCGGATCTATATTCAACGCATTTGATTACGACTTTGGTGGTGGCTCACGATATCCCAGGGCGAGTTCGGCGTTTCAGGCGTATCTCAGAAGTCCTGCGTATTCTAACTATATCCAGCAACTGTACCTGTATCAGGCCAATCCGAATGTAAATCCATACCCTGCTTTTCCACCACCGCCGGGGCTAGATCCGGGAAGGGGACATCAATTTGATGCAAACGTTGGTTTTGAATATAAGCCGGTCAACCCTCTGCGCATCTCGTTGGATTACACCAAGAGCAAACTCCGACGGCACGATACCGGATTGCTGGCGTACGATACAAATATCTTCTCGCTTCGTTCAACCTATCAGTTTACCCGGTTCACATTTGTTCGGGCCCGGGTGGACTATGACACGTTGTCGTCAAGAATAGCAGGCCAGTATTTGTTTGGCTGGAACCCGAACCCAGGGACCGCGTTCTACGTGGGTTATAACGATACCCTACGCTACAACGGCTTTAGTCCGCTTACAAATCAGGCTGACCCGGGCTTTGCCCGTGACGGGCGGACGTTCTTTATCCGGGCGTCCTACCTTTTCCGAAAGAGTTTCTAAAGTTTCCCTCCTCGGGATAACCTAGGGTGGTGAACGTAAAAGTTTGCCGCCCCTTTTTTTGTTTCCGACTACGTTGTTAAGCGTTCGTTTAGCAAATACGAACAATCATCCAAAGAAAAGAAAAACAAGAAAGTTCTTGTAAATTATAAAGTATTAGTGTATAACCATAAGCGGATAATGCATTTCCTGCCGAGTCCGGAGTCAATTTCAGGAGTAAAAAGTATGAAACAAAGTATGAAACTAAGAGTAAGTCTACGTATAGTTGTGTTAAGCACTTTGTTATGCAGTTTAGCCATTCCTGGTGTATTGCCCCGGGTTGTTTCCGCACAAACGCAGGATTCCGGCGTCGCTCTTCAGAAAGGTTTTCGCACCGGTTACTCGGACGGATATATGTCCGGTTATCGTGACACGATCGACAGTCTCGGCAAGGACGTCACAAGACATACCGATTATGCGAACGCCGATCGAGCCTACAGCAAGGAATATGGGACCATCGAGGATTACCGCGACGGTTATCAGCAGGGCTTTGAGTCGGGATATGCGACGGGTTATGACCGTAAGACTTTTGAATCGACGATCCCGGCGGAACTGAAGAAGCGCGGCGTGATCGCAGTGGCCGCTCAGACAACGGACACGACAGTGGCCGCCGACAACAGCACTGCGACATCTACGGCGAACACTACAACACCTGCTTCGACGGCCCCTGAGACGCCGGCCATTCCGACAAATAACGCGATCATCATCATACCGCGGGATACCGAGTTGATCCTCGAATTGCAGGAAGATATTAATACGGAGCAAAGCCGCGAGGGCGAGAAGTTTACCGCTAAGGTTGTTTCGCCATCAGAGATCGCCGGTGCGACGATCGAGGGCCGTATCTCCAAGGTCCTCAAACCGGGCCGCATCAAACGCCGCAGCGAACTGCTGCTCTCGTTTGACCGCATTGTCCTTAGCGACAGCCGTTGGAGCAATTTTAGCGGGACGCTGATCGAGGTGATGGCCGTCAAGGGCGACAACATCAGCCGCGTTGACGTAGAGGGCACGGCGGTTGGCAAAAGCTCGGTCAAATCAGATGTGATCAGGATCGGGGCGACCACCGGCACCGGAGCATTGATCGGCGGACTCGTCGGCGGGCCGGTTGGCCTGGGCGTTGGAGCCGGAATGGGTGCGGCGTTTGGTGTTGGCGCAGTCGTTATCGATCGCGGCAAACACATACGCCTCAACCGTAATCAGCAAGTGCGGATCAAGACCGCATATGAAACGCAGATCCGGTAAGATCTAAGAAACTAAGATAGTAAGGCATAGAAACACCCAAAGCTTCGGTTTTGGGTGTTTTGTGTTTTTTACGGCTAATACAATATTGGTTTGTCCAATTTTTGGCTCGGCGCTTGTTTCGAAACGAGCGGTTCGCTAAGATAAAAGGTTGGATATTAGATTTGTTTATAAAGAGATAAAAAGATGAGCACAGGAACAGAAACAACCGCCGCTGCCGAAGGACTTCGTGGAGTCGTCGCTGCACAGAGCGCGATAGGGGACGTAAATGGCGAGCAGGGAATTTTAATATACCAGGGTTACGATATCCACGATCTCGCAGAGAATTCTACGTTCGAAGAGGTTATTTTCCTTCTTTGGAACGGCCGTTTGCCAAAGGCGGATGAGCTTACGGCACTCAAGGCCGAAATAAGTGCAAACTATGCCGCTCCGGCAGAGGTGATCGCTTTGATGAGGCAATATCCCAAGGATGCCGATCCGATGGATGTCTTGCGGACGGCCGTATCGTCTCTAGACTTTTATGACAAGGACGGCCACGGCACGGACCGCGAACACGCAATGAAAGCGGCGATCAAGCTGACCGCGCAGATCGGTACGATCTCGGCCGCTTGGGACCGGTTACGCAACGGCAAGGAACCGGTCGCTCCAGATCATAGCCTGAATATTGCAGAGAATTTTCTTTACATGCTTCGCGGCGAGCGTGCGGATGCCGATGAGTCCCACATGTTCGACGTATGCCTGATCCTCCATGCCGACCACGAACTGAATGCATCGACATTTACGACGCGTGTCGTCGCCGGAACGCTTGCTGGCATGTATGGTGCGGTAACGGCCGGAATTGCTGCTCTTGCCGGGCCGCTGCACGGTGGTGCAAATACCAATGTGATGAAGATGCTCATCGAGATCGGCAGCGTCGAAGCGGTCGACGCCTGGGTCGATAAAGCCCTTGAAGAAAAACGCAAGATCATGGGTATCGGACACGCGGTATACAAGACAGAAGATCCGCGTGCGACCTGGCTGCGCAAATATTCGAAGCACATGGCTGAAAAGAAGGGCGTTTCGAAATGGTATGAAATGTCTCAGCGGATCGAGCAGTTGATGCACGAGAAAAAGGGAATGTTCCCGAACGTCGATTTTTACTCGGCGTCGACATATTACCTGATGGATATTCCGCTCGACCTTTATACACCGATCTTCGCCGTTAGCCGCATCTCAGGCTGGACGGGCCACATCCTCGAACAATACGGGCACAACAAACTTATCCGCCCGCGTGCCGAGTATATAGGTGCCCGCGATCAGAAATACTTGGCGATCGGCGAACGATAATCTTGATCTAGGTCAATAGAAAAAAGGCAAGAGGAAAGATCCTCTTGCCTTTTCTTATTGCCCAAGCGAAGGGTCATTCCTGACCGATGAAGTTAACATCGGTCAGCGTGTCGTTGACCTGTACCAACTGTGCCTGGAAGCGGTATATCTTAGACGCTACTCCGATCACATACGACTCGCCGGCTTCGATCCCGTCGAATTGGTAGTAACCAAACGAGCTTGTCGTTACTGTGCGGGCAATGCCAAAAGAGTCGGTCAGGACTACCTTTGCGTTACGCAGACCGCGTCCGTCCGGTGTCAAGACGCGACCAGAGACCGTAACGGCGGTCCTGGTCGGACCGGAACACACAGGTGGTGCCAGAGCGATGCCGTTGATAAAGGTACCAGCACCAACGGGACCAACCCCACCGACTAACGTAGCCGCCCCAGTGGCTAGATTGATCGTGTAAAGATTGGACACGTTGCTTACTGTTAAAACAGCATAAGCTGTACCAGTGCCCGACTGAATGTCAAAGCCGCCGCTATTGCTGGTGGTGACCACGCCAAGGCTGCCAATGGTCGTCAACTGGCCGGTGTTGGGCGAGATTGAGCCATTAACTCCCCCGATACGGTCAAGAGTATTGACGTTAGTGTCAATAGCGAACAATGTAGTCGTTGAGGCACCGGCCGTATTGTTGGAGTAAGCAATCTGTGCCACGGTGGGATTGGCGCCGAGATTCGGGTCACCGGCAATATAGGCAAGATTTGTGTCCGTACCGACGAG
>Ga0068864_100004219_pt1 | contig 11827 bp, 9 predicted proteins | sample KBSSwiS72_FD_66586 | JGI IMG/M metagenome (GOLD analysis project Ga0068864, IMG submission 66586) | Switchgrass rhizosphere microbial communities from Kellogg Biological Station, Michigan, USA - KBS Switchgrass S7-2 | ecosystem: Host-associated > Plants > Roots > Rhizosphere > Soil ...
CGATCGATGTCGTCTTCATCGGCGCGCTCCATTACGACAAGATGCCGCTCCTGTCGCAGCTGAAGAAGGCGTTCGGCCGCCGGTTCGTGATGCACGGCCTCACCTCGTGGAAACGCAATCTGTACTACAACGCCACATACGGTTTCCCCGGCTGGGTGTCGGCCGCGCCGTTCGAGCAGTACGTGCCGCTCTACTCCAAGGCCAAGATCGGCATCAACATCCACGTCCGCGGCGACTACACCGTCGGCAATTACCGGTTGTTCGAGCTTCCGGCCAATGCGGTCATGCAAATCAGCGACGGCGGCGATCACCTGAATAGCTTTTTCGAGGTCGGCGAGGAAATCATCGGCCACTCGCATTCGGATCTCATCGACAAGGTGAACTACTACCTCGAGCACGACGACGAGAGACGGGCGATCGCACGAGCGGGTTACCGACGGGTCATGCGCGATCATCGGTTGCGCATCCGCATGCGACAGGCCGCCGACCTGCTCGAACACGCGATGGCGTCGAGATAATGTCGGTCCAGTCGAATGACGCCTGACGTCCTGCCACTGCTGGTGTGTCCGGTTTGCCAGGCGCCGCTGGCCCTCGCCGCTGACGTCGAACAAGGGGGGCGCGTCGACAGCGGCTCCCTCGATTGCGCCTCGTGCGGGCGTCGGGTGCCGATCGTGCGAGGCATCCCGCGGTTCGAATCAAGCGACAACTACGCGACGTCATTCGGCCTGCAATGGACAACCTTCCGGGCCACGCAGCTCGATAGCCACGTCGGCCTGCCGATCTCGCACGATCGATTCTTCAGACAGTCGCGGTGGAGCGCTGCCGAGCTCGCTGGCAAACGAGTGCTCGACATCGGCTGCGGGGCCGGCCGGTTTGCCGAAGTCGCGCTCGCGGCCGGCGCGCGGGTCGTGGCCATCGATTATTCGGCGGCGGTCGACGCCTGCCTGGCCAACCTGGGCGCCAACGAGCGGCTCACCGTCATTCAGGCGAATGTGTTTCAGTTGCCCATCAAGCCCGGCTCATTCGACTACGTCTATTGCTTCGGCGTTCTTCAGCACACGCCGGACCCGCATGCCGCGGTCCTCGCCATGTCGGCGCCGCTCAAGCGTGGCGGCAAACTGGCGCTCGACCTGTATCCGCGACAAGCGTGGAACCTGCTCTGGCCGAAGTACTGGGTCCGTCCGGTCACACGACGGCTCCAACCTGAGCGACTCTTCGGCATCGTCTCGTGGCTGGTCCCGAAACTCCTGCCGATCGGCCGCACACTCGCGGCCGTTCCAGTGCTTGGCCGCCGCCTGCGTTATGTGCTGCCTCTCACGATGTACTACCAGGTCTTTCCCTTCACCAGCCAACAGCATCGCGAATGGGCGATTCTCGATACGTTCGATATGCTCGCGTCCAGGCACGATCATCCGCAAACAGCGGCAGCGGTGCGGAAGTGGCTCGCTGAAGCGGGCCTGCGCGACGTTCAAGCGGCGCGCGAAGGGCTGGTCGTCGCGCGCGCGGTCAAAGGATGAAGATTCTCTACGCCGGAACCGGGTACAAGCCGGCCTACCGGCTCGGCGGCCCGATCGTCTCGATCTCGGCGGCGGCGGAAGCGCTCGTCCGCAAGGGTCACGAGATCACAGTCGTGGCCACCACCTCCAACAACGACGTCGAGCTGGATGTTCCGGTCGGCGCGCCCGTCGATGTGGAGGGAGTGCAGGTCTGGTATTTCAACCGGACGGAGCCGCTGCAGAAGATCCTGCCGTTCGTTTCTTACTTCGCCCGTTCGATTGGGTTCATGTACGCGCCGGCGATGCGGCAGGCGCTCGATCGCCTGGTGCCGGCGGTCGACGTCGTCCACACTCAAGGTCCGTTTCTCTATCCGACCTACGCGACCGCGCACGCCGCGTTCCGCCACCATCGGCCGCTCGTGTACAGCCAGCGCGGCGCGTTTTCCGTGGAGAGCCTTCAGTTCCGGAGTCTGAAGAAGACGACCTATCTGAACGCGATCGAGAAGCCGATCATGCGTCGCGCCGGGACCCTGATTGCGTTGACCGAGGCTGAGCGCGAATCCTACGGACGCATCGGAGTGGATCGTCCGATCGCCGTGGTACCCAATGGGACGGTCATTCCACCAGAGTGCCCGGAGGCCGCATCGACGGTCCATGCCCGGTTTGGGATCGGCCCCGAGAAACCGCTGGTGCTCTTCCTCGGTCGGTTGCATCCGTCGAAAGGCGCCGACAAGCTGGTTGAGGCATTCGAGCGCGTGATGATCGACGTACCGGACGCGGTGCTGATGATCGCCGGACCCGATGAATGGGGACTCGGACGCGAGTGGCGACAGCGGGCGGGCGACAATGCCAATTCCCGCATCCTTTTTCCCGGCATGGTTGACGGGCACGACAAGGCCGCCATCCTCGCCCGCGCCAACTTGTTCTGCCTCCCCTCGCAGTCCGAAGGTTTTTCGAATGCCGTCCTCGAAGCACTGGCGAATGCGACGGCGGTCATGCTCTCGCCGGCGTGTAATTTTCCGGAAGTCGAAGCGGCTGGCGCCGGCGTCATCGTCGCCAACGACGTCGAACGGATGGCGACGACGCTGAGAACGCTGCTCCTCGATCCGCAACGGTTGCAGTCGATGGGAGCCGCCGGACGGCGGATGGTCCTCGAACGCTACACCTGGGACGCGATCACCGACCGACTTCTCGACGTGTACGAGCGCGTGCGGGCGGTGCGCGCGTGAGAGTCGCGGTCGTCAGCTGTGTGTTTCCGCCGGAACCGGTCGTGTCGAGCCGCACCAGCTTCGACGTGGCGAGGGAAATGAGCGCTCGCGGGCATCAGGTGACCGTCGTCGCGCCGTTTCCCAGCCGTCCTGCGGGCCGGCTTCGCAAGGGTTTTCACCGCCGATTATTCACGAGGGAACAAGCGGCAGCAGGGTTCAGCGTCATTCGTTGCTTTTCATTCCTGTCACCGCGATCGTTGCTGGTGAGCCGTCTCGCCGAAAACATGTCGTTCGGGATCACGTCAGCGCTGGCGCTGGCCTTTACGCCGCGGCCCGACGTGATCTACGCGAACACATGGCCGATCTTCGCGGGAGCGATGACCGCGTTCGTGGCAAGCCTGCGGCGCGTCCCGCTGGTGATTTCGGTTCAGGATCTCTATCCGGAGTCGCTGACCTCGCAGCGACGGCCGCTCACCGGCGCCATCGCGCGACCGCTCCTCGCCCTCGACCGGTGGATCGTCCGTCGCGCGTCAGCGGTCGTCGCAATCTCCGAACGATTTGCGGAACATTATCGCCGCACGCGTTCCGTCGATCCCTCACGCATTCACGTCGTCGCGAACTGGCTGTCGGCTGACGGCACCGACGAAAATGCCGAAGCGGCGCAGGCTTGCCGCCATCGGCACTCGGTTCCGTCGGAGACGTTTTTGCTCGTCTACGCAGGAAACGTTGGCGCTTCGGCGGCTGTTGATTCCGTGATCGAGGCCATTGGCGCCACTGAAGGTGTTCATCTGCTGATTGCCGGCGAAGGGGCAGCACTCGATCAGTGCCGTCAGCTGGCCGCCGACGTGGCGCCCGATCGCATTCATTTCGAAAGCCCTTGGACCGACACAATGGGCGTCTTGCACGCCGCAGATGTCGTCGTCCTTCCGACATCGGGCCAGCAGTCGACAACCTCCGTACCATCGAAGCTGATCAGTTACCTTCTGGCAGCGCGACCCGTGCTCGCCGTTGCAGAAAATAATTCCGATATCGCGGTCACGATTCACAACAGTGGTTCAGGAATGACCGTCTCGCCGCATAATCTACGCACCTTGACGGACGGTATTGAGGAAATGATCCGGCTGGCTGATGAAGAGCGGCGTCGGATGGGGCAAGCCGGGCGCGCCTGGGCGCTGGCGCATGCGACCACAGAGGTGTGCCTTCCGCGCCTGGTCGACATCATCGAAGGGTTGGGCCGGTGATTGTTGAAATCCGGCCGATGCAAGCCGGTGATGTGAGCGCGGTTACGACGGTTCATCTCGCGGCGTTTCCCAATTTTTTCCTGTCGTCGCTCGGTCCACGGTTCCTGCGCGAGCTCTATCGCGCCATCATTGCCGACGATGATGGCATTGCCCTGGTCGCCGTCGACGGTGCGCGCGTGGTCGGGTTTGCCGCAGGCACGGCGAGCGGCGATTTCTACCGCCGCGTCGCACGACGCCGCTGGTTCCGGTTTGGAGTGGCGGCATTTGGCACATTGATGCGGAAACCGTCGGTGGCGCGGCGGCTGGCGCGCACCATCTACGCTCCTCCGCGACCGACGTCGGCAGGAGCGCTCCTGATGTCGCTGGCCGTGGACCCGGCCATCCAGGGAACCGGACTCGGAGAAGCACTCACGCGCGCCTTCGTCGAGGGCGCGCGCCAGCAGGGCGCCCGAGCGGTCGTGCTCACGACCGATCAGGCCAACAACGACGCCGTGAACGCGTTTTACCAGCGTCGAGGTTTTACCGTCGCCGCCGAATATGAGACCGCCAAAGGGCGGACAATGAACGAATACGTGATGCGCATCGACTAGCGCGCGGTTCCCTATCCCGTCTCACACCATGCTCGACGCCGTCGATACAGTCGCCACGGGGACCTTTCGAGCCCCTCATCGGGGCCGTCTGATCCGCCGATCGCTCGATGTGGCCGCTTCGGCTTCGGGTCTTCTTCTCCTCTCTCCTGTCTTCGCGGTACTTGCGGCGGCGGTGAAGCTCTCCTCGTCCGGCCCGATCTTTCATCGCGCCAAGCGCGTCGGGCGGGATGGCAGGCACTTCACGATGTACAAGTTCCGCAGCATGCGGCTTGGCGAGGGCGGCTCGCCGCTCACGCGCGCGGACGACCCTCGCATCACCGGCACCGGGCGATTGCTGCGCCGTACCAAACTCGACGAACTGCCACAACTGATCAACGTGCTCAAAGGCGACATGAGCCTGGTCGGACCGCGTCCCGAATCACCCCGCTACGTGGCGTTGTACGACGACGAACAGCGTCGCATCCTGTCGGCGCGTCCTGGCATCACCAGCCCGGCATCGCTTCTCTATGGCCCGCGCGAAGAACAGATGGCGGGCCACGATTGGGAGCAGGTCTACGTCGAGACCATCATGCCGGCGAAGCTGCGCGTCGATCTCGACTACATCGACCGCCGGTCGGTGGCTTCGGATTGGGGCGTCATCCTGTCCACCATCACGTCGCTGGCGCGGTCGAACCGTGCTTGACGGCTTCCAGCTCGCTTTGCAATGCTATCGGCGATGAGCGATCCGCGCGGCGAGCGTCGCGACGTCGAGCCGGTCGAGCCGCTCATTTCCGTTTCTCAGGTGATGCGCACGATCTCCCGATATCGTGGCGTGATCCTGCTTGCCCTCCTCGGCATCGCTCTTCTCTACGCGCTGGCGGTCGTTTTCCTCGTCACGACCACGCCGGTCGCTCGCACCACCACGCAGCGGTTCCGCGTGAATTTTCAAGGCGCCAGCGAGGGCCGCTATCCGAACGGCCAGGACTTCAGTTCGTCGGAAATCGTCAGCACCTGGATCCTCAACGACGTGTTCCAGGCCGATCAGCTCGAACGCTTCATGACGATTGACGCGTTCACGAGATCGCTCGCCGTCCTCGACGCCAGCCCCGAGTACGACGCCGCCGCGGCAGACTACCGGGCGCGTCTCGCCGACCCGCGGCTGTCGCCTGTCGATCGCGAGCGCATCGTCCGCGAATGGAACGCCAAGCGAACGACGCTCAATCGGAATCAATTCGAACTGGTGTTCGCCCGGACGGAACGGACGCGCGACGTTCCCGATCCGGTCATCCAGAAAGCGCTGGTCGATATCCTGAGCACCTGGGCCAAGGTGGCCGCGACCGAACAGCATGTGCTCGAGTACCCGGTCAGCGTGCTCTCGAAGTCGTTCGTCGCGGCATCTGCCAGCGATCCCCACGAACCGATGGTGGCGGCGCTGATGCTCCGTGACCGGATCCGGCATGTGCTCGAAAACGTGCGCGAGATCGAACACATTCCGGGATCGGAACTGATCCGCTCGACCAAACAGCACACGTCGCTGCAGGAGATACGCATCAAGCTCGACGAAGTGATGCGTTTTCGACTCGACCCGCTGGTGCGCACCATTCACGCCGCCGGGCTGGTGCAGAGCTCCGATCAGGCCCTCCGGTTCGCGGAAACGCAGCAGGAGTACGACCGTGGACTATTGCGGTCCCAGGAGATGAGCATCAACGCCGTCCGTGAGGCGATGACGATGTATACCGCGCAGGTGGGCAGCCAGGCGGCGGCGCCGCAGAGCGCGGCGCGGGGAACGGCGGCTTCCGGCGGCGACCAGGCCGGCCGAACGCCTTCTGAAACGGTGATGCCGCAGCTCGGGGAATCGTTCATCAACCGGATTGCGGAGCTGACCAGCGCCTCGACCAACCTTGTGTACCGCGAAAAACTCATCGACGAATACCGGCGCTTGAGCGAGCGGCTGATCCCAGCGCGCGAGGCTGTCGACTACGACGAACAGCTGGTGGCGTTTCTTCGCACGCCGGCCCGCGCCGGCGGCGGCTCGGCCACCGCGGTCACCGCCGATCTCGAGAGCATCCGCGGCGAGGTCGCCGCGATCATCGACGAGGTCAACGAGATCTTCCAGTCGATGTCGCGCAACCGGACGCCGGTCAGCGAGCTGGTCACGACCATGGCGCCCCCGATCTCGCGATCGGTCCGCGCCATCAACATGCAGTTGATCGCGCTCGCCGGCGTGCTCATTTTCCTGGTCTCGGTGCCGATCGTGATCGGCTTCGTACTGTTCCGCGACCGCATGAGGCGCGAGTTCGCCATCGCTCGCATGGCGGGATGATCGCGCCGCAGATGTGGCGGCCGGTATTCAGGCCGGTCGAGCGACAGGCGAAAGCCCGTCGGCTACACGGCTCCCTGGAGCCAGTACCACCCCAGCGCGGCGGTCTCGCGCAGCGCGCCCATCAGATCGGTTGATCGCCACATCACGCGCGTGAACGGATCGTCGTAGCTCTTCGTATTCGCCTCGTAGCCCGCGAAGCGCGATTTGAGTGTGCTCCGGGCAATTCGTCCCTCGGCTCGACTCGCTTCGTAATCAGACACCACCCGAACATTCGAATAGCCCTGCTTGCGAAACGTCATCAGCACGCGGCGCGAATGCGCCCGCGAGGTCACCAGCAGCAAGCGGCTTTGTTTGGTGAGTTTTCCTTTGGTCGACGTGAGTAGTGTCTGCGGATGATCCGCGGTCCTTGTCGGCAGCGGATCGATCAACACGGCCGGCGCGGGAAGCTCCAGCCACGCGGCCGCGTCCGCGTAGGTCTCTGCTTCGCTGAATTTCGTCGATCCGCTTCCCGTGAACACCACCATCGGGGCAAAGCCGTCGGCAAACAACTGGACGCTCGTGTAGATCCGCTGCCAGCCGGCCTGATCCGGCAGGTTGCCGCCGATCGTGCCGCCGCCAATGCAGACAATGGCGTCGGCCGGCGCCGGCGCCTCCGTGACGTCGAGCCATCGGTCGATGCCCATGGGCAATCCGAGCAGGAGCCAGGCGACGACTGCAAATGTCGCCGTGCCGACCCAGATGCGGACACGCCGCGCCCAGCCTCTGGCCGTGTCCGATCGCCCGGGCAGCAGCCGCGCGTCAACCGCAACGACGTCAGCCCGGCTTCTCAATGCCGCCACCATGCGCCACGCAAACCACGCGACGACGAGGCTCCACAGCGCTTTCTCCCAGAGCAGAAACTGAGGGAGATGTGCGAGCGCCCACCCGAGAGCGCACAAGAACAGCCCCGACGCCCAGGAAATCGTGAACGATCGCTCCCGAAGAAGTTCGCCGATCGGGCGTCGACGTTCAGTCGCCAGCCACGCGTGGTAACTGAATGCGGAGAGCATCAGCCCGAGTCCCAGAATCCAGATGCCGCTCATCGCGACGTTGAACCAGTCAATCATGAGCCTGCGCTAAGATAGCGCCGCTTTGCCTGTGTTGGGGAGCCCGCGATGGGCCCGCGTGATTGTCGCTGCGGAACCGGCGGTCGTTCTCGCGATTTCTCCCGCGCTGCTCTTTCCGACGCCGTCCCGCCTCCTGGTCCTGATCGCGCTCCCAATACTCTGGATGGGCGCCCGGGTTGCGACCGGCCGGGCAGTACCGGCGACGCCCTTGAATGCGGCAATCGTGCTCATGCTGATCATGGTCGCGGTCAGCCTCTACGCGACCATCGACCTGCAGTTCAGTCTGGGCAAAGTCGCTGGCGCGATTCTCGGCGTCGCAGTGTACTGGGCGGCGACCCGATGGCTGACGACACCGGCGCGTCTCCGGGTGGCGGTCGGCTGTTTCGTGCTCGCTGGCGCGGCGCTGGCGGTCATCGGTCTGCTCGGCACCAATTTCGAGCTCCTCGACCTCGACGCGCCAGCCAAACTCTCGATCATCGCCCGGCTGGCGAAACATTTGCCGGCGGTGATTCGCGGCGTTCCCGGAGCGGCGGATGGATTCAACCCCAATGCAGTGGCGGGCGTTCTGGTCTTGTTCGTACCGCTGCAAGTGGGCCTGCTCGCGGTTCGCGCCCACGAACAGTGGGTCGGTCCGGCGCGGCGGCCAGCGGCGCACGTCATTGAAATCGTCCTGCTGACGATCACCTCGGCAACACTGCTGTTGATGCAGTCGAGAGGCGCGTGGCTGGGACTGCTGATTGCGGCCCTCGCGATCCTGTCGGCGCTCAACTGGCGACGGGCAGCGGCAATTGGCAGCATCGCGGCAGCCATCGTTCTGGTGTCGGGCAGGATTCCCGCCCTCCAGTCGATGGTGAACCCTCCAGAGTTCGACTGGACGAATACGGTGGATCAACGGCTGGACCTCTGGTCCTCAGGCCTGCGCGCCATCCGCGACTTCCCATTCACGGGCATGGGCATGAACGTCTTCCGCCGCGTGATGCCGGTCCAGTATCGCGCTGCCGTGAACGACGGCGGCGGCGACATTTCGCACGCCCACAACCAGTTGATTCAAGTCGCCCTCGATCTCGGCATTCCGGGTCTGGTGGCGTACGTCGCCCTCTGGTTACTGACCGCGGCGTTGATCGTCAAGGTCTATCGTCAGAGTCCGGATCGCATTTATCGCGTCACGGCGGCGGGTCTCGGATGCGGATTGATCGCCCACTTCGTCTTCGGCATCACGGACGCGATCCCGATTGGAGCGAAGGTCGGTATCTTTTTCTGGATCGCTCTGGCGCTTGTTGTCGGCCTGCAACACGTGGCGTTCGCGGCGTCGGGACGCCCTGAAGGGCGTCCCCTACATTCGTCTTAAAGGGCGTCCCGTACATTCGCCTTAAAGGGCGTCCCCTACGTTCGCGCTGAAGAGTGTCCGTACGTCAGCCCGAGCGATCGTCAGGAATGGCATAACAGATCACATCCATTCCATCGTCACCCTGCGTGCGAAGAAACAGACGGTAGCCTGCGCTGAGCGAGTCCATCCACAACGGGATGGCCCAAAGATCGTCAGGGCGGTGGTAGACGCTTATAGCCAGCGCGGGGCGGCTGCGTTGGATCACGCGAACGGCGCCTTCGAGGGCTTGCGGCTCCGCGCCTTCTACGTCCAGCTTTATGTAGATCGGCGATTCGGCGGCGGCCAGCACTTCGTCGAGCGTCACCACCTGGACGTCGGTCGATCCTGATTCGGCAAGCGACGCGCTGGTGTCGCCGGTTTCCTCGAATCGCATGCGGCCGGGCCGCGCGCCAAGGGCGGCGGCATGCACGGAGATTTTTTCCCTGGTTGCGCTCTCCAGCGAATCCACGTACCCGACGAGACGACGATAATTCAACGGGTCCGGCTCAAACGCGTGTAGGCGGGCCAGGCGTCGCGGTCCGCGGGCGAGAAACTCGCGGATGGTGTCGCCATCGTAGGCGCCTCCGTCCACGAACGTCAGCGGATCGTCGAACCCCGACAGCAGGTCGGCGCGGAAGTATCCGGCATGATCGTTTGCCGGCAAGGCGTCGAAATCAAGCCACAGGCGAAACGCACAATGCGCCGCGAACTGACGCCGCGATTCGTCGTCAGACCAGAGTGCGAAGGCGCGCCGCATGCGCGCTGCATCCGCAAGGATCTGAGACGGCAGCGCGACGTTCAGAAATGGCAGGAATACATCCGAGTAGGCTCGGGCAAGTTCGAAAACCGACCAGATCCGCTGGATCCCGCCCCGACGCAACCGTTCACGGGCGCCGACGAAACTCAGCGCGGGATTCAGAATCGTGACGACGAAGACGAGATCGGCGCCGAACTGGACAATGGCATGCTCTGGAGTGAGGACTGGAAGACCGTCGACGGTCGATCCAATTTTCGCGGGCGTGTCGTCGGCAAATGCCGCGGGTTCGATCTGTGCACGCCGCAGCCGGCCGAGCACCATGCGACCGGTTCTGCCGGCACCATACAGAACGATCTTGTCGCGCGCCGTGAAAATCCGCGGCGGCTGCCAGTGGTGTCCTGCCGCGTCGGCGATCAGCTGCTCAAGTGTGGCCACGATCGAGCCTTCTCTGACGCCGGCGAGCCGCGGCCGCCCGTGGATTCGGGGCGCTCATTATACGATGCGGTTGGCGATCACCTGATGCGGCTCACGGCGTGTGTGCGAGGCGTGTCCACAAACGAGTGGGAAGGGTCTATGCTATCTGCCACAACGGAGCCACTTGTTTGAGATTTGGAAAAGCGTAGCCGCGGTCAGCGGCGCGCGGATGTATTCGCTCATCGCCAGCGCCGCGATGGTGACGATCGTCGCCCGCTGGCTGGGGCCGGCGGGGCAAGGCACGATTGGCGCCGCCAATGCGTGGGCGACACTGCTGGCGACGATGGGCTCGCTCAGCCTCGGACAAGTGGCCGTGCATCACGCAACCGTCCGGCGACACGAAACATGGCTGCCCGAAACGATGGGGACGCTGGGCATGTTCGCGATGGTCGTGACCGTCGCCGCCTGGGTTGTGGGCACGCTGTTGTACGTCGGTACCGACGGACGCGCCTTCGGCGCGATGCCGGCTTCGGCGCTCGCGGTCGCGTCGCTCATGGTTCCGTTTCTCGTGTGGGAACTCTACGGCGCCAACCTGCTGACGGTCACCAATCGACTCAACATCTACAACAGCGCGCAGCTGATCGGCCGAACCGTTGGCGTCGTGCTGATGGCGGTGTGCTGGTTCCTGCGTTTTGGCGTGATCGCAGCCCTCGCCGTCGGCGTCATTTCTCAGATGATCATCGCCTGCGTGGGCATTCGCGAGCTGTTCGCCATCGCCGGCGGAGGTGTGCGTGCGACCGTGAAGGAAGCGAAGGCCCTGCTCAGGAGCGCGGCACGGCTGCACATCAACACCGTCACCGGGTACGTCTACACCTCGCTCGGCGTGCTGATCGTCAATCGCTACTGCACGCCGACGGAAACCGGCTGGTACCAACTCTGCGTATCGCTCGTCAACGTTCTGCTGGTCGTGCCGCTGGCGGCGGCATCCGTATTGACGACCGAGGTCGTCAGAGTCGGCCCCGATGCCGCGTGGCGCCTCCAGCGCCGCGTGCTCGTCTCGGTGCCGCTGCTCATGACCGGGCTCGCCGTGGCAGCGGCGGTATGCGCGCCGGTGGCGATTCCGTTAGTGGTCGGACAGAAATACATCCCGGCCGTACCGCTGTTTCAATGGTCGCTGTTCGGGATCGTCGGCCTCTCGCTCGCCGCCATCATGGCGTCACAGTGGATTGGCCGCGGCTATTTCTGGCAGCTGTCGGCCTCGTCGATTGTCGTCGCCGCGATCCACTTGACCGCGACGCTGTGGCTGGTGCGCCGCTTCGGCATGTTTGGCGCCGTTTACGCGAATCT
>Ga0068864_100004220_pt1 | contig 11826 bp, 11 predicted proteins | sample KBSSwiS72_FD_66586 | JGI IMG/M metagenome (GOLD analysis project Ga0068864, IMG submission 66586) | Switchgrass rhizosphere microbial communities from Kellogg Biological Station, Michigan, USA - KBS Switchgrass S7-2 | ecosystem: Host-associated > Plants > Roots > Rhizosphere > Soil ...
GAAACCAGATTTCCTGATCGCTATCAGCTAACAATTTTGTGAAACTGAATTCGCGCAGCGCCAGGCGAAACTTGTTCGTCTCAAACTCCTTACTTAATTCGGAGGCGGGTGGTTCTTCAAACCCACCTACAGCTCCGGGGTTGAATACCACAGGATTGTTGGCGCCAGGCGCATAGGACCATCGTCCCAGCGTGATATACGCAGGTTGTTTCAAAAGTGAAAAGACTGGATCCAGCGCTGCTCTGTAGTACTCGTTTGTTTCTGCGTTGGTAGTGAACAATGATCGGCCCTGCCTCTTTTAGAGTGATTCGCTAACACCGCAACTGCTTCAAAACCACATCTGTCATTTCGTTCGTCGATGATAGCCCTCCAGCTTCGTAACCCTGAACGCCGACGGTGGCTATCGCTCTGTCCATCGTGGCGACAAATTTATCTTCGCCCAAATGTTCTTCAACGAATGCCGCGACGGCACGCAGTGTCGCCAACGGATTAACTAACCCCCGGCCGGCGAGATTATCAGCCGACCCGTGAACGGTCTGGTACTCGACCAGACCGGCGAGCTCCGGATTCAGGTAAGTGTTGCGCGAGTAGAGCGTGCTACGCGTACCCAATGCGAGTTGAAGAATAAGCACTTCATGAAGAATGTCGCCGATCTCATTGCCGGTTATCAGCAGCAAATCCGGTCCATTGCTGGTTGTTAAATATTCGTCGAGTAATTGAGTTGCGTGATTGGGTTGGTAGACCTCGGAAGCGGGAATTACCTGGCGTGCCCAGTTCTCGATAACGTTTGCAAAGAGATGGTGTTTGTAAACTACCCAGACGTTATATTGGGGCCGCAGGGTTCGCGCAGCTTCAGCAAGTGAGTACCGCGCCAGTGTCTCAAAATTATCTCGTGAGAAAGAGCCACAAAAGCGAATAGTTTCGGAGTCAACTTCACAGGAGTCGTTTGCATAGAACCCCTGCATTTCGTCGCGAACGAATAGAATTCTTTTCTCTGCCAGCGGAATATAAACGGTCTTTACTGCTTTGCCAAGAGCTCTGAAGCGATAAAGTGTTTCTGCGTTTAAGGCCGTTCTGAATATTGCCCTGCCACCCGATAGATAAAAGTCCTTGTAGAATTCGGTAAGTTGGGCGAGATCCTCTTCTACCACCGCCTGGATGTCGCCAAGCTGCGACCCGGAAACACGATGGTAAGATCTAAATTCATGTTCGCAGTCCAACACCTCGACGTTCTTGCCCAGTTTGTTTGTGATCCTGTGGAGAGCGTGTTTGAAGACCTCCATCAACTCTCCGCCGGTCCCGCTACCTCTGATTATTGCGACTCTTGTCACCGCCATGCCATCTACTGACCATCAGAGACAACTTCACTGATTCCGCCGCTCGTCTTCTTAACCACAAACTGCAAAGACGAATCGCCCTCAGGAGTTATCGCAATCTTACCCATCGCGCCTTGATAATCTTTAGTTTCCAGTAAGCCTTCCCGCACTGAAGCGAGCGTAAACTCCTTCTTTGTTACGGCAACGCGATTAATGATCTGAATTATGTCATAGGCGTAGCCGGCGTAACTCGAGGGCTCCCGGCCATATTTGTCTCTAAACTTATTGGCAAAATTCCGCGAAATATTTCCATCGACAAAATAGACGTCGTCCGCGGCCCTTCCGACCTGCTCCAGGGTGTTGGGCAAACCCATTGTCATGTCGGCAGTTATTCGAGACTTCACCCTCTGTTCGCGGAATTGGCGCACGGCCACACCATAGGCCGGCCCATACCCGCTCAGGTAAACGACTTCCGGCGCTGGGTTCAGGCTGTTCAGTTTACTGATCTGGGGTCTGAAGTCTGTCTCCTGGAGCTCATAACTTTCCGTAAACACAACTTTGCCCCCTCGGCTTTCGAATTCTTTACGATACGCGTCCACACTGACACGACCGAAGTCGTCATTTACATAAAAGATTGCGGCGCGCTTGTAATTGAGCTTATTGGCAGTGAATCGAGCCATTACTCCTGCCATTCCCGAAGCTTCCGGATAAACCCGAAACGTGTGCTTGCCGTCCGTGATGCCGGGAATGGCGACAGCGATGTAAACCTGTGCCGTCCCTGTTTGTTCGGCCATGGGAGCCAGCGCTCTGGCAACCGAGCTCAGAGCCACCATTACCACCGGGGGATGCTCCGTCGAAAGCAGCTTATTGTAGACGGTGACAGCTTCACGCGGAAGGTTCTTACTGTCTTCATAAAAAACTTTGACCTTCCTGCTTTGTTGGGCATTGATCTCCTCCACGGCCAAGTCGCTGCCTTCTTGAATGTACTCGGCGAAGATGGCGCCCGGTCCAGTTTGTGGAAGGATTGCTCCAATCTTAATGACCTGCTCGCTAGATTCATTTCGCAGTAACGAACGAACGCCCAGCCCAAAAAGTGCGGCGCTACCAATCAGAGTCAATACGATCAGCCATTTGATTTCAGGCCTGAAGCTCAGCCACTTTGATTTTAGGGATTGATCGGTTGTTTTTTTTCTGGTGTCCATAAATGAAATTCACTATAACGAAAGTGCCGCACTGTCGCCCCAAAACAGTGAATCCAGAACTACTTGCGACAGGACTTTTTGCGGGTCTTTCGTTTCGGCGGTAATTCGGCCATCAACTAATACGGCAACACGATCGGCGTGATTTATGGCGGCCGAAAGATGCTGCTCCACAAGTAGAATAGCGACATTGTGTTTCTGCTTGTATTCGTCGAGGGTCTGGAAAATATCCTCTACGAACAGTGGCGCCAGACCGGCCGATGGCTCATCCAGCAGCAATACAGTGGGTCGTCCAGCCATTACCATTGCGATCGCTAACCGTTGTCGCTGGCCGCCTGAGAGAATGCCGACCGGCTTCTTCAGGTCGCCGGTAAGTCGAAACAGCTCGGCCGTCTCGTTAATAACCCTGCGTTGCTCACGTCGCGGCAGGGCGAAGGCTCCGATAGCGAGATTTTCAGCTACTGAGAGACTCGGAAAAGTCTTACCGCCCTGCATCAGATAACCGAGACCCAAACGCGATCTTTCATGAGGCGGAAGTGAACGAACGTTTTCGTTATGCAACAAGATGCGACCGCGATCGACGTTCACAAATCCGGCAATCGCTTTCAACAGGGTTGACTTGCCGGCACCATTGGGACCGATGATAGCGACGCTTTGTCCTTCCATTACCGACAGTGAGACTCCCCGGATGATTTCGCGATTCCGGTACGATGCACTTAATTGCTGAACTCGAAGACAAAAATTCATCCGGTTCTACATCCCAAGGTAGGCTTGTTTCACGTATGAGCGATCGAGTATGACGTTTGGCTGACCCGATAAACTGACTCGTCCGGATTCCATGAAGTGAACAACGTCTGCACACTGGCTGACAACATTCATGTTGTGCTCGATGACGACGATAGTCTTGCCCGCGTCTGCTTCCTGACGAAGTATGCGCAATATCTTTTCTGCTGTCCTTGGAGTAACACCGGCTGTAGGTTCGTCAAGGAGCAGCACCTTGGGTTGCGACGCCATCAATCTTGCGATAGCCAGCAACTTCTGCTCGCCATATGACAGCTCTGCCGCCAGCCGGTGCGTGGAATTAAGTAGACCAAAAGTTTCGAGCAGCCAGTAGGCTCGCTGATTCAAGACCTTTTCTTGTCGCCGCACTATGCCCCGCGCAAAGAGCGACCAGAGTGCGTTCTCTCCCTTTTGTTTTGGGAATGCCACCATCATATTGTCTAGTACAGATAGCTTTTGAAACACTCGTCCGTCTTGAAATATCCGGCCCACTCCGAGGTTTGCAATCTGCCATGGCAACTTGTTCGAGATCTCCACGTCGTCATAGAAGATCTGGCCGTGAGTCAGATTGAGTTGTCCTCCAATCAGATTGAAAACAGTCGTCTTGCCGGCACCGTTTGGTCCAATGAGGGCAGCAATCTTTCCTTCCACAAACTCTAGCGACACACTATTTACCGCTGAGACTCCTCCGAATCTTTTAGTGACACGATGTAAAAGAAGTCGACTCATTGATATTGATATTCTCCAGCCAGCCCTTGTGGCTTGTATCGCATGATGATGATGATTAGCAGGCTGTAGAGCACCAGCCGTAAATTTGGAGCGATGCTCTCCGGCACGCCCAGGAAGCGGAGCACTTCCGGTAATAGCAGTAACAAAAACGTGCCTACCAGTGGGCCCAAGGTGTTGCCCGCACCGCCGACTATTACGATCGACAGAATAAAAACAGACTCGGTTAGACCAAAACTGGTGGGGTCGATGTAGCGTAAGTAACCCGCAAAGATAGCACCGGCAAAGGCGGCGAAGCCCGCGGCAACTGCAAAAGCAATTACTTTGAACAGTCGCACATTCTTCCCCAACGCCGCGGTGGATAACTCATCTTCACGAATCGCCTTCAGCACTCGACCGAAGGGAGACTGGCCCAACCAGTAAAGCAGCATTCCTGACAACAATACAGCCATCAACGAAAACAACAGATATTCCCATGGCGTGTCGAGAACCCAGTTTAAAAGCCGCGGGCTGGGAATGCCTGCGATACCGAACGGCCCCTGAGTTACCTCGATCCAGTTGTAAAGCACGGAGAAGACTATTGTCTGAAATCCGAGAGACGCGAGCACGAAATGGTCTCCCCGAAGCCGTAACGATGGGAAGGAGATCAGAAAGCTCAAAACTACCGTGCCGAGAATTCCGATCAGGACGCACAGGAAAAACGGCATTGTGTTAGTAAGGACCAACAGGGTAGCTATATAGGCTCCAACACCAAAGAATGCAGCGTGGCATAAAGAAGGCAGTCCGATATAACCGACCAACAGGTTTAGGGAAAGAGCGAGTATCGCGTAAATAGCCATCATGTTTACTACATGGAATGGATATCTCAAGCTCAAGCCTCCTCAATGCGTCGCGTACCGGCAAAGATTCCTTCCGGTCGTAAAAGGAGAAAAATGATCAGCAGCAGAAAAGCTGCCGACTCTTCCCAGCGGCCGGAAAACTCCCAAGTAGCAAGAGCATGAAGAATTCCGATTATTACGGCGCCCAGGACTGCTGCTTCAAATATTCGCCTGCCTCCGATAAGGGCAGCGACGGCGCCACTCACAAACATGATCAAGCCGGTATTAGGACTCGTTCCAATGTCGAGTCCTTGCAGCACCGCCGCTACGCCGGCTAGTGCGGAGCCCAGGGCGAAAACAAGCCAACGTAAGTGTCTGGGGTTTACGCCTAACGTTGACAACAGTTCAACGTCGTCACGAAGTGCTCGTATCATCCGACCCGATTTTGTCAGGCGTAATCCGAGAGCTACCAGGCTAAGAATGCCCACAGCACAAATAACCGTGACAAGCTGAAGCTTCGAAAGGACCACGTTGCGCACCACATATGTCTGCTGGATTTCCGGGTTGAGAACCTTAATCTCATTGCCGTAGACCATAATGATTAAGTTCACGATGATCATGTACGTTGCCAATGAGCTGAGAAGCTGTAACAGCAATGAGGATTTTTTCTGAACGAGCGGCTGGTAGACCACTTCATCAATCAATACACCGAGTAAAGCGGTGAGCAGGAGACTCACTGCGATGGCGACCCACAGGGGCAAGGCCGGAATGCTTTTCAGCGAATACAGCAGGTAGACACAGAATGTATAGATACCGCCGTGCGCAAAGTGGAATGTTCGTGTCGTGTGGTAAATCAAGCCAAAACCAAACGCGACGAGTGCGTAAGAACAACCTGCGACGATACCGTTAACAACAATTTGGTCGAACAAGAAAAGCGCTCCTGGTCCTATTGCGGCTGCCCTTTTATGCAACCATCAAGCCGGAGCACCCTGCCGCAGGGCATATGAAAACGCGACCGAATCCTGATGGGCTGGCCTATCGAATAGTAAATCGGATTGTAGGGAACGTGACTATTCAGTCACCTTCGTGATGACTCAGTCACATGAGGTCGTGGAGGTTCCAGAGTTCAGCCTTTAGGCTGCAGTTTGAGCGGAAGCTAAAAGCTTGAACTTGATCACTAAACCGTATCACTTGGCTAAACTCTTCTTTTTCTCCGCCGCAGCACGTTTTTGTAGAGACTTCGCCCAGCGCTCGAAGGTTGGTTGAAGTGGTTTGAAGAGTTTTGCCCGGAAGGTGTGCTTCTTCTCGTTCCACGCTTTTAATTGCTTCTCAGTGTAGGCGCGTACCGCCGGCTCGAGTTGGGTTTTCTTGAGCGAGTGCTTCAGCGTGAGGTGGTAGTGCTGCGCCACCAGGGAAAACACCAGCGCCACGAGATTGCTCTTGAACGAAAGCCTCGGAACTATCCGTTTATGAAATGGTTTGTCTGCCGGCAACAGGACGTTGACCGCGATTTCGAGCCAGGCTCCCTTGGGTCCCTGGCGCGGATGATAGAGTCCGGGCAATTCAGTCGCCTGGAAAGGTCCCTTGATTCGCGGGTCGGTGATAAAAGGCACCAGCCTAATGCGCTCGATACCGCGCGTATGTTCGCGCGGCAAGCTATCGAAGGCGCTCTCAATCTGTTCCAAAGCGCCTTTCGGCAACGAGCCCTCATACTGGTTTTCAATGCGTATGGCCATCGGGTCACTTTAGGGGAAGGCGGGAAGGACGGTCAAGTGAGGACAATTTCAGCCACGGATTTCACGGATAAACACGGATTTTATCTGTGTTCGTCCGTGAAATCCGTGGCTTAAAATTTGTCGGTTACAGCCCCGAGACTTGCACTACTTACCAGCGCTGAGTATTTGGCGAGCACACCTGTTTTGTAGCGTTTCTCCGGCGGGCGCCACTTCTCATGCCTACCCGCTAACTCTTCATCCGGAACGTTTAGCTGCAGAACTCGATGCTCGGCGTCGATCGTGATCGAATCTCCTTCATTCACGAGGGCCAGATTGCCTCCCACCGCGGCCTCAGGCGCAACGTGACCAACAACCATTCCATGCGTCGCGCCTGAAAAACGACCGTCCGTGATCAACCCAACCGAATCTCCTAGCCCGACGCCGATGAGTGCTGACGTCGGCGCCAGCATCTCACGCATTCCCGGACCACCTTTTGGACCTTCATAACGAATCACCACCACGTCGCCGGGTTTAATCTCCGATGCCAGGATCGCACGCAAGCATGATTCTTCGGAATCAAACACACGCGCCGGCCCGGTGATCACTTTCTTCTTCACTCCGGAAACTTTCGCGACGGCACCTTCAAGCGCGAGATTGCCACGCAGGATCACGAGGTGCCCTTCCGGGTAAAGCGGATTGTCCCACTGGCGGATCACGTCCTGATCCTCGCGTGGGTTTTCCGGCACGCCAGCCAGCACTTGTTCGACAGTCTCGCCACTAATCGTCAACGCATTGCCGTGCAGCAAGCCCCGGCTCAGCAACATCTTCATCACTTGCGGTATGCCGCCCGCTTTGTGCAGGTCTGTCGCGACGTATTTACCCGAAGGCTTCAAGTTACAAATCACCGGCACCCGTTCGCGTATTCTTTCGAAGTCATCGAGCGTTAGCTTCACCTGTGCGGCGTGAGCAATCGCCGGCAGGTGCAACACGGCATTTGTCGATCCACCAACAGCCATGACAACCGCGATCGCATTCTCGAAAGCTTCACGAGTCAGGAGTTGTCGCGGCAGGAGCTGGTTTTGAACAGCACGAGCGAGAACTTCTGCTGAAGAGCCCGCGTTGTCGACGACTTCGTCACTGTCCGCTGCCATCGTCGACGAGTAGGGGAGTGCAAAACCCATCGCTTCGATCGCGGACGACATCGTGTTGGCGGTAAACATGCCGCCGCACGAACCGATACCGGGACACGCGTGCCGTTCGATCTCGAGCAGATGGTCTTCGCTGATCTTGCCGGCGCAGTATTGGCCCAACGCTTCGAACGCGCTCACGATCGTCAAGTCTTCGCCGTTGAGATGACCAGGCCGGATCGTTCCGCCGTAAACGAAGATCGCAGGGATGTTCAAACGCGCGATCGCGATCATCGCGCCCGGCATGTTCTTGTCGCAGCCACCGATCGCTACGAGCCCGTCCGCTGACTGCGCCTGGCAGACCGTTTCGATCGAATCCGCGATCACCTCGCGCGAGACGAGGGAATACTTCATCCCTTCAGTGCCTTGCGAGATTCCGTCGCTGACTGTGATCGTGCCGAAGGTTTGCGGCATCGTGCCGGATTGTTTGAGGATTGAAACTGCACGTTCGGTGAGACGGTCCAAGCCTGCGTTGCAGGGCGTGACGGTGCTGTAACCGTTCGCGACGCCTATGATCGGCTTCTGAAAGTCACCGTCTTTGAAGCCGACGGCGCGCAGCATGGAACGGTTGGGTGTGCGCTCCAAACCTCTGGTGATGGCGTGGCTGCGCGCGGTATCACTCTTTTTGAATTCGTTGGACACAGGCTCAATTGCTGGCTTTGTCGACCAGTCTACCCTGACTCAGCCACGGCATCATATCTCGCAAGCGAGCGCCGACACGTTCGATCGGATGCTCTCGCGCCTGCTGGTCGAGCTGCTGAAAGCGCGGGCGGCCGTTCCTCGCCTCCTTCATCCAGTCGCGCGCGAATGCGCCTGATTGTATCTCCGCGAGCAAGCCTTGCATACGATGTTTTGTCTCGTCGTTCACGACGAGCGGCCCGCGCGTCATGTCGCCGTATTGTGCCGTGTTCGAGATTGAATAACGCATTTCCGAGATGCCGCCTTCGTAAAGCAGGTCGACGATGAGTTTCATTTCGTGCAGGCACTCGAAGTAAGCCATCTCGGGTGAGTAGCCGGCTTCAGTCAACGTTTCAAAACCGGCTTTGATCAGTGAAGTAAGGCCGCCGCAGAGTACTGCCTGTTCGCCGAAGAGATCGGTTTCCGTTTCTTCGCGGAACGTGGTCTCGATAATGCCGGCACGCCCGCCGCCGATCGCGGATGCATACGCCATCCCGATCGACCTCGTATCGCCGGTAGGATCCTGATTAACCGCGAGCAGGCAGGGGACGCCCGCGCCGCGTTTGTACTCGTGACGCACGAGATGACCGGGACCTTTCGGAGCGACCATGAAGACGTTCGCGTCCGACGGTGGTTCGATGAACTTGTAGTGAATCGAGAAGCCGTGAGAGAACGCGAGATACTTGCCCGGCGTGATCGACTCCGCGACTTCGCGGGCGTAGATGTCGGGTGCAAGTTCGTCCGGCACGAGCATCATCACGAGGTCCGCTTCCGCAGCCGCCTGGGCCACCGGCAACACTTTCAGCCCCACGTTCTCAGCTTTCTTCCATGAGGTGCTGCCGTGGCGCAGGCCAACGGTGACGTTGCAGCCCGAGTCTTTGAGATTATTCGCCTGCGCAAACCCCTGGCTGCCGTAGCCGATGACAGCGATCTGCTTGTCGCGTATGAGATCCAGGTTCGCGTCTTTGTCGTAATAGATGTTCATTCTCTGAGATCCTTTCAAACAGGTTCTCCCGCAAAGGCGCAAAGGCGCAAAGATAGGAAAGCGAACTAAACACTTTGCGCCTTTGCGCCTTTGCGGGAGAACTCTTCTTCCTGTGCTGCAAGTCGATTGATGGCGATATGTCCGGTGCGCGTTATGTCAGTCACGCCGATCGGGCGGAGCAGCTCGATAAACGTGTCAACCTTCTCTTTATTTCCCGATGCTTCGACGATCATCTGCGTGTGCGAAATGTCGACTACCTTAGCGCGGAAGACGCTCACCAGGGTCAAAACCTCCTGGCGTTCAGGTCCCGCGCTGGCGGACACAGTGATCAAAGCCATCTCGCGCTCGATGTGCGGGCGCGTAGTCACATCCTGCACTTCACGCACGCGCGCCAGTCGTTCACATTGTTTGACTATCTGGTGGATCGTGCGGTCATCACCACTCGTGACGATCGTGACGCGTGACCAGCGCGGATCCAGACTCTCGCCAACCGAGATCGTTTCGATATTGAAACCTCGCGCACTGAACAGTCCGACGATCCGCGACAATTCGCCCGGTTCATCCGCGACGATTATTGAGAGCGTGTGACGCATATCAATCGTGCACGATCATGTCGCGCGCATTTGCACCTGCCGGAACGATCGGAAACACGTTCTCCTCTTTTTCTACCACGACATCGATCACCGCGACGCCTTTGTGTTCGAGCGCTGTCTTAAGGACGTTGTGCAGTTCCGACGGCCGCTCTGCTCGAAAGCCGGCGGCGCCGTACGCCTCGGCAAGTTTCACGAAGTCGGGCGCGACCGAGATATCGACCTCTGAATAAGTGCGGTCGTAAAACATCTCCTGCCACTGCCGGACCATACCGAGATAACCGTTGTTCATGATCACGATCTTGACCGGCAGTTCGTATTGAACCGCCGTGGCGAGCTCCTGGTTTGTCATCTGGAATCCGCCGTCGCCGACTACCGCGACGACCAGTTGATCCGGCAAAGCGAGTTGTGCGCCCACGGCTGCCGGCAGACCAAATCCCATCGTTCCCAGGCCCCCGCTCGTAATCAACTGTCGCGCCTTTGTAAACGGATAAAACTGCGCCACCCACATCTGATGTTGGCCCACGTCGGTCGTGACTACGGCTTCGCCTCGCGTAAGGCGATGGAGTTCGCGGATAACTGTCTGCGGTTTAATTTGATTTTGCGATCCGTTGAATCGCAGCGGCTGCGATCGTTGCCACTTTCTGATCCGCGCCCACCACGGCTCTCGATCCTGAGTCGATTGTTGTGTGTCTTGTTCGTCAAGCAACGAGATGAACTGATCCAACGCCTGTTTGACGTCGCCTGCGAGCGCCAGCGCGGGCGTTACGTTCTTGCCGATGTTTGCCGGATCGATGTCGACATGAATCACGCGTGCCTGTGGTGCAAACGTCGCCAGCTTGCCAGTCACGCGATCGTCAAACCTGACGCCGAGTGCCACCAGCAGATCGCTTTCAGCCACAGCCATGTTTGCCGCGTACGTGCCGTGCATCCCCAGCATGCCCAGGCAGAGTGGATGCGAGCTTGGAAACCCTCCCAGGCCCATCAACGTCGGTGTCACCGGTAGACGTAACGCTTCTGCGAACGTTCGCAGGGAATCGACCGCGCCCGAATTGACAATGCCTCCGCCGACGTACAAGACCGGCCGTTTCGCGCTCAGGATCGTCTCGATCGCATGTTGCGCCTGTTGTTGATCGACCGGCGCGGATTTAGCAGAGAAGGGAAAGCTCACGTGGTCCAACCGCGAGTAATTTGCTCGCGCGGCGCTGACGTCTTTCGGAATGTCTATCACCACTGGTCCGGGGCGACCCGAGCGCGCTAGATGAAACGCTTCGCAAACAATTGCTGGGAGATCTCTCGCCTCACGAACGAGGTAGTTGTGTTTCACGCAGGGACGCGTGATGCCAACGGTATCGACTTCCTGAAACGCGTCGGTGCCGATCAGATGTTTCGGGACCTGACCGGTTATTACGACGATCGGCGTCGAATCCATGTAGGCGTTAGCGATACCGGTGACGGCGTTGGTTGCGCCTGGACCAGACGTGACGAGCACCACGCCTACACGCCCGGTCGCGCGCGCATAGCCTTCGGCCATGTGTACGGCGCCTTGTTCGTGACGTACGAGGTAATGAGTTATTCGATCGCGGGCGCGCCATAGTTCGTCGTAGATATGAAGTACTGCGCCGCCCGGATAGCCGAAGATCGCGTCCACGCCTTCATGGACCATCGCCGCGACGAGCATCTGAGCGCCGGTTGGGATATCTCCGAGCAAATCTGTCGGGCGAGATGCGGCAGGCCGGTTAAGAAGTTGACGTTGGGCGATCATGGCTCCGGCGACTCTAGCCTTATAAGCCTCTGTTTGTAAAATTTATTCTTTTAAGATAATAATAAAC
>Ga0068864_100004224_pt1 | contig 11820 bp, 10 predicted proteins | sample KBSSwiS72_FD_66586 | JGI IMG/M metagenome (GOLD analysis project Ga0068864, IMG submission 66586) | Switchgrass rhizosphere microbial communities from Kellogg Biological Station, Michigan, USA - KBS Switchgrass S7-2 | ecosystem: Host-associated > Plants > Roots > Rhizosphere > Soil ...
GTCCCAGCATCGACGACAAGGACGAGTCCGCCGAACACGCGCGTCGGGCCGCGACGTCCGACGACCACACGCGTACGGAGACGAGCTCACCGGCGAAGGGAAAAGGGACGGGCAGGTCCGGCGTCAGCAGCAGCCCGCCCTCGCCCAGCTGCGGGCGGAGCTGCGTCATCGCGGGCAGGTCGCGCTGGGTGAGCGCCTCCCCGGTGTCGGCCCGGACGATGAGCCACCGCCGGTCGCCGGCGAGACCCCACGGCTCCACCACGGCCCGTTCGACCGTGGTCCGGTAGCAGCCCTTCACCGGGTACAGGTGGATGGAAGCGACGTGCACGTCAGTGCGCGATCGCGGCGTGGATGTCGGCCGCGGTCAACGCGCCCGCGGGCCGGCCGGAGGCGTCGAGGACCGTGACGTACTCCGAACGGCTCTCCAACAGCAGGGCCAGGGCCTCACGGAGGCTGGCGGTGTGGGCGACGGTCGGCGCCTCGGAGAGGGAGCCGAGAGGCACCGGCGGCAGCGAGGACGGGATCGGGGTCACCCCGAGCAGCTTGATGCCTCGGTCGGCACCGAGGAACGAGGCCACGAACTCGTTCGCCGGCTTGGCGAGCAGGGTGGCCGGCTGGTCGTACTGCTCGAGTTTGCCGCCCTCGGACAGGATCGCGATCCGGTCACCGAGGCGGACCGCCTCGTCCACGTCGTGGGTGACGAAGACGATCGTCTTGCGGACGGAGGCCTGCAGCCGCAGGAACTCCTCCTGTAGTCGGGCCCGCACGATCGGGTCGACCGCGGAGAACGGCTCGTCCATCAGCAGCACCACCGGATCGGCCGCCAGGGCACGCGCCACACCGACCCGCTGCCGCTGCCCGCCGGAGAGCTCGTGCGGGTACCGGCGGGCGAACTGGCCCGGGGGAAGGCCGACCCGGTCCAGCAGCTCCTCGACCCGGGCATCGACCCGGGCCCGCGGCCAGCCGAGCAGTCGCGGCACGGTCGCCACGTTGTCGCGCACGCTCTGATGCGGGAACAGCCCGACATTCTGGATGACGTAGCCGATCCGGCGGCGCAGCCGAACCGGGTCGACCCGGGTGATGTCCTCCTCGCCGAGCAGGATCCGGCCCGCGGTCGCCTCGATGAGCCGGTTGCACATCCGCAGGATCGTCGACTTGCCACAGCCGGACGGCCCGACCAACACCACCAGCTCGCCCGCCGGGACCTCGAGGGTCAGGTCGGCCACGGCGACCGTACCGGTGAACTCCTTACGGACGCCCTCGAGCCGGATGGTGGCCGCGGCGGTAGCGTTCACCTCATGCCCCCTCTCCTGGTGTTGGCCAGCCCGGACGAGCCGAACAACCCGTGGTTCTCCTGGGCGTACGTCCGCCAGAACATCGACGGTCTCACAGAAGCCCTGCAACAACATGTCTCGTTGACCCTAGCCGCGGTCGCGGTGGCCGCGGTGCTGGCGATCCCGCTCGCCATTGTGGCCTACCGCACGCCGTGGCTGTCCGGCCCGATCCTGTCCGCGTCCGCGGTGCTCTACACGATCCCGTCGCTCGCCCTGTACGCGTTCCTGGGTCCGCTGCTGGGACTGAAGTTCAGCACCGCCCTGATCGGGCTCGTCCTCTACGCCCTGCTGGCGATCGTGCGCAACACGTTGACCGGCCTGCGCCAGGTACCGGCCGACGTGCGCGATGCCGCGGCCGGAATGGGGTACGGGCGGCTGGGTCTACTGTGGCGGGTGGAGCTGCCCCTCGCCCTGCCCAGCATCATGGTCGGGCTGCGCATCGCGACAGTGTCCACAGTGGCCCTGGTGACGGTCTGCGCCCTGGTCGGGTTCGGCGGCTTCGGCACGGTGATCCTGACCGGGTTCAACAACAACTTCTACCACCCACAGATCATGGCCGGTACGATCGGCTGCGTCGCGCTGGCGCTCATCCTCGACACTGTCCTCATTGGACTGACGCGGCTGGTCACGCCGTGGCGGCGGGGGGCCTGATGGACCTCCTCTTCACATACCTCCACCAGGCTTTCATCTGGCTCAACGATCCGCTCAACTGGACCAACCCGGACGGGATTCTGGCCCGCACGGCGGAGCATCTGGAGATTGCCGGAACGGCGTTGGCGATCGCGATCGTCGTGGCCTGGCCGGTGGGCATCTGGCTCGGGCATCTCGGGCGGGGCGGGCCGCTGGTGGTGGCCGTGGCCAACCTGACCCGGGCCGTACCGACCGTGGCCCTGCTGACCATCTTTCCGTTGACGTTCATCGGGTTCGGGTTCCCCGCGATCGTGGCGGCGATGGCGATCTTCGCCGTGCCACCGCTGCTGGCCAACGCGTACCTGGGCGTACGGGAGGTGGATCCGGAGGTCCGCGACGCCGCCACCGGCATGGGGATGTCGGGGCGGCAACGGGTGTTCGACGTCGAACTGCCGCTCGCGGTGCCCTACCTGGCCACCGGGTTCCGCACCGCGGCGGTGCAGGTGGTCGCCACCACGACCCTGGCCGCGTTCGTCAACGGCGGCGGCCTCGGCATGATCATCACACGCGGGTTCGGCCTCGGCATCAACTCCGGGGCGGATCAGATCATCGCCGGCGGGCTGATCGTCATCGTGCTCTGCCTGGCCCTGGACGGGATCCTGGCCGTCGTCCAGCGGCTGGTCACGCCGCGACCGCTGCGCCGCAGCCTCGCCCGGGGGCGGTCGGCCGTGGACGCCGCGCTGCCCAGCCGTATCGAGCAACCGTTATAGGACGGAAACCCTCAGCCGGCCTATTCGGGTTGTCATCACCAGGACGACGGAGTTGAGTGGACTTTGCGGGCTGGGCGCTCCCTGCCCGTCGGACACGCGGCCGACTGCACCTCGCGAGCCTTTCGCGGGCAGCACGCGCCGGGACACGAAAGGCGGGCAGACACAATGTTTGCGCGTTCCCAAAGAGCCACGATGATTCTCATGGTCGGGCTGGTCGGCTCGGCCTTCGCCCTCACCGCCTGCGGCAGCGCGGGCTCGTCGGGCACCCAGGCCCCGCCGACCCAGGGTGCCTCGGCCGGGCCGGGTTGCGCGCCCGCGGCGAGCGACACGCTGGTGCTGCTCGCCGACGACAAGCACCTGCAGAACTCGGACAACGTCGTCGCCGTGGCGAACAAGGCGGCCGGCACGCCGGCGCTGCTGGCCGCGGTCGACAAGGTCGGCGCGGCGCTGGACCAGCCGAAGCTGCTCGCTCTCAACAAGGCGGTCGACATCGACCGCAAGACCCCGCAGCAGGCGGCTCAGGACTTCGCCACGGCCAACGGCCTGACCACCGGCCTGTCCGGCGGCAGCGGCAAGGTCGTGGTCGGCGCGGCCAACTTCGCCGAGAGCGAGACCTTGGCCGAGCTGTACCGGATCGCCCTCACCGCGGCCGGATTCCAGGCCAGCGTGCTGAAGAGCACCAACCGCGAGGTCTACGAGCCGGCGATCGAGAAGGGCGACATCAGCGTCTTCCCGGAGTACGCGGCGACGCTGACCGAGTTCCTCAACCAGAAGAAGAACGGCAAGTCGGCGGCGGCCATCGCCAGCGGCGACATCAACACGACCATCAGCAAGCTCACCCCGCTCGCCACGGAGTACGGCCTGGTCGTCGGCAAGCCGTCGACCGCGTCCGACCAGAACGCGTTCGCGGTGACCAAGCCGGTGGCCGACCAGTACCAGCTGAAGACGCTGTCGGACTTCGCCGCCAAGTGCAGCGGTCCGGCGTCGGTGCTGGCCGGGCCGGCCGAGTGCCCGCAGCGCCCGTTCTGCCAGGTCGGGCTGAACAGCACGTACAAGATCACGTTCGGCTCGTTCTTCCAGGCCGACGCGGGCGGTCCGCTGAGCAAGACCGCGCTGAAGACCGGTAAGGCCACGCTCGGCCTGGTCTTCTCCTCGGACAGCTCACTCACCGCCGCATAACGCCCAACCCAAACGCCGCGATCATGAAGCTATCGTCATGATCGCGGCGTTTTGGCGCGTCCAACGTCATGATCGACCGAGTGAGCGCACGGTCAACCTCGGCACCCGGCCGCCGTCGGCCGATAGGCTGCGGCCATGGCCGTGCACACCGTCCGTGCGCCCCGGGGCAGCGCCCTGACCACCCGGGGGTGGCCGCAAGAGGCCGCTCTGCGCATGCTGATGAACAACCTCGATCCCGACGTCGCCGAACGCCCGCAGGACCTCGTCGTCTACGGCGGCACCGGCAAGGCAGCCCGGGACTGGCCCTCGTACGAGGCCCTCGTGCGCACCCTGACCACTCTCGGCCCGGACGAGACCATGCTGGTCCAGTCCGGCCGCCCGGTCGGGGTCTTCACCACCCACGAGTGGGCCCCGCGGGTGCTGCTGGCCAACTCCAACCTGGTCGGTGACTGGGCCACCTGGCCCGAGTTCCGCCGGCTCGAGGCGCTGGGTCTGACCATGTACGGCCAGATGACCGCCGGCTCGTGGATCTACATCGGCACCCAGGGAATCCTGCAGGGTACGTACGAGACGTTCGCCGCGGTGGCCGCGAAACGGTTCGGCGGCACCCTGGCCGGCACGCTCACCCTGACCGGCGGCTGCGGCGGCATGGGCGGCGCCCAGCCGCTCGCGGTCACCATGAACGGCGGCGCCTGCCTGGTCATCGACGTCGACGCGGCCCGGCTGCAGCGGCGGGTGGACACCCGGTACCTGGACACGGTGGCGTCCTCCGTGGACGATGCCGTGACTCAGGCTGTACTTGCGAAAAACTCGCGCGAGGCCTTGTCGATCGGCGTGGTCGGGAACGCGGCGACGATCGTGCCGGAGCTGCTGCGCCGGGGCGTGCCGATCGACATCGTCACCGACCAGACGTCGGCCCACGACCCTCTCTCCTATGTACCGGAGGGCATCGACCCGGCCGACGCGCCGGACTACGCCGCGAAGAAGCCGGAGGAGTTCACCGACCGCGCGCGGGCCTCGATGGCGCGCCACGTCGAGGCGATGGTCGGCTTCATGGACGCCGGTGCCGAGGTGTTCGACTACGGCAACTCGATCCGGGGCGAGGCGCAGCTCGCCGGGTACGAGCGGGCCTTCGCCTTCCCCGGCTTCGTGCCGGCCTACATCCGTCCGCTGTTCTGCGAGGGCAAGGGCCCGTTCCGGTGGGCGGCGCTCTCCGGCGACCCGGCCGACATCGCCGCCACCGACCGGGCGATCCTGGATTTGTTCCCTGACAACGAATCGCTGGCGCGGTGGATCAAGCTGGCCGGCGAGCGGGTCGCGTTCCAGGGGCTGCCGGCGCGGATCTGCTGGCTCGGGTACGGCGAGCGGGACCAGGCCGGGCTGCGGTTCAACGAGATGGTCGCCGACGGCACGTTGCAGGCGCCGATCGTCATCGGCCGCGATCACCTCGACTGCGGCTCGGTCGCCTCCCCCTACCGGGAGACTGAGGCGATGCGCGACGGCTCCGACGCCATCGCCGACTGGCCGCTGCTCAACGCCCTGGTCAACACGGCCAGCGGCGCGTCCTGGGTCTCCATCCATCACGGCGGCGGGGTCGGCATCGGCCGGTCCATCCACGCCGGCCAGGTCACCGTCGCCGACGGCACCGCGCTCGCCGGCGAGAAGATCGCCCGCGTACTCCGCAACGACCCCGGCATGGGCGTGATCCGCCACGTCGACGCCGGCTACGAGCTGGCCGAGCAGGTGGCGCAGGACCAGGGCGTACGCATTCCCATGCGGGAGGGCTGATGACCGCGCAACGGTTCGCCGCACTCTGGCGTTCGCTCGCCCCGATCGGACTCGATCAGAGTACGGGCGGCTACTTGCGCTACGCGTTCGGCGACGCCGAGCTGGCGTGCCGCGAGTGGTTCACCGAGGAGGCGCTCGACCGCGAGCTGACCGTCGAGCCGGACGGCAACGGCAACCTGTGGGCGTGGTGGGGCGACCCGTCGTCCGGACACGCCGTGGTGACCGGCAGCCACTTCGATTCGGTGCCGCACGGCGGCGGATACGACGGCCCGCTCGGCATCGTCTCCGCGCTGCTCGCCATCGACACGCTGCGCGAGCGCGGGTTCGCCCCGAGCCGCCCGATCGGGATCGCGGCGTTCGCCGAGGAGGAGGGGTCCCGCTTCGGGGTGGCCTGCCTCGGCTCGCGCCTGCTCACCGGCACGCTGCCGCCCGAGAAGGCACTGTCGCTTGTGGACCGTGACGGCACCAGCCTGGCCGAGGCGCTGCTGACGGTCGAGTCGGAGGAGGCGCCGCCGGCTGACCCGGGTGCCGACCCGTCCCGGCTGAGCCGGATCGGCGCGTTCGTCGAGCTGCACGTGGAACAGGGCCGGGCGCTGGCCGACCTGGACGCGCCGGTCGGCGTCGCCTCGGCGATCTGGCCGCACGGCCGCTGGAGGCTGGACTTCACCGGCGAGCCCAACCACGCCGGGACGACCCGGATGGACGACCGGCACGACCCGATGCTCGCGTTCGCGGCCACCGTGCTCGCCGCGCAAGAGCAGGCGCGCACCGCCGGCGCCCACGCCACCATCGGTCGCGTCGCCGCGGATCCCAACGCCACCAACGCCATCGCGGCGCGGGTCAGCGCCTGGCTCGACGCCCGAGCTCCGGAGCAGTCCACACTGGACACTTTGGTCGAGACGATCGTGGAACGGGCCCGGCGCCGCTGTGCCGAGGATGGCACGTCCCTGCACATCGTGCCCGAGTCGGTGTCTGGCGCGACGGTCTTCGACGCCGGGCTGCGCGACCGGTTGACCACCGCGCTCGGTGGTGCGCCGGTCCTGCCGACCGGAGCCGGGCACGACGCCGGCGTGCTGAGCGCGGCCGGGATTCCCACCGCGATGCTGTTCGTCCGCAACCCGACCGGCGTCTCGCACGCGCCCGGCGAGCACGCCACCGACGCCGACTGCGCCGCCGGGGTGGACGCGCTGGCCACGGTGCTGCAGAACCTGGCCGGAGAGCCGGTGTGACCCGATACTGGGCGCGCCACGCCTGGCTCTCGCCGGGCAGCTTGGCCGATGGCATGCTGGCGTCCATTGAGGACGGACGGTTCGCGTCGGTCGAGATCGGGGTCGCGTCGCCGCCGCCGGACGCGACCCGCCTGGAAGGGCTCACCCTGCCCGGCTTCGCCAACGTGCACTCGCACGCGTTCCACCGCGGGCTGCGCGGCCGCACCCACGCCGGGAAGGGCACGTTCTGGACCTGGCGGGACCGGATGTACGCACTGGCCGACCGACTGACGCCGGACACGTACGGCGCGCTGGCCCGGGCCTGCTTCGCGGAGATGGTCCAGGCCGGCGTGACCTGCGTCGGCGAGTTCCACTACCTGCACCACGGTCCGGGCGGCGCCCGCTACGACGACCCGAACGAGATCGGGCACCGGCTCATGGCCGCGGCGGCCGAGGCCGGGCTTCGCATCACGCTGCTCGACACCGTCTACCTTTCGTCGACAGTGGACGGCGGCGCGCTGGAGGGGCCACAGCTACGGTTCGGCGACGGGTCGGTGTCCGCATGGGCCTCCCGGTACTCTCGTCTCGTCCTTGGTGTCTCTGCACGGGCCGGAATCGCGGTCCACTCGGTACGGGCGGTGCCTCGGGCCGCGCTCAAGGAGATCGCCGCGATGGCCGGGTCGCCCGTACACGTGCACCTGTCCGAGCAGCGGGCCGAGAACGAGGCCGCGCTCGCCGCGTACGGCCTGACCCCGACCCAGCTGCTGGACGACGCCGGGCTGGTCTCACCCTCCCTGACGGCGGTGCACGCCACGCATCTGTCCGATGAGGACAGGGTCCTGCTCGGCGACGCCGGGGCATCGGTCTGCTTCTGCCCCACCACCGAACGGGACCTCGCCGACGGCATCGGGGCGGCCCGCCCGCTGGTCGACGCCGGCGCCCGGCTCTGCCTCGGCTCGGACAGCCACGCCGTCATCGACCTGCTCGAGGAGGCACGGGCGGTCGAGCTCGACGAGCGGCTGCGCGACGAGCACCGGGGCCACTTCGACGCGGACGAGCTGCTCGCCGCGGCCACCGTGGACGGCCACCGCGCGCTGGGCTGGTCCGACGCCGGCACCATCGCCGTCGGCGCCCGGGCCGACCTCGTCACAGTGCGGCTGGACACAGTGCGCACGGCCGGCTACGCGCCCGACCAGGTCGCGGCCGCGGCCGTCTTCGCCGCGACCGCGGCTGACGTCACCGACGTTGTCGTCGACGGACGGCCGGTGGTGCGGTCCGGCGCGCACCTGAGCATCGACGTCCCCGCCGCCCTCGAGGCCGCTATCGAGGCGGCGTGGGCATGAGCCTGCTCGTCGGCGGCATCACCGAGCTGGTCACCAACGACGAGTCGCTCGGCGTGATCGCTGACGCCGCGCTCGTCATCGAGGACGGCCGGATCGCCTGGGTCGGGCCGCAGTCGCAGGCACCGGCCGCCGACCGCCTGCTCGCCGCCGGCGGCGCGGTCGTGCCGGGCTTCGTGGACAGCCACGCTCACCTGGTCTTCGCCGGCGACCGCGCAGCTGAGTTCGCGGCGCGCATGGCCGGCGAACCGTACACCGGTGGCGGCATCCGCACCACCGTCGCCGCGACCCGCGCCGCCACCGACGAGGACCTGCGCCGCAACGTCTCCCGCCTGCTCGCCGAGGCGCAGCGGCAGGGCACCACCACCATCGAGATCAAGAGCGGGTACGGCCTGTCCACAGTGGACGAGCAGCGCTCGTTGAAGATCGCCGGCGCCTTCACCGACGAGACCACCTTCCTGGGCGCCCACGTGGTGCCCGCGGAGTACGCCGGACGGTCGGACGAGTACGTCGACCTGGTCCGGGGTGAGATGCTCGATGCGGTTGCCCCGTACGCCCGCTGGGTGGACGTGTTCTGCGACCGGGGCGCGTTCGACGCCGACCAGGCCCGGGCCGTACTCACCGCCGGCCTCTCGAAGGGACTTTTGGCCAGGCTGCACGCCAACCAGCTCCAGGCCGGCCCCGGGGTCAAGCTCGCCGTCGAGCTGGGGGCGGCCAGTGCCGACCACTGCACCCACCTCGATCCCTCCGATGTGGACGCTCTCGCGTCATCGGACACCGTGGCCACGCTGCTGCCCGGAGCCGAGTTCTCCACCCGTTCGCCCTTCCCGGACGCGCGACGGCTGCTCGACGCCGGCGTGACCGTGGCGCTGGCCACCGACTGCAACCCGGGGTCGTCGTACACGACCTCGATGCCGCTGTGCATCGCGCTGGCCGTCCGGGAGATGCGGATGACCCCGCTCGAAGCGCTCCAGGCGGCTACCGCAGGCGGTGCGAAGGCATTGCGCCGCACCGATATCGGTCACCTGGGCGTGGGTGCCCGAGCCGACCTCGTCGTGCTCGACGCGCCGTCGTATGTCCACCTCGCCTACCGCCCCGGGGTCCCCCTGGTGCAGACTGTGCTGCTCGAAGGAGCCGCTATCACCAACGTCGGAACGCACAACGGAGTGCCATGATCACCATAGGTCCGGCCGGGGTCTCCCCCGCAGACGTCCTCGCCGTCGCCCGTACGGACGCAGTAGTAGAGATCGCCAAGGACGCGATCGCCGCCATGGAGGAGTCCCGGTCCATTGTGGACTCCATCGAACGCGACGGGCGCCCCGTCTACGGGGTCTCCACCGGGTTCGGCGCGCTGGCGAACACCTTCGTCGCCCCGGAGCGGCGGGCCGAGCTGCAGCATTCGCTGATCCGCTCGCACGCCGCCGGCATCGGCGACCCCATGCCCCGCGAGATGGTGCGGGCCATGATCCTGCTGCGGGTCCGGTCGCTGGCCATGGGCCGCTCCGGCGTACGGCCGCTCATCGCCCAGGGGCTGGTCGACCTGCTCAACCACGACGTCACGCCCTGGGTGCCCGAGCACGGCTCTCTCGGCGCCTCCGGCGACCTCGCCCCGCTGGCCCACTGCGCGCTCGTCCTCATGGGCGAGGGCTGGGTCCTCGGGCCCTCCGGAACGCGGATTCCGGCCGCCGAGGCGCTGCTTGAGAAAGGGCTGGCGCCGATCGAGCTCGCCGCCAAGGAGGGGCTGGCCCTCATCAACGGCACCGACGGCATGCTCGCCATGCTGCTGCTCGCGATCGCCGACGCCCGCCACCTGTTCACCATGGCCGATGTCACCGGGGCGCTGGCGGTGGAGGCGATGCTCGGCTCGGACCGGCCGTTCCTGCCCGAGCTGCATACCATCCGGCCCCACCCGGGGCAGGCTGTCTCGGCCGCGAACATGCACCGGCTGCTGCAGGACTCGGCCATCATGGACTCCCACCGCGACGACATGGCCCACGCCGTGCAGGACGCGTACTCGATGCGCTGCGCGCCCCAGGTCGCCGGCGCGGCCCGGGACACGCTCGATTTCGTGACCCTGGTGGCCGGGCGCGAGCTGGTGTCCGTTGTGGACAATCCCGTCGTGCTGACCGACGGCCGGGTGCTGTCGACCGGGAACTTCCACGGGGCACCGCTCGGGTTCGCGGCCGACTTCCTGGCCATCGCGGCGGCCGAGGTGGGGGCGATCTGCGAACGACGGGTCGACCGGCTGCTCGACGTGACCCGCTCGCGCGACCTGCCGGCGTTCCTCTCGCCCGACCCGGGAGTCAACTCCGGGCTGATGATCGCGCAGTACACCGCGGCCGGCATCGTGGCCGAGAACCGCCGGCTCGCGGCGCCCGCCTCGGTCGACTCGCTGCCCACCTCCGGCATGCAGGAGGATCACGTCTCCATGGGGTGGGCCGCCACCCGCAAGCTGACGCGGGTCCTGGACAACCTCACCAGCCTGCTCGCGGTGGAACTGCTCTCGGCCGTACGGGCACTGCAGCTGCGCGCGCCGACCACCCCGTCACCGGCGGGGCGCCTCGCCGTCGCCGCGCTCGCTCCGCACGCCGGCGAACCCGGGCCGGACCGCTTCCTCGCCCCCGTCATCGAGGCGGCCCGGGCCATCGTTGCGGGCCCTGACCTGCGGCGCGAGATCGAGGCGGCACTGGGACGACTGTCCTGACGCGGCTACTGTGTCGCTGTGCAGCTCACCCTCGACTCCGTCCTCAGTTTCGGTTCCGCCGGTCTCGCGCTGGTCGGCGCGGTCGCGTCGGGCGTGTTCTCCGCCCGCGTCAACAAGCAGGCTCACGAGCTCGAGAAGCAGGCCCGGATCGAGACCGAGGTGGCCGAGGCCGAACGGATCCTGGAGCAGTACCGCGACCCGTTGCTGGACGCGGCCCAGACCCTGCAGAGCCGGCTGTACAACATCGTCGAGCAGGACTACTTCGGTCGGTACCTGCGGTGCGGCGACGCGGACGAGGAACGCTACGCGCGCGACTACACGCTCTACGCCTTCGCCGAGTACCTGTGCTGGGCCGAGATCGTACGCCGGGAGCTCCGCTTCCTCGGTCTGGGCGACGAGTCCCGCGCCCGAACACTGCTCGGCCACCTGGCGCAGCTCCAGCTGACCATCCAGACCGACCAGGTGCCGGGGCCGTTCAAGATCTTCCGGGGCAGGCAGCGCGCGATCGCTGAGCTGACGATGGTGCCCACTGGCGCGAGCGTCGGCCCGCGGACCGAGTGCATGGGGTACGCGACGTTCAGCCAGCGGCTGCACGCCGGCGACGACTTCGGGTCGTGGTTCGCGAGGCTGGTCGACGACATGCCGAGGGTGGCAGACGCCGTCGCGAGCGGTGACAGCGCCGCTCTGGCCCGGCTGGTCCGAATGCAGCGCGACCTCATCGGGATGATCAACTTCCTTGACCCCGCGAAGGTACGCATCCCCGAGCGGCACCGGCAGCAGCTGCCGTCCGACCCGATCGTGGACGCGATGCCGAGCGCCATCGAGGCCAGCGCCCTCGCCTTGCCCCGCCAACCCGCCCGCTGACCC
>Ga0068864_100004227_pt1 | contig 11819 bp, 11 predicted proteins | sample KBSSwiS72_FD_66586 | JGI IMG/M metagenome (GOLD analysis project Ga0068864, IMG submission 66586) | Switchgrass rhizosphere microbial communities from Kellogg Biological Station, Michigan, USA - KBS Switchgrass S7-2 | ecosystem: Host-associated > Plants > Roots > Rhizosphere > Soil ...
CTTCGACCTGGACTTCCTGATCGACCAGGACAACGGCGAGGTCTACCTCGGCGAGCTGAACCCGCGCATCTGCGGCGCGAGCCCGATGACGAACCACGCGGCGTTCGCGTATGCCGATGCACCGCTGTTCCTGTTTCACCTGCTCGAGTTCAGCGGCGTGCCGTTCGACCTCAACGTCAAGGAGATCAACGAGCGTTGGGCGCAGCCGCACTTCATCGATTCGTGGTCGCAGGTCGTCATCAAGTTCACCGAGGACAAGGTCGACCAGGTCACGCGTGCGCCGGCCACCGGCATCTACAAGATGAACGAGGACGGCACGATCGGCTACCAGCGCTACGACCACGAGCGCCGCGCGATCGACAGCGAGCGCGAGGCCTTCTTCCTGCGCATCACCGGCCCGGGCGACTACCGCTACGAAGGCGCCGACCTCGGCATCCTGATCACGCGCGGCCGCTCGATGGACGACAACTTCAGGCTCAACATCCGCGCCCGCGACTGGATCCGCGGCATCAAGCAGCACTACGACGGCAAGCCGATCGTGACGACGCAGCACGACGTGGCGCCGGAACCGGGCTCGTTCAAGATCCTCTGACGCAGGATGGTCATGCGTCTAGACTGAAACGATGGCGATGGCGCGCAAAGTCAATTTCCAGACCGTGATCGAGGACCGGCCGGGCCCGCAGTGGAAGGCTCAGTTCGAGGCCACCTGGCCCGGCTACCGCGCGTGGTTCCTGCGCGGCGGGATGGTCGGGCGGCCGACGTACCTCGAGTCACGCCGCGCGCTGCGCGAGCACATGCCAGAGCTCGTGCCGACGTGGGAGCGGCTGGTCGAGCTCGCCGGCGGCGGCGATGTCGAGTCGCGCTTCCTGTCGCTGTGGTGCCCGCCGCCCTACATCGCGGGCTGTTCGCAGGCGGTATGGATCGATCCGAAGGGCAACGAGGAACCGGCGCTGATCCGCAACTACGACTTCGCGCCGTTGCTGCTCGAAGGCAACTGGCTTGCGACGCGCTGGAACGCACAGCGCGTGATCGCGCTCGGCGACTGCGCCTGGGGCGCGCTCGACGGCGTGAACGAATCGGGACTGGCGGCGTCGCTCTCGTTCGGCGGGCGCACGGTGGCCGGCACCGGCTTCGGCATTCCGCTGGTGCTGCGCTACGTGCTCGAGTTCGCGCACGACACCGCCGAGGCGATCGCGATCCTGAAGCGCGTGCCGATCCACATGACCTACAGCGTCACGCTGCTCGATGCGCAAGGCGAGTGGGCGACGGTGTTCGTCGCGCCCGATCGCCCGGTCGACGTGACGCGCCGCAACGCGGTGACCAACTTCCAGCACGAGGTCGAGTGGCCCGAGCATGCACGCGCGACGAACTCGCCGCAGCGCCTCGAATGCCTGCAGGCGCAGCTCGACAGCGGCGCGTCGCTGGCCGACGCGGTGTCGGCCCTGCTGCGGCCGCCGCTGTACCAGCAGGCGTACCTGCGCGGCTACGGCACCCTGTACAGCGCGGTGTATCGCGCGCGCAGTCGCCGCGCGGAGCTGCGCTGGCCGGGCGTCGAACCCTGGGTGCAGACGGTGGCGGACTTCGCGCCCGGGCAGCGCGAGTTCGTGTTCGCGACCAGCGACGTGGAGTCGCCTCCGGCGCCCTCGGGCGCTGCCCGCTAGGCCCCCGGTCGAACGCTGCAACCACCGAGGCGGCGCGCACAGGTTCGCGGTAGGCTCGCGAACCCTGGCAAGGAGCGCGCGCATCATGGTGTTCATCTCCAGATTTACCGGCGCCGTTTTCGCCGCGTTCGTGACGAGCGCACTGTGTGCCGCGGCACACGCGGCCGACGCACCCAAGGACGCCGAGGCCGCGACCGCGGCGGCCAACGCCAAGGTCAAGGACGAGTTGAACTTTGCCGACCGGCGCGATTTCGAGGCCGCGAAGCGCGGCTTCATCGCGAGCATTCCCGGCGCCGAAGTGAAGAGCAGCGACGGCCGCGTGCTCTACAGCCTGAAGGGCTTCGAGTTCCTGCTCGCGAGCGACGACGCGCCGCCGAGCGTGAACCCGAGCCTGTGGCGACACGCGCAGGTCAACCAGTTGCACGGATTGTTCAAGGTCACCGACCGCGTCTACCAGGTACGGGCGATGGACATCTCGAACATGACCATCGTCGAAGGCGACACCGGCCTGATCCTGATCGACCCGCTGCTCTCGGCCGAGACCGCACGCGCCGCGCTCGACCTGTACCTCGCCCACCGGCCGAAGAAGCCGGTGGTCGCGGTGGTCTACACGCACTCGCACGTCGATCACTTCGGCGGCGTGCGCGGCGTGATCGACGAAGCCGATGTGATCGCCGGCAAGGTCAAGGTGATCGCACCGACCGGCTTCACCGAGCACGCGGTGTCGGAGAACGTGATCGCCGGCAACGCGATGGGCCGGCGCGCGCAGTTCCAGTTCGGCAGCTTCATACCGCCGGGCGTGAAGGGCCAGGTCGACACCGGTCTGGGCACGATGCTTTCGCGCGGGCGCATCACGCTGATCGCGCCGAACGACCTGATCGAGAAGTCGATGGACACGCGCACCGTCGACGGCGTGCAGATGGTGTTCCAGCTCACGCCGGGCACCGAGGCGCCGGCCGAGCTCAACGTCTGGTTCCCGCAGTTCAAGGTGTTCGATGCGGCCGAGAACGTCACCCACACGATCCACAACCTGTACACGCTGCGCGGCGCCGAGATCCGCGACGGCCTGGCGTGGGCCAGGTACATCGACGAATCGCGCGAGCTGTTCGGTGCGCAGGCCGACGTGATGATCGCGCAGCACACCTGGCCGACCTGGGGCCGCGAGCGCATCGACACGATGCTCGCGAAGCAGCGCGACCTCTACAAGTTCATCCACGACCAGACGGTGCGCCTGATGAACCACGGCCTGAAGCCGGCCGAGATCGCCGAGCAGCTGCGCCTGCCCGACAGCATCGGCAAGGAGTGGTTCGCGCGCGGCTACTACGGCACCGTGTCGCACAACGCGAAGGCGGTGTATCAGCGCTACCTCGGCTGGTACGACGCCAACCCCGCGCACCTGAATCCGCTGCCCGAGCCGGAGGCGGCGAAGAAGTACGTCGACTACATGGGCGGCGCGAGTGCTGTGATCGTGCGCGCGCGCGACGACTACAAGGCGGGCAACTACCGCTGGGTCGCCGAGGTGATGAACCAGGTCGTGTTCGCCGACCCGACGAACACCGCGGCGCGCGCACTCGAAGCGGACGCGCTCGAGCAGCTCGGCTACCAGGCCGAGTCGGGCGTCTGGCGCAACGTCTACCTCACCGGGGCGATGGAGCTGCGCAACGGGGTGACAGCGCCCAGCGGTGTGTCGACGACGAGCGCCGACGTGATCAAGGCGATCCCGTTGTCGCTCTTCTTCGACTACCTCGCGGTGCGCCTGGATGCCAGACGCGCCGAGGGCAAGCGCATGGTCGTCAACTGGAATTTCACCGACGTGAAGCAGCAGGTCCGCCTCACGCTCGAGAACAGCGTGCTCAGCCACCAGATCGATCGCCCGGCCGCGAATCCGGACGCGACGATCACGCTCAAGCGCGCCACGCTCGACCAGATCAGCCTGCGCCAGAAGAGCTTCGCGGACGCGGTCGGCGCGGGCGAGATCACGCTGAGCGGCAACGGCGACAAGCTCGCCGAGCTGCTCGGGCTGGTCGAGACCTTCCCGCCGATGTTCGACGTGGTCACGCCGCAGCAGGCCAGGCGCTGAGCGGCCGATCTCGATGCGCGGCCCGCGGGATGGACGCGCGCGTTGGCGTGTGCTTTGATCCGCGGCCATGGACCTGTCCGACGATCAGCTCCGGCGCGTGATGCCGAACCTGACGGCCGCCAAACGCCAGCGCTACCTGCCGCCGCTGATCGCGGCGATGGCCGCCTACGCGATCGACACGCCGCTGCGTGCCGCGGCCTTCCTCGCGCAGCTCGCGCACGAGTCGGGCGAGTTCCGCTGGATGGAGGAGATCTGGGGCCCGACGCCGGCGCAGAAGCGCTACGAGCCGCCGGGCGATCTCGCGGCTCGCCTGGGGAACACGCAGGCCGGTGACGGGCAGCGCTACAAGGGCCGCGGCCCGATCCAGATCACCGGTCGCTTCAACTACGCGAAGTTCGGCGAGCGGCTGGGCCATGACCTGGTCGGGCAGCCGGCACTCGCCGCGGCGCCCGAGGTGGCGTTCGCGACCGCGGGGCTGTTCTGGCAATCGAACGGATTGAACGAGCTGGCCGATGGGCGCCAGTTCGTCGCGATCACGCGGCGCATCAACGGCGGCACGAACGGCCTGGCGGACAGGCAGCTGTACTACGAACGCGCGAAGAACGTGCTTGGCGCCGACGACCGCGTTGCGCGCGATGCGCCGCTGACGCGCGGGCACGAGGCGATCGTCGCGCATACGCGCAAGCGGGCGAAGGCCGTTGCAACCAAACGCAAGGCCGGCGCCAAGCGCTGAATCCGCCACGTTTTGCCTCCCCTGTTCGATCGATCGGGCGGCGCGTGTCGTGCCAGACTCTCGGCGTCATGTCGCTCTTCCACCATCAGCATCGGCACCTGAGTTGCGGCATCGTGATCCTCACCCGGGAGCGCGAGCTGCTGCTGTGCCACGTCACCGGCCAGAACCACTGGGATCTGCCCAAGGGCGGCATCGACGACGGCGAGACCCCGATGGAGGCGGCGCTGCGCGAGACGCGCGAAGAGTGCGGCTGGCACGTCCCGGCCGAGACACTGGTCGACCTGGGCCGCTTCCGCTACACGGCGAAGAAGGACCTGCACCTGTTCGCGACGGTGCAACCGCGCCGCGAGCTGCGCCAGCTGCGCTGCGAGAGCCACTACCTCGAACGCTGGTCGGGCCGGCAGCTGCCCGAGATGGACGGGTTCGGCTGGTTCGCCTTCGAGCGCGTGCGCCAGCTCTGCACGCCGAAGATGGCCGCGGTGCTCGATGAGCGCGTGGCCTTGCATGAGCTGTTCGGCCGCCTGCACGCCGAGCCGCAGCGCGCAGCCGCCTAGTCGAACAAGCCCGGCGTGCCGCCGAGCGGGGCGCGTTCGATCTCGAGCAGCTTCAACTTCGTTCGCGTGCCGCCGGGCGCCGAAAAACCGCCCGACTTCGACCCCGCCGCGAGCACGCGGTGACACGGGACGATGATCGGGAACGGGTTCTCGCCGAGTGCCGCGCCGACCGCGCGGGCCGCGTGCGGCTCGCCCATCGCGGCGGCGACCTCGCCGTAGGTGCGCGTGCTGCCCGGGTGGATCGTGCGCGCGATCGCGTAGACGCGGCGGTTGAATTCGGGGATCGCTCCGAGGTCGAGTGCGATGTCCTCGAGGTCGTCGCGGGCACCTTCGAGCAGCGCCTGGATGCGCTCGATGACGCGCTGTACATCGGTCGTCGGCGCGGCTTCGCGCGCGTCCGGATGGCGCCGGCGTGCACGTGCCCGCGTGGCCGCGTCGCTCGGCTCGGGCAACAGCACGCCGCTGATCCCCTGCGCGCCCCAGATGAGCGCGCAGCCACCGACAGCGGTGTCGAACAGGCAGAACGAGAGGTCGGCCGACATGGGTGCCTACACTAGCATCATGGAAGCCGATCCGCTCGACGCGCTGCTGGCGCTGGTCGAGTCCTCTTCGTTCACCAGGCTCGTGTTGAGCAAGCCCATCGCACCCGCCGCGGGCGATCTCGCACGCGTGACGGTGCGGCCGATCGTGCTGAAGGGCGAAGCTCGCCTGTCGTTCGTCTACACCCATGCGACGCGCGACATCACGAAGAACCTGATCACCGAGACGGCCATCGACACACTGCGCGAACTGCTGACCGGTCACTTCGCGCACGCCCATCTGTTCGCGGAACACGAAGAGCTGCAGTTGATGACGAGCCGCAAGGGCAAGCGCACGCTGCTGCGGCGCAAGACGGCGACCGCGGCGGCAGAACCGCGCGCCCCGCACGATCGCGAGAAGCACCGCTACGTCGATCAGCATCAGCCGTTCCTCACCGCGCTGGGCGTCACCAACGAACAGCACCAGGTCGTGCCCGCGATGGCGCGCAAGTGGAAGCAGATCAACAAGTTCGTCGAAGTCCTCGATCACGCGCTCGCGGCGACCACGCTGAAGCAGTCGCCCCGTGTCGACATCGTCGACTTCGGCAGCGGCAAGGGCTACCTGACCTTCGCTACGCATCTGCACCTGCGCGACACGCTGGGCCTGAACGCCCACACGGCCGGCGTCGAACTGCGGCCGGACCTGGTGGCGCTGTGCAACGACGCGGCGCAGTCGCTGGCGATCGACGGCCTGCGTTTCGAACAGGGCGACGTCAGCAGCGTCGTGCCGCCGAAGATCGACATCATGATCGCGCTGCACGCCTGCGACACCGCGACCGACCACGCGATCTACACCGGTCTGCGGGCCGGCGCGGCGATCATCATGTGCTCGCCGTGCTGCCACAAGGAACTGCGCCCGCAGCTGTTGAGCCCGCATCCGCTGCGCCCGATCCTGAAGCATGGCGTGCACCTCGGGCAGCAGGCCGAGATGATCACCGACGGCCTGCGCGCGATGTTGCTCGAAGCGTGCGGCTACGAGGCGCAGGTGTTCGAGTTCGTGTCGCTGGAGCACACGAACAAGAACAAGATGATCCTCGCGATCAAGCGCGCACAGCAGCCACCGGCCGAGGCCGAGACGCTGTGGCGCCAGATCGCCGACATCAAGGCCTTTTACGGCGTGCGGGATCAATGCCTGGAGCAACTGCTGCGCGGCGCCCCGGAGACAATGACCGCGACACTGCCTTGATTCGCCAATGACCGAACGTTACGCCGAGCTCTCCGCATTCCCCATCACGAAGAAGTGGCCCGCCCAGCATCCCGATCGCCTGCAGCTCTATTCGTTGCCCACGCCGAACGGTGTCAAGGTCTCGATCGCGCTCGAGGAAACCGGCCTGCCCTACGAGCCGCACCTGGTGCGCTTCGACACCCACGACCAGAAGTCGCCGGAGTTCCTGTCGCTGAATCCGAACAACAAGATCCCGGCGATCATCGATCCGAACGGGCCTGACGGGCGACCGCTCGCGCTGTTCGAGTCCGGCGCGATCCTGATCTACCTCGCCGACAAGACCGGCCAGCTCGCACCGCGTGACGCGGCCGCGCGCTACGAGACGATCCAGTGGCTGATGTTCCAGATGGGCGGCATCGGCCCGATGTTCGGCCAGGTCGGCTTCTTCCACAAGTTCGCCGGCAAGGACTACGAGGACAAACGCCCGCGCGACCGCTACGCCGCAGAATCGCGCCGCCTGCTCGCGGTGCTGGACACGCACCTCAAGGGCCGTTCGTGGATCATGGGCGACGAGTACACGATCGCCGACATCGCGTGCTTCCCGTGGATCAACAACCTGATCGGCTTCTACGGCGCGGGGGCACTCGTCGGCATCGAGGACTACGCGGAAGTGCGGCGCGTCTTGCAGGCCTTCCTCGCCCGCCCGGCCGTCGTGCGCGGGCTCGGCATACCGGCTCGGCCGAAGACCTAGCCGAGCGCGATCGCCGGAGTCACCTGCCCTCGGCATACGCCGAAGCCGATGCGTGCGTAGCCGGCTCGCTCGCACCAGCCGCTGAAGACCACCGCATCGCCGTCCGCGAGGAAGCCGCGCAGCTCGTCATCGCCGACGCGCACCGGTTGCCGCCCGGCGTGCGCGAGTTCCATCATCGCGCCGGCCTCTTCGGGCCGGGGGCCCGAGATCGTTCCGGTGCCGAGCAGATCGCCGCTGACGAGATTGCAGCCGCCGATCGTGTGGTGCGTCAGCATCTGCGCGATCGTCCAGTGCTGGTGCCGGAAGCTCGTCTGCGTGAGCAGCGTAGGGCCGGCGCCGACCGTGCGTCGTTTGGCGGTCTCGAGTCCGACCGCGAGCTGGATGTCGATCGCGCCGTGCGCGCGATTCGCTTCGGTGTCGAGGTAGGGCAGCGGCTGCGGGAAGGCGGCGTCGCGCTGCCAGGCGGTGCGGTAGGGCGCGAGGGCCTCCAGCGTCACGATCCAGGGCGAGATCGAGGTCGCGAAGTTCTTCGCCTGAAAAGGCCCGAGCGGCTGCATCTCCCAGCCCTGGATGTCGCGCGCCGACCAGTCGTTGAGCAGGCACAGGCCGAACACATGCTCCTCGGCCTCGCGCAGCGGGATCGGCGTGCCGAGCGCATTGCCGGTGCCGACGAACACGCCGAGTTCGAGTTCGTAGTCGAGCCACGCACAGGGCCCGAAGCTCGGTGCGCTCGCGTCGGGCGCCTTCGATTGACCGAGCGGCCGGCGCACCGGATGGCCGCTGATCACGACGCTCGACGCGCGCCCGTGATAGGCGATCGGGATGTGGTGGAAATTCAGCGGCACGTCGGGGATGCCGAACAGCTTGCCGATGTTCAGTGCGTGGTGATAGGACGTGTAGAAGTCGGTGTAGTTGCCGACGCGCGTCGGCACGTGGTACTCGGCGTGTGCTTGCGGCACGAGGCAAGCGTTCAGCGCGCCGTCGGTGGCGCGCGCGTCGAGCAACGCGAAGAGTGCGTGCCGCAGCGCGCGCCATGCGTCGCGGCCCTGCGCCATGAAGTCGTTCAGCGCCGGTTGCGCGCACGCGCGCGCGGCCTCCTGCGCGACGCCGTCGAGCACGTTCGCGGCACTGAGCGCGGCGAGGTCGACGATCTGGTCGCCGATCGCCACGCCGCCGCGGAACGTCTCATTGCGCCCCGCGCGGCGGAACACGCCGAACGGCAGGTTCTGGATCGGGAAGTCGGTGCCCGCCGCATTTGCCGAGGCGAGCCAGCTTCGTGCGCTGCGCTCGTGGGTGTGGTCGAGTGCGCGGGACATCACGCCGCCATCAGCTTGTCGTCGAAGATCGCGACCGCGCGCGTCCACCCGGCCGAAGCGCCGCGGATCTTGTGCGGGAAGCAGGAGATGTAGAAGCCCGTCGGCGGCAGCGCTTCGAGGTTATGCAGCTTCTCGAGGTGGCAGTAGCCGATGTCGCGCCCGGCCTTGTGGCCCTCCCAGATCAGCGATGCGTCGTGCGTCTGCCCGTACTTCTTCGCGGTGTGCACGAACGGCGCGTCCCAGCTCCAGGCGTCGGTGCCGGTCAGGCGCACGCCGCGTTCCAGCAGGTACATCGTCGCCTCGTAGCCCATGCCGCAACCCGAGGACACGTAGTCGGACTGGCCATAGCGCGAACCGGCGCGCGTGTTGACGACGACGATTTCCAGCGGGGCAAGCGTGTGGCCGATGCGCTTCAGCTCGGCCTGCACGTCGGCGGCGGTCACGACGTAGCCGTCGGCGAAATGGCGGAAGTCGAGCTTCACGCCGGGCTGGAAGCACCATTCGAGCGGCACCTCGTGGATCGCGATCGCGCGCTCCTTCTCGCCGAGCGCCTTGTTCATCGTCGAATGAAAGTGATACGGCGCATCGAGGTGCGTGCCGTTGTGGGTCGACAGCTGCACCAGCTCCACGGCCCAGCCTTCGCCATCGGGCAGATCTTCCTTGTTGAGACCGGGAAAGAACGGTTCGATCTGCTCGAAGCTCTGCTCGTGCGTGAAGTACTGGATCTTCGGCGCGAAGGCAGGTGGATCGGAGAGCACGTCGTTCTCCAGGTAGATCGACAGGTCGACGAAAGTGCGGGGCATGGCGGAGACTCCTTCGTTCGTTTACGTTGATTGCCACTTCAGCAACGCCCGCTCGGCGTACCCGAGCAGCGTGTTGCTGGCGAATCCGATCACGCCGAGCAGCACGATGCCGGCGAACAGCTCGCTCGCGTGGAATGCGCGCGCCGCGAGCAGGATGGCCTGGCCCAGGCCCGGCTGCGACGCGATCATCTCGCCGACGACCGAGACGATCAGCGAGACGGTGAGCGACAGGCGCATGCCGGCGAGGATGTCGGGCAGCGCGTTCGGCAGGCCGATCGTGCGCACGAACTCGCCTCGCGTCAGCTGCAGGCAGCGCGCGACCTCGAGCAGCCGCGCATCGACCGCGGCGAAGCCGTGCACGGTCGCGAGCAGCACCGGCCACATGGCGCCGAACGCGACCACCGACAGCACCATCGCCGGGCTCAATCCGAGCAGGGCGATCGCCAGCGGCATCAGTGCCGAGGCCGGCAACGGGCGGACGAACTCGAGTGTCGGCTGCAGGTAGGCGCGGGCCGTCGGCGAGATGCCGATCAGCGCGCCGAGCGCGACACCGAGCAGCGATGCGAGCAGCCAGCCTTCGAGCATGCGCAGGGTCGTCGCGAGCGTGAATGACGCGAGCTCGCCGCCGGCCGCGAGGCCTGCACGCAGGCTGTCGAGCGTGGCTTCGGGCGTGGGCAGGAACACGCGGCTGATCCACCCTGCATGGCTGGCGGCCCACCACAGCGCGACCAGGGCCGCGAAGACGATGCCGGAGCCGAGGCTGCTGCCGAGCGGCCGCGCCTTGCGCGAGATCGCCGTCACGAGCCGGCCCCCATGCGGCGGGCGACGACGCGCTGCAAGCCCAGGGCGAGCGCGTTGACCGCGTAGCCGACGACGCCGATCCAGCCCAGCCAGGCGAGCATCTGCGCCGGATCGAGGCTCTGCTGCGCGATCATCATCGCGTAGCCCATGCCGTTCGGGTTCGCCGCGATCTCGACCGTGACCGCGACGACGAGCGCGATCGCAACGCTCAGGCGCAGCGCGACGAACAGGCGCGCCACGCACGCCGGCAGCACGATCTTCACGCTGCGCTGCCAGGCGCTCAGGCCCAGCACGCGACTCACTTCGAGCAGCCGCGCGTCGACCTGCGTGACCGCCCCTTGCGTGAGCAGCAGCATCGGCCAGAGGGTGGCGAACGCCACCACGGCGATCTCCATCCGCAGGCCGAAGCCGAACACCAGCATCGCGAGCGGAATCAACGCCACCGCCGGCACCGGCCGCAGCATCTCGACGCTGACGAGGCTCAGCCGCGCGGCGCGTCCGGACAGGCCGAACCAGACGCCGAAGGCCACGCCCAGCGCCGTGCCGATCAGCAGGCCGAGTGCGGCCGATCCCAGCGTGAACGCGGTGGCCTGCAGCAGCGAGCCGTCGCCGATCAAGCCGATGAATGCGCGCAGCGCAGCGCTCGGCGGCGCGAGCGCGTCGCTCTGCTGGACGACGACGCGCAGGTAGGCCTCGAACAGCGCGAGCAGCGCGATCGGAAACCACCACGGCCGCAGCCACCTAGTGAGCCGCATGATGGCCGTGCTCGATGTAGCGATAGAGGTCGCGCCGCAGCGTCAGGAACTCGGGATGCTCCTTCGTCGTGAGCTGGTCGCGCGGATGCGCGATCCCGACCGGCAACATGCGCGCCAGGCTCGGCCGTCCCGGCGCGGGATTGGCCTGCAGCATGATCACGCGGTCGCCGAGGTAGATCGCCTCCTCGAGGTCATGGGTCACGAACAGCACGGTCAGGCCTTCGTCGCGGACCAGTCGCGCGACTTCGTCCTGCAGGTTCTGCCGCGTGAGCGCGTCGAGTGCGCCGAAGGGCTCGTCCATCATCAGCAATTCGGGCTGCTGCGCGAGGCAGCGCGCGATCTGCACACGCTGCTGCATGCCGCCCGAAAGCTGCGCCGGAAACTTGTCCGCATGCGCCGCGAGCCCGACCTTCGCGAGCACGCTGTCGATGCGCGCCGCATGCTGTGCCCTCGGCGCGCCGGCGGCTTCGAGCGCCAGCGCGACGTTGCCGCGCACCGTGCGCCACGGCAGCAGCGCACGGCCGTAGTCCTGGAACACGAACGCGACTTCGCGCGACGGTTGTGTCACGCGCACGCCGTGGCGGCGCACCTCGCCGGCGCTGGCCGTGACGAGGCCGCTGGC
>Ga0068864_100004232_pt1 | contig 11810 bp, 13 predicted proteins | sample KBSSwiS72_FD_66586 | JGI IMG/M metagenome (GOLD analysis project Ga0068864, IMG submission 66586) | Switchgrass rhizosphere microbial communities from Kellogg Biological Station, Michigan, USA - KBS Switchgrass S7-2 | ecosystem: Host-associated > Plants > Roots > Rhizosphere > Soil ...
ACGCGCGTCAACGAAAGCGGCTTGATGTAAGGCACGTAACGGTTGAACGGGGTGGGACCGGCGCTGCGGAACTTCCCGGGCGCGCTGCTCGACACGTAGGGCGCGAGCACGACGGCGCGGCCGTCGTTGGCGCGCAGGGCGACCACCGCGTCCGCGACCTCGGCACCGAGGGCGATTCCGCGCGCCTTGGCCATCCCATCGGGGATCGCCGCCAGCGCGCTGTCGTACGCCGACTGGTACTGTGCCGTGCGATGGGGGTAAAGCGCGCGCAGCACGCCGTAGGCGGCAGAGCTCGCGGCGGCTTCGAGCGAGGCGCCGCTCGTCGTTGCGGCCGGCGTCACCGCGAACGGCACGTAACGGCCGTCGACTGCGCTGACCGCGTCGTAGATCGCGATGTGCACGGTGGCGAGGTCGACGTGATACGACGGGCGCTGCTCCTCGGGCGTGACGTTGACCGTGGCGGTCGCGTTCACGGTGCGGTTGGCCACGTCGTTCCAGTACGAGACCACGTTGGGCGAGCTCGCCGTCACGCGAACGACCCGGTCGCCATCGTTGTCGTTGCCGCCGCAGGCGGCCAGGCCGCCGGCGAGCACCAGGCCGATGGACAGCACACACTTCGTGACGGCAATGCCGAGACGGGCATGAGGAAGAACAGTCATCGCGTGCTCCGAAATCGACGACCCAGAGGGATCGAAGGGTGCGAGCCTAGGCACGCGTGCGTCCTCGCGGAAGGCGCAGGCATGCAGAATGGGGCCGCAATGACGCATAGCTTCAAGCCCTTTGACTGGGATGACCTGAAGCATCTGTTGGCGGTGGCTCGCGCCGGCAGCACGCTTGCAGCCGGCCGCGCGCTCGGCGTCGACCAGTCGACGGTGCAGCGCAGGCTGGGCGAACTCGAACGTCGACTCGGCCGCCCGCTCGTTCAGCGGCATCCCACGGGCTATCGCCTGACCGAGTTCGGGGCGGAGATGGTTCCCTACGCCGAACGCGTGGAGGAGGCCGTACGCGCCTTCGAGCGCCGTCTCGACGGCGCGGAGCTCGAGGCGGGCGGCGTGATCCGCATGACCTGCCCGGAGCCGATCGTGCATCGGCTGCAGGAATCGGGGCTGCTCGATCGCTTCCAAGCGGCGTATCCGCAATTCCGCCTGCAGATCGTCACGAGCGATCGCTTCCTGGACCTGCACAAGGGCGAGGCGGACGTGGCGCTACGCTCCGGTGACACCGACGACGACGAACTCGTGGGCCGCAAGATTGCCGATTCGGTCTGGGCCGTATACGCCAGCACCTCGTACATCGCGCGGCATGGCAAACCGGCATCGGTCGAAGACCTCGCACGACACGCGCTCGTCGGTTTCGACGAAAACATGCGCAAGCATCGGGTCGCGGCATGGATGCAGCGCGTCGCGCCCGACAACCCGCCCGTAGCACGCAACAACAGCGTCCTGGGCCTGCTGTATTCGGTGAAGGGCGGGATCGGCATCGGCCCGCTGCCCACGCCCGTCGGCGATGGCCAGCCCGGCATCGAGCGCGTATTGGGGCCCGTGCCAGAGCTCTGCCGGGTCTGGCGCCTGCTCACGACCACGGAGCTGCGCAGGACACCGCGCGTTTCGGCATTCTTCGACTTCGTCATTCGCGAGATCGAGACCTTCAAGCCCTTCCTGACGGGCTGAGCAAAGCGCCGAGATCGGTGCCAGCCTGAACTCCGTGCGCCGCCTGTCAGTGGACATTCGCCAAGCGCGGGCCTGCCGACGAGGCGAATTCAGACGCTGCGACCGCGAAGTCGGCTTGCCTAGGCAAGCGGCCAGTCGCTGTCAACCAAAGTCGATAGTCCCGTCCCGAAGCCGCTGGCTGAAATCACAATGTCGATCAGTCTGACTGACCATGCGACCAGAAAACACCCCGGGAGAACGGAAATGACCACATCGAAACACCGCCTACCGCAACTCGACGGCGGCTGGTTTCTCACCGACGGGGGCATCGAAACAGTGCTCATCTACCAGGAGAGCATCGACCTGCCTGAGTTTGCGGCGTTCGTGCTGCTGGAGACGGCGGACGGTCGCGACATCTTGCGTCGCTACTACAGGCGCTACCTCGACATTGCTGTGGCCGCTCCCGGCGCGGGTTTTATCCTGGAGAGCCCCACCTGGCGCGCCGGCCTCGGCTGGGGTGCCAAGCTCGGCTTCGACGCCGATGCGATGCGCCGCATCAACGTCCAGGCCGTGGCGCTGATGAATGAGTTGCGCACCGAGTACTTTTCGCGCATGACCGGACCGATCGTCGTCAGCGGCTGTATCGGCCCACGCGGCGACGGCTACGTGGCCGGCGGGCCGATGGATCCGGAGGATGCGCGTGGCGCACACCAGCTTCAGGCCGAGGCTTTGGCCGCCGCGGGGGTGGACCAGATTACTGCCATCACGATGACCAGCGGCGCGGAGGCGATGGGCGTGGCACGGGCTGCGTCGCGCGCCGGCCGCATCAGCGCAATTTCCTTCACCGTGGAAACCGACGGAAAGCTGCCGAGCGGCGAGCCCTTGGGCGCAGCGATCGAGGCGGTCGATGCCGACGCCGAGGCGGCCGGCCATGACGCGCCCGCGTACTACATGATCAACTGCGCGCATCCCACGCACTTCGATTCGACCGTGTCACAGGCCGGCACTTGGCGCGAACGCATACAGGGCCTGCGCGCCAACGCCTCCAAGCTCAGTCATGCGGAACTCGACGCCATGACCCAGCTCGACAGCGGCAACCCGCATGAGCTTGCCGACTGCTACCGACGTCTGCGTACGCCGCTGTCTCGCTTGAATGTGTTGGGCGGCTGCTGCGGGACCGACCATCGGCACGTTGCAGCGATATGCGAGGCCTGGTCAGTTGCTCGACAGAGCGCATGCTGAAGACATACGCATTGCTCACCCGGAAACAGACAGCGATTAACGTTCCATTGCTGCCGTTGACGACTGTCTGGTCATGGCCGCGAGTTGCCCTCCTCGCGATGGCACCAAGCCGCCTTAGCGCTCGCTCGGGTTACTCAAAACACGCTCTTCGTCACTCCACCGTCGACGCGCAGCGCCGTACCGGTGGTTCCAGACGATAGAGGACTCGCGACGTAAGCCACCATCGAGGCGATCTCCTCGGGCGACTCGAAGCGCCTGATCAGCGATGTCGGACGGGCGGTGGCGAAGAACTCCTTTTCGACCGTCTCGGCCGTCGAACCGCCCGCCTTGGCAAGGGCGTCGACAAAGTCGGCGACGCCACGCGATCGGGTCGGCCCGGGGAGAACGCTGTTGACCGTGATGCCCGTCCCGGCAAGCGACTCCGCCAAGCCGCGCGCGATCGCGAGCTGCGCCGTCTTGGTCATACCATAGTGAATCATCTCGGCCGGGATCTGGACCGCGCTCTCGCTCGAGATGAAGATGATTCGTCCCCAGTCGGCGCGCTTCATGGCCGGCAGCACCAGGCGGGCCAGGCGGGCACCGCTGAGCACGTTGACGTCGAAGAATCGGCGCCAGTCTTCGTCCGCGATCTCCTCGAAAGGCTTCGGTTCAAAAATCCCGAGGTTGTTGACCAGGATCTGGATCTCGGGAAAGCGGGCGACCAGCGCACTCGCGGCCGCAGCGGTGCTCATGTCGCCTGCGAATCCGATCACCTCTCCGCCTGGGCCGGCGCTGATGCGCCCCACGGCTTCATCGACCGATGCCTGCTCGCGACCGTTGACGATTACGCGTGCGCCTTCGCGGGCCAGTGCCGTGGCGATCGCATGCCCGATACCGGCAGTGCTTCCGGAGATGAATGCGAGCTTGCCCGTCAGTTTCAGGTCCATGTCTTTGTCCTTCAGCGGTTGTCAACAGACTTCGACCCTCGGCTGGTCGTGTCTCCTGCCTAGCAGGCGCGGCTATCGGCCGACAGACAAGCGGACGCTCGCGAAGGTCCGCTCGTCGCGGTTCTCGAGCCGCCTGACGACGCTCACCTCAGCGGCCGCAGGGCGTCTTCTGCCACGAGCTCGGGCGACAGCGCCCGCAGCGCATCCTGCAGACTCCACTCCTGCGCCAGCTCCATCGCGGCCTCCGCCCTGAGCTGAGGCTTGAGGACCAGCAGTCGGGCGCAGCATCGAGCGCACCATTCCTTGTTCGATTGCACGAACTCGGCGCCCTGCTGATCCCACCGGGATCGAAGCGGGCTGGTCGCGTCGAATGCGCTCTCCGTCATGCCGGCAATTCTAGGTGGGCCGGCCGGTCGGCCGGGCACGCACGATGCCACGGAGCAGGCTCATGCAAGACGACGACCCGCACGAAGAGTCCCGGCGACTGCGCGAAGAGGCCATTCAGGCGCGGCAGGGGCTCCGCGTCGTGGTCGAGCAGCTGCGTGCTCAGAGAGCGGGCGGCCGGCGCGCCGCGTTGATTCTGTGGCGCACCGTCGCTGGCCCTTCGGCCGCTGCCGAGGGCACGGCGATTGCCGTCTCGACGTCTCCACTAGGGGAGCCCGCAGTGCGCGATGGCCTCTCGTACCGCGGCCAGCAGGATCGCCGCAGGATCAACGTCGACGAGCCTCCCGAAGTGAGGTACTGGACCGCCGCGTTCGGGGTCTCCGAGGAGGAACTGCGGAGCCTCATCAAGAGGGTCGGGCCGATGGTGGTCGATGTGCGCGAGGCGGTGGCGAGGAGATGAGGCCACCGGCAAGGGGACCCCGACACCCCCGGAAGATCTCGAGTCGAACCTGCCGGAAGGCGCCGACACATCCCCACCGGGGCACGACGAGTGGCTTCTCGACGAGGCCCTCGCCGAGACCTTTCCGGCGTCCGACCCCATAGCTCCGGCACCCGCGTCAGGGCAGCGGTAAGCCTCCGCCATGCGGAAAGTCGCAGAGTCCTCGCCGACGTGCCTCAGGTCGACGCAGCCTTGGTCGATGAGGATGGATGGAGAGCCATTCGAAATTCGTCGAGTGCTGGCGGTGGCGCTACCGTGACGCCAAGACCGGCCGCACTTGTCAGACCCTGTGTCAGCTCTCGGAAAGAGAGGCCGCCGAGTTGCCTCACGCGCAACGGATCGAAGGTTCGATGTTGCTGCGCGAAGTGGATGTGGATGACTTCCCGGAGACCGATGCCGAAGTGCACCGGGTCACCCTCATGTCACCACAAAGCCCGTGAGCGCACCCGTATTGCTGCCGGGTAGCCGCTCGGACCAGCTTCCACTCTTGCCCTGCACCAGGTGCAAGCGGCCGCAAGAGAGAAGCGGTGGAGTGATGCGCGGGGCCCGGTTTGTCTGTCGAACCTGCTTCAACAACAGGAACTGCAAGTCCCTCCTGGCACGACGCGCTTAGTTTGCCGAATGTTGCTCGGGCCGCCGGCCAGCGGCAGGTCTCTTCTGCCACGAACGGGGGACTGCGGACCCTCAGCAGGCAATGACACCGGGGAATCGAGCGGTCCAAGGCGACCACTCGGACACTCGCGGTGCCTCGGAGCCGCGCGCCGTACCGGCCGGTAGATCAGACGGGTCGCGGCCGAGAGCGTCTCCTCTCGATCGCGGAGCCTTCGCGGTAGTTCGCCGCGAGGGTCCAAAGCACCGCCGCAAGCACCGGCGCTCGCTTGTTTTCAAGATCACTGCCGAACGCGTCCTCCACGATTTCGATGGCCTGCTCGAGTTGCCGCGCGGTAAGTTCGGCAGCGGCGCGCATCCGCTCGTCGTTGTGACTCATTTTGCTGCCCTTGGGTTGGATAGGCGCAGTCAGTGTGCATGCATCTGGGGAGGTCCGACAACACCCATGAACAGGGGTCAGGAGAGCGCTGGTTCCGGGCCAAGCCGACATCGCTCCAGATCAAGACTCGCGCCCTGGTGAAGCTGAACGACCCTGCGCTGTAAGCCGCGACGAGGCGTGCCGCGGACCAGCCGCCTTCGCGCCGCTCTCAAGACCCCAACGCCCGGTACGCCTGCCTATGGAACTCGTAAGCGTAGGGGTTGCCGAAGCCGAAGTAGCGTTGCGTCATCAGAACGGCCGCCGTCCCCAAACGCGGGTTGATCCACCAGAGCGTTCCTGCCAGGCCGCCCCAACTCACTTCGCCTGCCACTGCTTCCGGCAGACCCGGATCACTGCTGACCCGAACCGAAGAGCCCAATCCAAAACGCCACCCGGGCTGCTTCGGCACGTTCGGAAATCGTACGCACAGGCCGTCGGGCAATTGGTTGCTGAACATCAGCTCCAGCGTGGCCGGCTTGAGCAGCGTGGCGCCGCCCGGAATCAGGCTCTGGATCAGGCGAACCGAGTCGTCCAGCGTGCTGACCAGCCCGCCGCCGCCGGATTGACGCGGCAACTTGTGCAGGTAAGCGCCGGGATACGGTTTGTCGTCCACGCGAACCAGGCCCGGCTTGGTCGGGTCGAGCAGATCGACGCCCATGTAGAGCGCGCAAAGTCGGTCACGCTTGTCGGGCGGGACCCAGAAGTCGGTGTCCTTCATGCCGAGGGGCTCGAATATCCGCCGCGCCAGGAAGGTGCCGAACGACTCGCCGCTGACGACTTCGACAACCCGTCCCAGCACATCGGATGCCACCGAATACTCCCATTGGGTACCGGGGTGGAACGACAACGGGAGCGGCGCCAGCGCCTTCATCATTCCCGCCAGGTCTTCGGTCGGATTGAGTACGGCCGCCTTGTTGTAGGCCTGGAACTGGAGCGAGCCAGGATCGAAGACACCGTAAGACAGCCCCGATGTATGCGTCATCAGGTGCTTCAACGTGATCGGGGACATTGCTGGCTCGGTGTCTTCGATACTCTGCGCACCCGCGCGCAATACCCGTCGCGCACCAAGTTCAGGAAGGTAGGTCTCGACCCGGTCATCCAGCCGAATACGACCCTCTTCGACGAGCAGCATGACCGCGCAAGCGGTCACCAGCTTCGTGCTGGAGAACATGCGGAAGATGTGATCCTCCCGCAGTGCTTCGCCTCTCTCGCGGTCGGCTTGGCCATAGCAAAAGCGATCGACCACCTCGCGCCCGCGTAGTAGAGCCGTAGAAAGCCCAGGCAGGAATTGCTGATCCACCTGAGCTCGCATCGCGGCGTGCAGCGCATCAAAGTCGGGACCGTTCATTGACTTCCCTTTTGAGGTCGGTAGGACTAGGCAAAAACCAAAAGCCACTTCGCGCAGTCCGGGAGCGAGGATCCACGGACGTGCTGAGGACGAGCAGGATGTATCAGCGCAACCGCCGGCCATGACCGCGAGTGTCCACGAACCGGATCGAGCCTGCCGACGTTCTGGCCTTGGGTACGAGCAGTCGACCATCGCCGCCTAGCGCTGGCTTCCGCTGCCAAGCAAACCGCGCCTCGACACACGGGTGATCGAGCGTCGACGCGGCGCCGCGACCGCGCGAGGAGTGCCGAGTCACCAACTGGCGGCCATCAGCGACCTGCGCATGGAGCCGTACGAGCGAGGTGCAGAGGAAGGAAGGCGAGGCGACGAAGTTCTTCGCCCAGCAGATGTGGCTCCTTGTTCCGATCCAGGGCCAGGTCACGGAATTCTTCTCCGACTTCGCGGACTTCCCGTACCAGGACGGCAGCTCGCTGAATGCCGGCAACATCAACTACACCCTGCTCAAGCGGACCGAGGCGCTCGAGCGGTTGAAGCAGCCCGAGGTGATGCGGACACCGGGCTGAGGCGTTGGCTCGCTACGAGGCGATCGGCACCTCGTCCGGCCTGGCGTGGCCAGCGCGGCTGGCCCATAGACAGGCCGCAAAGATGACGATCCCGCCGAGCCACACCTGCGGCCTGACCGCCTGATCGAAAAGCAGCCAGCCGAACGCCGCCGCCCAGGGCAGGGCGGTGAATTCCAGTACCCCGAGTGCCTGCGCTTCGGCATTGGCATAGGCGCGGGCAAGAAGCTGGACGCCGAGGTTGCCCAACAGGCCGGCGAGCGCCGCCAGGCCCAGTGCGCCCCAGGACGGAAGTGGCGCGTTCACGCCCGCCGGCATCAAGAGCAACATCGGAATGAACGCGCCGGTCAGAGTCAACAAGGTCGAGCCATCACGAGCGGCGCGGGCACGCATCACGATCGCCGCCAGCGAATAGGTCAGAGCTGCGGTGAGAACCGCGGCCAGTCCCAAGGCGCGGTCGCCATCGAAGCGCGGAGCACCCTGAACGGTCAACAGCACCCCGCCGAATCCGACCAGGGCGGCCAGAACCACTGGCCAGCGCATTCTTTCGCCCAGGAGCACGTGCGCCAGCGGGGGGATCAGCAACGGCGACACAAAGGAAAGGGTGATCGCTTCGGCCATGCCCAACTGGGTCAGGGAGTAGAAGAAGAGAAAGGCGGTGACCGCGATCAGGACGCCACGCAACAGGTGGGCAGGAAGCATCGCTCGAGTCAGCACGGGGCGGCCCTGAAACCACCACACGAGCAGCGCAAAGCCAGTGCCGAACACATAGCGGCCAAGCACCGCATAGCCCACGGTGTAGGACAGGCTGAGCGCCGTGACCGTCGCGTCAAGGGCGCAGAGTGCGGCGATGCCGATGGCTGCCTGAACAAACGCGCGGAGCGACTTGGCCGGCAATGGAGGTCCTAGGGCTCAGGGCCGAGACGGCCCGCAATAGTGGGCGGCGCTACTGCCATGATTCCGACGCGGTGTCGATTCCCTTCACCGCCACCTTCCTCTGCGGGCTAACGTCGGCCGTTCGGATCGCGGCGAGATGCGGCGCGCTTGTGCTCCAGCGGACGAAGCGCCTCGCGCATCTCGTGGAATTCGCCCAGGGTCGTGTCGAACTTCTCCGGCTTCGCCGAGCGCTGACCCTCTTCGGGCGAAGGACGCTTGAGGCGACTGCGGACATACAGCGCGAGCAGAACGACGATGACCAGGGACAGGGCGATGAGGGTGGCTGTCACGTGAGCGAAAGGTGAAACGACGCCCGCACTCTAGCTCCAAACCATCGACACCAGATGGCGTGAACGGTCGCCTAGCCGACGTGCTTGCCGAAGTGGAACAGCGAGCGCTCGAGCGCAGTCGCCGCGGCGCCGGCGTTGTACGAGCCGCGCTGATCGCAGTTGAAGCCGTGATTGGCCGCGTAGAGGTGGACCTCGACTTCCGGATGCGCCTGCTCGAACGACTTGACGCTCTCGACCGAGATATGCGCATCCTGGTCGCCGAAATGCGCCATCGTCGGTACCGCGGGCCGGCGCGAAGGCTCGTCCTTGACCGTCATGCCGCCGCCGTAGTACGCGACGGCGGCAGACAGGCCCCGCACCTTTTCGGCTGCACGCCAGACCAGCAGGCCGCCCCAGCAGTAGCCGACGATGCCGACCTTGCCGGCTCGCCCTGCGTAGTCGACCGCGGCCTGGATGTCCTGTAGCACGCCCGGCGCCGGCAGGGCCTCGACCGCCGCCTTCAGGCGCGAGCCGGCGGCCATGTCGTCGGGCGCGTAGCCGAGCTGGATGCCACGCTCGACGCGGTCGAACGTCGCCGGCGCAACGGCGAGGTAGCCGGCCGCCGCATAGCCGTCCGCGACGGCGCGGATGTGCGAATTCACGCCGAAGATCTCCTGCAGCACGACGATGGCGCCCTTCGGTCTGCCGGACGGCTCGGATACATAGGCCGACGCCGCGAAGCCATCGGCAGCGGTGAGGGTGATGGTGGAAGAGGGCATGGCGCGACGCTCCGATGGCAGGGCAGCGGCAATGCGTCGCTGCGATAGGTCAACTTATACCTCGCGTACTTCGTCGCCGCTAACCTTCGTGTCACGCCGGCTCCACCGGTAGAGTGGAGTGCCCGCGTCAATGCAGGAATCGCCATGATCGGCATCCATCCCGACAACCAGGCTCCGGCGCTCAGCGACTACAACGTCTACACCAGCGATCCGGCGCTGCGCCGCGCTGTGGAACGCGCCGGCGCGCGCTGGCGCGACCCCGAGCTGGTGCGCCAAGGGGCTGAATACGGCGCCGAGCCGACGCTTCGCGCGGCCGAGGAGGCGAACCACTTCGAGCCCGAGCTCCACACCCATTCGCCCATCGGCGAGCGCATCGATCAGGTGAGGTTCCATCCTGCCTGGCACGCCATGATGTCGATGGCCCGTCGCAACGGGATCGCCAACCTGCCGTTCTTCGACGACCGGCCCTCGGCGTGGTCGGCCTACGCAGCGTCGCTCTACATGCACAGCCAGATCGAGTCGGGCTCGACCTGCCCGACGACGATGACCAAGGCCTGCATCCCGCTGATGCGGCTGAACGCGCCGCTGTACGGCGTTGCCGGCCCGCTGCTGGCCTCGCTCGAGCATGACGCGCGTGACGTGCCGCTGACGGCGAAGCGCTCGATCACGGTCGGCATGGGCATGACCGAGAAGCAGGGGGGCAGCGACCTGCGCACCAACACCACACGCGCCGTTCCCGCCGGCGAAGGCCCGTGGGGCGCCGAATACCGCCTCACCGGCCACAAGTGGTTCTTCTCGGCACCGATGTGCGACGGTCACCTGGTGCTTGCGAAGCTCGACGAGCGGGGCGCGACCTGCTTCTTCGTCCCCCGCTGGCGGCCTGACGGCAGCAAGAACGCGGTGCACATCCAGCGCCTCAAGGACAAGGTCGGCAACCGCTCGAACAGCAGCAGCGAGGTGGAGTTCGCAGAGGCGACCGGCGTGCTGGTGGGCGAGGAGGGCCGCGGCATCTCCACCATCATCGAGATGGCCACCTACACCCGGCTCGACTGCGCGCTGTCCAGCGCGGGCTTCATCCGTCAGGCGTTCGCGCAGGCGCTGCACTACACGCGCAACCGCTACGCCTTCGGCAAGGCGCTGGCCGATCAGCCGGTGATGACCGAGCTCCTGGCCGACATGGCGCTCGAATCGGAAGCCGCCACCCTCCTGGCGATGGACTTGGCCGCCCGCTTCGGCTCGCCAGACGCCGCGGACGCCGCCTGGCGCCGCGTGATGACGCCGGTCGCCAAGTTCTGGAACTGCAAACGCGCCGTCGGTCTCACCGGCGAAGCCATGGAGGTGTTCGGTGGCAACGGGTATGTCGAGACCGGCCCGATGGGGCGCTTGTTCCGCGAAGCCCCGGTGAACTCGATCTGGGAGGGATCGGGCAACGTGATGTGCCTGGACGTGCTGCGCGCGATCTCGCGCCACCCCGGCGATGCTCAGCTGGTGCTCGACCGCTTGCGCGACGTGGCCACGCAAGCGCCCGCCGTGCTGTCCCAGGTCGACAAGCTGCGCGACGCCATCAGCCAACCTCCCGAAGCGCTGGAACGCGAAGCCCGACGCTTCACGCAGCGCTTGGCGCTGGTCAGCCAGGCCTGCCTGATGCTTCAGCACGCCGGCGCAGATGCCTCGGCCGCTTTTGTCGGCAGCCGCTTCGACCCCGATTGGGGTCCGGTCATCGGCATCAGCGCCGGCACGAGGGACCCGGCCGCCCTGCTGCGCGCGGCCTGGGCATAGGAAAGGCACGGCGCGCCTAGAGTGTCGCCAGCCGCCCGCCGTCGACCAGCAATCCCGTCCCGGTGACGAACGCCGCGTCGTCCGACGCGAGATAGGCGATCGCCCTGGCGACGTCTTCCGGCTGGCCGACGTCGCCGGGCGCGAGCTGCTCGACGCCCGACTTGACCTGGGGGTTCGCGCGCAGCATCGGCGTTTCGATCGCGCCCGGCAGCACGGCGTTGACACGGATCCCCTTCGGCCTTCCCTCGATCGCGGCCGAACGCGTGAGCGAGACGAGCGCCGCCTTGGCCGCGGCATACGCCGAGACAAGCGCCGTGGTCTCGACTGCATGGATGCTCGCCACGTTGACGATCGCCGCGCCCGGGCCGCAGCGCAGGAAGGCCTGCTTGATGAACCAGAACGCGCCGAACAG